>Ga0066705_10000010_pt1 | contig 30914 bp, 23 predicted proteins | sample GraSoiAngelo_154_FD_66506 | JGI IMG/M metagenome (GOLD analysis project Ga0066705, IMG submission 66506) | Grasslands soil microbial communities from the Angelo Coastal Reserve, California, USA - 14_1009_13_20cm | ecosystem: Environmental > Terrestrial > Soil > Grasslands | place: USA... | reverse complement strand
CTCGGCGGGATGGATGATCTCGCCAAGGCGATGATAGAGCAGCGCCAGTTCCAATCTTGGTGTGTCCGAGCGCCGTGGGCGATGTTCGGTCTCCCTCTTTCTGCCCGTGGCCTACTTCGTCGCCTGCTTCTATTTGTGGTGTGGTTGGAAAATCTTTCTGCCGGGATCCGATACGCCTTTCCGCGCCTCAACAGGCCCAATCTACGGGCTTGCGAATCTCTATTTCCAGGCCGGTAAGTTGTACTATTTCAGCGCTCCGGTTCTCATCGGTTGGGGAATTGGGCTCGTGGCCGCCCGTCAAAGATTTAAGGCCGTTTGGCCCACGGTCGCTTTGGTCCTGATCGCATGGATGGGTGCTACCTCCCAAATTCACGCGAGTCGAACAGGCGTGCCTCGCGGACTCGGACATATCAGCATGAATTTCTTCATCCTTGGGTCCTCTAGTCAGGCTATCGCAGATGGCGTGCTGCATGCCCTGGTGATTTTCGCGCTGACAATGCTGCCATATCTCATTTGGCGATTACAAAAGGCTCACTCCCTTTCCGCCTAGTACTGTTCGCGACTGGTGAAGCCGTTTATGGTCGAACTGAGACACTACGGCGGCTCGCAGTGTCCTAATTTGCCGATCGTCGCGTTGAATAGTGGTGAGATAATTATGTCATGTTGAAGTTGGCTTTAGTGCTGCTGCTATCGCTCGGGCTAGTGTCTTGTCTGAAAGAGTCTGACTTTAGCCCTAATCGCGATAGGGGATTATTTATCCATGCTACCAATGCGATGGAGCACAACCAATTTGACGTTGCAGTAATAACCTTTCAGACGCTCATCAACACCTACCCAGATTCGGGGTATGCGGCAATGGCGAAATACGTATTAGAGAATGATCCACGCTTAGCCGACTGCCACATACCCCCTGATATGAATATCGTCTTCGGTTCGGACGACAGTTGTTTGGGTCACTGAATTGCCGCATTCAACATGCTCCGAATCCATTCCGAGACGGTCTGCTTGCTGGCCCTAGCAGCCGAGTTGATGAAGGTCGGAACGATTGGCCTGTATGTCTATGGGATGATCCAGTACTGCATCATGGACACCGAACGCTCCATGCACATGAGCCAGTTTTCCTTCGCCTGTAACTGAGGCTTGCGAAGGCTTCACTGACATGGACTAGCAACAGAGCAGAGAATAGCGACCAAATTAGGACACTAGCGCGGCTCACAGTGTGCCCATGAGAACCGAACTGCACAGTAAAATCTCGTTCTTGCTTCGTACGCATATTCCGAGAGGGTTAACCTCCATTGTCTCCGCGCATTAAGAAGAGTTTTCAAAGTCTTCGTGGAAAGGTCGCGCTCATTACCGGGGCCAGTCAGGGAATTGGTCTGGCCATTGCCCGCGCGCTGGCTGCAGAAGGATGCAACCTTGTCATTACTGGCCGCGATAAAACTACTCTCGCCAAAGCTTGTCGTGAACTGAAGGCCAGGAATGCCCGGGTGCTGCCCTGTCTCTGCGATGTCAGGGATCCAGTCTCCGCCCAGGAACTCGTGAATGCGGTTGAAGGGCGATTCCACGGCTTGGATATCTTGATCAACAATGCAGGCGTTGCACATCCAAATCTAAGTGTGGCTGAGCTGCGTCTGGCCACTTGGCGTGAAGTCATTGACACCAATCTCACCGGCATGTTTCTCGTAACCCGTGCCGTGTTGCCGCTGATGAAATCTGGCGGAATGATCGTGAATAATTTATCGATAGCTGCCAAACGCGTGTTTGCAGGCTCGTCTGCTTACAATGCCTCCAAACACGGCGCGCTGGGATTCACAAACACGCTCCGAGAAGAATTGCGAGAGAAGGGAATTCGCGTGATTGCGCTTCTCCCCGGTGCGACCGATACAGCTATCTGGAAGACGCTTTGGCCAGAAGCGCCGCGCCAGAAAATGATGAAGCCGGAGACGGTGGCGCAGGCGGTGGTAAATGCCTTGGTCTTGTCCGCAGAAAGTACAGTTGAAGAGCTGGTGATTATACCCTCGGCCGGTACGCTCTAAAGCCAGGGAGACTTTGATTCGTCTGTGTTCCTCTGTGGCCTCTGTGGTCGTGCTTTTCCTACCAGGTCCCGTATCTCATTCTTCTGGGGCGCTCGGGAAAAAGCTTAATGAGCACGATGCCAGCGACAAATCCTCCCACGTGCGCCCAGAAAGCCACACCGCCGCTGGTCTGGCTGGTGTAGGCAACGGATGTCGCCGCCCCGCTCAGGAACTGAATCAGAAACCAATATCCCAGCACGATCCACGCCGGCAGCCACCAAAATGTGAAGAATATGATCAACGGCACAAGCGTCAGCACTCGCGCTCGCGGATACAACACAAAATACGCTCCCATCACTCCGGCAATCGCGCCGCTGGCGCCCACGCTGGGGATATTCGATCCCAGGTTCAGAAGAATGTGCGCAAATGCCGCCGCAAACCCGCTGATCAGATAAAAAATCAGGTAAGTAAAATGTCCGAGATGATCCTCAATGTTGTCGCCGAAGATCCACAGCACCCACATGTTCCCAATAATGTGCAGCCAGGAACCGTGCAGGAACATGGATATCAGGATCGGCAGAAAAATCCCGGCCAGATTCAAATGCGCCAGCGCGACCTCGACGTGCGACGGCACTATTCCAAACTGATATACGAAGCGATCCAGCGCCCGGTGACCCTGCGTTTGGATCGACAGCTCATAAAAAAACGCCAGGGCATTCAACGCGACAATGAAATAGTTGACAAACGGAGTGCTGAAGCGCGGCTGGTCATCGCGAATCGGGATCATGCAGGATTTCGCAATCTGCTAATCGGGTAATTTGATAATTTAAAAGCGTCGACGATTTCACGGTTATTCAAATTACCGATTACACGATTACTAAATTACCCGATTCCGATGAACGGCGTCCTGATTATCGATAAACCCTCTGGCCTGACCTCGCACGATGTTGTCAACGGTGTGCGCCGCATTTTGGGGCAGCGCTCGGTCGGCCATCTGGGGACGCTCGACCCGCTCGCCACCGGCGTATTGCCGCTGGTCATCGGCAACCTCACACGTCTGGCGCAGTTTTACACCACATCTGAGAAAGTCTATGAAGGCGTAATCCGCTTCGGCTTTGCCACCGATACATACGATGCTGAAGGCGAGCCAATTACCCCGCCGACGTCAGTTCAAGTAACACTTGAACAGTGTCGCGACTTGGCTGCTCGATTTCAAGGCCTGATCGAGCAAATCCCCCCACCGTTTTCCGCCAAAAAAATTCATGGCGTGCCCGCTTACAAACTCGCCCGCAAGCACAAAGATGTCTCGCTGAAGCCGGTACAAGTGGAAATCAAAGAATTTGAAATTTTAGGAGCGGAGCGCGACTGCGCCAGCTTTCGGGCCCGCGTGGCATCTGGAACCTATATGCGCTCGGTTGCTCACGAAATGGGCCAGCAGATGGGCTGCGGCGCTCACCTCGCGTCGCTGCGTCGAACAGCGTTAGCTGAATTCGAACTTGCCGAAGCACATCCTCTCGACGAACTCGAATCAGCCGCTAAGGCCGAGCGCGTCAATGAAATCTTCGTTCATCCGCGGAAGCTCCTCCCGCAGTTTCCCTCTGTGACTGCGACCGAAGAAATGGCTGCCCGCATCCGCAGCGGCCGCACCGTGAATCTCCCAGAATTGTCACGCGCCAGACAGGTGAAAGTTTTCTTCGGGCAAAGAGAGTTGATCGCCGTCGCCACACGAGTTGCCGGCACGCTATTTCATCCCAAAATCGTCCTGACAGCAGGAGAGCCGCAATTGGCACGTAATACGTAGGGGCAGCTGCCTCGACTTTCGCGACTGGCAAGAACACGTAGGGGCAGCAGCCCTCGGCTGTCCTCACCTGTGCCTTCAGGCATGCCGCGCGCAGTGCGGACGCTTGTGTAGCGCCGGCGTCTCGCCGGCTGTCCAGGGGCATCCTGCCCGCTCTTTGGGCCGGCCAGAGACCGGCGCTACTAACTGGCAAGAAACACGTAGGGACAGCCGCCCTCGGCTGTCCTGACGCTCTGCCTTCAAGCATGCCCTGCGCAGTGCGAAGAAAGAAACCGCGCATCGGCGAGCAGGTGTTGTGCCCCACCGTATAGACCGCCATCCAGCTTCCTGCTCGGCTCTGGCCGAGAACGCAGTATGGTCAGCGTTAGATTTCTTTGTCTGGGAAGCCGCTTGCTTCCGGTGAAGAGCGAGCGCAGAAAATTCGGAGCCTCGCGGGTACCATTTTTCAATCGTGCTTCCAACTGGTCTTCAGGTTGCCTTGAGGATCGAACCAAAACTGCCGCTCTCTCCAACCCAGTGCAAACAGCGTCAAATTCTGATCGTAGTATTTTGCAGGATTGCCGTATAGGCCGGTCTTAGAGTTGAACTCCGATCGCACTCGCGAGATCTGTTCATCCGCGAGGTTCTTCTCACCCAAAGCTGAAAGGTAAGGTAGCAGGGCGGCAGAAAATCCTACCGGGCTTTTGGGATCTTCGATGCTTCCCTCCGGCTTGACCTTCGAGGGAGGTACAGGGTTGTTATGGAGATAGCGCGCCATTCCGGAGAGCGCCTTGAGCAGCGTGTCGCGGCCGGGAGTTGCCAGATCGAGCAAGCCGGCCCACAGATAGACGCGAATCGCGTCATAACTGCCCAGTGGAGATGGTGTGAAACCCTTGCCAGGCTTGACTTCAACCCAATCCGACGCAAAGCCCTGGGGCGCGGAGCCGCTCACCAAAGCGGGGATCTGCACCGCAATCTGCTGCCATGGCCCATCCGGAATTTCATGACCGAGCCAGATGAAGAGTTGCAGCGGCAGATAACTGGCGTTCAGGCGATACGAGTCACCTTTGTGAAAACCTCTTGCGCCCGGAAGGAGCGCAGTTCCGAACCCTGGTATCTGCACGACCTCTTCTGCGGCAATTCGCTTCGCCAGAGCAGTTCCAAGCGAAGCGTAGTGCGGTTCATTCCACGCCTTGCCGGCTTGAAGCAGTGTGTACGCCATCCAAACGTCGGCATCTGAGGCGGAATTGCTGTCGAGCACACCCCATTTGTCGTTCGGACCGTGTCCCCATGACCATGCGGGCAAGTGAGTCGCAAGATCACCCGATGCCAGATTGACCTCGGTCCAGTGGAGCAGACCATCAAAGCGGGAACGGTCATTGGCGACAAGCGCGAAGAACATCGCGTAAGCTTGACCTTCCGAGGTGGTGCGATCAGCAGCGTCATGATCAATGACGCGAATTTGATTGTCCATGAAGGCCGCAGCATAGCTCTTCCAAAGCGGCGTCCAATCTTCTGCGCCGCAGTTCGCGATGATCAAAATCGCCGCCAATAGACTCCAGAGTGCGTTCAGCTTCATCATTCCTTCCGCATTTTGGTTTTCGGCAAGCCGTGAATGGTGCCGCCTGCAATCCTTCTGCATTGTGCTCGTAACAAAATCGTTCGTACAATGGGAAGGACATGCCTTCAACGATGCAGAGAAGCGCAAAGCGAGATGTACTACTCACTTAGATTTTTGCTTTTTTCGTGAGCCAGTAGGCTCACCCCACGCTAAACTCACAAGATGAAAGCGATATTATTCCCTACATCGCGAGTCTTGGTGGGCAGCGCAAGCTAGCGGATCAGCATCAGAACTGCAACAAAACACACGCTTCGTCTGATTCCAAAATCCTGAAAAGCAATTGGAAAGATGAAACAACTGTTCACAATGAGCCAGCATCGCAGATCAGCCGCACCAGGCTGCTGCTTGCCCATCCCGTGTTGGCGGGCGCATATCTGTGTACAACCCAGCTTAGCTTTATTTTCAGTCGAGGCTGGCGGGTTATGACGGAATTCTCTGCTCCATCTGGAGAAAGTTCAGTCCTCTATGCGCTCGTGTGGGGTCTGCTGGCCCCGCTTGGATTGTTTGGCCTTGGTGTACTTCTAATCCTCCCGCTTCCGTGGAAGGAACAAGGAATTCTTGGGGTTACGCTGATTGCGGCCGCGTTGCTGCTGAACTGGGTATCGCGCGCTGCGACCGTCACCATGACCTTGATGGCCATCTCCGTTTTCAGCACGCTGCGTTACGGATACTGGCGGGTGATGCAGACATGGGAAGGGGTTACCAGTTCAGGCCATCTGCATCAATGGGACACAATTTTCGTGTTGCTTCTCTTATTTGCTGAACTCTACGCGTTTGTCACGCTTGTGTTGGGATACTTTCAAACGTTGCGGCCCTTGAGACGGCCGCCGGTACCGTTGACGGGAAATCCTCAGAACTGGCCTACCGTGGATGTTTTCATTCCTACCTACAACGAATCGCTTAGCGTCGTCCGGGCTACTGTCCTGGGAGCGCTTGCCCTGGACTATCCCGGCAGCAAGATCAGAGTTTTCGTGCTTGACGACGGGCGGCGTAAGGAGTTTGCCGATTTTGCCACCAGAGTTGGCGCAGGTTACATCACTCGCAGCAATAACGCGCACGCGAAAGCGGGAAACATTAATCACGCCCTTGGGCGTACGAGTGGTGAATATGTAGCGATTTTTGACTCCGATCACATTCCCACACGCTCGTTCTTGCAGACAACACTCGGCTGGTTCATGCGTGACCGCCGGCTGGGGATGGTCCAAACTCCCCATCATTTCTATTCGCCGGATCCGTTCGAGCGCAATCTTGGGCAGTTCCGGAAAATCCCGAATGAAGGGGAACTATTCCATCGTCTTGTGCAGGATGGCAATGATCTGTGGAATGCGAGCTTCTTCTGCGGGTCGTGCGCGGTGCTTCGGCGGAAGGCGCTGAATGAGATCGGCGGCATCGCAGTAGAGACGGTGACGGAAGACGCGCACACGGCTCTGCGCATGCAAAGGCGGCGTTGGAACACCGCCTACATCAATATTCCACAGGCGGCGGGTCTGGCCACCGAAAGCCTCGCCGCGCACATTGGCCAGCGTATTCGCTGGGCTCGCGGTATGGTGCAGATCCTGCGCACGGAGAATCCGTTGTTCGTGCGCGGACTTTCCTTTTCACAACGGCTCTGCTACTTCAACGCAACCACGCATTTTCTGTTCGCGCTGCCGCGGCTTATCTTTCTGGTCATTCCGCTTGTGTACCTGCTATTCGGGATGGTGAACATTTACGGCTACTCATTAGCCGTGTTCGCGTACGCGCTTCCGCACATCGTGCTTTCGAACATGACGAACTCGCGCATTCAGGGGCGCCACCGCTTTTCCTTCTGGAACGAGATCTATGAGGCGGTGCTGGCGCCGTACATTCTGTTTCCCACATTGCTGGCGCTGATTAATCCGCGGCTCGGCAAATTCAACGTCACCAGCAAGGGCGGCATTATTCGCAGGTCATATTTTGATCGTCGCATTGCGCTGCCATTCCTGTTTTTGCTGGCCCTTAACATAGGCGGACTTTTCATGGCGGGGCGGCGTTTGGTTTCCGATCCCGCCCATCACGATACCGTGATCATGAATACAGTTTGGACGGTTTATAACGTAATAATCTTGTCTGTAGCGGCTTCGGTCGCATGGGAGAAACGGCAACGGCGATCGCAAGTCCGGGTGAACTTGCGCGTGCCGCTCACGTTGGTTGCCGCAAATGGAGACCAAATCGCGGGTTTAACGGCGCAACTTTCCGGTCGAGGAGCCATGGCCCGCCTGGCCCGCTCCGTACAATTTGTGCGCGGAGCTCCGGTCACCGTTGTATTCGGGAGCAACGCATCGCGATGCGAAATTCCGGCTCGTGTCGTGCATTCGGCCAAACGGCATCAGCACCTTTTCTTTCCTGAACTCTCGTTCTCGCAAGAGAAATATTTGGTGAATCTTCTTTATTCGCGCCCGGAGGCTTGGCTCGCCTGGCACAACTCGCGGCCGGTAGACCGCCCCCTGCGCAGTTTGGCGCACATTCTGTGGCTCTCGTTGCGCGGCGTTGGCATCGTGCTGCTTGGCTTGTTTACGCCGCGACCCTCTCCGGAGCGCAAACCAGTGCGCGGAGAGAGAGAGAAGCAGCGTGTACCGGTTGCTGCGGCGTCCATTCTGCTGTTTGGACTGCTGGTGGTAACGCCCGCAAAGATACATGGGTCTGATGCCGCAGCTCCGAATAAAACCGATGTGCCTGCAGCACAAGCGCCCGGGGTCCAACCTGCAGCTCAGCCTGCCGCCTTCCATGAGCGATATGAGCTCAGCGCACTGAGCGGGCAGCGACTCATCACATTGCAGGCAGCGGGAGCTTCCCAAAACTTCTTCTTGGATATGCCGCTCACCAAAATCATCAGCGGCGCGACCATTGACCTTCACTATTCGGCGCCTCTGCTGCGTCCAAACGAAAGCAGTCTGGATTTGTGGCTGAATGGCACCCGTGTGGGCTCCGTAGCAATCGTGCCCGGACCCGCCTCACAGACCGAGATCCCGCTGCCCACGGATTTACTGACCAATAACAACACGCTAACTTTTCAACTACAGGGAAGCTGCGCCGCTTGCCGGCACACGCGTGCGCCCTGGATCACTATCAGCCCTGGTAGCGTACTTAGTCTGAGCGGAACCCGTTTGGCGCTGGCAAATGATCTCGCCTTGCTGCCAGTGCCATTCTTCGATTCTGCGGGACAGCATTCCTGGACCCTGCCGGTAGTCTTTTCCGATCGTCCTGGCAGGGATGTTCTGGAAGCCGCGTCGGTCGTGGCTTCATGGTTTGGCATCTTTTCAGACTTTCGAGGTGTCCGATTCCCAGTCACCGTGGGCGAGCTGCCGGCCGGGAACGCGGTAGTCTTGGCGCTGCGCAACTCTGAGCTTGCCGCCAGCTTGTCGCTTCCGCCGCGGCCTGGAGCGCTTATCGCAGTGCGTGACAATCCGCGAGATCCATACGGAAAATTGCTGATCATTGCCGGGGAGCGAACCGAGGATCTGCTTCTAGCTGCTCGCGCGTTAGTCACACGAAACAATGCTCAGGCCCACACCGATGCCGTCTATGTGCGCGACATTAATCTTCCGGCCCGCCATGAGTATGACGCTCCGCGATGGCTCAAGACCGGCCAGCCCGCACCGGTTGGAATGTACACCACGGCTGAGCGCTTAAAGCTAAAAGGATCGGGATCGATCAACCTCTATTTCCGCCTTCCGCCAGATCTTTTCCTGGAGGCGCGCCAATCCGTCCCGCTGCTTCTCAAGTACTCGTACGCAGGCGTGGCCGAGGGCTCGCAGGCGGCGTTGCACGTTCGGCTAAACGATCGGGACGTTGACAGCATTCGATTGAAGCCAGCCTCGTCCTCGGTGGACGAAGCGGAAATAGTGCGGCTTCCTACCGGCAGATTGCGGCCCTACACAAACACACTGACGGTGGATTTCGATTTCGGCCGTGGCGGTGCGCCCACAAACGTATGGCAATACGCTGCCGTTCATCGAGATTCGTCGCTTGATCTCAGCGGGCTCCCACATTCGGTTGTTTTGCCCAGGCTAGAGCTGTTCGCCGATTCGGGCTATCCGTTCACCGGATGGCCTGATCTTGGACGGACCGCGGTCGTGTTATCGCAGGCACCGACGTCAGCAGAGTACGAGGCGCTGCTTGACATGATGGGGTTTTTTGGCGCGCAGACTGGCTCGGCTGCGACCAACATAAGCATCACGGATGCCGCTCACCTTGAAGGCGTACATGATAAGGATATCGTTTTGCTCGGCACTCCCTCTTCGCAACCACTGCTATCCGAGTGGGCGGACAGCATGCCTCTCGAACTTTCCCAGGACGGAATGCACCTGAACAGCAAACCGGAACCGTCTCGGCTGCTGCATCCTGAATGGCCATTTCGCGCGCCAGATCTGCAGAAAGTGGCGCGCCTGCTCGCGAGCGGAAAACCGTTTGATCTTATCGTGGAAGATTTCGTCTCGCCTTTTCGTTCAGACCGCTCCATCGTAGCCATTGCGCCTCTTACGCCGAAAGGCAACGACGCGATGGCCGCCATGTTCACGCCAACCGCAGAAAAAGGCCCGATTTACGGAGGCTTGGCAGTTGCGCAAAACGGACGCTTTCAATCTTTCCTCGTAGGCACGTTTGCCTATCACTCTGGCCACCTCGATCCTTATCAGCAAAGTAGTGTTTTTTTATTCGAGCGCTACTGGCTTATCCCGCTGGTCGTGGTGCTGCTCGCGTTCATAGTCGCCGCTTGGTTGCACCATGGCACAGAACGCATTGCAGCACACCGACTTAGAGTGGGAAGCATCTAAGAGGCTGGCACCTATGACTCGAATCATTCATCGTAGTTTGTTTTTTCTGCTCACACTGCTGGCGGTTGCGTCTCTTTCGGCGCAGACACCAGGTGGTGTCGATATTCTGCTGAGTAAAGCCCGCTCGCTTGAGGCGCGTGGACGTATGGATCTCGCCGCTCAGAACTGGAAGCAAGTGCTTCTGGTAAGCCCCAACCAAACCGAAGCGATTGCTGGTCTGGCTCGCTATGCCAAGCAGAATGGCGAAGCTGAAGAAGAACGTTCTTACCTGGACCGCCTGCGAAAGATCAATCCCAAGGATCCGGCAATCGCCACCATTGAGAAGATGCACGTGCTCACGCCGCAGGAACGCAACCGGCTTGACGAGGCTGGCCGCCTTGCAATGCAGCACAAGCCAGACGAGGCGATGAAAATTTACAACGAAGTCTTCGGCGGCGAGCCGCCTTCGGGCAAATGGGCGGAGCCATTCTATGAAACGGAAGCTGCCAGCACCGGTGGCCGCGAGAAGGCGATCGCGCAATTACGCCGGCTCTGCGCCCGCGACCGCAACAATGAAGTGTATCGACTGTGGCTCGCGCGCGTGCTCGTCTACGATCCGAAAACGCGCATGGAAGGATTTCAGTTGCTGCAGTCGCTGCATGACCCCGGTGCGGTGGAGCAGGCGCGCACGGAATGGCGCCAGGCGCTTCTCTGGGAAAAAGAGAACCCGGCTGCGCTCGCCGCGCTCGACGCGTACTTGCAGCGCTACCCGGATCAGGAACTGCAAAACATTCAGACGTCCTTGCGAGCAAAGCAGGAACATGCTGAAGAAGAGGCCAACAAAGAGCGCGGCTTCCAGGCGTTGCGCAGTAAGGACATGGGCATGGCTGAAGCTAAGTTCGCAGACGTTCTGCGCCGCTCGCCAAACGATGCCAACGCAATCGCCGGCCTGGCTTTCGTCCGCTTGAATCAGAAGAGATTCGATGAAGCAACCGCTTTGTTCGATCGGGCGCGCACGTTGGCTCCAAAGAGAACCGACGTTCGCGAAGGTTACGAGACTGCGAAGTTCTGGTCCCTGATGCAGCAAGGCTCGACCGCACTGCAGCAGAACCAGCCAGAAGCTGCGATCATGGCCTATCAGGAGGCGCTGGCCCTTCATCCGCAAGACACGCAGGCCAAGCTCGGCATTGCCCAGGCCAAGGTGCGTGAGAAGAAGTTGCCGGATGCGGAAGCGCAATTCCAGCAGGTGCTCAGCCAATCTCCGAACAACACTGACGCCATCGCCGGGCTCGCCTTCATTCGACTCGATGAAAGGAAATTTGATGATGCGGTAAATCTGTTCGACAAAGCACGCAGGTTGGTTCCGAATCGGACGGATGTTGAGCAAGGCTATCGCAACGCGAAGTTCTGGGCACTGATGCAGCAGGGCGCGACCGCGCTTAATCAGAATCAAGCCGATGCCGCCATTGCCGATTATCAGCAGGCACTTGCGCTGAAACCAGGAGCGACAGACGCGTTGCATGGTCTGGCCGGGGCAACAGAACGCAAGCGAAATTACTCAGAAGCCGCTCAGGCGTATACGCAGTTGACGGCCGTCAATCCGGCTGACGCGCAAAGCTGGCTAGGACTCATCAGAGCACAGATCGGCGCGAAAAACCCGAAGGCTGCAATCGAGACCGCGCAGCGCATTCCGCCAACCACGAAGCCACAAATTGAGACTCGCCCAGACTACCTCTCTGAAATGGCGCTCGCTTATTACAGTACCAATCAGCCGGCCGAGGGCGACCGCGCATTGCGTCAGGCGATAGACGCCGCTGCTCAAGCTGACACGGATGACGCTCTAAATGTGCGTCTCGAAGTTGCAAGCGCGCTGATGGATCAAGGAAAGACGGACCGCGCATTCGAAGTTTACAAACAAGCGACTAGGTTGCACCCGGATAACGCGATTGCCTGGGAGGGGCTGGTCGGAGGCTATGCGCGCATGCGCGATTTCGCGCATGCCAAGGCGGCAGTGCGTTCCATGCCGCAAAACACCTATGAACTCGCTACGAAGAACACAGGCTTTCTCAACTCGGTAGCGGCAATCTACTCCGCGGACGGTCAGTGCAGCGAGGCGGAAGATTTCCTCAATCGTTCACTGAGCCTGGAGAAAACGGCAGGACGGGAGCCGGCGGAGAGCACGCAACTGCAGCTTGTCGATATTTGGATGCGCGAAGGAAATTACGCCAAGGCACGCCAGGGCTATCGCGAAATTATTGCCCGAGACCAGAATTCCGCTGACGCCTGGCGCGGCTACATCACGGCGCTTCACCACCAGCAAGATGATCGGGACGTTCTGGCCGAAGCACAGCGCATGCCCGCTGGTATTCGCATGCAGCTCGAGAAGGAACCGAACTTCTTAACCCTGTTGGCGAGCGCACACTCAGCATTGGGAGAGAACACACAAACAGTCCAGCTCTTGCAGCAGGCTCGAAATCGTTTTCAGTCGCAGGGTGAAATGCCGCCGGGCGACCTTGACGTGCAGCTTGCCTGGGCCATGCTGGCGGACCGGCAGCGCGACCCGCGCGAGTTTCTGTCGAAGGCGAAGGCACGCGCGGACCTGACGGGCAAGCAGCGCTCAGCAATCGACGAAATCTGGTCAACATGGAGCGTGCGAACGGCGCAGGAAGCTCTGCAGAACAAGAAACCCGAGCGCGCTATCGCCATTCTGACCGACGCCGAACATGAACTCCCCAACGATCCCAAAATCTATGGCGCCTTAGCTTATGTATACATGCGGCAGCAGGATTATCAGAGAGCGCTAACCGTCTATGAGTCATGGGGCATGACTGACGCGGAAGCAGGCGATTATCGCGCTGCGGCAGGGACTGCCCTGGCCGCGCACAAGAGTGATCTGGCCGACCATTTCCTGGAACAAGGACTGCAACATTACCCTAACGATCCCGACTTGTTACAGATGATGGCCAAGCAGGCTGTCGCGCACGGAAAATACAAGGAAGCGCAGGGCTATCTGAAATCAGCGCTCAGGGCCGCAAAAAATCCTGCGACGCCACGGCGGAGTTTCGTGGAAGAAGGCGCCTCGCAGCACGGCGGAGGGTCTTCCGACCGCGGTGCCGATTCGACAACCGGTCTCACAGCTCCATCGTCGCAGATGCCAGCTTGCCGGCAGACTACCAGCTACAGGATGCCGGAGGATCTCCATGTAAAACTGGTTAGCGCGAACTTCGACGATCAGGACAATGCGAGTCCGAACGGGGCTAATCAAAGCAACGGGAATCAGTCCAATTCGAGTCAGGCCAATCCAAATCCTAACAACACTGATCAGAACGCTGCGAATGGGAACAAGGCCGTTAACCCTCAAACTGACTTGGAAAAGCAGCAGCAGATTCAAGACCAAATTGATGTGGTGCAGAACCGCAACACACCATTTGCCGATGTTGGCAGCGCCGCCACAGGCCGCGCTGGAGACGCTGGCATCGATCGCCTGATAATCGAGGATGGCACGGTCGGCGGCTCAGTGTCTGCCGGCAACAGGGTCCGGTTTGGTGTTGAGGCACATGGCGTCTATCTTTTCAGCGGGACGCCGAACGGTCAGTCAAAGTTTCAGTTTGGCACTTTGCCGCGGGGCGCGATATTTGGTCAGCAGACAACGGCCGGCGTGGCCGGTGAAGCGCAAATATCGACTGCCACTCTCGGTTTGGACTTCGGCGTCTCACCCCAGGGATTTCCGGTCGAGAATTTCACCGGCGGTATACGCTTCCGTCCGCTCGGTGGACCGATTACGTTCATGGCCACGCGCGACAGCGTCAAGGACAGTCTGCTCTCGTATGCCGGCGTGCGCGATCCGGGGACGGGTGTGGTCTGGGGCGGCGTTGTTTCCAACACGGGCACGCTGCAACTTGACCACAAAGGCAGACGCGCCGGCCAGTACGCTTCTGCCAGCGGCTCGTACATCACGGGAAAGAACGTTCCGAATAACTGGGAAGCCTCCGGCAATGCAGGATTCTACTTTGTGGTTGCGAAGAACCTGAGCCTTGGCATCAACGTCACCGGAATGCACTACCAGAAGAACCTGAGCTTCTTTTCGCTCGGGCAGGGAGGATACTTCAGCCCCCAAGAGTACGGCCTGGCCTCAATACCGATTTCCTGGTTCTCGCGCCACAAACGTTTTGAATACGAAATTCGCGCCAGCCTGGGCGCACAGTATTTCTCGCAAGACCGCTCCGCCTTCTTCCCAGCTCGAATCAACGCCGTGCTGCCCGCGCAAGGTTTCTTCGCCAGCAACCACAGTACCGGGCCAAACTATAATTTCCTCGCCCGGCTTGGCTATCGAGTTGCGCCTCACGTGTACTTCGACATTGTCGGCACGGCCAACAACGCCCGCAATTACGAAACCCAGACCGTCGGCTTCTCGCTCAAGTTCCTGGTTCACCGTTTGCCCACGAACACCGACTTGCACGTGAACTCCATCCCGGACTGGAAAGGGAACCAGCCGTTCGGGATTGAGTAAGCGTTTGTCGTCGCAGGAATTATCGGCAAGGTTGGGCGTATACTGCCGGGCGATGGAATGGCCAAAACGATTATTCCTGCCTACGTAATGCGACCCCTTCGGTATTCCATCAACGTCACATTGGACGGGTGCTGCGATCATCGTGCGATGCTCGCGGACGAAGACTTGCATCGTCACGCGGTCGAGAACCTCGACCAGGCCGACGCCCTCCTCTTTGGCCGGGTGACCTACGAAATGATGGAGGCAGCGTGGCGGCCGCCGGCTCCGACGGGAGCGAGGCCGGATTGGATGGAACCCTTCGCCCGGACGATCGACGCGGCAAAGAAGTACGTCGTGTCGAGCACTCTGGACCGGGTAGATTGGAACGCGGAGCTCGTGCGCGGGGATCTGGGGAAGGCCGTTCAGCAGCTCAAGCGGAAGTCGGGTAAGGGACTGTTCGTGGGAGGCGTGAAGCTCCCGCTGGCGTTGACGGAGCTGGGATTGATCGATGAGTACGAGTTCGTGGTGCAGCCCAGGCTGGCGGGCCATGGGCCCACGTTGTTCGCGGGGCTATCGAAGCATCTCGACTTGAAGCTCGTGAGCCGGCTGGAGTTCGCCTCGGGGGCGGTGGCGATGCGGTATGAGCCGAGAAGGTAGCCATCGGGTTTGGAGCCTGCCCTGAGCGACTGACGGCGGAGCCGGAAGGAGTCGAATGGAGCCTGCCCTGAGCGACTGACGGCGGAGCCGGAAGGAGTCGAATGGAGCCTGCCCTGAGCGACTGACGGCGGAGCCGGAAGGAGTCGAATGGGTTAGCCCTAGTCGGACCGGCTGATTTGTATTCAACCGCGCAGTTGCCGTCGCCATTGCGAACGTCCGGAGCAGGGTCTTCGTCTCATCGATGGCTTGCTGGCGCGCAAAAACGACGAACTCGCCAATTGTCACCTCGCGCACTCTGCCCGTGGGGATTTGTGTCGCAGGCTGGACGGCTTCCGGAGGCCTGTGCTTCGTATGAGAAGGCGCTCGCCCTGATTTTGACTGGCAAGGTTCAGCAGGAGCCGGAGCGCCGTTTCCTCGCGAGGCGGCTCGAGGAATTGAAATAAAAAATAGTTCGCCTTGGCTGAAATCGCAAGAGCGTAAAGCCCGCCGTCCGCACCACACCGGGCGATGCACCGAGAATTGTGCACAGCCCTCCACAGGTTTCGGCTCCAACCCACAGGCTATGCACAATTTGTGCTGCAATTTCGCTTTTTCTTCATGCGTGGTGCATGATAAGACGGTGAGCAGAGGTTAGTAAGCCATGGGCAGAGTTACCAAGACGGTATGGGACATCGAACCGCATACGGCGAAGAAACACGAGATTTTGCGGAGATACTTTCAAGCTTGGTTGCCAATCTTGGGGCGCTATAACTCGCGCCTACTCTATGTGGATGCTTTTGCCGGGCCAGGAGAGTACAGCAAAGGCGAAGATGGCTCTCCGCTCGTAATACTCAAGGCCGCTCGTGACCATGTGCTGAGACCCTCGTGTGAGTTGGTGTGTCTATTCGTCGAGAGCCATGAGGATCGTTATACACACCTGGTGGGAGTGTTGGACCGTACTAAGCCCACTTTGCCGAGCAATATCAAGTTCCGACCAATCCTCGGCAAATTCAATGGCCAACTCGCAGAGATTTTCGCGCAACTAGACGAGCAAGAGGAGCGCCGAGGTCCAACATTGGCGTTTGTTGATCCGTTTGGATTTTCGCAAACGCCTTTCACAACGATTGCTCGCCTATTGAGATACCCTAAGTCTGAAGTTTTAGTTAACTTCATGTATGGAGAAATCAATAGGTTCCTCTCTAACCCAGAGTTCGCAGCACATTTCGATGAACTGTTCGGCACTCCTGAGTGGCGCAATATTCTGAATATCACCGCGCCCATCAGCCGGTTCTATGCGATTCACGATTTGTACCGCGATCAGCTAAAGACGGTTGCTCGGTATGTGCATGCCTTCTTGATGCTGAACAAAAACAATGCTCCCGATTATTTCCTCTTTTTTGGCACGAACAGTCTGAAAGGCACAGAGGCCATGCTGGAAACTATGTGGAAAGCTGCTCCAAGCGGCGAATTTCAGTTTTCAGACTTCACTGAGTCCAAGAAGCAGATTCCGCTCTTTGAAGAGGCACCTGATTATGACTTGTTGCGCCAAATTCTCATTCAAAAATTCGGGCGTGTGCAAATCGAGTTTGAGGTTTTGTGCGATTGGGTGATCGAGTATGTGGGTTTTCTACGCTCACACGTGAGGCACGTGGTAGCCGAGATGGAGAAAGACGTGTTGGTCAGCGTCACGAATCCGAAACCAAATCGCAGATCGGGCACCTATCCAGAGGGAACGCAATTAAAGTTTCGTTAGGTGCCCAACTGTACAGCGAGCGACAAGCGCGGCATTTGATCGTACGTGCGCCCGTTCAATTCGCGCCCGTTCTTTGCTTTGCGCACGCCACCCCATTGCTTGAAAAAGAACGGCACACCCTTTTCCCGGCATTGCTTCTTGATGGAAAGCACCCATTCTTTGCGCATAGGTCTTGCGCCCGGCCCGCTCTCTCCGCCGACGATGACCCAATGGATACCTGACAAGTTAAGGAGCCCGACATCCTCCAGAAGCGGCTCCACAGAGAGGAACCGCATAGCGACGTTTGCGTTGCGCAATTCATCAATGCGCGGCACTCCATATTTTTGATCTTCAACGCTCACGCCCCACCAAATGTGCGAGGCGTGCGCTGCGAATTGCAGCTTGGTGTTGAGGAGAATGCGCATTCGCTCTGCCCGTTTGGTAAGAACTTGGAACGTGTGCCACTTCGCGGTGTGCATAACGGCTGCAACCTTCGCGATATACTCATCCGGCACACCGACTTGGAAAAGATCACTCATCGAATTCACAAAAATCAAACGGGGTGTTTTCCACTTCAATGGTTCTTCTAGCTTCTCGGGCACGAGACGCAAGTCGAATCCCTGTTCGTATGGGTGTCCTGGCACGCCCCGGAATCTCTCTGCGAAAACTTCCGCATAGCAATGCTTGCACCCCGGACTGATTTTGGTGCAACCTCGCACAGGATTCCATGTGGCATCGGTCCACTCGATTTTTGATTTGTCCGACATTTCGCCTTGTATTCGCTAATTGCAGAATACTCCACCGCATAGAATCGCACACAAACCGGTGCAGAATGTTGCTTGGTCAGATGCTACCGGAAACCGGGGACAGACGAAACGTTCCCCGGTTTTTCGACCGAACGGAGATTGGTGAACGTCCCGTCTGTCCCAAGTTTTTTTGTCCCAAGTTTTTTTCCCAAGTTTTTTCTTTAGGACATAGTCTGCTTCTTCTTCGCAACCTCCTCCATTTCGGCAAGGAAGGATTGGGTATGCTTCGATGACTGCAACTTCTCCTTGACCATCGCCTCGAATTTGTCGAGAAGAACGCCAGAAACAAGTATCGGCCGGTCAGGATTGTTCCAGATGCAGAGGTTCTTTGGCCCGAAACCAGTGCTCTTTCCAACGTTTAGCATAAAGAGGACGCCCGATACGTACGTGTAATAAACGCACCAAGACTTCTTCTCGGCGAGGTACGGAGGAAAAAGTCCCACATGCGCGCGCTCTGGGGTCGCCACATGGACAACGAGATAGCAATGTTCTGGGAAGGCGCTTTCTCCGCGGAGCCAGGTACGTATCGCCTCGCCATAGGGTCCGAGATCGATGCGTGGTTCGGTCGAATCGCCGCACCATGAATGAACCGAAGCCCTGAAGAATATGCCAAGCGCAAAGTGAACCAAGTCTTTGATCTTGATCGCTGCGACGTCCCGTACAAAATAAATCTTCGACCCTGCGGTTGTATCAGCAAGATGCCCTTGTATCACGAGATCATAGAAGGGGAATTGCTTGTCATACGTCGCGAGCTTGTCCGCCATCCATTCTTCGCCGCCAGCGCTCAAGATCTGCTCGCATTCAAAGCAGAGGAGAGGATGCTTCAACTGCCGTGCACCGGCCATGACAATCTCGCCAAACATTCCGATTGGTTTGTAGCCGCCCTCACTGCAATATTCGTGCACGGACTTCGGAATAAGATGGCTCTTTTGTAGATCTTTCTCTTTGTGGCACATCTTACACAGTCCGTGTTCCATTTATCTCCTCAACTATTTGACCAAGGTACACGACAATCCTATTGGAAATGCGGACAGACGGAACGCTCAGCAATCTTTCGACGAATGGAAATTAGCGAAACGTCCCGTCTGTCCCCAGTTCTTTCCGGCTCGCGCGGTGACCGGTGTGAGCCTCACCAAGTCCCGTCCGCCATTGCCTTTCGACGCGCAATTTCCGCTTCACTCGGCACTGGGCTCGCGAAGCTTCCGGTCTCAACTGCGCCGGCAGGTTCATAGGTGGCAACTATATTGCCTCGCGCCGACACCATGTGGTCGACCATGCGCAGCGCGCAGCCTGGAGTATGCTCGCCGAACAGCCGCTTCCCGCTGCCAAGTACGACCGGGGACGTCATCAGGATCAATCGATCGATCAGGCCTGCCACGAGCAACTGCGGATAGAGCGTACTGCTGCCCTGGATAATCAGATCGGGTCCATCGCCATGCTTGACCCGGGCAATAGCTTCGATGCTTGTGACCCGCTCGCTGTTTTGCCAAGTCAGCGGCTTCTCGCCGCGCGTGACGACATACTTGCGCACCCGGTCGAATATCTCGCCCATCGGCTTCTCGTTGCCCTCGACATAGGGCCAGAAGGCGGCAAAGATGTCGTAGGTCCTCCGCCCCAGCAGCAGGTCGAATGAACCATTGAACAGCTCACCGATCGTCTTCCCGATGGCTTCATCGCCATCGCCAACGGGCGGCAGCCAACCACTGTACTTAAACCCGCCGGTCGGGTCCTCGGTCGTTCCGCCAGGCGCCTGCATCACACCGTCAAGCGACACAAACGCAGCGCCAATAATCTTTCGCATGTTCAACTCCTTTTATTTGTGAAAACTAGTTTTTTGGGGACGAAACTTGGGGACAGACCGGACGTTCCCCGAAGTTTGAAGGGGCTGTCCCTACAGTCCATGTACCAAGTACACTTGTTCATAAGATCCGCCCCACGATAATCTAGAAAAAACGCTTCGGCTGCGACGAAGACCGCATCCTGGCCGAATCCTTCGAATCACAGAATCAGTTCCTTCACAAGGGGAGTATCCAGATGTCTGTCCGTTCATCCTGTAGCCAGCGCTGGCGTCTGATTTCAATCTTAATTCTTGGGGCTTGTAGCGGCGCCTTTGCCCAGGGCACCGGATATTGGCACACCAGCGGCAATCTGATCATCGATTCGAGCGGCCACACAGTGCGCATGGCCGGTATCAACTGGTATGGCTTCGAAACCACGAGCCAGGTCGTCCACGGCCTGTGGGCGCAGGATTACCACACGATTCTGAAATCCATAAAAAACAATGGCTATAACGTTATTCGCCTTCCATATTCCAACCAGATGGTCGAGAGCCCGATCATTCCTTCCAACATTTCGTATTCGAATAGCAGCGGCGCAATAAATACCGATTTGAAGGGACTAAATGCGCTGCAAGTAATGGATGAAGTCATCAGCGCGGCAGGCGCACTTGGTCTGCGAGTAATTCTGGACAATCACCGCTCGGAAGCCGGCAACAGCGCCGAGCCCAATGGATTGTGGTATACGAGCGCGTATCCCGAATCCGCCTGGATTCACGACTGGACCACGCTGGTGAGCCGATACGCCAGCTACAAGGATGCCAGCGGCAATCCGACTGTGATAGCGGTCGATCTTCGCAACGAGCCGCACCTGATCGCAAACGGCTCGCACACCGGTTCCTGCTGGACGGGAGATACTGCGCTTGGCGGTTGTCCAACGACCAACAGCTCGCAAAACTGGCCGGCAGCTGCGCAACGTGCGGGCAACGCCATACTTTCTGCCAACTCCAACTTGCTGATCATTGTCGAAGGCACGGATTGCTATAACGGCGATTGCGATTGGTGGGGCGGCAATTTGGAAGGGGTGGCGAACCATCCCGTCGCATTGAGCGTCTCCAATCGGCTCGTTTATTCGGCGCATGACTACGGCCCGAAGCTCTATCAGCAGAGCTGGTTCAACGGTGGTACGAGCTACTCCAGCCTGTCATCGGTTTGGAATAAATTCTGGGGCTACATCAACGCGAACCACACGGCTCCCGTGATGGTCGGAGAATTCGGCACTGACAACAATACGTCTGACATTCAGAGCGCTACCCCTGGCTCGCAGGGACAATGGTTCGAGAGTCTGGTGAATTTCCTGCAAAATAATCCAAGCCTGAGCTGGACCTATTGGGCACTCAATGGGGAAGACAGCTACGGGCTGCTGGGTAACCAATACGATTCAACCCCAGTCAGCTCCCTGAAGCAAAACGAACTGGCATCGATTCAGTCGGCGCTCAGCGGAGGAGGCGGAGGCGGTAATGGCGGAACATGTTCCGTCGTTCCCTCTGCACCATCCGGCCTGGCAGCATTGGCCGTCTCGTCCAGCCAAATCAATCTGACCTGGGCGGCGGTTACTCCGCCGAGCAATTGCAGTATCACCTACAACGTATTTCGCAGCACGACGAGCGGATTCACTTCATCATCCAGCAATCAAATTGCGAGTGGATTGAGCGCGCCGTCTTTCGCTAACACAGGTCTAGCGGGGGCAACAACCTACTACTACAAAGTAGAAGCGCTCGACGCCTCGGGTTCGTCGCCGGCATCCGCCCAGGCGAGCGCGACCACGCAACAACCGGCTTCTGGTGGGCTCGCGTGCCACGTGGCATATAGCATCGTCAACCAATGGAACACCGGTTTCCAGGCGGCGATCGCCATCGAGAACATCGGCACTGTGAACATTACGAGCTGGACACTGAAGTGGACGTTCCCTGGCAACCAGCAAATCACAAATCTGTGGAACGGAAGCTATTCGCAAACCAGTTCCACGGTGATGGTGAACAACTTGAGCTACAACGGGACGATTCCGGCGGGAGGAAAATACGACGGCATGGGCTTTACCGCAAACCTCAGCGGAACCAATTTACCGCCGGCGAGCTTCTCAGTGAATGGAATGATCTGCCACTAGTATTCGAGCTTGCTAATTTTGGACATGGTCTGCGTGCCATTCTGTTCCTTTTATGTAGCGGACGACGCCGACGGCCTCTCGCCTGGCTTCATCACTCACCAAGGGATAAAATCCAGCGTGCGTTCCGATGGACAAAGACTGCCGGCTTACGATCTTCGTCCTTGCAGGCGGCAAAAGCACCCGCATGGGTACAGATAAAGCATTCCTCGAGCTTGAGGGCCGAACGCTGCTGACGCGAACCCTCGAGCTTGCTGCTTCGCTTGGGTCGCCCGCGAAGATAGTGGGTGATCCACAAAAATTCTCTCGCTTCGGCCAGGTTGTGGAAGATATCTATCATGATCATGGACCGCTCGGAGGGATCCAGGCCGCTCTGGCGAGCACCGCGACCGAGCTGAACTTGATTGTGGCTGTGGACCTGCCATTTCTCCGGCCCGAGTTTCTGCAATACTTAATTTCTCGCGCTCGCGAGACCAGCGCAGTAGTCACCGTCCCGCGGGCAGCCGGAGGTTTGCAGCCTCTCTGCGCAGTTTATCGAAGCGCGTTCTTGCCAATTTCAGAGCGGTCCTTGCGAGCCGGCAAGAATAAAATTGATGCGCTGTTTGCCGAAGTTGAGACGCGAGTGATTGACGAACAGGAGATACGTAACGCGGGATTCGGCGAGGGGATTTTCCGCAACGTCAATACACCGGACGATTGGAACAAGGCTCAAGCCGAGCTCTGATAAATTTGCACTAGCTGCTTACTCCAGTCATGGGAACGAACGGACATCCGCAAGCTCCATATATCGAGTTCAAAGATGTCTCCAAATCATTCGGGGACAATCATGTACTGGATCACGTCAGCTTCAATGTTATGCCCAAAGAAATGGTGTGCATCCTAGGAAGAAGCGGAGTAGGGAAGTCCGTCGCGCTGCATCACATCATGGGATTTATGAAGCCCGATTCGGGTCGTGTGATCGTAGCGTTCGAAGACATTACAGATTTCCTCGAGGAGGATCTGGAACGTATCCGGAAAAAAGTCACCATGGTGTTTCAGAACGGGGCGTTGTTCGATTCACTCACCGTCCGGGAAAACGTGGCCTTTCCCCTGCGCGAGCGCGGCGAGCTCTCCGAGGATCAAATCTTTCAGATCGTAGATGGTTTGCTCGAAATGGTGGGTGTGAAGGAAATGCGCGACCTATTTCCTGCGGAACTTTCCACTGGCATGAAACGTTCGGTGGCAATCGCTCGCGCATTGGCAGCGCAGCCAGAATGCGTTCTCTATGACGAGCCGACCACTATGGTCGATCCCCTCATGGCGCAGTTGCTGGGCGACCTGATCAAGCGGCTGAAGCTGCAGCTGGGCCTTACCAGCGTGGTTGTAACCCACGACATGCGCTTGGCAAAGAAATTAGCTGATCGAATCGTCTTTCTTCATGAAGCAAAAGTTCTATTCTTTGGCACCTACCCCGAGATGGAGAAATGTGACGAACCTATAGTGCAGGAATTTCTCAAACTTGATGAATTGAGCCTGGAAGCTTAGAAGCCTTGACTGACGAGCCTTTCCAGCGTGATCGAGGTGCTGGAGCGGTCGCGCATCATCTTTTCTACATATTTCGCAATAACGTCGGCTTCGAGATTCACCGGATCTCCCGGCCGCAGGGATTTCAGGTTCGTCATCTCTACGGTATGCGGAACGATTGCAACCGTGCAGCAATTCCCTTCGAGCTTGGCCACTGTCAGGCTGATCCCCTCGACGCAAATAGAGCCTTTCTCAACTATGTATCTTGCAACTTCCGAGGGAAGCTCAATTCGCAACCACCAATTCTCAGAATCAGCAATGCGCTCAAGTGCAATCAACTTGCCGACTCCGTCGACGTGGCCCTGAACGATGTGGCCGCCAAATCGGCCGTCGGCCTTCATCGGCAACTCAAGATTCACCAGCGCCCCTTTGCGAATGCGAGGGAAAGAGGTGCGCGCCCACGTTTCAGGGGCAAGGTCAGCGGAAAATAATTTCGCCTTAATATTGAGGGCAGTAAGGCACACCCCACTCACGGCGATACTATCGCCTGTACGCAGCTCTTTCGGAGCATGCTTCGCTTCAACGGTGATGCGGCGGTTCTCTCCCCGCTGTTCAATGCGGGCGACGCGCCCAATCTCTTCGATAATGCCGGTGAACATGGGATACGTGAGGATAGCATTTAGCAGTTAGTGTCGCGTGCCAAGACTTCGCTCCATAAGCTAGAAACGATTTGAAAGGGCGCGCCTTCAGGCGCGCCGTAAGTTCCGTCAAAGGAATGACGGCTTCAGCCGCTGGGTGAATTCGCGGCAGGTCGCGATTGGCCTTGGAATTCATGCCGCCAAATTGCGAGACCGACACTAGCACCTAGCATTCAGCCAGCCAGTGGCTCGGTGCAGATTCCAAAACCCGCCGATTAAGCGCTAAGTGCAAATTGCTAAATGCCAGCATACGGATCTCTCAAATACCCCTCCACCGCGAAGTCTTCTCCGAAACGGTGCAACCTAATTGAGCGCACGTAAGCCGCATCGCTGATGCGCGCGAATCCTTCACCGCGAGCGAACGGCACCGAGCCAGTTCCCGCGAGAATTTTGGGCGCGTAACAGAGAAATACTTTGTCGACAATGCCCGAAGCCAGCGCAGCCCAGTTCACCATCGCGCCGCCTTCGATTAAGAGGCTTGTAATCTCCATTTGGCCAAGGCAGCGCGCGACTGCGGCCAGGTCGGGACGGCTGTCACGATTGCCGGCTGCAATCTGCTGCACACGAATACCGTGCTGCTGAAGCTGCTGTTTTCGTTTTTCTTCTGCGAATGAGCAAAGCACAAGTACATCATTCCTCGCAGACTGAGCCATTCGCGAGTGGAGGGGTAGACGCAGCCGCGAATCCAGAATCACCCGCAGCAGCGGCCGCCGCCGCGCGCCCCCGCTACGATCCGTGAGTAGAGGATCATCAGCAATGATGGTACCTACGCCAACCATAATCGCATCGTGCTGGTGCCGCAGTTCGTGCGCGTGGTCACGGGCAGCTTCGCTGGTTATCCAACCGCTCGTTCCGCTACCTGCGCCGAGCGCCGTCGGGGTGTGCGACTCGGCAGCAGGCGGAGCGATTTTTCCATCGAGAGTCATCGCAGCCTTCAGCGTAATCAGAGGCGTGTGCCGCCGGATGTACTTCGCGAACCATTCGTTCAGCGCGCGGGCCTCTTCTTCGAAAATCCCCGAGGTAACCGCGATTCCAGCATCCCGGAGCCGTTGGAATCCTTTGCCGCTCACCGCCGGATTGGGATCCTCCATACAAGCAACCACGCGTCGGATTCCCGCGGCAATCAAAGCGTCGGCGCACGGGCCGGTGCGGCCCAGGTGCGAGCAGGGTTCGAGGTTGATGTATAACGTTGCGCCGCGAGCTCGTTCGCCTGCTCGTTCCAACGCCAGCACTTCCGCGTGTTTGACACCCTCGTAGGTGTGAAAGCCTTCGCCGGCAATTTCACCGTTGGTATCCACAACGACCGCGCCAACACAAGGATTCGGTGAAGTCAGCCCAACGCCCTTGCGCGCCAACTCCAGAGAGTGGCGAAGAAATGTTTCATCGGTCTGAGCCTGAGTAGTCACGAGCTATGCATTATTTCACCACACGGGATACACAGGCACAGACTGGTCTGATTTAGCGCGAGCGCGGCGGGAAGGAGCGGTAGGAATCATCTTCAGGTTCGGCCACCGCAGCGCCGCTACGCCCTTTTGGGCCGCGACGAACGGGAGCAAACTTATTGGCATATGGATCGCCCGGCGGCTGTGGCTTACGTCGCAGTCGCTTCAGCAGGTCTTTTAAGCTCTGCAGCAAACGATATCCTGCACTGGGTATACTCACAATCTCATTGTTCCACGAAGGACGTCTCAGGCAAATAACGAATCCACAAAATCCCTGGCATCAAACGGCAGCAGGTCACCGGGTTTTTCTCCCACGCCGACATAGCGGACTGGCAAACCCAACTCACGCGAGATGGCGACCACTACGCCGCCTTTGGCGGTGCCGTCCAGCTTAGCTAAAACGATTCCGGTGACGCCGGCAGACTCGGTAAACAACCGCGCCTGTTGCAATCCGTTCTGGCCAGTGGTGGCATCCATCACCAGCAACGTTTCGTGCGGCGCGCCAGGAATGATACGCTGCGCCGTCCTCCGCATTTTCTCCAATTCTGCCATCAGATTCGTCTTCGTATGCAAACGCCCCGCCGTGTCCACGATTACGTAGTCTGTCTGACGGGCAGAAGCGGCTTGCAACGCATCGAACAGGACGGCGGAGGGATCTCCCCCTGCTTTAGTGCGGATCACTTCCGTTCCGGTGCGTTCTCCCCAGATTTCAAGCTGTTCGATTGCAGCCGCGCGAAATGTGTCCGCGGCGCAGAGCAGGACAGTTTTGCCTTGGGACCGGAAGACCTGAGCCAGCTTACCGATGGTCGTCGTCTTGCCGGTTCCGTTTACACCGACAAGCAGAATTACCTCTGGAGTTCCGTCCACTTTCTGCACCGGCTGGCTGTTCGCTGCAGCCAAAATTGCCAGCAATTCTTCTTTCAGGAGCCGCTTAAGTTCATCGACATTCTTGATCTGCTTTCGATCTGCCTTCTCCCGCAGCTTGCTGAGCACCTCGTGAGTTGTACTCGTGCCGAGGTCGGCGCCGATGAGGGTGGCTTCCAGATCATCAAGCGTGGCGCGATCAATTTCCTTGCTGAACGCGACCACTTCCTCGATGCGGTCGCTCAGGTTTTCGCGGGTACGAGTAACCGCTTCCTTCATGCGATCGAGAAAGCTCGGCTTTTGTTGTTCGTCCAGACTGCCAAAGAGAGTTTGAATCATGAGAATTGATGAGGAACAGTTTCAATTTCTGATTATAGCGTTCAGGAAGGCTGGGTTTCGCGATCGACTCTCGGGGAACCTCAAGCCGGAGGCGCAGGAACGATCAGACTCGGGTAGTCTCTACGCCGGCAGCGGCGGCGCTGGCTGCAATCTCGGGCAGGGGCGGCGTGGGTACGGCTTGCATCGGGAGTACAGGCCGCGGAACGCGAATTTCGCCTCGCTGATAGATCGCAGTGATCGCCGCAACCGCTGTGGGATCAAGCCGTTTGCCGGAGAGATCATGAATGATGCGTAGCGCCGCTTGCTCATCCCGCGCGTCTTGATAAGGCCGATTCGTAGTAAGCGCATCGAAGGTATCTGCGACCGCGATGATGCGCGGAAGAAGCGGAATCTCGTCGCCCTTCAGGCCATGAGGGTAGCCCCGGCCATCGAGTGATTCGTGATGCAGTTCAATTCCCGGAATCATGTCCTTCAACTGCGCCACCGGGCGCAGGATGTGCGCGCCTTTGCTGGTATGCGTCTTCATGATGTCGAATTCTTCTGCAGTCAGCGCGCCCGGCTTTTTGAGAATTCGGTCTTCAATGCCGATCTTGCCGACATCGTGCAGTTGCGCAGAAACCCGTACGATTTCGAGGAACTCTTCGGGTTGTCCCATTTCGCGGGCAATCATTACCGAATATCGCGTCACTCGGTCGGAGTGGCCGCGCGTGTAAGGATCTTTTTCGTCGACCGCGCCTGCGAGCATCTGAATCGAGCCCATGAAGAGCTCGCGGTTTTCATTCGCGGCGCGCTTAAGGTCTTCGACGAATTGCTCGAGCTCCTCAGACATGACGTTGAACGTCGCCGCCAGTTCACCGATTTCCGTGCGGCTCTTCAGATGGACGCGTTGCGAGAAATCCCCACGCGCGATGGCGTGGCTCGACTCAGTTAGAACTTCCAGCGGGTTGGTTATGCGGCGGGCTGCAAAAATACTGATGCCGATGCTGAGTAAGACCGCCAGCAGCGCGAGCAGCCGCGCTGTGCGCTGCATTTCATAAACACCGCGATATGCTTCAGCCCGGGGTTTCTGCACGACAACCGCCCAATCCAAATTGCCAACAGGGCTGTAGGTGCCCAGCATCTTTACGCTGTTCTTGCCATCCTTGACGCTGAACTCACGGGTCGCCGCCACAAACTGTGCTTGTCCGCCTTGCTCCACGAAATTTTTGACGATCTCCAGATTGGTCATGTCTTGCCCGGTCGCGTAATCCGGCGTGGCGCCGGCAACCAGACGCCCTTGACTGTCGACGACATAAGGCGTAAGCCCCCCAAGATTGATTTCTTGCAGGCGGCGGATCAGGAATTGCAAGTCGACTACTGAGCCAATCATCCCCAGAAAACGTCCTGCATACATTACCGGCGCGCTAACCAAAACTACGGTGCGAGCCGCCTTTCCGCTGCCCACGGTGAGTGCCTGTCCGTTGTAGGCACGGCCTTCACGAGCAGCCGCATACGCGCGCTCCAATTCGCGCTGCAGAAAGGCGTCAGGTGCAATGCGGCCGGCGGAGATTCCCTTGGCTTCAGAATTAAGCAAGGTTGCGTAGGCCAGATCATCCGAAGACGAAACAAAATTCTCCAGCAAGGCGCGTAACTCAGGCGCTTGCACGTGCTCTGCGCTAATATCTCCACCGCTGGTGACCTGAACGGCCGAGGACAGATTGGACAGCATCATCTGCAAAGTTTGCTCGTGTTGCGAAATATCATCGGCGAGCGAGCGCGTGACGGTGTTCTGCAGCAGCCGCTCATTAGTGATGAGGCGATCGCGGTTGATAGATTCCACTTGGCCGGAGTAAAAATACATCGGCACCACGCTGATGGCCACGAGCACACCCAGAATTACATACAGAATGGGGATACGTGATGGGATAGGCAATTTGAAGGACAAAGGCGCCCCAAACCGCCGTGGGGAGCGGCGCGCGAGTTCGCAGCTTCCCTAAAATTTTACTGTGTATTGGATACCGCGGCGACATGGATCATAGCGGACTGCGATTACGAAAGTACCGCATCAGGCGCACTTTCGTCTGACTTAGGACTGTGAGTACTGCGACCAACTATTCAGGGCTGGAAAGTAGCGCCGCCGTCTCGGCGGCTGTCGGGCGGGCGTCCGCGCCCGCCCATTAAACCACCGAATATTCATGCCCTAAAAAGCCCGGTGCTCTTGCCTGCGCTGGAAAGTAGCGCCGCCGTCTCGGCGGCTGTCGGGCGGGCGTCCTCGCCCGCCTCTTCGAGGCCGAGACGCGCCTCGGGACTGCCAGCAAGAATGCCGGCGCTACTTCAACGATGAAACACAACAAATAGCGTTCCCGGCGTGCTTCCGCACTGTGCGTCAATCGTATTGTCGGGGTTGATCTTGATTTTGCACTCGGATGCGGATGACAAAATCCGCGCTTCCGGATTGTCTGGCGCTGCAAGCGACATCTTCATCGTGCCGCCAGCTGGCATCGCGATTACCGCAAACATAATGTTCGGATAAGGACGCGTGTGCTGCGTGCCTTCGATTGGAAGACCCTCAACTAGCAACGCTCGCTGCGAACTCTCTGCCAGACTTGATCGGGCCTGTTCACTAGCGTCGACTAGACAATTTACGGAATAAACCAGATTCTGAATCGTCTGTTGGGTTGCGGACGTGAAGGTCACTTTCGGGCAAGCTTGCGGCCATACGAATGAGGACGCGACTAGAAACGGCATTAACACCGAGCAAGTTTTAGGCAGCTTCATTCAACTATTTTGCCAAAAGCGCCACGCAGCAGGCCCACTACTGTACAATTCTGCACCTTCCAGAGCTGAATAGGAGCTACCGATGCAGGCAGGCGACGCTTGGGCGTATTTGATCATCTGGGAGTTCCGGCCAAAAGCCGGTATGGAGCGGATGTTCGAGCAGACATACGGTCCTGGTGGAATTTGGGCCGAGTTTTTCCGCCGAGGCGAAGGATACGTCCGAACCGAACTGACCCACGATGCAAACGACCCCGGGCGGTATCTGACACTAGATTTCTGGATCTCCCGGGAATCCTACGAACAGTTTCGCGACAACAATTTGGTCGAATACGGAGAGATCGATCAATTATGCGAAGAAATGACGCAGGCCGAGGTGGAGATCGGAAGATTCGAAAGGCTCAAAAGTTAAACAGTTACCCACTCAACGCCACTTCGCTCTTTGCCGTGCGCGTCATCAGTTCGTGGATAGCATCGCTTGGCGACTTGCCCTCATGCAGGATCGCATTCATCTGCTCAGTGATTGGCATTTCGATGCCTCGGCTGCGAGCCAATCCCAGAGCCGCATGCGTGGTAAAGACTCCTTCTGCAACCATGCCATGCATGCCGGCAATGATGTCAGATAGTTTGCGTCCGCGTCCGAGTTCCATTCCAACGCTGCGATTGCGTGACAGCCCGCCGGTGCAGGTGAGCACAAGATCCCCCAAGCCCGCCAGCCCAGACATAGTTTCTGGGCGTCCTCCGCAAGCTGTAGCCAGGCGTGTGATCTCGGCTAGGCCCCGCGTGATCAGCGCGGCGACGGAATTGTGTCCCAGCCCAAGGCCATCGCATACTCCAGCCGCGATGGCGACGATATTCTTGAGTGCGCCACCCAATTCAACCCCGACCACATCATCATTGGTGTAGACACGGAAGCGCGGGTCACTGAACTCGCGCTGCACGGTTTCAGATAGCGCCGGATCTTTAGAGGCGATTGTGATAGCAGTGGGATCCCCGCGAGCGACTTCCTTGGCAAAAGATGGTCCGCTGAGCGCGCCCATGCGTGGCTGAAATTCACCATGTTTGGCGATCACCTGCGAAATAACCTCCGTCATGCGCAAGAAAGTTTTCTCCTCCAGGCCCTTGGTTGCGCTGACGATCAGCGTCTCAGGCTGCAAGTGTGCCCGCATCTGCTCGAAAAGCCCGCGGCAGTGCTGCGACGGCATTACGCTTACTACAATTTCGGCCGCTTGCAGAGCTTCATCGAGACTGCCGGTCACAGTGACACTGTTGGGAATCGAATAGCCGGGAAGAAAAAGTTCGTTTACCCGCCGGGACGAGATCGAATCTCGGACTTCTTTTTCAAGCGCCCAAAGCCGGACTTGGTGCGTTCCCTTGCGCCCGAGCACGATGGAGAGCCCGGTTCCCCACGCGCCGGCGCCAATGATCGCAATGCGGCTCATCCGCGCCTCCATTGAAACCGCGGCTCGGTTCCGGCGACCAAGCGACGGAGGTTTTCGTGGTGTCTCGCGATGATCAAGAGCGCTG
>Ga0066705_10000009_pt1 | contig 31885 bp, 32 predicted proteins | sample GraSoiAngelo_154_FD_66506 | JGI IMG/M metagenome (GOLD analysis project Ga0066705, IMG submission 66506) | Grasslands soil microbial communities from the Angelo Coastal Reserve, California, USA - 14_1009_13_20cm | ecosystem: Environmental > Terrestrial > Soil > Grasslands | place: USA... | reverse complement strand
TAAAGGAAATGGAGTTCTCGTGGTTTTCTCCCTTGAGCGGGAAATACGTGGCCATCACCTGGAAAGGGATGTAGCCACGCATATTCAGCCAAGTGTTGTCGCCGCGGCCGAGGTGCGGCATGCTGCCAATGACTTCGAACCTGAGCCCGTTCAGCAGAACGAATGCGCCAACCGCCGGGCGCCCGGGGAACAGGGTTTTGAGCAGTTCGTTACCGAGGACGATCACATTGCGTCTCTGCGCGTCGTCCATTTCATTGAGCCAGCGTCCCTCCTTCAGGGGAAGATAACTGATCTCGTTAAGCTGAGGCTCCACGCCCAGGATTTCGGTCCCTGCGTTGGCGAATTCGCTCACCTCGTGCAGGTCGGTGCGAGAAAGCAAAGGGCAGGCATTGCGGACGTGTGGAGCTTGCGTACGGATCTCCAGGTAGTCCTGGTAAGTGAGCAAATAGGAACGGGCAGAGTTCATGACGCCCTTTACCGCTGGCGCGCGCCCGGGAAAGATAAACATGATGTCTTTGCCGAACTCGGCCAACTCACGCTTGTTGCCCGAGCGAAAGCCCTCCCCCACGCCCACCAGCAGCAGTAAAGATCCCACGCCCCAGGCAATGCCGAACATGGTCAGGAACGATCGAAGCTTGTGCGCCCACAGGTTGCGGAAGATTTGCGCGAATATGTCCAAAACCGTCCGCATAATCGAGAGACATTGTACATTTTCAACATGAGCAGTTGCCGAAAACTGCGATTACACTCACGATCCAGGTCAATGAGTTCTGTGGCGATGTTACGTCAACAACGAGCAGGTTTAGTTTCCGATTGGTCGACAATGCGGGAGGTGTCGCATCGCGGCTCGAACGCACGAACCGCAATGTCGAAGAGTGGCCACCTCTACTGTGTGGCTGGTAGCCCACCCATCGTGGGACGTCGTTACCAGTGAGTCTTAACGAGTTAACAACGTGGAGAACCTCCAGATTCGGCAAATGCACGACGATCGTTTCCCGACTTCAATGCGCTGGCGCTGAGATACCCGGGGGCTCGTGCACGATGGTGGCCCCATCGGTGTGCGCAATCTCCGCCAGAAAGAGATCCAACGTTTCCGGTTCACTTTTCAGTTTCGCATCAAGAAAATCCAGCGCAGCTCGATACGCGTGTTGGTTGCCTACGAAGCCTGTCTCACGCGTCCGACCGTCATTGTTGGGCGGCAATGGAACCGAGAGCTTTAGTCCGATGGTCCCAAATTCCATGAAATCTCCGTGAAACATTTTGGTAAAGGTCACTAGGTAGCGATCCGATCGCGTCATTCGATGCCTGACAGTGTGATCGAGCTCCGCGCCTTGGACTCCATTCGCACGTCTCATATCGAGCAGGAACGCTTTCACGTGGCCTGGGTGTAGCTTATTCAAGGCTTTCATCACTTCTTGCCTGCGGTGTGGTTCTGGAGCCACTCCGTATGAGCCGTCCAAACCTACTACTACTCTCACTTTCGCATTGCGTATGGCGAACCGGATGGCTGCAACACCGCCCGCACTGTGGCCAGCTATTGCAAGATGCTGGACGTCAACATCAGGTAGATCCCGCAAAACCTTCAGAGCGAACTCTAGATCACCAACATGCACTCCGGCTTCTCCGGCTGTAGTCTCGAGAGTGAATTCTTCAGCAGAGGGACCCAGCTGGGGCACTGTCGCCATGATGTAGCCGTGACTGGCTAAGTATTCCCCGAGTTCGACGTTAGCGTCCGCCCGGGAACCGAGACCACCCGCATAAAGCACAACCGGAAATCGGCCGGACGCTGGTGTGGCGTTGCGGATTGCAGCCACTGGAGTAGAGCAAAGTTTTGCAAAGATGTCGCTGCCGTTCGACGAGATCTCGTTGAGGTCCGCTAGCCAACTCTCGCGATCGATCTTCTCTAGTTCATCGTTCAGGTCCCGAAAATCGTTTTCACCCTGGTAGTGGAAGTAGTCGCCGTACCGCATGGCCTCTACTCCTTCAGCCGGCATAGCTGGATACCACACACTTATGCGTATGGGCCGCCCTTTATCATTCGTAGCTCGCTTCGAATGAATTGTCGAATGGCAGCCACTTCCGCGCGCGGTCATGCTTATAGAGCACCCTGAAACCAACATCGTACCGACCAGGCTGTAAATCGCCCCAGAGTAGCGGAGCATTGCCGGGCTTTTCTGCGGCTGCGATTTGGCAAATCAGCACCATTACCGTCACCAGTCTTGCCTGGCCGTATAGCTCGTCGAGCCTTGACCACTTGGGCCAACTCTTATCTGTCGCCATAAGGCTGTCCTCTGGAGTCATTGGATCTTTTGCCCTGCTGGAAGCTGCCTAGAAGCCGTGCCGCTGGTCGCGATTACGTCTCCTTACGAACGACTACAGTAGCATAGGCTTGCGCTAGAAATTATGCCCTACGACCGATGAAGGGCAGACAGGCGTTGAGATGATCGTTGACGAAATCAGGCGACACAACCGGCTTCTGAGTGCAGTGGCGACTTCGACGCCTTCGTAAGGGTGCATCAGGCGAACTTCTGGCCTAGTCCGAACAATTGAAAATCGTTTGCACGAATAGAGATCGGGCGTGGTTGATCTGTGCGGCGTTGCTGGGAATATTAATCGGCTGGCATCACCGCTGGCTGTGCCGCCGGCGGGGTTGAGACTTTAGTCTTGGGTGTCACTTCAACCTGCATCCACTTGCGGATTTCCGGCAAGGCCGCACGAGTCACGACTTCGCCGGCGCGCACCAGTTCGACGCTCTGTTCAAAAGCGTCGTATTTATAGCCGTTGACATCGGGCTGGATCACCAAGTCAGCGGCATGCTTCCAGACGCCGCAGTTCATCTCCTGCGCGATGGAGAAACACTGGCCGATCACGTCAAACAGATGCCGGGGGCCGTCTTCGTTGGCCCAATGGCCTTTCAGATGAACCGCGAGCACACGCTCTGCTCCCATTTCGCGCAGCGGAACACTGGGCACGGCGTGCGAGAGCATGCCGTCGACCAGCAGGCGTCCGCGAATTTTTACCGGCAGAAACATTCCGGGATAGGCACAACTTGCCCGAACTGGATCAATGAGCGGCCCGGAGTGAAACACCACCCCATCACCAGTGGAAAAATCGGTGGCCGTTACTGCCAGCGGGATGCGGAGTTCTTCGAATGTCTTTACCCGCAGAACGCTGCTCAGAAAGCCGATCATGCGCTGGTTGCTGGCGAATCCATAGCGTGACAATGTCCAGCTGGCAAAGTGCTTGAAGCGGACGCGGGTGGCAATCTGCTCCAGTTCGGCGACTGTAACTCCACTGCAATATGCGGCGCCGATAAGCGCGCCTACGCTGGTTCCAGCAATAAAGCTGATGGGAATATTTTCTTCTTCGAGAACTTTCAAAACACCGACGTGGGCAACGCCACGGGCAAAGCCGCCGCCGAGGGCCAGGCCGATAGAGGGTCTAGTCTCAGACTCCAGCGGAGACGGACGCCCCGAAAGGCCGCGTCCAAAGGCTTGCACCGACCGGATTATCTTGCCCAGACTCTTCACCGGAACCTCACCTCCCCGGCTAGTCCCGAACCGATCACTACCTAGCAAGTAAGATGCCAGCAAGAGCAGGAATGTTCCAGTGACCAGCGTTTCCGGGCGCTGGTTACCGATGGATGCACCTCCAGTCTACCGTGCTTTCCCATGACTAACTCCCGTGTTCCTGATACTTTGGGGACATGCTGCGGGAGATTTCTGCCGGGGGGGTGCTAGTGCGGCGTACGGCCGAAGGCTGGATGATGGCGGCAATCGAGCCAAAGAAGGAGGATTCCGGCCCTAGAGACGTGAAAACAGATTCACAAAAAGTGTTACTCGCGTTACCGAAAGGACTCGTGGACCCAGGCGAAAGACCCGAGCAAACGGCGATTCGCGAGGTGCGTGAGGAGACCGGTGTGACTGGATCGCTGATCGGCAAGCTGGGCGATATCAAGTATACGTACGTGCGCTCCTGGGGCGACAAACAACGGGTGTTCAAGATTGTCAGCTTCTATCTGTTGCGCTATGAAGCCGGACGCATTGACGAAATCGCAGATGCGATGCGAATAGAGGTGAAGCGTGCGATCTGGGTTCCATTGGTGGAGGCCGAGCGCAAGCTGGCTTATCGCGGCGAGCGGGATATGGTGCGCCGCGCGCAGGAGTATCTGAAATCTCATCCGGAGGCTGCTTGATGCCACGTGTTACCCATATTGAAAAACATTTCACTGCCGGCAATTTTGTTCGCGACGTGGTCATTGGCATGTCTGATGGACTCACGGTCCCGTTCGCGCTGGCCGCCGGACTCTCCGGCGCGGTGCAAAACACGCGATTGATCGTGGTTGGTGGCTTAGCCGAGATTGCGGCTGGCTCCATCGCAATGGGACTTGGCGGCTATCTGGCGGCACGCGGCGACGCCGAGCACTATGAGCAAGAGCGGGGCCGTGAATATCGCGAGATCAAAGAGATTCCAGAAGAAGAAATGGCCGAAGTCAGCCGGGTCTTTCAGTCGTATGGAATCACGCAGGAACAGAGTGCGCCTGTGGTGGACGCGCTCAGCCGGCGACCGGATGCGTGGGTGGATTTCATGATGCGTTATGAGCTCGGACTGGAAGAGCCGGATCCAAGCCGCGCGCGGACCAGCGCTGCAACGATTGCAGGATCTTACGTCGCCGGCGGACTTATTCCGCTTTCTCCCTATGTCATGTTGGCCAGCGCGACGCGTGGGCTGGCGTTGTCAGCGATAGTCACACTGGCGGCGCTGGGGATTTTCGGATTTCTAAAAGGACGTTATACCGGAACCGGCCCGCTGCGCAGCGCAAGCCAAACGATGGTGATCGGGGGACTCGCCGCCGCAGCGGCATTTGTTTTGGCTAAGCTGATTGCGTGATCAGAAACACAGCACTGCACGCGCGCGGCACGCAATGCATTTGACTTCGCAGACAGCGATCCCTAGCATTGAGTTAACTGATAAGGCGCGTGCCGTTGCCATCCTCACCCCACATTATTCGGCACGCGCCTGTTGTTTTTTACCTTCCGCTGAACCTTGCTGGTCTCTTTGAGAAGCCAGAATTCTTCCGCATAATGAGAGCGTGCGTACTGAGCTGTCAGCGGCCCAAATGACAACGAAATCGCGGGGCTGGTTTGTGACCGCCGCGCTGGCACCGTGGGGAAGGCCTCTCGCCCTACCGCTCTACGCGATCCTGCTGTCTTCGCTTGTAGCCGCTCCTCTGCACGCGAGACCGAGAGCTTTCCATCGCGCTACGGACTCAAATTACATTTCGGCGCTTGCCGCCGCTAATCACTTTCTCCATGCGTGGCAAAACCAGGATCGCGAAACCGGAATAGCCATGCTTACTGACACAATCAAGCACCAGACCTCGGAAGATCGTCTGCAGTCGTTCTTTTCTTCAGGATCCGAAGCGGCTTACGAAATTGCACGCGGCAAGCGGATGAAGACGGGACGATACGTCTTTCCCATCACCTTGTTCGACCCAAGAACTACGCCCCGTCCTCGCTGCTCACGGATTGTTATTATCCGCGCTGGTAAAGATGATTGGGCCGTAGATCAGCTGCCGTAGCCTTCGCCCTTGAATTTCCAATTGCCAATTTGGCAACCGGCAATTGAAAATCTTTCGTGACCCTCGATATCAGCCTCAGTTAGAAAGGTTTTTCGTGAAGCGCATAAATAAAGTTGCAATTCTTGGCGCCGGGACCATGGGTGCCCGTATCGCGGCGCATTTCGCTAATGCTGGCGTGCCAAGCTACTTGTTCGATATCGTTCCTCCCGACGCGGATGGTGCGGCGCGGAACAAAATCGCTGCTGCTGGGCTTGAGGCTGCAAAGAAGTCGAAGCCGGCGGCGTTTTTCGAGCCATCTCTTGCGCGATTGATAACAATCGGAAATTTTGAAGACGATCTTAAGAAGGTCTCCGAGGTGGATTGGATCATTGAAGCCGTGGTCGAGGACCTTGAGATCAAGCGTGCTCTGCTGAAGAAAGTAGAGGCTGTGCGTAAGCCGGGCACGATCATCACCACGAACACGAGCGGCCTGCCCGTTGCAAAGATTGCGGAAGGATTTTCCGATGATTTCCAGAGGGCGTGGTTTGGCACGCATTTTTTCAATCCACCGAGATATATGCGGCTGCTGGAGATTATTCCTACAGCGGAAACTGACCGCGCGCTGCTCGACGCGGTCGCGTGGTTCGCTGACGTGCGGCTGGGCAAAGGCGTTGTCATTGCCAAAGACACGCCAAATTTCATCGCCAATCGTATTGGGACATTTTCTGTACTGAACGCCATGCGCCTGATGCAGGAGATGGACTTGAGCGTTGAGGAGGTAGACGCGCTTACCGGGCAGGCGGTCGGCTGGCCGAAGTCGGCGACGTTTCGGACCATCGATCTGGTTGGGCTGGATATTTTGGGGCATGTAGTCAGCAACATGGCAGGGGTCGAGAATGGTGGGCGAGAGCGCCAGTCCCACACACTTCCTGATTTTTTCAAGCAGATGCTCGATCGCAAATGGCTGGGCGACAAAACGGGCGGCGGCTTCTACAAAAAAAATGTAACGCAGGCGCCCTCGACCGCCGAAGCAGGCCAAGAGAGCGAACGTCTCGCTCTCGACTGGAAAACGCTCGAATACCATCCGCGGCAAAAGCCAAAGTTTCCCGCGCTCGACATGGCCAAGAATATCGAGGACGCCGGGGCGCGCATTCGCATGCTGCTCGGGCTTGATGGAGGACAGCAAAAAGCCGACAAGGCTGGGCAGTTCCTGTGGTCAGCTTTGTCCGAGCTTTGGAATTATTCGGCCAACCGCGTGCCCGAAATTTCGGATTCTATCGTTGAAATCGACCGCGCCATGCGCCTGGGGTTCAATTGGGAGCTTGGGCCGTTTGAACTATGGGACGCTGCTGGCGTCGAGGCGACGGTCACGCGAATGAAAAAAGAAGGCCGCGCGATCGCGGCCAACGTCGAGAAGGTGCTCGCCACGGGAAAAAAGTCCTGGTACACAGATGCAGCCGGCGCACCATCTGGGCGCGCGTATTTTGATCTTGCCAGGTCAGACTACAAGCCGGTCGAAGTTCCCGCTGGTGTCTGGTCGGTCACGGTGGCTAAGAAGTCGAACGGAGTTGTGAAGAAAAACTCCGGGGCGTCGCTGGTCGATATTGGGGATGGCGTGGCGTGTATCGAGTTTCACTCCAAGATGAATTCGCTGGGCGGCGACATCATTTCTTTGATCACTCAGACACTCAAGCCTGCCGGGCCGGGCGACAACTTCGACGCATTCGTGATCACCAACGATGCGCAGAACTTTTCTGTCGGCGCAAATTTGATGCTGCTGCTCATGTCGGTGCAGGAAGAAGAATGGGATGATGTGGATCTCGCTATCAGACAATTTCAGGGCATGACTCAGGCTATAAAGTTTTCGCCCAAGCCGGTGGTGATTGCGCCGTTCGGGCTCACGCTCGGCGGTGGGACAGAACTTTCTTTGCATGGCGCTGCGCGGCGGCCCCACGCCGAGCTTTATATGGGGTTGGTGGAGGTGGGTGTCGGCTTGCTCCCCGGAGGCGGGGGCTGCAAAGAGATGCTGTTGCGCGCGGTCGATAGCGCTGCGGCGATCCGTCCCGGTGGCCGCGGAGAATCGGTTGAGTTGATGGAGGCGATGAAGCGAGCTTTTGAAACCATCGCGACAGCTAAGGTCGCGACCTCAGCACTTGAGGCGCGTGGGCTTGCATTTCTCTCAGAATCAGACGGCATCACCATGAACCGCGAGCGCGTGCTGTCCGATGCCAAGGCGCATGCGTTAGAGCTGGTGCGGGCGGGCTATGAGCCTCCTGTGGTACGCACGGATATTCCGGCGCCCGGCGAAAATATTCTGGCAGCGCTCAAGCTGGGCATCCACCTGATGCGGCAGGGCGAATACATCACAGACTACGAAGTGAAGCTGGGGACAAAGATTGCCGAGGTGCTGTGCTGCGGGAACGTAACTTCAGGTATGCCGATCAGCGAGCAATGCGTTTTGGATCTGGAACGCGAAGCCTTCAAATCCCTGTGCGGCGAGCGCAAGACTCAGGAACGGATCCAATACACGTTAAAGACGGGAAAGACGTTGCGGAATTGAAGCATTGCCAGCCACATGCGCGAACCGGCGCACCGCGGGTTGCCGCCCGCGCCTTGCCCGCCAGAGGTCGTACTGGGCTTGCATATTTATCCAGAGGTCCGGCGAAGTGCCCAAAGCCGCCCCTAGGCGCAGGGCCATACTCGCAGAGATTCCGGCCTTACCGTTCAACACCCGTGACAGGGTCACGCGCGTCACCCGTAGATGTGCCGCTGCCGTGGACACGGCCATGCCTCCGAGGTACTCTCGTAGGACCAGCCCGGGGTGCGGCGGATTGTGCATGCGCATAAACGACTCCTAGTGATAGTCCTGATAGTCAACAAGGACTGCATTCTCGCCTTCAAACTTAAACGTCAGACGCCAGTTCCCGCTTACCCAGACAGCCCACTGGTTTTTGAGCTCCCCCGCTAGCGGATGCAGCTTCCATCCGGAAGCGTTCATGTCGTGCGGCTGTTTGGCGTTGTCGAGAGCGAACAGTTGCAAACGCAGCTTGCCAGCGTGCTTTGCTTGGATCCCAGCCTTCGATCCGGTTCGGAAGAATCTCTCGATGCCCCGGTGCCGGAAGCTTTTTATCACTATGTACAGTGTAACGATACGAGTTACATAGAGTCAAACGGGAAATCACAGGTTTCGGTGAGCCGGTATATATGCTTGGTATGTTATTCCATAAGGAACCTATGTCCAAAACCGGCATCGCCAAGCTATTCCGAAATGGGCGGCAGCCAGACGGTACGGCTGCCTCGAGAGTTTAGCTTCGATGGAGACCGGGTGCGTATCACGCAAGTCGCTCAGTTTCCTGACATCGCCCATTGGTTTGCGGAAATGGACCGATTGAATTCCGGGCCCTTGATGCCTGGTGACCGTAAGCAGCCAGCCACCCCGAAGCGTGGTATCTTCAAGTGAATTACCTGCAGGATAGAGTTCTCCTGGCTTCTCGCTCACGTCCAACGTTTTGGTCCAGTGACCGTGCTCTTACTTCAACACGCGAGTGTATACAATGGCAACAAATGCCGGACTCAGGAGGTATGCGGTGAGCTACGATCCTGAAGAACTTGAAGTGGGCTATCGCGAGATGGCCAATGATTTGGAGCGTGAACGGGAAGCAGACGAATGGTCGGAAGGGCTCATTGGCGATGCATCCGCGCACGGGTGAGGTGTAGCGACTGACGTGGTTGCCCTTGGGCTCCGACCCTGTGTTCTTCGCTTCCGGCTCTCGAATGACCACAGTCACCTTCACGTCCTAACAATTCTCCTTCCACACCGGCTAGTCGCGCTACAATCGCGCAACATACTGTGGAACTCAAGCGCATAATCACGAAGTTCACGTACCGCATCGAGTCCAAGCCGGAAGGCGGATTCATCGCCCACGCCAGTGATCCCAGCCTGCCGCCGCTCGAGGCCCCTACGCGCCTGGAGCTGCAGCAGAAAATCCAGGCAAACATCAGCGCTGCTTTGGCAGAGGAATTCCCTGGCTTAAAGCTTTCAGCTGACAACCAGCAACTCAAGTTTGACTTCCACATTGAGGCGAAGCCTGGCGGCGGTTTCATTATCCGTTCTCACGATCCAAACGCACAGCCGATCGAAGGCGCGAGCCACGACCAGATCGAGCATCCTTTCGCAGAAAAGCTAGCCGGCGTGATCGGCAAGTACCTTGTCCCCGAGCTGACTGAGGCATTAGCCAAGCAAGGCAATTCCGGAGACATAAAAGTATTGGTGAATCGAACGCTGAGCGTCACGACGCAAGCTGGATCCCACAAACTGACACTCGGCAGTACCCAAGGACCCGATCCATCCGGCTCAGTCCAAGCTCTTGACGCCAAAAACACGGCTGTTATGAATGTCGGCGACAGTTCCCCAATCACTCCTGAGGCCGGCAGCATCGGAACGATCTTCCGTTTTCTGCTGGCAGTGCTTGTGATTGCGGCAATGATTTACGTGTTCCTCCACCGCCGCTGAGGGCCATAAACGTCCCTGGTTGTCGCGAATGGCTGCCGCCGCGTAAGAACCACATGGAATCGAAGACCGGCCATCAGCAATCTAAGGTAAGTCAGGAGTTTCCAATGCGTGAAACCGTCGTTGTATCTTCCGTTCGCACGCCCGTGGGGCGGGCCTTCAAAGGCACGCTCCGAGCCACGCGGCCTGATGAATTGGCCGCAGTTGTTATCAAAGGCGCGCTTGAGCGGGTGCCCCAGCTTGATCTTAAAGACATAGAAGATGTCATTCTGGGTTGCGCCATGCCTGAGGCCGAGCAAGGGATGAATGTGGCGCGCATTGCGTCGTTGCGAGCCGGCTTGCCGGTGGAGGTATCGGCGATGACCATTAATCGCTTCTGCTCATCCGGTTTGCAGGCCATTGCGATGGCGGCGGAGCGAATTGGGAGTGGCGGTGCAGAGGTAATTGTTGCCGGCGGCACGGAGTCGATGTCGATGATCCCGATGGGCGGGAATAAAATTTCGCCCAACCCGTGGCTCGTCGATCATTATCCCGATGCATATCTTTCCATGGGCTTGACGGCCGAGCGGCTTGCATCGAGATTTGGGATTACCCGCGAGCAAGCCGACGAATTTTCGCTGCGCAGTCATCAGAAAGCGTTGACGGCCATTCAGGCTGGCAAGTTTGAAGAGGAAACGGTGCCTGTGCCCGTGAGCTTCACGACTCCGAACGGATCGAAGCCTAAGAAGCAGGAGATCACGTTTAAAGTCGACGAAGGCCCGCGCGCCGACACGTCGCTTGAAGCGTTGCTTTCGCTCAAGCCGGCGTTCCACGCCAAGGGCACGGTGACGGCGGGAAACTCGTCGCAGATGTCCGATGGTGCGGCGGCGGCGGTCGTCATGTCTCTTGATCGAGCGAAGCAACTGGGCATCAAACCGCTGGTGCGCTACCTTTCCTTCGCGACTGCCGGATATAAGCCGGAAGAAATGGGACTCGGGCCGGTGTTTGCGATTCCGAAAGCGCTTAAGCTCGCAGGGCTGAAGCTCTCAGAAATTGATGTGATCGAACTCAACGAGGCCTTTGCGGCACAGTCTTTGGCTGTGATCAAAGAGGCAGGGCTTGATCCCAAGCGAGTAAATCCAAATGGCGGCGCGATCGCACTTGGGCATCCTCTGGGCTGCACCGGAGCGAAGCTAACGGCAGCGATTATTCGTGAACTCAAGCGCCGCAATGCACGCTACGGTTTGGTGACGATGTGCGTTGGCGGTGGGATGGGAGCGGCAGGGATATTTGAGAACCTTAATTAACCACGAAGGATCACAGAAGAACTGCATCTTCTTGCCTTGCAATGTCTCCCACGCTATGGCCGTTCAGTCTCTCGTAACTGGCAAAACTTCGAAAACATGAAATAATTTCCCCCGTGCCCTCTGTGGTTGAAAGGGGTTTTAATGGCCACCACAGCAATTGCGTCCACAAAATTCTCCGGCGGCAGCTTCCTGCTCGAAGAACGCGGTGCTGACGAGGTCTTCACGCCTGAAGATTTTTCCGAGCAGCATCAGCTCATTGGCCAGACGGCGGAGGAATTCGCCCTCAACGAGATCGTCCCTAACATCGAGAAGATTGAGCATAAGGACTTCTCTGTCACACGCGCGTTGTTGAAGAAGGCCGGTGAGCTCGGGCTGAGCGGGGTGGAAATTCCGGAAGCGTATGGCGGCCTCGAGATGGATAAGGTCACGGCTGCCGTGATCGCAGATCATATTGCTAAGTACGCCGGGTTCGCAACTACATGGGGCGGGCACACCGGGATCGGGACACTGCCGATCGTGTATTTCGGAACCGAAGAGCAGAAGAAAAAATATCTGCCGCGGCTGGCGGCAGGAGAGATCGTCGGAGCCTACGCGTTGTCGGAAGCATCTTCAGGATCTGATGCTCTGAACTGCCGCGCCCGGGCCGAGCTTTCCAAAGATGGCAAGCACTACGTTCTTAACGGCGAAAAGATGTGGATCACGAACGCCGGCTTCGCCGACTTGTTCACGGTTTTCGCGAAAGTCGACGGCGAGAAGTTTACGGCGTTTCTAGTCGAGAAAACTTTTCCTGGGTTTTCCATTGGCGCGGAAGAGCACAAGATGGGGATTCGCGGATCATCTACGTGTCCCATCATTCTAAGTGACTGCAAAGTTCCGGTCGAAAATGTCCTCGGGGAAATCGGCAAGGGGCACGTCATTGCTTTCAATATTCTCAACGTCGGGCGCTTCAAGCTCGGCGCAATGTGCGTGGGGGGCGCACGCGTGGCTCTGGAGAATTCCATCGCTTACGCAAAGCAGCGGAAGGCGTTCAACAAAGTTATCGCCGATTTCGGACTGGTGCGCGAAAAGCTGGCTAACATGGCGGTGCTTATCTACGTGGGCGAATCGCTCGTCTATCGTACGGTCGGAATGATGGATGCCGCCCTCAACGAAGTGGATAAGTCAGCTGCGGACAGCGCAAGGCAGACGCTCAAGGCTATCGAAGAGTATGCCGTCGAGTGCTCGATTATCAAGGTCTGGGGCTCGGAGATGATCGATTACGTGGTCGACGAGACGGTGCAGATATATGGCGGCTACGGCTTCGTTGAGGAGTATCCGGCGGAGCGGGCATATCGGGATGCGCGGATTAACAGGATTTTTGAAGGCACAAACGAAATCAACCGGCTGATCATCACCGGATTCCTGTTAAAGCGTGCGATGAGTGGGCAGTTGCCACTGATGCCGGCAATCAAGAAGCTGATGGATGAAGTGCTCGCGGGGCCGTCTATAGGTGAAGAGATTGAAGGTCCGCTCGCCGATGAACGGAAACTGGTTGCGCAGGCGAAGAAACTCGGTTTGTTCGCCGCGGGCGCCGCTACGCAGAAATACATGCAGGCGATCCAAGAGCAGCAGGAGATCATGGGTGCGATTGCAGACATCGTGATCGAAACCTACGCGATGGAATCGGCGGTGTTGCGCGCCCAAAAGATTGCTTCGAGTCGGGGCGAAGGCTCCGCGGCGCTGCCGATTGCCATGACGCGCCTATATCTCTCGCAAGCGATGGAGAAGATCGAAGCCGCTGCCCGTAAGATTATCGCTGCCGTAGCCGAGGGCGACATGCTCCGTACCCAGTTCGCAATTCTGCGCCGCCTGGCGAAATACGAGCCGTTCAATACGATTGAATTGCGCCAGCAGATCGCGCAGAAAATGATTGAGCGGGGAAAGTATGGGCTGACGTGATCAACTCAAAAATAGCCAGACTGCTGCCTAGTCTCATGGGCACATGCGATCTGAGCACCATGCCCATCACGGTCTCGTAATGTCCAGCTTGGGCTGTTTTTCATCGAATCCGGCATACTGATTGCATCTCTCAGACTGAAAAGAACGCTGCACTTAATAGGCGCGCGCGAATACCGCAATCTTCTGTGCTGGCTTACCGGTGTAAACGCACTTTCCTGCTGTCGCGGGCTGATCGAGCGGCAATACGCGAATGGTTGCGCCGGTCTCGTCCTGAATTTTGTCTTCATCCTCGCGCGTACCTGCCCAGTAGCCGCGCACAAACCCTTTTTCTACGCCTTGTTTCAACTCGTCATAGTTTGAGGCTTCGTAGGTATGCTCTTCGCGAAAACGAAAGGCGCGGTCATAGAGAGCCTGCTGAATTTCCGTCAGCAGGGATTCCAACCGCTGCCTGAGACCGTCCTGCGGAACAAAAGATTTGCCCTGTTTGCCCGGTTGATCGCGGCGCGCCACGCCGACGGTTCCTTTCTCGATGTCTTTGGGACCAATCTCCACGCGGACAGGAACGCCTTTCAGCTCCCATTCGTTAAATTTGTATCCTGGACTGTACTGCTCGCGATCATCAACTTTGAAGCGCAAGCTGCCTTTCCAATCGGCGCTCAGGCGTGAGACTGCTTCCAGCACGCGCGTGCGCTCGGCATCGGTCTTGAAAATCGGAACGACGACCACCTGTGTGGGCGCGAGGCGCGGAGGAACGACGAGACCTTCATCGTCCGAGTGCGCCATGATCAGCGCGCCGATCAAGCGAGTGCTCACGCCCCAGCTCGTGGTCCAGGCATGCTGCACCTGATTGTTCTGATCGGTGTAGGTAATGTCGAAGGCTTTGGCAAAATTCTGTCCTAAATTGTGCGAAGTGCCCACCTGCAGGGCGCGACCATCCTGCATCATGGCTTCGATGGCGTACGAGCGCAAAGCGCCGGCAAACTTTTCCTTGTCGGTCTTGATGCCTTTGATCACGGGTAGGGCCATCTCTTTTTCCACGAAGTCGGCGTAGACCTCGTGCAAGATTTTGAGCGTCTCGCGCTCGGCATCTGCTTCGTCGACGTGAACCGTGTGGCCTTCCTGCCACAGAAATTCCGTTGTGCGGAGAAACGGACGGGTGCGCATTTCCCATCGCATGACGTTCGCCCATTGATTGATCAACAACGGCAGGTCGCGCCAGCTCCGCACCCACTTGGCGTAGAAGTAGCCGATGATGGTCTCCGAAGTTGGCCGGATCACGTAAGGCTCGGCCAGTTTCTCGCCACCGGCATGCGTGACTTCGGCAACCTCGGGCGCGAAGCCTTCCACGTGCTCGGCTTCCTTCATGAGGAAACTTTTCGGAATCAGAAGGGGGAAATATGCATTCTGGTGGCCTGTCGCCTTGATGCGTTGATCCAGGCCACTCTGAATCGCTTCCCACAAAGCGAAGCCAGTCGGCTTGAAGACGATGCATCCGCGGACGACTTCGGCGTAGTCCGCCAGGTCCGCGTCACGGACGATGTCGAGATACCACTGGGCGTAGTCTTGCGATCGAGGAGTAATTCCTTCTTTTGGCATGTTTTCTTGGGATGAAAGTCTGCGAACGATTGTAATGGGACGCGCTGCTTTCAGTCACATCACATGCCGGTGCGGCTCGTGGCGCACTCGGACTGCTATAATGAAAGTTTGCTCTCCATGCCCAGAAAGCATCTGATTCGCTCCACTACAGTTCTCTGCGTCCGGCGGAACGGAAATGTGGTGATGGCCGGGGATGGCCAGGTCACGCTCGGCGAGGGAGTGATCAAGCACTCGGCGAAGAAGATTCGGCGTCTTTATCAGGACAAGATTTTGGCTGGATTCGCAGGGTCGACTGCCGATGCGTTTTCCCTATTCAGCCGCTTCGAAACGAAACTGGAGCAATATCACGGAAATATTGGCCGCGCGGCAGTTGAACTGGCGAAGGACTGGCGCACCGATAAGTTTCTGCGGCATCTGGAAGCCCTGCTGCTTGTTTCTGACAAAGAACAAACGTTTCTGCTCAGCGGGCAAGGGGACGTGATTGAGCCGGATGGCGGAATCGCCGCGATTGGAAGCGGCGGTCCGTATGCCCAGGCGGCAGCACAGGCATTGGCTGAGCATACGCAGCTCTCGGCCCGCCAGATTGCTGAAGAGGCCATGAAGATTGCGGGCAAGATGTGCATCTATACTAATGAGAAGGTAACAATCGAGGAACTTTAACCAGTCGTTGGTCGTTTGTCCTTGGTCTTTGGCCGAAAGCCGACTTTAAAGTTACCAAGAATAGCTAACGACAAACGACGAACAGCCAAGAGCAGCTTTGCTATGGCCATCTATTTACCCTCCACTGCTGAAGAAGAACAGATCACACTGGACGAGCTCACGCCGCGTGAAATCGTTGCGGAGCTAGACAAGTACGTCATCGGACAGAAGGATGCCAAGCGCGCGGTGGCGATTGCACTGCGCAATCGCATGCGGCGGCAGAAGCTGCCGTCTGACATGGCCGAAGAGGTTATTCCCAAGAACATCATCATGATCGGCCCCACCGGCGTGGGGAAAACGGAGATTGCGCGCCGTTTGGCTAAGTTGGCGAATTCGCCATTTCTGAAAGTCGAGGCGTCGAAGTTCACCGAGGTCGGCTACGTCGGCCGCGACGTCGAATCGATGATTCGTGATCTGGTAGAGATTGCGATTGATAACGTGCGCGAAGAAAAGCTGGAGGACGTCTCTGACAAGGCAGAATTGAACGCGGAAGAACGTTTGCTGGACATTCTTCTGCCCCCTGCAGCGCCACGCCCGTCTGAACCGACTGCCGGGTTCGTACTGGAAGGGACAACCTCATCAGGCGATTCGCAATCCCGTACTCGCGAGAAACTGCGTCAGCAACTGCGCGAGGGCAAACTTGACGAGCGCATGGTCGAAATCGAGGTTCGAGAACGCAATTTCCCGTCGTTCGAAATCATCTCCAATCAGGGCGTTGAGGAGATGGACGTCAATGTCAAAGACATGCTGCCCAACATCTTCGGCCAGCGCACCAAGAAGCGGAAGATGAAGGTGAATGAAGCATTCGAATATCTTATCCAGGAAGAAGAGCAGCGCTTGATCGATATGGACCAGGTCACGCGCATGGCGATCGACCGCGTGGAAGACTCGGGCATTATCTTCCTTGATGAGATCGACAAGATTGCCGGGCGCGAAAGCGGCCACGGGCCGGACGTTTCACGCGAAGGCGTGCAGCGCGACATTCTGCCGATTGTGGAAGGAACGACGGTCAACTCACGCTACGGCATGGTGCGAACCGATCACATTCTGTTCATCGCTGCCGGAGCGTTCCACGTGTCAAAACCCAGTGATTTGATTCCCGAGCTTCAGGGCCGCTTCCCCATCCGCGTGGAGCTGCAATCGCTGACCATGGATGATTTCATCCGCATTCTCACCGAACCGAAGTCATCTCTCGTGAAGCAGTACACGGCGCTACTGGAAACTGAAGGCGTGAAACTGGAATTCACTGGCGAGTCTTTGGAGGAAGTGGCGCGGTTTGCGTTTCGTGTGAATGAAGGCACAGAAAATATCGGGGCCCGCCGCCTGCACACGATCATGGAGCGTGTGCTCGATGAGATCAGCTTCGAGGCTCCCGACAAAAAAGGCGAGCAGTTCAAGGTGGACGCAGACTACGTACGCCACATGCTGGCAGACATTGTGAAGGACCAGGACCTGAGCCGGTATATCCTGTAACACCGTACCGAAGTCGATGGAGGACGGGCGTCCTCGCCCGTCGAAGGTGCTTCGGTGATTCCCACTTTGAAATGAGTCACTTCTTGTGTGGGCGCGGGCGACTCGCCCGCGCATCGCTGTCGTGCTATTTTCCCTCTCGTATGACCCGCAACTATGAATACAGCCGTTGTCTTCCTCACTACCAGAAACACAATCGAGCGCTGTTCGTCACCTTTGCCTCATGGCACCGCTGGATATTACCGAACTTGGCACGAGACTTGGCACTTGAAGCCTGCTTATATGCGAATTGCAGAAAATGCACTCTGCATGCAGTGGTCATCATGCCCGATCACGCCCATCTCATTTTCACACCGATGGTGGATGAGAACCGTGCTTGGTCAATACCGGAAATCATGCAAGCGATCAAGAGCGAGTCTTCGCACCGGATCAACAAGGCTCTGTGCCGTAGGGGTCGCGTTTGGCAGGATGAGTCCTTTGACCATGTATTGCGCAGTCAGGACAGCTTGTCTGAGAGGGTGTCTTACATAGTGTTTAACCCGGTCAGGGCGGGTCTGGTCACTGGCTGGCGGGACTATCGTTGGTTGTGGTGGGACTCCACCTTGTTCAATGGTGCCGGCTGATTTGCGCGGGCGGGTCGCCCGCGCCCACACGTGGTGGAATTCCACCTTATTCCATGGTGCTGCCTGATTTGCGCGGGCGGGTCGCCCGCGCCCACACAACCTGAGGTTCTGTTAACATTTCTCCTCCTTCATGAAAAGAATTGACCGCAGCCGCTTGCAGTCCCTGATGCAACGCGAGCAGGAGCGCTTTGTAAACGAGCGCCCCAAGTCCAAGGCCTTGTTCGAACGCGCCGGCAAGTCGCTACTGGGCGGCGTGCCCATGAACTGGATGGCGAAGTGGGCTGGTGCGTTCCCACCGTTTGTGCGGGAGGCGCAGGGTGCGCACTTCTACGATGAAGATGGACATCGCTATGTCGATCTCTGCCTGGGTGACACGGGCGCGATGACTGGGCATTCGCCATCCGCGACTGTAAAGGCTGTTGAAGAACAAGTGCGACGCGGGATCACGCTGATGCTGCCGAATGAGGACGCTGTGTTTGTGGGAGAAGAATTGCAGAAGCGCTTCGGGCTGCCATACTGGCAATTCGCGCTGACTGCCACGGATGCGAATCGCTTTTCTATTCGTCTAGCGCGGCAGATCACCGGGCGGCCGAAAATTTTGGTCTTCAACTGGTGCTACCACGGCACGGTCGATGAAACGTTCATCACGCTACATGCGGATGGTACTGCTCAAGCTCGGCGGGGCAATATCGGTCCTCCGGTCGATCCCTCAGTGACAACCAAAGTTGTCGAGTTCAATGATATTGCGGCGCTCGACCAGGCGCTTGCTCCCGGCGATGTGGCGTGCGTGCTGGCCGAACCGGTGATGACCAACGTGGGCATTGTGCATCCCGAGCACGGATATCACTCGGCTCTGCGCGCGTTCACCCGAAAGTTCGGCACGCTGCTTATTATTGATGAGACCCACACAATCTGCGCGGGGCCGGGCGGCTACACTGGGGCGGAGAATCTAGAGCCGGATTTCCTGGTCTTTGGCAAACCCATCGGCAGTGGTGTTCCGGGCGCGGCTTACGGTTTTACGCAGGAAGTCGCACATCGCATAGCCGATCGTCAAAACTTGGAGGATTGCGACGTCGGCGGCGTGGGCGGTACGCTCGCCGGTAACGCACTGTCACTTGCCGCGATGCGCGCCACATTAACCAAGGTTCTAACCAAGGAAGCCTTCGAGCACATGATTCCGATGGCGGAGCGCTGGACTGCGGGAGTGAAAGACGCCATCACTGAATTCGCTGTGCCCTGGTACGTGACGCAGCTTGGCTGCCGTGCCGAGTATCTGTTTTCTCCACAAGCTCCGAAAAACGGTACGCAAGCGCATGAGGCGATGGATTTCGAACTTGAGAGATTCATGCATCTGTATGCGATGAATCGTGGAATCCTGCTAACTCCATTTCACAATATGGCGCTGATGTCACCGCAAACGCAGGCCGAGGACGTCGACCAACACACGCGGGTGTTCCGGGAAGGCTTGAAGGATCTCGTGGGCTGATGATTTGCCGGCGGCCCATATGGAAGCTATTTTCCCAGGCGTTGCAAGCGGAATACCAGCGTGCCCCATCCGAGTTTCGAACGCATCTGCACTGGAATGTGATTCGGGTCGTCGCTGAACCAGACGAGGATCGCGGTCTTGCCCTTCAGCGGTCCGGAGACTGGCTCGGCTTTGACGCGCACAGTCCGATAACTGCCGGCCGGAACCTTCACCTGGTCTCGCGCTTCAACATATGCGGTTACATCGGTGGTTCTTACACCATCGCTTACCACAAAGGTGTTGAAAGTTCCCGGCTGTAACGGCAGCGACGCAAGATAATAGAACCCACTTACAACATCGGTGACGCAGCCCGGAATGTCATTTTCCGTGTGTCTGGATTCGCCCTTCTTCAAATTCTTGTCATCGAGCACGCTTTTGTGATGGACGTAATCAAACGCAAGTTCCGTCTGACCCTTCCGCGATCCTTCTTCAAGGTGCTTGGAAACGTGGAGCGAACAAAATGTGCGGGGATCGAAGCGGGCTTCAAAAAAATCATGGACCTTGAGGAACGTGTTCACGAAACCTGCTGAATCGCCAATCGCGGTGACGCGCTCTTGAACGTCCGCCGAGTCCATTCTTACCGTAGCCGTTCCGGCATTAAAAAGATGCCATTCGACTCCGTAGACGTAACTCTGGCCGTTGGGAAAGCGGTAGCCGGGAGGCGGAGGAACAATCCGGGGGCCAGGCGCAGTGCCGATCGTGGCCGGAGGAATTCGGCGCGTCCCTTGTGCGAGCAAGAGCGAAACTGCGCACAGGAAACAAAGACTATAAGTGACGGGACGGACCCTGACGCGCGGGCTGTGGGGAAAGCGGGGGCGCAGCGTGCCAGGGTTCTGGCGTACCACTCTAATTGAAGTCTGAACCAGACTTTTCACAACTCACCGGGACAGGAAAAGCATTTTGACCACGAGCGCAAGCAGCATTGCTATCGATCCTATCATCGCATGATACTCGCGATGCTTGCGGTACAAGTCCCAGGAGAAAGCGCCGGATGTTCCCATGAATGGCGTGAGCCGTGGAATGAAGCGCGGGACCTGATGGGAATAAGCTGCGAAGTTCGGAAATCTCTGCCGGAGAAATCTCTCTTCGTCCAGAATCACCGGCATGTAGATCACGACAAAAATCAGCAGGATCGCGGCCGCGATCCACCAGTTCTGAGCAGCCCAGCCGAAGCCGACGGCCAGGATCAGCGAACCGAAATACAACGGATTGCGGGTATAGGCGTACGGGCCGCCGGTGGTGAGTTCTTCATTCTTCTGCACGTAGCCGGAGGCGAGGGCGCGGATAAATAAACCGCAAAGCACAATGATCGCGCCGATAAGAATAGGTCGCGGCGTTGGTCTTGCCAGCCAGAAATAGCAAACGGCAAACACGAAGCCAACTGGAACGCGGATGCGGCGCGCGATATGGCTCCAACTAGGCACAACGGCTCCGCAAGAGTCGGCGCGCGGCTTCCACGACTTGTTCGGGACTGATTTCGCGCAAGCCCTCGTCGGGCCGAGAGCGGCGCTTGTGGGATGTGGTGCTTGCCGGGTCGCGCAGGACGATGCTGCGGGTTCCGAACGGCCCATTGCGAGCTGGATCGGTGGGGCCGAAAATTCCTACGACTGGAACGCGCAAAGCCGCCGCGAGGTGCATTGGGCCGGTGTCACCGCCGATGAACAGGCGCGCACGCCGGGTGAGTGCGATCAGTTGCGTCAGTGAACCTGAAAACGGACGGGCAGCCCCACTGCTGGCCGCTTCCGCCGCTTTTGCCAACTGTTCTTCCCCCGGACCGAAATTAATGAATGACAACAAGCAGTTCTCTGCCAGTTGCTTCGCCACCTCGCCATACCGCTCCGGTCCCCACTGCTTCGCGCCCCAACCTGCTCCAGGATTAAGCAGGACAAAATTACTTGCGCGGTTAGCATCTACATTGGAGTCACAATCATGCTCGGCGGCCGGGTCGTAAGGAAACTGGATCTCCGGCACCGCCAGCGGCGTTCGTATAACCGCTTCAGCGAGTGATAAATTCTGCTCTATGACGTGCGTGCCGCGCGCGATTACTTTTCGCCTGTAGAGCATGCTGGCAATATTTTCGCGCGGCCGCGCGAAACCATAGATGATCGGCGCCCCTGACCAGCGTGCCAGCAGGGCAGAGCGAATTGCGCCCTGGAAGTCAATTGCAATTTCATACTCCGGCGCACGCAAGTCGCTAAACGCGGAGGCCGTTTGTTCCCAAGTCTGAAGGTGGAATAAACGGTGGCGCCACAGTTTTGTGTTTACGGTGTGAATTTTGTCGGCCAGCGGCCGCTGAGGGGAACGCGCCCCGGAGCGTGGCGTAGGAAGAGTACAAAGCAACTCAGCCCAGCGTTCTTCGATCACCCAGCCGAGAGTTGCCTCGGGAAAAGCCGCTCGCAGCGCTGTGGCTGCGTAAAGAGTGTGAATGATGTCGCCCATCGAGCCGAGGCGAACGATCAAGATGCGGCAGAATGCCGGAGCAGTTACATGCGGCGCCGCGCTCACGAACGGCGCGCCTCGATCCGTGATCGGATGATTTCGGTGGAGGAGTGGTCCTTGGGATCACCGACGATGACTACGCGCCCGCCCTGCGCGAGCACTTCATCACGTTCGGGGACACTTTCGACTGTGTAATCAGTCCCCTTAGCGTGAATGTCGGGGCGGATCTCGCGAATAAGGCGGCGAACATCGGGTTCCGAAAAGATCACTACAGCATCCACGTCGGCGAGGGCCGAGACAATTTCGGCGCGCTCTTCGGCCGGAATCAGCGGGCGTCCTTGGCCTTTTAGCGAGCGCATTGACTCATCCGAGTTCACTGCCACAAGCAGACGTCCGCCTAGCTGTTTGGCTGCATGCAAGTAGCGGATATGGCCAACATGCAGCAGATCGAAGCCACCATTCGCGAGAATGATAGATTCGCCGCCTCGCCGCCACTCGGCGATGCGCTGTCTTACTTGTTCGCCGTTTAGGATTTTTTCTTTAATTTCTGTCTCCGTGCTCAATGAGGTCTAGTTGCAGGTGGCGCTTGATCGATCGCATGCAAGAGCTCTTCCCGGGCCACAGTCGCGGTGCCCCGCTTCATGACCACGATTCCTCCAGCATAATTCGCCAGATGGGCTGCTTCTTCGCTGCTGGCCCCCGCGGCTAAAGATGCCGTGAACGTGGCGATGACAGTATCGCCCGCGCCAGTAACATCTGCTACCTGATCGGAGCCGAAAATATCGATGTCCACGGGCTTATGGCGGCGGGAAAAGGCAACCATGCCATCGCGCCCGCGCGTGACCAGCAGGGATTGCAGTTTCATCCTCGACATAATCTGCTCGGCGGCGGAACACAGGAGCTTCCAATCCTGACCGACACGGATGCCGAGAGCCTCTTCCAGTTCGGGCTCATTGGGAGTGGCGGCGGTGACACCGGAAAACTGCAACATGCGAAAGCGTGAATCGAGCACCACAGGAACGCCCGCGACCGGGGTCTTCCCACGAATCTCATTCAGAATGGCGGGCGAAGCCGAACCGTAGCCGTAGTCAGAAACCAGCAATGCATCCGACGCGCGAACGTATTCCCGTGCCGCCAGCACTAGTTCGCGCTTAAGATGCGGACTGGGCTCAGATTCCGGCTCGCGATCAACTCGTACAACTTGTTGGCGGGCTGTGTGCGTCATGCCAGCAAGGATACGGGTCTTGGTTACGGTAGCGTAATGTTTGTCCTTTAAAACACCACTGACCGGGATACGCTTGTGGCGAAATTGCTTGAGCAGAAGGCGCCCGGGCTCGTCATCCCCAAGCACACCAACCGGAAGAACATTCACCCCAAGCGCAGCGAGGTTACAGATCGCGTTCGCTCCTCCGCCTGGGACTACGCTGCGCTCGCGGTGTTTCAAGATCAAGACTGGAGCTTCGCGGGAGACGCGGGAGATTTCTCCGAACACGAATTCATCCGCCACAAGATCGCCGACAACGGTGATCGTGACCTTGGGAAAGGATTCCACTATTTTCTTGAGGCGTTCGGACTGCTTGGGATGTTGAGTCATCCGGATTTTGAGCCACTCATTTTCTAGCCCCTGCATATTCCCAGGTCAAATGAAGAGCTGGGGTACGCTGATTCTCTCACGCCCGGCGGCGCTCCTCGATGGCGCGCAGCATGGTATCCACGGCATTATCGGCATCGAGCAGCTCCATTTTCACGGGAACGATTGCCAACGAGTCAAGAGCGGGAAGAAACTCCCCCAGGTTTATGGCGTCTTTCTCTGTAGTCACAAAGCCATCGGCTTCGCTTTGAACGCGCAGCTTTGTTAAGTCTTGCACGTCCCGTTCTGTGTAAGAGTGATGATCGCGGTAAAAGGCCTCGGCTGCGGGTTCGATTCCCGCAATTCGAAGTTGCATCAAGAAATTCTTAGGGCGCGCAATACCACAGAACACCACCGGGCGGATAGGAACATCTTTAGCTTGAATGCCGCGCCGCGCACGCCAGATCAGCTTGCTGTCCAGCGGGAAAGATTCCGGAGTGGCGCCGCTGGTGAGTACGATGGCATCGGCACGGCGCAGCGCGCTGAGTGGTTCGCGCAAGCGTCCAGCAGGAAGCAAGCGGTCACGGGCGTCCTCGGGCGTGACCAGGACGATGTCGAAATCGCGGGCCAGAGCGCGATGTTGGAAGCCATCATCAAGCAAGTGCAACTGCGGCCCGAATTCTTGTTCCGCAAAGCAGCCAGCTTCATAACGGTCCTCGCCTACGATGACGGGGACGTTCAGCCGTCGTGCCATGAGTATCGGCTCATCGCCGAATTCGCGAGCAGGGCCGGAAGGGTCAACCAGCAGTACGCCGCGAGAGCGGCGTCCGTAGCCGCGGGAGAGGATATTAAACTTTATGTCGCGTTGCTTGAGCAACTCGCCAAGGAGCAGAACAAAGGGCGTTTTACCGGAACCGCCCACTGACAAATTACCGACGCTTATGACCGGCCCTTTCAGTTTCTTGGCGCGTATGAATCCGCGGTTATAAAGCGCATTTCGTATGTCTACGCCAAGGCCGAAAAGCGAAGTCACTGATTTATGTCCTTAGGACAAATAACCGATGCCTAGTCTAGGCACGGCTGGTCTCCACTCCGACGCGGGACGGCTGCAATAGCGCTTCGAGAGCATCCATTGTTTTTTGTGTGGCGCCCATTTGCGAACGCAGAGTTTCGGCAGCGCGATGGCCAAGAGCCCGCCGTTCCGCGTCATGAGACAAAAGCTCCATTAAGACTAGCGGGAACTCCGCCGGGCCGGTGACGCGTACAGCATCACGGTTTTGAAATAGGCCCACAATGTCGCGAAAATTTTCCGTGTGATTGCCGACGATTATCGCCGCGCCATGCTGGGCGGGCTCGATGATGTTGTGTCCGCCCTTGGGCACGAGGCTTCCGCCCACGAAAGCAACATCGGCCAGCGAATAGATTGAGGCCAATTCGCCGATGCTGTCGAGTAAAAGAACACCGCCGTGTACGGCATCACCATTCCATAACGAGCGCCGCCAGAAGCGGATTCCAAGATGTTGCAGCAGGTCCGCAACTTTCTCGAAGCGCTCGGGATGACGCGGCGCAAGCACCATCACGGCCTTGGGATAGCTGGCCAGCACATTTTCAAAGGCACGCAGAAGAATCGGCTCCTCTTCTTCCATTGTGCTTCCGCAAACGATAATAGGGCCGGCAGAGGATTGCTGAATTGCAGAACGCAATGTGGCCACAATCGGCGGAGGAGAAGCGGGCGCGACATCAAACTTGAGATTGCCACTGACCTGCACGCGAGCTGCGGGCGCGCCGACCTGGGCGAGACGGCATGCGTCTTCCTCGGTCTGCGCCAGGAAGAGATCCACATTTTGCAGAGTTCGTCTCAGCAGAAAGCGGGAGCGGCGGTATCCGGGCCATGACCGGTCGGAGATGCGCGCGTTCACAACTGCAACGCGGGTATGGCTTGCGTGCGCCATATGAAGGAAGTTCGGCCAGAATTCTGTTTCCGCGATCACGATCAGTTCGGGGCGGAGCAATCGCAAGTAGGGGCGAATAGCAAACGCGAAGTCAAGCGGGAAGTAGAAAACGTTGTTCTCCCCAAATCGAGCGCGCGCCAGTTCTTGGCCGGTAGCCGTAGTCGTCGAGACCACTACTCGATGCTGCGGAAATTGGCGGCGCAGTCCCGCCACTAATTCACTAACCGCCACTACCTCACCGACGGAGACGGCATGGACCCAAATTGCCGACGTTGGTTGCTGTCCTTGCAGCCTGCTCGCTACTCTTCCCAGCCGCTCTCGCAGGCCCGCACCGTATTTCCCGTGGCGCAGCATCTGAAAGATCCAGTACGGGATAGTGATCAATAGGCTGATCGCCAGCAGCGAGCTGTACAGCAAGTACATGGGAGAGTGACATTCTAAACGCATCGGCGCGAGCTAAGGCACCGTTGCTCAAAACGCCCGCATCCTATAATCAACCATCATGTTTCGTGCATGGCCAGGCGCTCGCCTTCGTGCTGCGGTCTTCGTTGGAATCGCGGTGGCGCCGTTGGTGTGCTTGGCGGCGAAAGATTTCGTAATGCCTCAGGCGCAGCCGGCCCGGGCCTATCCGGCGCATGATGTGCACCAGACTGAGCAAGTTACAGTTGCGCTCGACCCCTATGACATGGCTGACAAGGCGAAGATTTTTAGCGTGCATTATGGCGAATACGGATTCGTGCCGATTTTTCTGGTCGTGACCAACGATGGTACCCAGCCAATTGCGTTGGCCAGCATGGAAGCGCAACTCGTCACTGCAAACCGAACGAAGATTGCTCCTGCCACGGAGGAGGACATTGAACGCAGACTGGTGCATCCTTCGGCTAGCCGTTCGCAATATCCTTTGCCGTTTCCCCGAAACAAAGTAAAAGGCGGGTTGAACAAGGGAGCGAGGGAGGAAATTCAGAGCGCACTATTTGTCGCAAAAGCGGTAGAACCTCATTCCACCAAAGCAGGCTTCTTATTTTTCGATGTTTCCGACATTTCAGCTCCATTGGCCGGCGCGCACTTTTACCTCACTGGAGTGCGCGATGCTAGAGGAACCGAGTTGATGTATTTTGAAATCTCACTGGAAAAGTATTCGAGCGCGCCCGCGAAATAATAAACCTCTCAGCCGATCAGCGTCTCTCGGTTCCAGTCTTATAATTACGTGACATGGTTACGGCTGCGGATAGTTCTGTGGCAGCGCACGCCCGCTACGAGCCGGTGATTGGGCTTGAAGTGCATGTGCAGCTTCTGACTGTCACGAAGATTTTCTGCTCGTGCTCCACTCGATTCGGCGACCCGCCCAATACAAATGTTTGCCCTGTGTGCCTTGGGCTACCAGGGGCGTTACCGGTGCTGAATCGCAAGGCTGTGGAATTTGCTGTGTTGGCAGCAATGGCCCTGAATTGCCGTGTGAATGAGACATCCATCTTTGCCAGGAAGAATTACTTCTATCCCGATCTGCCGAAGGGCTATCAGATTTCGCAATACGACAGGCCGTTAGCTGAACATGGATGGATTGACATCGATAGCGAAGGCGGAACGAAGAAGATCGGCATCACGCGCCTGCACCTGGAGGAAGATGCCGGCAAGAGCCTGCATGAAGGATTTCCGGACGCTGTTGAGAAAACCGCCATCGATCTTAACCGCAGCGGGGTGCCGCTGATTGAGATTGTCAGCGAGCCAGATATCGCTTCTCCAGGCGAAGCTTACGAATATCTCACGCGCCTGAAGGAGATCATTCTTTATACCGGGGTGAGTGATTGCAACATGGAGGAAGGCTCGCTGCGCTGCGATGCGAACGTCAGTGTGCGGCCGCATGGGCAGAAGGAGTTTGGAACCAAGACGGAAGTAAAAAATGTCAACTCGTTCCGTTTTATTCGCGAGGCTTTGGCTTACGAGATTGAGCGGCAGATTGAATTGATCGACTCCGGTGGCAAGGTGACGCAGGAGACGCGGCTATATAACGCAAACGAGGGCAAGACCTACGGCATGCGCTCGAAAGAGCAGGCGCATGACTATCGTTATTTCCCTGAACCTGACTTACTTCCGCTAGTCGTTGATGAAAAGTGGAGCAGCCAAATTCGCAAGTTGTTGCCCGAATTGCCGGAAGCGCGGCGCGAGCGCATGGTTGTGGATTACGGAATCACTGAGAAAGACGCGCAGGTACTCACGTCGAGCAAAGCACTAGCGGATCAATTTGAGGAGGCGGCGAAATCGGCAAAGAATCCAAAACGGGTGGCGAACCTGGTCCAGAGTGAATTGATCGGGCGTCTGAAGGCCAAAGGTTTGGAGATCGAGCAGTCGCCGATTTCCATGAAGGGAGTGGCACAGTCCTCCGATTTAGTGGACGTTGGCGCCATCTCCGGAAAGATGCTCAAAGATTTATACGATTTGTGCTTCCAACGGGGAAAGGATTTCCCTGTTGTTTACGACGAAGAAGGGCGGCCGCAGCAATCGAGCGACACGTCTGCCTTGGAAAAGATTATTGACGAACTGATCGCCGCAAATCCCAGGCAGGTTGAGCAATACCGCGCGGGTAAGAAGACCGTGGCTGGTTTCTTTGTAGGCCAGGTGATGAAAGCTTCCAAAGGCCAGGCCAATCCTCAGGTGGTAAACGAATTGGTTGCGAAAAAGTTGGGCTGAGTTCGCACACTGTGCTTCCCAGATTGTCTTCGCTAGGCGCATGGAACTCCATCATCAGTTCAAGCGCGTTCTGCCCTGAGTAGCCCGGGGGAAAATAACTTGCATTTTGCAAGTAATATTGATAGCGTGTCGAATGTGCCGGGGAGACCTAAGTCAAAACGCCGTTCCGGCTGCCCGGTCAGTATCTCGCTCGAGAGGTTTGGAGACCGCTGGTCGCTGCTGATCATTCGCGATCTGATGGTTCGCGGCTTCCGGACATTTAAGGACTTCGAGGAATCGGGCGAAGGGATTGCCACGAATATCCTGACGGACCGTCTGCAGAAGCTCGAAGCAAAAGGGATCATTACCGCCGAACCAGAAGAGACAGACGGGCGAAGGGTGAACTACCGGCTGACGGAAAAGGGGATTGATCTCGCGCCGGTGCTTTTGGAGTTGCTGATTTGGGGCGCGCGGCACGAGGAGACGGGAGCGCCCTGCGCTCTCATCACGAAGATGGAGAAGAATCGCGAAGAGGTCCTTGCTGAAGTCCGGCGACGGTGGCGAGAGAGAGATCCGAATCCGTTCTTGCCGAAATTCTCAGAACGCAATTCGGAACAAGCACGAAGGGAGCGCTGACCCGATCAGACTCCTCCCTTCCGTCGGAATGACAACCTTAGGGCTATTTGAAGTACTGGTTTTACAACTTTGACTTTGAATCACATAACAGATTCTGGAAGTGAAGGCAATCCAAATTTCCGAAAAATTAATGGAGCAGACGGTGTGCTCTGGTCATCAAGAATCTACAATTAAAGGGAATCCCACCCTTCGAAAAATTGCGAAGGCTGCGGACCCGCAAGAAGCGAAACTCGAAACTCAAAGTAGTCAAATTCATTAAACAAAAACTAAAAGGAGAAGAACAATCATGGCAACAAAACCCACGCACGAACAAGCTCAACTTCATCTGCAAGTTTATGAACAGCGCCGCGAGGCCAAGCTGCGCCAGGCGCGCGACTGGTTCTTCAAGAACTACTTTGTGGAAAATTTTGATGACGCCACACGAATCGCGGCCCCCGGAACCGAAAATGGTGCGCTCGCGATGATGGTGCTCAGCTACTGGGAGCAGGCCTGCGCGCTGCTCAACTATGGTCTGCTCCACGAGGATCTATTCTTCGAAACCAGTGGAGAATTCTTCGGTGTCTGGGAGCTCGCGAAAGCGACGGTCCCCCAGGCTAGGCAGCGGTTCAAAATGAATGGCTACCTCGCCCATCTGGAAAAAGCCGCGCAGCGCTACGAAGCCTGGAGTGAAACCCGCTCTCCAGGTCATCTCGCCGCCATGCGAGAGTTCATGAAACAGATGCGTCCCCAGGTTGCGAAAGCAGCTTAGGGCCTGATCCACACCGATAAGGGGTGCCCCATGTCTCGCCGTTTTTGCGAGACATGGGATTACTCCGCGTGGAATCCCACTCGTTGAGTGGCGAAGGCGCGGCACCGGCAGTAGTCGCAGCAATCGGCTGAAATATTTTTTTAATATGTCGACTTCGTGCCTGCCCAATCGTCAATACAGTGGAGGCTAAGTATCACGACTCCTCACGAGGCAGCGAAGCACCGATTTTCCAAATATCAATCAGGAGAGATGTCATGCAATTGAATTCTCATCTTCATTTCAGCGGCCAATGCGAGGAAGCGTTTAAGTTCTACGAAAAAAGCCTCGGCGCAAGATTGATGGCTTGTTTCGTTACGAGGCCGCGCCGGGAACGGAGGGGCAGAACGTGCCTCCCAGCTGGCGCAACAAGGTCATGCATGCTCACATGACCATCGGAGACCAGGTGTTGATGGGCATGGACGCGCCTCCTGAACGCTTCCAGAAGCCTCAAGGTTTCCACGTAAACATCAACGTAAAAGACGTCGCCCAGGGCAAGAAAATCTTCGAAGCCTTGTCGGAACAAGGAAATGTCGTCATGCCTTTCGGGAAAACATTCTGGTCGCCGGGGTTTGCCATGTTCGTAGACCGCTTCGGCACGCCGTGGATGGTCAACGTGGAACAGGCGGCGTAGTGCCTGCCCTTCGCGTCGTGCCAACGGCATATCGAATTCTAGAGAGGACAACATCATGGGCAGGCCTGTCATTCACTGGGAGTTGATGTCGAAGGATCCGGCAAAAGTTGCGGCCTTCTACGAGAAGATCTTCGGCTGGAAAATCCAGCACATGCCGGAGATGAACTACCGACTCGTCGAGACTGGTGGTAGCGGCGGCATAAACGGCGGCATTCTGAAGCCAGAGCGTCCAGAGCCCTGGCCAGGCAACATGACTTTCTACATCGATGTGGATGATCTCTCTGCCTACCGTCAGCGCATCGTTTCGGAGGGAGGAAAGATTCACGTCGAGGAGCAAGAGGTTCCGGGTATGGGTTCGTTCGCGCTCTTCACCGATCCCGAGGGCCGCATGATGGGATTGTGGAAGACTACGAAGAAGTAGTGTTGATGCGAATAATTTGTCATTCCGACGATGAGCGTAGCGAAGAGGAGGAATCTGCTTCTGCGGAAAGCGGCAAAAAAGCAGCTTCCTCGCGCCAAAAAGGAGGCTCTCGGAATGCCAACCTTTTGCACAAGTCTTAATGGCAAGGTCAGTGACGCACTCGATGAGTCTATGTTAGCCGCACATCGAACAGCGCGAGCCAATACTGAAAGGATTGCATGGCGAAGCCGCAGAGGATGAGTCCGATGCCAAAAGCCCCGAGCCGCCGCTCCGGGAGGTTGTCGGCGTAGTACTCGATATAAGGATTCACCGTCGCACCGACGCCGGTAACAACTCCCGTAACGAGTCCGACGCGGAGCGCAAACGACCAGGCATGGTCAATGTGATGTACAAGCACGCTGCAAATCAGGGCTGTCGCCGTGTAGCCGACTGTGCGCACAACAGTGCCCCGGAACTGACGTCGCGTGAGGCGCGGACCGCGATTGGCTACATACTCCATGCCCGGACGCATACCGCGCGAATACGCCAATACTTGGCCAACTGTGATGAGTATGGCAAAGGAGACGGCGAACTGCACCCCAAGCATGCGATAAAGTCCAGCGCCGATGCCCAATCCGCGGATAGCGGAAAATACCGCCTCCCAGAACAGCGAATAGTGGTTCAGGCCACGTGCGGCCCGATTGAACTCAAGGGCAAGGGTGATGCCGGTGGCAATCCCGGAAGTAAGTCCAAAGAAAAGACCGAGACCAATGCTGTATCCGACTCCGAAGACCACCGAGTACGTCACCGCCCGGGTCAGCAGCCGCAGCGGCCCATGCTGGCCGCCCAACAAATCGTATGCAAGATACAAACTTCCGAGCACGTCAAGACACGTGCCCGTGATGCTGATAGCGGCGACGGTGTGATGGTCCATGCAGGTGAGTATTGTAGAGGGAATGCTCGGATGATTGGGATAAGTGTGCGACCTGTAGAAGGCCATCGGCTTCAGCCGTGCGATTTAGCGGCTGAACATTTCGAGCAGGAGATGAAGCGGAGCGCGGCGAGAGCCGCAAGGCGGCGAAAGATTGCAGCCCAGGGTGAGGTGAGCGAGCCCCGCAGGGGCGAAAGAGACCTAATCCCAAATGTAACGTTCGTCGTAGGCGACGTTATTCTTCTTCAGGAACGCCATAAACTCCTCCTGAAAAGAATGCTTCTTATGTGACGGATGTCACAGTGCGCATGTGACGATTGAACGTGAAGTGAAACCAGAAGCCGCAAAGCGGCGAACGATTGCAGCCCAGGGGTGTTAGCCCTGGTGAGAAGAAAACAGAAGAAGTCCCGCAGGAGCTTCAGCAAAAGGAAATGTCGGTATTGCTGTTCGGCGATCGCATCGAGAAGAAGCTTTAAGGAGTTCTCGCCCGTCCCCGAACGGATCATATGGCAACAAGGCAAATTTCAACGAAACTTAGGAGGGAATAACTCCATGTCCACAGTTCGCGTTCTAGCAGGTACACACAAAGGCGCATTCATCCTAACTTCAGACGGCAAGCGCCAAAAATGGGACGTCAGCGGCCCGCACTTTGCCGGCTGGGAGAT
>Ga0066705_10000007_pt1 | contig 33487 bp, 31 predicted proteins | sample GraSoiAngelo_154_FD_66506 | JGI IMG/M metagenome (GOLD analysis project Ga0066705, IMG submission 66506) | Grasslands soil microbial communities from the Angelo Coastal Reserve, California, USA - 14_1009_13_20cm | ecosystem: Environmental > Terrestrial > Soil > Grasslands | place: USA... | reverse complement strand
AGCGTGACCAATCCGCCCGCAACTGTTCTGGACGGCAGCAGCTTCTCTGTCACCGACACCGTGCAGAACATCGGCAGTGCGACGGCCGCAGCTTCGACCACGCGCTACTACCTGTCCACGACGACCTCGAAGAGCGGCGCTCGTCTGCTGACGGGCAGCCGCGCTGTGCCCTCGCTGGCCCCCAGCGCCACCTCGAGCGGCACTGTGACCGTGACGGTCAGTGCGGGTACGGCAGGCGGAACCTATTTCTTGCTGGCCTGCGGCGACTACACCCTCGTGGTCCCGGAAACAAACGAGAGCAACAACTGCAAGGCTTCGGCCACGCAAGTCACAGTGAGCGGTCCGGATCTCGTCGAAACGGCTGTAAGTGATCCGCCCAACACCGTAACCCCGGGTGGCACATTCTCCATCACCGACACCGTGCAAAACATCGGCAATGCGACTGCGGCAGCTTCGACCACGCGCTACTACCTCTCAACCACGACCTCGAAGACCGTCAGCAGCATCCTCCTGACGGGTAGCCGCTCGGTACCTTCGCTCGCACCCGCGGCAACATCCAGCGGCAACGCCTCCGTTACCGTCCCATCCACGCTGCCGAGCGGGACGTATTTCTTGCTGGCGTGCTCGGATGACACAAAACTCGTTTCAGAAACCAACGAGACCAACAACTGCAAGGCCTCGGCCACCACGACCACGCACTAAAACCAGTCCGGGTCTACGGCGCAGGGTTAGTCCCGGCGCTCGCTAGTTCCGTGGCTGGGTTTCAGTGGGTGCCAACTTCTGGTTTCGTGTCTGCGCAGATTGGAATGGAGATTCGGCAGCTTTCACCGGCTCCTTGAGTGAATATTTCAGCAAGCACCACAACGCGCGGACGCCATCTTTCCATCCGATCTTCTTTCCTTCCTCGTAAGTGCGCCCCCAGTAGCTGATGCCAACTTCATAAATCCGCAGCTTCCGCTTGGCGACTTTGACTGTGATCTCCGGCTCGAAGCCGAAGCGATCTTCCTCGATCGGAATCGACTGAATTACCTCACGCCGAAATGCTTTGTAGCAGGTCTCCATATCACTCAGGTTGATGTTGGTAAGGCAATTGGAAAGCAACGTGAGGATCGAGTTTCCTACTGAGTGCCAAAAGTACAACACGCGGTGGGGTCCGCTGCCGAGGAAACGTGATCCATATACCACATCAGCTTTGCCTTGAACGAGAGGATCAAGCAGGGTGGGGTAGTCCTGCGGATCGTATTCGAGGTCCGCATCTTGAATGATTACGTAATCGCCCGTTGCTTCTTGTATCCCGCGCCGAAGCGCTGCGCCTTTACCCATGTTGCGCGGTTGCAGAAACATCCGAACGTTTCGATGCTCGCTCTGCAAGTCGGCCAGCATTTCTCGCGAACCATCTCCCGAACCATCATCCACACACAGCACCTCCATCTCGAACGGGAGCGACAGCACGCGTTCTACTACAGAGCGCAGTGTGTTGCGCTCGTTGTAGATCGGTATGACCACAGATAGTTTCATATTTGAGATCTGCTCGAGAATCTACATCCAGCCCTTTCATATTATTGTATTGAAAAATTCACAATGTCCACAGGACCAGACCAGAAGCCTTGCCCAAAGGAAAGTGTAATTACTTCCAGGAACACTGAGAAATTACAGGAATTTTGTCATAGGGCATTTGCCTTAGCCTAAAGAAAATAATGCACATGCGGCGAGTATTCTATTTGTCAACTCGCCATTCTTACGCTTAGGTGCCGAACAAGCGGCAGGTAACGGCAGAATAACTGACAAATGATAAGGTGAACGACCTAACCAAAATGTCTCCTCAACGTGTCAGGATTGTTTTCAATCGACGCCCAGCTGCTGTTCTTGTATCGAAAATACTGGCATCGACCCAATCCGGTTCTCATAATTCCATTGCATCGGGCGCAATGATTATCAGTCGCTTGCGCTCTCCTGGAAATCTCCGACGTTTAGTGTGCCATGGCCGCGTTTTGCAACTCTTCATCAATTTATGAAGACAGCCACTCACGTTGGCATTTTGAGTGCTATGAATTTTGGAAGAAGTCGCAATAAATTTGAAGGTCCACCGGAACTGGGTGAGCAACGGTCTGTCCTGATGTTCGCGTAGTTCTTGGCGGGATGTTGGCGGACATTCATTAACCAGGGGAAATGCAATGAAAGAAAGAACAATCCGACTGGGTCCCCGTGAGCAGCAGATTACAGAATTGCTGCTTCAAGGCTGTGACAACTCCGAGATTGCCGGGCAGCTTCAGATGGCCCGGCGAACAGTGAAGGCACACTTCAATCGGCTGTTTATGCGATTCGGAATCACCGGCGGAATTAAACGAGTAAAACTAGCGACCATGCTATATCGGAGGCAGATATGTTCGGAGGAGAGCGTTTTGGCAGTCGAGCACCCAGCGCAACTGAACAACGGGTTATCGAGCTCGTTGCACAAGGGTTCAAGAACCGGGAAGTTGCGCAACAAATTGGAACCACAGAACACGTCGTCAAAAATTACTTACGGATCATCTACGACAAGCTCGGGCTTTGGAACCGGGTCGAGCTCGCCCTCTGGTATGAAGCCCGCAGACACGAATCCCTCGTCCATGCCTGACGTGCTTGAGAGCTGGGAACACAGCGTCCTCAACCTCGACCGGCAAGAACTGGGGCCGCAGGATTTCCTCGAGCATTAAACCGCAGTCATTTACCCTGAAAGGCCTTCGGCAGCACCGAGGGCCTTTTGGTCCCACACTGTGGGAGCCAGTTTTTATTGGCAGTCGCTGGATTCCAGATTGCGAAGCCGAAGGCCCGCATCGGGTGCGCCCCGCTTTGCGGCCGCAACCAGCAGAAGTCGTGCTTGATCGCAGCTCTTTGGAACGCCATCGCCGCGCGCATATAGTTCGGCCAGCAAGAGCGCGGCGGCCGGGTTCTGTTTGCCGACGGCTTTCCATAACCACTTGGCGGCTTGCGAGCTGTCGCGCGCTCCATTTTTCCCTTCGAGATAGCGCTGAGCAGCAGCCAGTTCATCCGTTCCAGCCGCGTCCGTTTCTTCCTTTGTGCGCTCTGGAAGCGTCGCCTGCTGTGATGGCTCGGAACGCAAACCGGCTTCCGAAAGCTTGTTCTCGCCTGCGCTTGTGTCGGGGGCCTTGGAAACTGTTGCGGGCTGCCGCTCTTTGAGCGCCTTGGGTTGTGAAACATCGCTTACTTGCGCTGGCGGTTGTAACGCAGCGCTCGGCGCAGACGCAGGGCTGGGCTGCGCCGACGATCGAGCTTGTGAAGAAGCCCATTGCAAATAGCCGAATGCCGCCGCTAGGATCAGTACACCAACCACTAAATACATAAAACCGCGCCTGGCGGGTGCTTGCGGCGCCTCGAAACTGCTTAGAGCCTTATCTCGCAGCCACTCCAATTCATTGTCGCCAGAGACCGTGGTAGGGGTGGTATCGGGCTGGTCAGATTTGTCCGGATCATCGCGGGAGTCCCGCTCAGCTTCAGGAGTCAGCGGCAGCCTGCAATATCCGCAGAACCGCTGGCCAATGTGGTTCAAGCGCTGGCAAACAGGACAAAGCAGTTGCTGCGTACTGCCCTCAACGGGCTTTGATTTCACTTCCCGTACTTCGGGGGGTAGCGGCGCAATCGGCTCTCCCGGACCTTCTCTTTGCAACTCGCGCAGCAGCTCTCCCACCGCTTCCTCTCGCCTCTCTGGGGGACTGGTGAAGTAAACCTGAGCCCAGCGTCCCAGATTGCGGCCCAGCACCGGATTGATTAGAGGGTTCAGCTCAGCCTTGGGCAGGGAATCGGCAGCTTCCGCAACATTTTCTAAAGCGGAATTTACCAGTTCTTCTGGATATGGCATAAGTGCTAAATCAATATTCCACTCTCGGCAAACCCGCTTGTCAAACCTGAGAAGCAGGAAAAAATTGCTGTAGGCTTAGGATGGGCAACTGAGCCGCGCGCAATCCGTGCGGATTCAATCACATGCTTCGCGATTTGCTGGCTCGAATTGGTCCTGCTGTGCGTCCCGCTGTGAAGCGACCTTTCCACCATCGGTTTTGCCATACAAATCGGCCCCCGGGCAGTAATAAAGTGCGGTATGAACATCAAGCCATACTTGGGTGGCAGGATTGCCCTGATACGTTGACGCGGGCGGCGGCTCCGCCACTCCAAGACTTACCAATAATTTCTCGAAAAGCGTGAGATTGGGCCCCGCAGGATGTCTTCGGTGGGCGTTTGTAGTTATGGCTTTTGGCTCCGAGGCACCATTGATGAAGATGGCCCCAAGTAAGACAACGAGTGAAAGCCCTACCCAGATGCTCCCCCGGTGCCTGTTCCACTGGGCATTCAACCATTTACTGTCTGGTCTGTGCTCCTTCAGCGATTCCCACCACTCCCGTGCCCTGCTGGCGGAAGTCCACGTAGATAGCTGGATCTCCTGCAGGCCCCGCCCTATTTCAGCGTGAATCGTGCGCACGGGAACAATTGCAGTGCTTAGCTCGGGCTCAGATTCGTCAGATTCAGCGGCCGGCTCTGCCTCGCTTTCAGTCTTGACCTGTGAGGCCCCAACCGGATCGGCCTCTGAGGCTGGAGATACCCCGATCTTCGTAGTATCGGGTATTACTTCGGATGTCTGAGCGTATTGAGCTGGCTGCTGGATTGGAGCGGCCGCGGCTTTTGTCGGTGTAGTATCCGTCGCCTTGGGCGAGAGTCTCTTGATGACTTCCTCCAGCGGCACAGGCTGCTCTTCCACCGGTGCGGTTTCTTCACGACTCCCTTTCGCATGATCGCGCAAATTGCTGGCCTGCGCTGATTGGGCCTGCTGCAGATACCACATTGACGCCAACTTGCTCTCCGCGCCCCGGCGCAATTCTTCGAAGCGTGCCGTTCCGCACTTGCCGCAAAATTTTTCACCTTCTTCAAGGCGGTTTCCGCAGCGGCAAATAGTCTCCGCATCGTGCAGGGTCGCGCCGCCCTCTGACTCTGCCATCATCTCAGAACTCGGTCTTGCGTCTTTCGGTTCCGAAGTTTGAGGCTCGCCAATAAGCCGTTCAAGTTCCGGCCTGAGTGTCTCAATCGCCTGAAGCATGGCTGCGTTCTCAGTCGTAACCGATGCGGCCCATTTATGTTGAGAATCACGTTCGATTGCGTCCGCCAGAAGGCCCGCCATCAGTTCCGCGATGTGTGCGTCGATTTCATGAAACGAATCTGCGCGCTGGGACCGCAGCTCGAGAACGCCTACAACTTTTGTATTATGCACAACCGGTGCTGCAATCAGGCTTTTCGCTCCGTATTGATGGCAAAGCTGAGCGAAAGCCGCAGGCTGTTTCTCCGTATCCGGAAGCTGCACGAGCTGTGCTTTACTGACGCACTGTTCCGACAGGCTCGAGTCAATGGGCACGCGCAGGTTTTCATCCTGTGAAGCTGTCCCGGTGGCTGCGCGATAAATTATCTCGCGTCCTTCGATGATTCCGATCGCCACAGCTGAAGCGCGGGTCAGACTCAGCGTGCGCGCTGCAATGAGGCGCAGCGCGGAGGACAGATCAACTTCTCGACCCTCAATTGCTTTTTGGATTTCTATGATTTCAACCAGACCACGAGTGGCGTTGCCATTCGATCCGTCAAGCAAGTGGAGCTGATCATTATGCTCTTGCAGTACGAAAAGGGCCTGCAGGAGTTGCTGAAATGACTCCTCGTCGAGTACTGGCTTGCGCCTCGCGCTGGTAGATGGTTGCGCCATGTGGGGCAGTACTCCACACACCGGCGGTGGAACCGGAAATGCTATTTTAATGCAATTGGCCATCCAAACCAGGAAGGAAAATGTTGCAAATGCTTGCTTCCGTGTGGCAAGCCTACTGATATACCAGTGGGTTCTGGCGAGAAATTCATAGCAGCTAACCTTCACTTTTGCAATAACTTACGATCGGTTGGCTTTGATTCCCTTGGGTTTGAACCAAACCAGCCGCTTGCTTCGAGCAACTATGCAGAATTCTGCAGCTGGCGAGTGTGGTTCCACAGTCTAGACCTTTTGGGCTCTCCTTTGGGTGGCACGACCCTCGCTCACTTCAGCTTGAGACCGAATCTAGTGGTTCTGGGCTGTGCTGGCCGCGCTTGGCGGAACCGAGTTTGCCGCCGCTCCGTAACGTGTGAGGCGCGGAAAGAACGGCGTCACTTCAAACGGCATTTTGTCGCGCGCAGATGTAATTGCAACCGGCGCCGTCTTGATTAGTTCAACGTGATCGTCCCAGGCGTTGAGACGCACGCGTCCGCCCAAAGGCAGCGCCGCAATCTGGTCCAGTTTGTTTGGATCGAGCGCTGGTGCAGAGCTCATCAGCCCCGCCATGCGCTCGATTGCGCCCTTATTGTCTGTGAGTTTGTTGCCTAAATGAGCGGTCAGCAACGCGGAAAGTGCAGGGCCGCGCTCGGCTAGTTGCTTGAGGAATAAACCCGCCGCATCGAGCTTTTGGCTGTACGGCGAATTCTTCAAAAGTTCCATAGCCTTTTTGTCGGCGGCAGTTTCTTCTTCGGGAACGTGTTTGAATCCCAGGTTCTGATAAGTCGATTCATCCGTGAATAACATCCGGTCGTTGAACGCATACTTGCTGCCAAGATTATGTCCGAGGACGATGTGCGCTAGCTCGTGCGAAAGCACCATTGCGAGGCTTGCCTCATCGGGAAGCACGTCGATCAGCCCACGGCTGACGATGATGGTTTGGCCGACGCTGAAGGTTTCCAGCGGCGAAGTCAGCATCACGCGGGTGCGCACCGGACGCGGAAGATCGATGTTGTTCGTGACCTGTAGATTGGTAACAACCGTCTGCAGAATTTTGTCGACTTCGCCTTCAGGCGCAAGCATGCCGGCATTTTGCAGACGCTCGATTACGTTGTCCTCCGCCTGCTGTTGCCATTGGCGCTGAGCCTGCAGAGGAGATGCGTCCTGTGCGGTGGGACTTTCGTCCTTCACCGAGGAATCCACGAGCACTTGCGTCAGCTCGCTATCTTTGCCGCCCTTTTGCAAGTTGTATCCCCACAGACGGGTTTGAGCCTTGAAGGCCATCTTGTCTTTTGAGCCGTAGCTGAAGTCGCCCTCTTCGCTGTAGATGTAGGCCGGTACCCAGTAGCCCGGGACAAGATTCAGACGCCAGCTATCCATGTGGAAGAAGTAGGCATTGCGCGGGCGAGGCGCATAAGTCCCGTTCAGGCGGACAATGTTGTAGTCTTGGTCTTCCACCCAAATGCGTCCCAGAAAGCGCCCGTTGCCAGAACCCTTCTTGGGTGTCACGTCGAAGACGATGCAGCGCACATCGCCCTGAAACTCGCGATGCACATATTTGAAATCGTAGTGACTGCGGTCAAAATCCTCGCGGTCGGCAAAGATCATCCACGAAAAGCCCATCGGCTTGTATTCGAACTTGAACAATTTAGTGATGCCGCCAAGCATTCGGTTTTGGAAGCTGGCCTCTTTAGAGAGATAGTCGCGGCGATCGACCGTGTCCGCCATATCCATGCGGCCGAAGAAATAATGATCTTGAACAGGCGACGGTCCCATTTGGTTATCGAGCTTCAGATTCTGTAGATAGGTTTCCACGAGCGGCGTACGAGTTTTTAGCATCTCCATCAAAGCGCGTTCGCGCGCGATGGCGCGGTCGACAACCTGGTCCATCGTCGTGGGCGCAGCAGCGGCAGGCGCTGGCGTCGTCGGAGGTGTGGTCACTGGCGCAGTCGCTGGCATAGTGGTGGCGGGGGCTGCCACTGGCTGCGGAGTCGTAGCCGGCTGAGGAGTGGCCCGGGGCGTGGCCTGCTCGACCGGCGGTGTGACGGTTGTTTGCTGTGCTACTGCATTGAGAGCGACTAGCAGAAAAGCTGCGAATATCCAATTCCAAATACGCATCGCTAAAATCCTCTCTTAAAGCGCCAACTGGAAAACCACATGCACAACTGCAGTAGAGTCTACAGGGACGCCATTGTGCAGCGCCGGCTTGAATCGCATCTGATTCGCGGCTGTGACGGCCGCTTCATCGAGCCCGTGACCCATGCCACGCACGACGCGATTCACGTGCAACTGTCCGTTCGCGCCGAACATGACTTCCAGCAGGACCTCTCCCTGTAATTTTAGCTGGCGAGCTTCTTCAGTGTAGACCGGATTCGGCTTAAATGTAATTTCTGCCGGTGTCGTTGCTGGTCCTCTGTCCAGTTGCTGCGGTTTGGACGAAGCTCGGGTGACCTGCTGCGCGCCGAAGGCTCCAGTCTCTATGCCCGCTGAGCCATGCCCGTTGCTGCGTCCATCCCCTTGACCCCCAACCGCGATTCCATTTCCAAAGCCTGCGCTCGCAACACTCCCCTTAATTCCATTCGCGCCGCCCGTACCGTTCCCGTAGCCGGCTCCTGGAGGCAGATCAAAGGATCCGCTGCTGGCCGCGACCAGGTGTGCGTTAGGCTTGCCTTGTCCGGGAATCCCATTGGGGTCGCCGAAGCCGCCGGTCTGCACTTTCTGCACGGGAGCGTTGACAGTCGGTGTGGCCGAGCTGCCGAATTCTCCGGTGTGCACAATCAGCGATGGTCTGGCGCCGCCTGGAATTTGCTTGAGCACCGCCGGGGTAAAGTTGTTCAAAGCGACTTTGGGAGGTTCCAGTTGTTGCGGCTGCGGTCGGGGTGCGCGAAGCTCAGGCGGGACCGTCAGCTTCGGTGCAGCAAGTGCGGCAGGTAGCAGCTTGGTTGGAAGCGGCCGTTGCGTTTTCATTTTCAACTGCTTCGGCTGCATGCTGGGCATCGGTATGATTTCCATCACGTGATATTTTTGCGCAAGCTGAAGCCGGTCGGGCCAGATAAGTCCGATGTTGATCAGCAGCAGAATCAGGAAAATTACTATTCCATAGCTGCTGGCGATCGCACGCCAGTTGGGCTTTCGCTCGGGCAGAAGCCCCAACCGAAAATCATTCGACACAGCCATCATTAGCTCCAAAAGCGGGGAACCCGAGACTGGGGACGTACACGGGCGAGATCTCTAACTTACGAGAGGCGCAACGAGGGGTAAACGTGCCCTGAGTTAATGTACTAACGTAATGCGGCGATTTTGCGAAGGAGGAAAGCGGGTTTAAAGTGGATCAAGCCTCGAACATTGTGGCAATTACGCAGTGCGTTTCCGGGCAAACGCATAAAAAACCGGGATACCCGCCAGAATTACCAGTGAACCATAGCCCGAATTCGGCCAATTACCGCGAAATGTGTAGTACAAAAGCACCGCTGCAGCCAGCACAAACAGGCAGGGAACCAGCGGATATCCCCAAACTCGGTATGGACGCGGAGCCTGCGGATCGCGGCGGCGAAAGAGGAACACAGTGCTGGCAGCCACCATATAGAACAGCCATTCAGCAAAAATCGCCAGCGAGAAGAATTGACGGAAGCTCCCTCCGAAAAGCAGCAAGATAACTGCGAGTGCTGCTTGCGCAATGATCGCAACCGAGGGCGTATGAAACCGGGGATGCACTTCCGCCAGGGCGGAGAAAAAATAACGGTCGCGCGCCACCGCAAATGGAATTCGCGCTCCGCTCATGATCGTGCCATTCATGGCGACCAGCATGGATATTGCCATGCCTGCCGAAACGATCGCCGCGCCAACATTTCCAAGTACGGCTGCGGTCGCATCTGAGGCCGGCCGTAGTGAGCTAGCGACCGCACTCGCCGGAAGCACATATTGCACGGCAGCATTCATCAGCATGTAGAGAATTCCGACCGTGGCCACTCCTACGATGAGCCCGATCGGGATGCTGCGCTCAGGCTCGCGAATCTCCCCGGAAACCATGTTCAGATCATTCCAGCCATCGTATGCCCAGAGCGCAGCGACCAACGCGGCCATAAATCCGGCCATCCCGCCTGCCGCGCTGGAATAGGTTCCTGCGAAATTTTGCCAGGTTCCTGAAGCATAGCTAAAGCCGATCAGCACGATGCTGAGAATGATCACAATTTTCAGAACTGTGAAAATGAGTTGAAAGTCGCCGGCCTTTTTCACGCCAACGTAGTTGAGCAAGGAGATGAGAAGGGCGGCGGCGACAGCCAGAAGCTGTCCGTAGGTGACATGAAACGGAACAGTGACTAAGTTCTTGGGCAGAAAGTTGAGCGCGGAAAAATTTCCCAGCACCCGCACGAAGCCGGTTGCCAGCGTGGCGATAGAAGCGGGCTTGGCAATAAGAAACCAAGTCCAGGCGTACAGAAATCCAGCCAGGGGGCCGTATCCATCACGGACGTAAACGTACTCTCCTCCCGCTTGCGGCTTCATGGCACCCAGTTCGGCGTAGGTGAGCGCGCCAAAAAACGACAGCAGACCGCCAACGAACCACGCGAGATAAACAAGTTTGGCCGAGCCAACCGCCTGCATCATGTCCGCGGGCACAAGAAAAATCCCGCTCCCGATGATGGTGCCGACGACAACGGCAATCGCATGGCTCAGGCGCAGGTCGCGCGCGAGCTCCGGCTGAGCTTCGGTCGCTTGTGGCATGGCCATCGAAGGAGGGAAAAGTATAGATGAAAAACCCCGGAAAGACTTTAGCCGCGAAGCGATCGCAAAGAGCGCAAAGAAAGAGAGACACAGGTTTTTCTTTGCGTCCTCGGCGAACCTTTGCGAGCTTTGCGGTCAAAAGCTCTTTTCCGCAGACTCGATGTAGTTGTTCACCATTCGCTTGATACCATCTTTCAGCAGCGCCACGTGAAAGTTAATCAGAAGTCCTACCGGAATATTCAGAAGGCGAAGGTGGGACAATAGCTGCGCCTCGTCAACTGGATGCAGCGCTTCTTTGCATTTAAGTTCCACTACTACTCGCCCTTCTACGACCAAATCTGCCCGAAAACCGCAATCCAGCTTTACCGCTTCATATATCAGAGGAACAGGCTTTTGGCGTTCTATTCGCAAGCGTAGGTTTTCCAATTCATACGCCAGGCATGTCTCATAAGCCCGACTCGAGCAGTCCTGGCCCCAAGATGCGATGGATTTTGATGGCTGTGCCGATGATTTCAGACGTGAGTTCGCGACGATGCATTTGTGCCTCCAGGAACAAACCTCTAACCGCAAAGAACGCAAAGCTATCGCAAAGGTCGCGGAGAAAGATGTGATCGATGACCCGAGCCCTCTGTGGTCGTTGCACACACCACGATCCTGCGGTTGAAGGTCTTGCTGGGAGGCTAATCTGCAGTATCAGAAGAATAGAAAATCAGGCTCGCGATGTACCCGACCGCAAACGTCACCAACGTCCCAATCATCACGTACCAGGTCCACGGCACGGCGGTCCACAGCCAAATGTAGAGTTCAATCACGAATCCACACAGCATGCCAAGCATCGCCCCACTTTGATTTGCCCGCCGGGTCAACACGCCCAGCAGAAAGACCCCGAGCAGCGCGCCATAAGCGACTGACGCGATCTGTAATCCCACTTCGACCACGCGCCCGACTTTGTGCAGCGACAACACTGCCAATCCAAACAACACGAGGGCCCACCCGACCGTTGCAAATCGCGAAATCCTCAAGCGCCCGCCTTCATCCGTCCTCGGGCTATGCCTTAAATAAAAATCAAAAATCGAGCTGGACGAGAGCGAATTCAGCGCTGCGCTCAGATTCGACATGGCCGCCGCAAGGATAGCCGCGATGAGCAATCCCGAAATTCCGTGCGGCATGTGGCTGACGATGAACTGCGGGTAGATCCTGTCTGGCTTTCCGAAGCTGGCCGAGGGCACTCGGTAGTACGCATAGAGCATTACGCCGACCGTCAGAAACAGCGCGAACTGGAATAGGATTGCAATGCCGCTGGAAAGCAGAGCCGCAACCGACTGCCGCTGATTGCGTGCCGCCAGGAGCCTCTGGACGATCAATTGATCGGCACCATGGCTGGCAGTCGTAAGAAAAGCTCCGCCGATCAGTCCCGCCCAGAATGTGTAGGGCTTCCAGAAGTTTGGGCTGAAATCGAATGTCTGAAATTTTCCAGCGCTCGCAGCCACACTGTGGATCGTGCTCCATCCGCCGGGGACAAGGTGAACAATCGTGAACAGCCCCACCAGCGTCCCGCCAACATAGATGACAGTTTGGACCACATCGGTCCAGATCACAGCCGCCAGCCCGCCTTCGAACGTGTAAATCAACGTCAGGGCGGTAATGATCGCAATGGAGGCAATCTCGCCTGTGCCCAGCGCGATCCCAACCACAATCGAAACCGCGTACACCCGCACGCCTTCTGCCGCCGCGCGTGTGAGCAGAAATAATCCTGCCGTGAGCGAACGCAGCTTTCGGCCGAAGCGCCGCTCGATCAACTCGTACGCCGTATAGAGATCGCCTCGAAAATAATGCGGTAGAAAAACAAAGCTGATGATGACACGCCCTGCCAAATAGCCCAGAACCACCTGAAGAAAAGTGAAGTTAGTGTCGTACGCCAGGCCCGGAATGCTGATGATTGTGAGGGTGCTGGTCTCGGCGGCGACGATCGACAGCGCAATCGCCCACCAGGGAATGGTTCGGTCGGCCAGGAAGTAGTCCCGCAGCGAGCGCTGGCGCTTGCGGAAGCGCAGGCCGAACAAAGTAATTCCTGCGAGGTACAGCGCAATAATCGCGAAATCAATCTTGTCCAGTCCCATTGTTTCTGTGGCGCGGGCGCCCTCGCCCGCGACTGGATAGCGTTTCCTTGAGAGTATCGGGTTTACCCGGTTCCGCACCGCATCTCTGCAATCAGGTATCTACCTCGTAAATCCGATCTTCGTAGTGTGGGCTGTGATAGAACTACGCTCGAATGATTTTCCTTGGCATCGACGGCGGCGGCAGCAAGACGACGTGCCTCGTCGGTGATGAGAACTCGATTCTCGGCAACGGCTCAGCCGGGCCAAGCAACGTAATTCGCGTCGGCGAAGTCGAGACGCGTGCATCCCTGAATAACGCCATCCAGCAGGCGTGCGGGGCGGCCCGCGTGAGGCCTGCGGAAATTCATAGGACATGCGTAGGACTCTCTGGCGCTGCGCGGCCGGAAATCAGTGCCGTTGCTCGGCGGCTGCTCTCTGAAATGGTATCCGGCGAAGTTGAAATCGTCGGAGACACGACAATCACTCTCGCAGCAGCTTTCGGGAACGGCCCAGGAGTGATCGTGATAGCCGGCACAGGATCGATCGCCTATGGACGCAACACCGCCGGTGAGACTATGCGCGCCGGGGGCTGGGGATTCGCTATCTCCGATGAAGGCTCTGGCCATTGGATTGGCCGTGCTGCGGTGACCGCGGCGATGCGCAGTCTCGACGAGAATGGAAAATCACCGCTGCTCGAGCGAATCCTGAAAACCTGGAAACTGGAGAGCCGAGACGAATTGGTCGTCGCAGCCAACGCTACGCTGCCGCCCGATTTCGCCACCTTAGTTCCGTTGGTGCTTGCAGCCTCAGATGCCGGGGACGTAACTGCTTGCACCGTTCTAGAAAGCGCGGGCGCAGAACTGGCTCGGGTTGCCAAGATCGTTATTAGTCGTTTATTCCAGCAAGAGCCCAAGCCACGAGTGGCCATGTCCGGCGGTGTGTTTCAGAATTCCGTTCTAGTGCGCGAACATTTCTACAAGAGCTTACGTTCGGCATTTGCCGGTGTGGTTATTTGCGACGATATCGTTGATCCGGTTCGCGGTGCGCTGGAACTGGCTCGGAAGGGCAAATGACAGTAGCGCCGGCCTCTGGCCGGCTGTCTGGCGGGCGTCTCCGCCCGGCGATTGCCCGGAACATAGTACAGAAGCAGTAGTTGATTATGTCAGGTAACAAACGAACACCGGCCAGCCCGCCAGCGGCTACCCAAGCTCCAACTCCAGCTTCTCCCGATTTAGTTGCCGCGGCTGACGAGCCCGGCCTCGGCGAAGATCGCGCTCTCGCTTTGCTGAAACGCACAGATTTGCCCGCGGAGGCTCTCGTCAGACTTAGTAAAAATGCCAGCGCAATAAAGAGCCGAAAAGTGAAATTGGCTCTGGTGCAGCATCCGAACACGCCTCGCCACGTTTCCGTTCCAACGCTGCGGCATCTGTTCACGTTCGAACTGATGCAAGTGGCGCTTACGCCCACCGTCGCGGCCGACATTAAAAGAACCGCTGAAGACACTCTCATCACGCGCCTGGAAACTATTTCCTGCGGAGAGCGACTGTCCCTCGCCCATCGCGCTTCCGGCCGCGTTGCCGCGGAGTTGCTGTGCGATCCTGAGCCGCACGTGATTCTGGCGGCATTGGACAATCCGCGGCTTACCGAAGCAGAAACCATCCGGGCACTCATGCGTCCTAATGCGCCCGCACAGTTAGCGGAATCTGTTTGCGGGCACGCCAAGTGGTCATTGCGGCGCGAGATCCGCATCGCTCTGTTGCAAAACGAGAACACTCCGCTTGCCCGCGTGCTTGAGTTCGCGCAATCCCTGTCGGTCCGCCAATTGCGGGAGATTCTCCGTAACACGCGTCTTCCTGAGCGCACGAAGTCATATTTGCTGAGAGAACTCAACAAGAAGAGTGCAGATTCTCCTGCTGACGCGCTAAACTAAATTCATAGATGGCTACCGCCGATCAGACACTTAATGAAGTCTTGAATCTCGCGGCAACGCACTTCAAAGTGCCGAGAGAAAAGCTCGCACCCGACGACGACTTCTTTAAAATGCTCAAGATCGACAGCTTGCAAGCGCTCGATCTGCTCACTCGCCTCGAGCATCATTTCAATATTGAGCTGCCGGATTATGAGCTACAGGGAGTTTCCGACTTCCGCACACTGGCGAACCGCATTCAATCGCGACTCTAAACTTCGCGCAGCGTCGCAGCGTTAGCATATCAATCCGCGATAATACTGAATTAGTTATCAATTATCTCCGCTTCTTCGTATCTCTGTGTTCAAATAATTCTTTCGTGTTGAATCTTGACGAATATTCCTCGCTTGGCGCGGCCCTGCGCGCTGCTCTGGATCGCTGGGCGAACGAAACCTGTCTGATTGAAGCCGATCGCGACCGCGAAAAGACACGGCTCACTTACTTCGATTTCAAGGATCTTGCCCTGCCGCTGGCGCGGGCGTTCGAAGATAGCGAGTTCGGTCCTGGCGATCGCGTGGCGATTGTCATGAGCAATCAGTCGAAATGGCTGATTTCCGCTTATGCGGTGTTTTACTGCGGCGGAGTGGTCGTTCCACTCGATTTCAAGTTGACGGCGGCCGAACATCTGCAGCTTCTGAAGCACTCCAGATCGAAGTTTCTGGTGATTGAGTACTATCTTTGGCGCGCCATGATGCAGTCGCCCGGATTCGAAGACCTAAAGGCCATCGCCATCGTTACGGAAGCGCCGCTGGGCGCGGATTTGGCAGGAGCTCATCGCTGGGAGGAATTTCGCCGCAAGGGCGATCCCGTCTTTGCTCCCCGTGGCCGCAATGACGTCGCATGCATCGTTTATTCATCGGGGACCGGCGGCCGTCCCAAGGGATGTGTTCTCACGCACGAGAATTATTTGGAGCAATGCAAATCATTGACCGCCTGGTTCCCATTCTGGCCGGGCGTGCGGTACCTGAGCATCCTGCCGACGAATCACGCTATAGATTTTATGGTCGGCTTCATCGGCCCATTTGTGTGTGGAGCTTGCGTGGTACACCTCCGAACGCTGCGTCCTGAATATGTACGCGACGCATTTGTCCGCTACAAGATCACCTACATGAGCCTCGTCCCGATGGTGCTCAAAAATCTGGAGCGCGGTCTGAAAGCCAAATTCGACGAACTATCTGCGCCGAAGCGTTTTCTTCTGAACCGCATGGTCGCTCTCAATAAATTCTTCACTCGATGGAAGCCCGACCTGCGTTTGAGCCGCGCGTTGCTTCCGCAAGTCCACAAAGCTTTCGGCGGAGAGCTGCGCGTGTTGTTCAGCGGCGGAGCATTCATGGAGCCATCAACCTTGCAATTCTTTTACGATCTGGGAATTCCGGTGGCAAATGGATATGGGCTGACGGAGGCAGGCACAGCGCTTACGCTCAACGACTTCAAACCTTTTCGCGCGGATACCGTCGGCAAACCCCTGCCTGGCGTTGAACTGAGAATTTTGAAGCCGGATGTCGAAGGCATCGGCGAGGTTGCGGTACGCAGCAAAACTGTGATGTCTTACTACCTCGACGACCCAGAGCTTACGGCAGAGACGATTGTGAATGGATGGCTGCTCACCGGCGACCTCGGCCGCTTTGACGGCACCGGCCATTTGCAGCTCTTCGGCCGCAAGAAAAACATGATCGTCACCGAAGGCGGAAAAAATATTTATCCCGAGGACATCGAAAACGTCTTCGACGGATTATCCGTGAAGGAATACTGTATTTTCGCTGCCAACTATTTGTGGCCGCAGAAAACATTTGGCCAGGAGGTACTGGTTCTGGTCATTCGTCTAGAACCGGGCCAGGAATTCTCTGACAGTCTGAAGAATGACATCATCGTGCGCAACCGGCGGTTGCCCGATTTCAAGCGCGTTGGTGGATACTTGATCTGGGACCAAGACTTCCCTCGTACCGCATCGATGAAAATCAAACGAACAGTTTTGGCGGATGAGATCGGCAAGAATCAAAATTTCGAGAGCATTGTGATTGAACTGTGAGCGACCGCTTCTTGGCAGTCATCAATCCGGCTGCCGGCGGGCGGCGCTGCGGCAAGCTGGTTGGGCCAGCACTGGAGCGGCTGCGGGCGGGAGGCATTCAGGTTGAGCCGGTCGAGACATTGGTCCCCGGCCATGCTAGTGAACTAGTTCGATCAGCGTACGAACGCGGGTTTCGAAAATTCATCGCTGTCGGCGGCGATGGGACATCTTACGAGATTGTTAATGGCTTGTTTCCTCGAGTGCATGGCGCCGGGCGGCCTACGCTGGCGTTCCTGCCATTGGGCACCGGGAACTCGTTCCTGCGCGATTTCAGCGATCAGGGGGTTGAGTCCGCCATCAAAGCACTCCTGGCGCAGCGCTCACGGACTTGCGACGTGATGCGGCTCACGCATAAGGATGGCTTGCTGCACTACATTAATCTTCTAAGCATGGGGTTCTCCGCAGACGTCGCGACCTTGCGGGCGCGGCGATTCGGTGGATGGGGAGAGCTCGGTTATCAACTTGCCATTTTTCTTTCTCTTGCGCGTTTTCGTCGCCGTCCCTTTCCGCTTCGCGTAAATCGAGAGGAATCTCTTGATCGCCGCCCGTGCCTGTTTCTGACTTTCAGCAACAGTAAATTTACCGGCGGCACTATGATGATCGCCCCTCAGGCTGAGATTAACGACGGTTTGATCGAATATGTGCGCTGGGGACCGATTAGCCGTGTCGGGCTGATTCGCAATTTGCCTACGCTATATGACGGCACACACGTTAATCATCCTCTAGCCGAACGCCGAGCCGCAAAGAGCGTCGAGTTTCAGCTCGATGAGCCTGTCGATGTAATGGTGGACGGCGAAGTGCTCAGTGTTCAATGTCAGCGGCTTGATGTGCTGCCTTCCGCGCTCAACGTCGTGGTATAAAAAATATCTCCATGGCCAGGGCAACGGCGTCCAAAGCGCATCCGACGAAAGCATCAGCTCGCCGCACAATCATGACAGCTCTCCTGATTGTGGTGGCGTTCGCGCTGGCGGCGTATCTAGGCTATCGCAAGCGTATTGGCCGGCTTGATGCATTCGCGCAATGCCTTTCTGCGAGGCAGGCCAAAATGTATGGCGCCTACTGGTGCCCGCACTGCGCGGACCAGAAGGAAATGTTTGGGCGCTCTTTTCGCTACGTTTCGTACATCGAATGCGGAGTTCCAGGCTCACGTGATGAGGCGAAATCTTGCATCGAAGTGGGCGTGAAGCATTTTCCTACCTGGCAATTCAGCGATGGAGAGCGGCGGGAGGGAACGCTACCGCTTCAGGCTTTGGGTGAAAAAACTGGATGCGGCTTGCCATGAGCACAGGCTCGCGGCGGCTTCTGCTGGCAATTTCGCTTCTCGCGATTGCCGGCATCGTGGTCTCTTCCGTTGCCCTATACCACCACTACGGCAGTTCGAAGACTTCCTATTGCGATATCGGAGAGAACTTTAACTGCGATGTGGTGAACCGCAGCACCTATTCAGTTGTGCTTGGCGTTCCCGTCGCGTTGATTGGAATTATGGGCTACGTTGCTTTGCTGGCACTCTCGACGGTTTATCGCAGCAAAGCTGAAACGCCGCTTTTTCTGTTAATCTCTTCGTTCGCAGGGCTGGGGTTCGCGCTCTATCTGACCTACATCGAAGGATTCGTTCTGGCGGCCTGGTGCGTTCTTTGCCTGTCGTCCCTGGGATTGATATTTGCCATCTGCGTACTCTCGTCGATACTGATGGCAAAGACCGGGCGCAGTGCCTAACGATTCTCTCTTGCCCTTCTATTGTTTGTTCCTTAAATATTTGTCAAACCACTCGACGCTCCGCCGGATTGCATCAATGCGGTTCTCGCGCTTCTCAAACCCGTGTCCTTCGTTAGAGTAATAATGGGCGGCAACAACCTTGCCGTCTTTCTTGAGAGAGTCCACCACCTGCTCCGCCTCTTCTTTCGGAACGCGGGGATCGTTTTCTCCCTGCAACACCAGCAGAGGGGCTTTCACATTATGAATGTAAGTGATGGGCGAATCCTGCTCATAAATTTTTCGATCCTTCTCAGGATCTCCGAGCAGGCTTTTTTCATACGCCTGCAGTTCGGCATCTTCGTGCTGCAGCATGGTGAACCAATTGATGATGCCGTACTGCTCAACCCCCGCCGCCCAAACATCAGGTGTCTTGCCGACTGCCATCAGGGTCATGTAGCCACCGTAAGAGCCGCCGGTAATCCCAATCTTCTTAGGATCGACGTAGCCGGTCGATTCCATAAACTTTGCCGCATAGACTTCATCCTGCAAATCGCCTCCGCCCAAATCTTTATAGTTTGCCTTTTGAAAATCGGTGCCATAGCCGGTTGATCCACGGACGTTGGGTGCAATGCATATGTAACCGCGGGAAACGAACGCAGCCACTTGCGGGCTCCAGTAATCGACGTGCTGGCCAGTGGGGCCGCCGTGCGGCAGAACCAACGCAGGATCGCTGCCGTCTCTTTTCAGGTTGAACGGCACCCACATTAGCGCGCTGATCGTTTTGCCATCGAAGCTCTTGTAATGCACGATTTGCGCAGGCGGGAGAGGTGTAGTTTCGAGACTGGCAATAGCAGAAAACGTGAGCTGAGCGGCACGGCGGCTCGCGATATCGTAAACCCAGATGTCGGCGGGACTCACTGAGCTCTCATGTGACAGGAGTAACCGATTTCCATCCGGTGAAAACGCCGTTGGCGTGCTGACAAAAGAGTTCAGCCCAGGCGGAAGCTCGATCTTCTCAGCTCTCATGCTGACCCGATCCACCAAATAAGGGTCAATTCGGCCGTCTTCATTCACAATGTAGGTGAATGATTTTCCATCGCGCGAGAAATCTGCCGAGCCCGCCTCCCATTTTGTGTCGGTCACCCAGGTCAATTTCTTGCTGGCCACATCGAGCAGAGCGACATTCTGAAAGCCATTCTTTTGAGTCGAAGTAATCAAGAGCGTCTTGCCGTCCGGCGAAGCCGAAGAGGCGGCAAACAGAATCTTGCCCTGGTGTGCTGTTAAATTCTCCAGCTTGCCGGTTGCGATATCAATGGCGTACACATCCGACTCTGGTACGCCACTGATCTCGCTGCGATTCGCAAATAGAGTCTTGCCATCAGTGCTCCACGCAACAGCGCTCCAGGAATAGGTCTTGGACGATTCATTCGTCAGCTTGTGGACTTTCTTGGTTGCCCAATCCAGTAAAGCAATGTCATAGACTGTGGACTCCTTCGGCTTGTAATTCAGAGCCAGTATCGCGCTATTCGGTGACCAGATGGCGCTTTCTTCGCGAATTTCAGGAGTGTTTGTGAGGTTTGTGATTTCGCCGCCCTCAGCAGGAACCGTGTAGATGTCCCACAGTTCATTGCCACCTTTGTCCTGCTGGTAGACGATCCACTTGCCATCCGGCGACCATGCCGGGTTGAACTGGCGATCGTCAGATTGCGCGAGCTGAATAGGCCAGCCTCCGGCTGCGTTCACCTTCCAAAGGTTCAGTCTCCCTGACATGTCGGTGGTGAAGACCACTTGTTTGCCGTCCGGAGACCACGCACCCCCGGCAATATTGCGTGTGTAATACAGATCTTCGATGGGGACCGGGTGCGCCGCCGGGTTCGACGCCGAGGTGACGGATTTGGGATCAGTGATCTGGCGGTCGTCAGGAGAAGACGCAGGACAAATTTGGATAGTCAGAGCTATGACGACAAGAATTCGCAAAACGCGCATCTCGCCCCCTATGGGCTTCCAAGAAAAAAGATTTCAGGACCGGAATAGAAAACAAATTACGCAGAGCCTTCTGGAGCGAAGGCACTGCGCGGAAAGAAGATCTTTAGAAATCCGGAGCGGCTTGTGCGGCAGTTAATGCCGGCGTCACTGCACCTGGCTTAGCCCGGTATAGATGAACAAGCCTGCAATCACCAGAAACACAAGGCCCGACGTAGCGCCCAATACTTTGACCAGCGGATTGATCTTGTTCACTTTGGCCATGAGTTCTCTCTGCTGCTCGGCCATTTGCGAGGCAGACTCATCCAGGAAAAGTTGATCGTCTTCCTGCATGGTGAGGGTACCGCGGTAAATCAGAAGAATGATGAGAATACCGGTCAGAACGCCCCAGCCAATCAGCAGCCACATGAGATAGGGAGGCATAGGCCACCTCGTAACGATGTCGAGCCGGTCCCGAAGAATCTACCCAGGTGTGAGGCGCGACCCCACAGCCGGCTTCGGGTAAGGGCCCCACGCAGATTATAGCCCTGCTTGGCAAGTCCCTGCCTGGTTTGTTGGTTGCGACCAGGACGGGAGCATGCTCATCTAACTAACAGAGCAGTTTAGCGGGACCTGTATTTACACCTTCCTGCGGATGTGGTTTTGTTATAATCAACTAGTTCTTACTTGAAGGAGATGCAATGGCCACGACAACAGCACCCGAAGTAAAGCCTCAAGAGAAAAAGACTGCGCCCGTTTCGCTTACGCCAAATGCCATCGCTAAAGTGAAGCAAATTATGGCGCAACAGAACCCCGTCCCTACCGGCCTGCGGGTGGGCGTGGTGGGCGGCGGTTGCTCGGGTTTTTCCTATTCCATGCAGTTTGAAAATGCCTCGGGGTTGATGGATAAGGTTTTCGACATGGACGGCCTGAAGGTCTACGTTGACGCGACCTCGGTCATGTACCTGAACGGCTGCATCGTGGATTACGTCGAGACGCTCGAGGGCGCAGGTTTCAAGTTTGAAAATCCCAACGTCAAGAGCACTTGCGGCTGCGGATCTTCGTTCAGCGTCTAGAGTTTCATTTTTCCCGATTTCAGAAGGCCTCATCGCCGGGTGAGGCCTTTTCTGCTATGCTCCCACCTCTCTACTGAGAACTGACAACTGCGAGAACCGGTTATTTCCGGCCCCATCAGGAGGAGCTTCATGAAGCCGCGTACTTGGCTGTACGCAGTCTCGCTTGCGTGTAGTCTTGCCTTCGCATGTTCGTATGCCATCGCCGCTGATCGCCAGATTGCAATCACCATCGACGATCTGCCGGCCGGCGCCGCCAATTCGATGTCCGCAGCCGAGATCAGCCAAATGACGGCAAAGCTGCTCACACCTCTGCGAGAACAAAAGATTCCAGTGGTCGGTTTCGTGAATGAGAAGAAGTTGTACAAGACTGGAGAAGTAGACGACCGGATCAAAGCTCTCAACATGTGGCTCGACTCCGGTTTTGAGCTGGGGAATCACACCTTCAGCCACGCGTCTCTCAATCGTGTGGGACTAAAGGCATGGGAAGAAGATGTCATTCAGGGCGAAACCGTAACCCGAATGCTGCTGAGCCAGCACAATCTAAAGCTGAGATATTTTCGCCATCCATATCTCGATACTGGTCGCGATCTCCAAACGCGCCGCGAAGCTGAAGCTTTTCTCGTAGATCGTGGCTACCGCATCGCACCGGTCACGCTCGACGCCTGGGACTGGATGTACGCAGGCGTTTACGACGACGCCCGCAAGCGCGGAGACACGGCTCTGCAGCAGCAGTTGCTCAGTTCCTATCTTTCGTATACGAACGAGGTGTTCGCGTATTCGGAAAAGCAATCCAAAGATCTGATCGGCTACGAACCAAAACAGATTCTGCTTCTGCATGGCAATTGGCTGGAAGCCGACCACATCAGCGAACTGCTCGATGTGATCCGCAAGCGAGGATATCGCTTCATTACCTTGGAAGATGCATTGAGCGATCCGGCTTACAGCTTACCCGACGACTACATCGGTGAAGAGGGAACGGGATGGCTCGATCACTGGGCGATCACGCGTGGACAGCCGCCACAGAATGCGCCAGTTTTTCCGCAGTGGGTGATTGACCGATCGAAGGCATTGCCTCCGCATCCACAGCCGTAAGCAACTTCTTAGAATTCGATTTGCGGCATTGAGAACTATTGCTCAGGTGGCGGCTGTTGTTGCGGCTGCTGCGGCTGAATCGGTTGAACTGTGGGATTCTGGGGTGAAATTCCCATCTGTATTCCTGGGGCGGTGCCGGTTGGCTGCCCCGGCTGCCCGGTCTGACCAACCTGCGGCGCAACACCTTGCAGCGGCGGTTGCGCGGGCGTATTCAGCAGACCTCCGCGGTCGCTGTTGGGATCGTAAATAAATTGCCACTGGTCATAGTGGTTTTTCTTGTTGAACACGCGAATAGTTTCTTTCTTGCTGGTGCTAACGACACCCACAATTGGCCCTCCGCCGAATGTTTGTGGCGTTGTGGTCTTGGTTGCTGAGTTCGTTTGACTTTGTGCGCCGGAATCTGACTGTGCGTTGCTCTCATCGCCCGGAGGATTCTGCCCTGCGGCATTTTGATTCTGGTCTGAAGCGTTTGTACTGCCGGCGCTGGTGTTCGTGGTGGCACCAACGGCACCCACAGGAGAAGTTTGCGTTTGTCGCGGTTGCGTGCCGAACCCCGGAGCGGCCCCACCTAACGTCGGCACGCCCGGAACAGAGTTCAAGGCACTCACAGGAGTTGCCCCGGCAATGCCGCCCCCGAACGCAGTCTGCACTTCGCCCAAATGAAGTGGCTTGAAATCTTGTCCGGTAACCGGATCTTTATAGCGCTTGCGCAGAAAGCGCATGTTGTTCGTGTTTTCCAATTCCTCGATGCGCGTCGGGTAGCGCCCGAATTTCTTCACATACCGGCGTATCGCGCGGGAATACTGCACACCGCGATGGATCAGCTCTTCTTCCCGATCCCGCCGGATTTGGAAGGCTATGCCGGGCGCAACTGCGGTGGCTGCAATCGCCAGCACCGTGATGACCAGCATCATCATGAGCAGAATGTAGCCCTGCTCGTTACCACTTTTTAGCCGGGATGGAATTGTCGAATACACGTGCGAGGAAGAACTTCTATCCTTGGGTGAGGGGAATGCTTTGGCGGTTATTGTTCAGCACATCTTCTACTTCAACCGCCATCGGCGAGATGCGAAGAACTTTGTAGCGCCGGTCGACAATGTCGCCTTCGGCCGCGATAAACACATCCTCGCCCTGCGATAGAAAAACTCTCTTCGGCTCGCCGGGCTTATTTGCGAAGCCGAAAAACTTCAGTGTGATCGGCGGGGGAGGCGGAGGTCCCTGTGGAGCCGGCGGAGGTGTATTCTGCGCATGATCTGTCGTGCCGTTGCTAACTGGTTTTGGAGGTTCTATCTCAGCACGAAAGATGTTCCGCCCCGTCCCTTCATATTTGGTATCCTCGCTAGCCTTCAACCAGTCATAACGCAGCGTCGGATCGAGCGAACGGGGAACGGGAGTTGTTTTTCCGGAAGTCTCCGCACCTCGCCGAGCTGGCTGTCTTGTGGCCGCGACCGTAGATGCTACCGGCGGCGCCGCCGCCGGTGATGAGCCCGGGAAGAAGCGGACTACCACCAGCACTGCCGCCAACCCGGTCAGGCTGAGGGCTGCTATCGTTTTAGTCCGGTTTTCCGTTCCAATCTGCATTTAAGCGCTTGCCCTCAAATAAGTTTCCAGCTTCAACTGCAACCTCACCACACCGGCTTGCTCTCCGCCTAGTTGGATGCTGTCGATGATAAAGAATAATGAATCACGCTCCACTGAGTTCATGAAGCGCGCAAGCTGCAAGTAATCGCCGGAAAAATCTGCTTCGATTTCGATGGGACGAAGTCCGACAGGCTCCGGATCTTTGATCTTGTACTTAACTTCGCCAATTTTAACTCCGGTTTGCGCTGCCAGCTTGCCGAGCGCTTCGGAAATGGCGGAGTTCTGCGCCGGCAATCTTGTCTTGTAGAAATCATCAATTTGCTGCCGCGCGGCTTTGATCTTCTGGTCGATATTGCGTAGCGGCTCGACTTCGCGTGTCTTCCGCTGCTGTTCTTTCCATAGCCGGTCGAGTTCTTCTTTCCGGGAACGCTGCGAGCCGACAATCGGCGAAAAGAACACTGCCGCCATCGCCACATCCACCAGCACGAGAACCGCGATGGCGGCCTTCAACTTCTGCCGGGTGTCTGTAATCTCCGCCATTATGGTGTACTCCGCTTGGCTTCGCTCGTGGCGCCTACTTCCGGGACGTACACTGCGCTGATGTCAAACTGCACGTTATCTCCAGGAGATTGCGACGTTTGGTTTCTCCACTGCTGGATCCAGGTCTGCTGGAAGCGTTGAGAGCTCTCCATGCGGCGCACCAGTTCCAGAGCGCGGTCACTGGAATCGCCCGCGACCACCAGCTTGATCTCCAATTGATTGTCGGGCGCCAGCGCCGGCTGAATCGAGATTACGTGTAGGCGTGGCGGCATGACGCGTTCCAGATCCTCAAAAACTTTGGTCCACGAAAAAGACTTGCGCTGAAACAGTTCATTTAAAAACTGGGAACGGTCGCGAGTGCTGCGGTTCTCCGGCAAGCTCAAAAGCCTTTCCGCTCTAGCCTTCTCCTCGTCGCGTTCGGCAATCTGCTGCTCCCGCTGCTTGATCAGATTGCGATCGCTGCGCGCGGCCAAAAATCCCATCACCGTCATATATATCAGCAAGAGCGTGAACACACCCAACCCCGCGAGGCCCACACCCCAGCGCATCCAAAAACGCCGAGCATCCTGGTATGGCTGAGTCGCGAGATTGATATCAATACGCATTTGCTATGAAACCAGCGCTCCTACGACTCCCGCCATCCTCCACTTGGGAATCGTGCCAACGCTTTCCCCCAACTGGGAAGAACCGACCAACTCCCGAACCTCAGCTCCAGTTTGCGCGGTCAATGCGGGCGCAGCCCCGCCCAACTCGGGAAGGCCCGCCACAAAGATCTGCTCGATGTCTAAATGATATGTGTCCTGAAAGAAGACCACCGAAGGGTACACTTCCTCCGCCAGTTGCTCGCCTGTGATGTTTGCTCCGCGCGTATTCTCCAGCGTTCGGAATAGTAAAAGGCGCTGCTGATCAAGAATGGCAATACTTGTTGTGCGGGCATCTACTTTGATCACAAGCGTGGGCCGGTCGGCATCGGCCGCCCCCAGCGCCGCCAATGTTGAGGGCATCACCACGCCAGGGCTGTAGCCAGCTTCGCGAAATGCAGATTCGTACTCCTCGACCACACTGGTCAGCGCGACGGCAGCGATCAAACGCAGTCCGTTATTTGACGATTGAGCGTGATAGGAAACTCTCGCCTTGTCCATGTCAAAGGGCAGTGCTTTCTTGAGCCGGAAGCGCACCACACTCTCCGCCTCCTGGCGATTATCAGGAAGCGTGTCAAAATCGAGGAGCACCACGCGCACAGCCGCATCGGGCAGCACCGCCACGAGATCACGAGATCGCCCGCCGACGCTCCCCAACGTGTTTCGAACCGTTTGATAAACGGACTCCCGCTGCCGTAAGTTGGCTTCGAGCAGATCCGGAACCAGGCTTCCGGGCGACAGTTCATGCGTCGCGCACATCTCGACCGAATGGCCGTGTTCCGAAATCCGGCCCGCCAGCACGCGGTCAGCGGCAATCTCACAGGCCAGTTTCGGCCTCGATCCTGAATTGAAGCTACGGCTCATCATGTACTGTTAATCTATAAGTAAAACCCTAGGATAGGTCAATTGCAATAGCTGGAAGGGCACTGACCGCGATGACAAAAGGACGCTACCCTCGCACGATTCGAGGGTGGTTCCCACGGCTACCGCATGCTTTCGATAAATGTGACCTTATTGATCTCCTTCAATGTCGTCATGCCCAGCCGGACTTTGTCGAGCGCCGACTCGCGCAGGAAGCGCATACCCTCTTCGCGGGCGGCGCGCCGGATTTCCGAGGTTGGCTTTTTGGCCAGAATCATCTCGCGGATGCGGTCACTCAAATCCAGCAATTCGTGAATCGCACTGCGCCCGCGGAACCCTGTACCGGCGCACTCGATACACCCCTGCCCTTCGTAGAACGGCACCTTCGACCACTGCTCAGGATCGAGACCGCTGGCCTCAAGCACGTCCGGCGCATAATGGACCGCCGTCCGGCAGGAATTACAGATCAAGCGCACCAGTCGTTGCGCCAGAATGCAGTTCAGCGCCGAAACAAAGTTGTAAGGCTCCACCCCCATGTTCAGAAATCGCCCGATCACGTCGACCACGTTGTTGGCGTGGACCGTAGTGAAAACCAGGTGGCCGGTAAGCGCAGATTGAATGGCAATCTGCGCCGTCTCCGTGTCGCGGATTTCACCGACCATGATCTTGTCGGGATCGTGGCGCAGAATCGATCGCAATCCACGCGCGAATGTCAGGCCCTTCTTCTCGTTCACCGGAATCTGCGTGATGCCGCGAATCTGGTACTCGACCGGATCTTCGATAGTGATGATCTTGTCTTCATCGGTCTTGATTTCATTGACTGCGGCATACAGCGTAGTTGTTTTGCCGCTTCCGGTCGGGCCTGTGACCAGCACCATGCCATACGGTTCAGAAATGTAGCGCCGGAACTTGCGCAGGTCTTCTTCGTCAAATCCGACAACATCCAGCGTGAGCTTGTGAAATTTCTCGCTCATCGACTCTTTGTCCAGCACGCGCAGCACGGCGTCCTCGCCATGAATCGAGGGCATGATCGAAACGCGGAAGTCGATAGGCCGCTCCGGCTGGCCGTATTTCACGCGGAAGCGCCCATCCTGCGGGACACGGCGCTCAGAGATGTCCAACTCGCTCATCACCTTGATACGTGAAATGATCGTGGTGTGGTGCTCTTTGGCAATGGGTGGCATGGCCTGGGTGAGCACACCGTCAATGCGGAACTTGATCCCGACCGAGTCATCGCGAGTTTCAATGTGAATATCGCTGGCGCGGCGTTGTAACGCGGTGAAGATGGTCGTATCCACGAGGCGAATGATCGGGCTCATGTCGCCCTGTGTGGTCAACCTGTCGATGGAGATTGTCTCATCGCCGCCCGCCTCGTCTTCCCGGATCACATCCAGGGTGAAACCTTCGCTTGCCTCCTCCAGAACGCGCTTCGACTGTTCCGTTTTCTTGAGAATCTCGCTGATCTGGCCCAGAGTTGAAACCTTGGTGACAATGCGCTTGCCCAACAGCAAGCTGATCTCATCGATCATCATCAACTGACTGGGATCAGCAATGGCAATCGCCAATCGCCCATCCTGGGTTTCATCCAGCGGTACGAAGTTGTAGCGGAACATCAGGTCTACGGGGATTTTCTTGAAAAGATCGTGGTGAAGCTGGAAGTTATGCAGATCCACGAACTCGCAGCGGTAGCGGCGCGCAATGTCCTGAGCTTTCTCGAAATCGTCAGGGCGGGCCGGTGATACCGGCCTGCCGCCATTGCCGCTATTCGCCAGCGCCGCTTTGTTTTCCGGTGTCGTTCTCGCCATTTCCATCTACTTGGCCCGATCCTTTAATGAATGTTGGATCCCAAAGTAAAGATCGGCAGATAAAGTGAAATCAGTATTCCGCCGACGACCACCGCCATCACAATCAGGATCACAGGCTCAATCAATGCCATCGCCGCTCCCAGAGCGGTCTGTACATCTTCTTCATAAAATTCCGCGACCGAATTCAGCATCGCGGGCAAAGCCCCGGTGGATTCACCGACCTCAATCATTTCAACTGCCAGATCGGGGAAGATTTTCCGTTCATCCAGGCTTTTCGAAAGCGTCTGCCCTTCGCGCACGCGATCAGTAGCCACTGCAACGCTGTTCAGGATCTGCCGGCTGCCCATGGAAGCTCCAGCGGTTTCGAGCGACGGAACCAGCGGCAAGCCGCCTGTCAGCAAAGTGGAAAGCATTCGCGAAAAATTTGCCACCTGGTACTTGAGCCAGATACCTCCCAGCAGCGGAAGCTTCAATACTGCTGCATCAATTCTTTCCGCGCCACTATCTGTGTTCTTCCAGCGCCAAAAAAATAGGAACAGCAACACCGACGCGACGGCTACAAATGGCGCGTAACGCTGGGCATTGGTGCCCACTGCCAGCATAAATACCGTGATGGCGGGCAACTGCGCATTAAGATTTTCAAAGAGCTTCGCAAACTGGGGCACTACATAGGTCACCAAAAATATCAGCATGCACAGCACTACCGCCACCAACAGTGCGGGATAGACCAACGAAACCGCCAGCTTCTTCTTGAACGTCAACGCCAGACGCTGAAAGGCGATGTAGCGCGACAGCACCTCCTCCATGTTGCCGCTCTTTTCTCCCGCCATCAGCGTAGTGGTGTAAATCTTGGGGAAGGCGTGTTGGGCCCCGAACGCGTCGGACAGTGACTCCCCCCCTTTTACCCTGTCCCGTATGTTCTGTAAAAGAGCCTGGAGATTTCGATCTTTTTGCTTCTTAATCAGCAGATCCAGCGAGTTCAGGATCGGCAGCCCCGCCTTAATCAAGGTAAGGAACTGCTGGTTGAAAATCACAAACTGACTCTGCTTGACCTTGCGCCCGCGGATCTGCAGCTTTCCGCCGACAAACAATCCGCGAGGCTTCACCCAGTAGACCAGGTAGCCCTGCTGCACGAATCGTTCGCGCACCTCAGACTCTGAGTATCCGCGTTCCACTTGCTGCGCCAGGCGGCCACGCTCGTCAGCCAGCTTTACTAAGAATTCAGCCATCGAATCCGCTTACTCCACTGCCCACCCAAGTCTAGCATTCAAAGGCGTTAACCTACTGTTAATCTAATGACACCGGAGGCTCCATCCCGTATCCGTGGTAACCGAATGTCACAGATTCATAAACAACTGGAAATAGCTGCAAACAAAGATGTATCGGCTCACTGGCCGAAATCACTTTCGATCACTTCCGTCCCCGCCGGCGCCGCAAAGCGGAACCGCTGATCTGTCACCTCCACATTCTCCTTCTGATCGCTGAAACGGTATTCGGTAATTGAGCCGTCTATTTCTTCGATGATAATCCTCGCGATCTGGTGACTCGGAGTAATCTCCAGCATGACTTGGCTGACGCGGTCCTCCATTGCCTTCGGTATACCTCGCAGCACCGTGTCGCCAGAGTCTAAGGGAGCCACGTCCGGTGCTACCGATAAACCCTGTAATTCTTTCTCCAGCCGCGCCTTACCCAACAGAAATCCCAAGGGAGATCGCAGGTCGTCAAGCTTGCGAACCGGGGTCCTTCGAACCTGGCGATCACCTGGGATATAGAACCAGGCATCCTTACCGTCGCTCAAAAACAGCTTCTCCGTCGGAGAACGGTATTCCCAACGCATCTTGCCCGGTTTTTTTAACCAAAGTGTCCCAGACTCGACTCGTTCTATGCCTGACCCACGATAGATTTCGGCAAACTCGGCCTGCAGGGTATGTAATCGGTTATATCGCTCGTCCACAGCCCGCGCCAGAGCACGGACATCTACAACCTCAGCTCCAAGTAGGGGGGGAATCAGCAAAACGGCCGCAGAGGTGAGAAAAATAAAAACTCGCTGCACAGATCTAGTCTTAGGTTTGAGGTGGACCAACAATGCGACAGCCCCGTCGCATACGGACCTGAATGCTATTGTAATCCGGCTTCCTGTCTCGCGCTCTCCAGTTAGGCGACAAGAACCAATTACAGGTCTTTTTAGGCATGGAGTGTCAGCAAAACTTTCTGAGCAGTAGCGCCGCTTACGCCTGATTTCACGGCTGTGATATAGTTCCCATCAATTTCGGTTGGCAACGTATCCTGTAACCTACTAGTGCGTTGCCAACTCCATAGGATGTGCAATTTCTCCCGAAGCGCTTGCAGCGGAAGCGCAGCATTAATGCAGTTCCCGGAAAACCTGCGGCTTCGGCCGCCAAAACACTAAGGAGTGCCGCGATGAAGAAACTGCTGCTGTTCTGTCTTATCCTCTCGACAACCTTCCTCTACGTAGCCGTGGTCTTCGCCGATGACGCAGCCAAGTCTGACACCGTGAACGGTTGGGTCAGCGATTCCAAATGCGGGGCCAAAGGCGCGAACGCAGGAGCCGAAGCCTGCACGAAAAAGTGCATCGCTGCTGGAGAAAAACCTGTGGTAGTCAGCGACGCTGATCAGAAAGTCTACAGCGTTGAAAATCCCGATGCCCTCAAAGGACATGAAGGCCATCATGTCGCCGTGACCGGCCACGTAAACGGCGATTCCATCCACGTGATGAGCGTCAAGATGTTGTGAGCTTTTTTGACCATCGGAGGCACAGAGGGATTTTGAATGAATTCCGTGCTCCTCTGTGACCTCTGTGGTATCGAGGTTACCGCAGTACGCCTTCCAACGGCGAACTCGCGGTCGCATAAAGCTTCTTCTGCATCCGTCCTGCGAGATAGGCCTGACGACCTGCAATGACTGCATGCTTCATGGCTTCCGCCATGAGTACCGGATCTTGCGCATTGGCAATTCCAGTGTTCATCAGCACAGCGTCGGCGCCCAGTTCCATTGCGATGGTTGCATCAGACGCCGTCCCAACTCCCGCATCCAGAATCAATGGCACTCCGGTGATCATCTCCCGCAAGATACGAATGTTTGCAGCATTCTGAATTCCCAGCCCGCTGCCGATGGGCGCGCCCAGAGGCATCACCGCGCTTGCCCCAGCATCCAGCAACCGCTTGGCAAACACCACATCATCTGACGTATACGGAAGAACCGTGAAGCCTTCCTTTACCAGCACTCGAGTAGCTTCGAGCGTCGCCTGCACATCTGGATAAAGCGTCGCCTGGTCACCAATGACCTCCAATTTCACCCAGTCCGACAGGCCTACTTCCCTCCCCAAACGCGCCGCCCGAATCGCCTCATCGGCGGTGTAGCAACCGGCGGTGTTCGGCAGAAGGAAATATTTTTTCGAATCGATGTAATCGAGCAGTGACTCCTTGCTGCGATCCAGGTTGATGCGGCGCACCGCCACGGTCACCATCTCAGCCTCGCTCGCTTCTAAGGCGCGCGCGGTTTCCTGAAATGATTTGTATTTTCCCGTGCCAACGATGAGCCGCGAGCGAAAGTCCCGCCCGGCAATCATTAGAGAGTCCATCATGCCTCTATTGTAATGAAAGCAGGGCGAGGTGGGCGCTTGAGACAAAAACGCGGGGCACGAGGCCCCGCGAAAAAAGGTATTGCGCGGAAAGCCATGCCGCAGCAATCAAACACACACGCTTGTCCAAGGCTCACCTGCGCATCGGGATCACCTTGTTTTGCCGCTCTTAGGAACCAGTTGAGGCTTTTTGGCGGATAATTGTTTTCTTGAGCGAGTAGGAAAGGCAAAAATAAGGTAGCAAGGACGACCAGCAAGGGTCTCACGACTGCATCCTGAAGCAACAATGAAGGCCAGACACGCATTACCCAAGCATATTCTATGCTGAGATCAGACACGATTACACTCACGATCCAGGTCAGTGAGTGCAACGGGGATTTTGCAACAGTAATCCTGAAAGCTCGTCAGGAAAGTCGTAAACTCATCCAGCAGGACCGAACTGGCGCGCCACCTTCAGCGAACATGTTGAACCTACACCTTTCGTCCCACCGTACTGCAATTGTATTAGCGCTCTTTGGCTTCTTTTGTGTGACCGGCCGCTGTCTTGCCCATGACAATGATCTACTGTGCAATGATGGAGACGGCAGTTTTCATGCGGAATCTCATACTGGTGTGACTGTGAGAGTGGGAGCTGCGCGAAACGGGGAATTGGCGACGCGGAAGTGTGAGGCAACTCTCAGTTGGAACAAGCAAGCAGTCACAGTGGCGACCAGCGTGACGCAGCTCGACCTTGATGTGTTCGGTGTGGACCTGGGCCTGGGCGTACCAGTTGCGGCGTTTCAGATCAGGAAATCGGATAGCCAGTGCTGCATGGAATACCAACTGTATTCTCTGGAAAAGCCGCCACGGCTTCTGCGGACCATTACGGGAGGGGACTTCTTCAGTGCGGCTGATATAGACCTAGATGGCCGTGTCGAAATCTGGACAGATGATGCCGTCGCTGTAAACGGCTTCGAGAACCTAAGCCTAGCCGAATTCGATTCGGCACCGACAGTGGTTCTCCGTTTTGTGCGCGGTGACCTAGTGGATGCAAGTTCCGAATTCCAAGCTTATTTTGACGACGAGGTCACGCGGCTGCGAAAGGAACTTGACCCAGACGACCTCCGTGATTTCAAGAACACTGATGGCAAGTTGTCTCCGAATGCGCCATTGCCGGTAGACCGGCTACACCGCTTGCGGGGAGTAAAAGGCAGAATATTGGAAATTGTCTGGAGCTATCTCTACAGCGGCCGCGAACAGCAGGCGTGGGGCGCGCTCGCCGAAACGTGGCCCGAGCCCGATGTTGAGCGGATTCGTGCAGCCATTCTGAACGCACGTGCACACGGCATTCTCGCTCAAGTTACTCGCGTATCTCCGGTATCTCCAGGAAAGCGGGGGAAACATGTGAGGATCTTCGACGCGACAACACAATCAGCCGGAGTCAACCTGGAAGTGATCCCACCCGAGCCCATCATGCTTAGACGCCCCCCTCTGCCGGGAATTGCAGATCAAACTTCATCGTCGTCGGAGTTGCTACTGGAGTTGATAATCGACTCCGCGGGGAAAGTGCGGTCAGCCGAACCAAGTGGAAAAGCGACATCAATGAATTCGACCCTGATCCATGCGGCTGCAGAATGGAAGTTTATTCCTGCCCTCGATGCCGGTCGACCCGTTGCTAGCCGGACCCGACTGGCGGTTTCATTGAGGCAATGAGCTAGAAAAATCGGTTCTTTGCGTAACCAGATGGGATGAGAAGGCCGGTCTCCGACGGGATGCTGTACGCTCTCAAGTTATCGACGCGCGCTCGAAGCGCAAGAGATAACGGAGACCGGCAATGAAGAAGGTTAGCATCGCAGCATCGAAGCACATCAGGAATTTTTCTGAACACAAGTTGACCATCGGCCTGGACCTAGGGGATCGCGTGAGCCACTACTGCGTTCTGGATGAAACCGGGCGCATCCTAATGGAACAAAAAGTCTCCACCACGCCCAAAGCGCTGCAAGCGACATTTGGAGCTATGCCGCGCAGC
>Ga0066705_10000006_pt1 | contig 34316 bp, 29 predicted proteins | sample GraSoiAngelo_154_FD_66506 | JGI IMG/M metagenome (GOLD analysis project Ga0066705, IMG submission 66506) | Grasslands soil microbial communities from the Angelo Coastal Reserve, California, USA - 14_1009_13_20cm | ecosystem: Environmental > Terrestrial > Soil > Grasslands | place: USA... | reverse complement strand
CGGCAGATGATGGGTTTGTTCATCGGAGCGTGGGGCAGACTGCCAATCGAAGCAGTGTGTGTCTGGATTGCGGCCACGTACGCAACAGTGATTGTCTTCGAGGTGGTCAAGATCTGGCAGGCTTCGGAGAGGACGGTGAGGGACGCATTCCTGGGCGTAGGTGAGGTTCCATCACGAAAGACACAAGCAGCGGGTAACTGAGGCGCGCATCATCTATCGCTGCGCCCGGCTATACTTGTCTGTTCCCATGAAGCCGGTCATTGTTGGCACTGCCGGGCATATCGATCATGGCAAAACCGCACTGGTCAAGGCTTTGACCGGCATCGATGCGGATCGCCTTGAGGAGGAAAAGCGCCGTGGAATTACCATCGATATCGGTTTCGCTCACCTCGACCTTCCTGGCCAGACAGGCGAGAATCTACGATTAGGATTTGTCGATGTTCCCGGGCATGAGCGTTTCGTGCGCAACATGCTGGCGGGTATTGGCGGGATTGATCTGGTCCTGCTGGTGATCGCCGCGGATGAATCCATTAAGCCGCAGACCCGTGAACACTTCGACATCTGCCGCCTGCTTAGCATAGAGCGGGGCATCACGGTATTGACCAAGTCTGATCTGGTCGACTCCGAGACTCTGGAAGTCGTCCGACTGGAGATTGAAGAGTTTCTACGTAGATCGTTTCTTGATGCGGCTCACTCGCCCATCATTCCCGTAAGTTCGCTGACCGGTGCGGGACTCGATCAACTCAAGCAGGCACTGATAAAAGCTGCCGCAGAAGTTCACGCGAAGGACTCAGGCGCGATCGCGCGCCTTCCTGTCGACCGCGTGTTTACGATGAAGGGTTTTGGCACAGTCATCACGGGAACATTGATTTCGGGCACAATTCACAAAGACGATGAACTGGAGGCTTTCCCCAGCGGACAGCGTACGAGAGTGCGCGGCATTCAGGTCCACGGCCAAAGCGCGGAGCAGGCAAGCGCGGGCGAAAGAACGGCACTGAACCTGGCAGGAGTCGCGACCCAACAGCTCGAGCGTGGCATGGTTTTGGCGCTGCCCGCCAATTTTCATTCAACCAATCGGCTCGACGTTTCTCTCTCGCTCCTGCACTCGGCTAAACCGCTCAAGGATCGCGCACGCGTGCATCTGCACGCCTACACGTCAGAGACGATTGCCACGGTTACGCTCTACGATGAACGGCAGATTGCGCCGGGGCAGACTGCATTTGCGCAACTGCGTCTGAATGACCCCGTGCTGCTGCTGCCGGGAGATCGCTTCATCATCCGGCAGTTTTCTCCTGTGGTGACCATCGGCGGAGGAGCGGTGTTGGACGCAACCCCGTTGCGCAAAGCTGAAAAAAGCGTGCAGCAGAGGTTCCTTGGAATTTTGGCATCGAGTGATGCCCCTTCCGTGTTACGAGCGCGAATCGAGCGCCGTGGCGGTGGTGGGCTTTCGCTTACCGAGGCCGTTGCTGAGACCGGATGGCGCCGCGAGCAGATTAATAACTACTTGCGTGATCCTATTGCTCACGACGCAATTATTCCCATCGGAGATTTGTTAGTCGCGGCAAGTGCGATCGAGACAGTGAAATCAGTACTGGCAAGCACACTTGCCAAATTCCATCAGCAGAACCCGCTGGTGGCGGGCATGAGCAAAGAAGCTCTTCGCGAAGCCCTGGACGCGGAGCCGGGAGTCTTCGGCTATGTTATCGAGTCTTTGGCGAATGCCAAAAAGGCAGAGATTTCCGGAGAACTCGTTCGCCAACCCGGCCGCGGCGTAGTGATGAAAGATGAAGAGGCGGAATCGAAGCAGATTATCGAAAGGGCGTTCGCCTCAGCCGGTCTGAAAGTTCCCGCGTTGCAGGACGTGCTTGCCGGGCTCAAAGTTGATAAAGCACGGGCACAAAAACTGGTCACACTGCTCTTGCGGGATAAAGTGTTGGTAAAGATTTCGGACGACTTGGTCTTTCACAGCGAAGCGTTGCAAGGCCTGCGCAGGCAGCTGGGGGCGGAGAAATCGAAGTCTCCGAAGATGAACGTGGCGAGATTCAAAGATTTAACCGGGGTGAGCCGGAAATACGCGATCCCCTTGCTTGAATACCTGGATCGCGAGCGCATCACCCGCAGAGTAGGGGATGAGCGCGTAATTCTGTGACCTTCAACCGTGTAAATCTCTATGTGAAAGCACAGGGGAAAGGACTCTTAAAAATTCTTCTTCAGGTCCATCCCGCTATAGAGACTCGCGACTTGGTCGTAACCATTGAACATCAACGTCGGACGCTTCAAGAATTCGCCTAATCGGCGCTCCCGGGCCTGACTCCAGCGCGGATGATCTACATGCGGGTTGACGTTGGAATAAAACCCGTACTCGCTTGGCGCGGCTTTGTTCCAGGTATTTACCGGCTGCTTGTCGGTAAAACGAATCCGCACAATTGCCTTCGCGCTCTTGAAACCGTATTTCCACGGAATCACAATGCGCAGTGGCGCACCGTCCTGATTCGGCAAGACCTCGCCGTACATGCCGAAACCAAGCAGCGCGAGTGGGTGCATGGCTTCATCCATGCGTAAACCTTCGACGTACGGCCAATCGAGAACGGGTACACGCTGACCCGGCATCTGGTTGGGCGCATAAAGTGTCGTGAACTCCACGAATTGTGCCTTGCCTAAAGGCTCAGCGCGTTTGATCAGCTCATTCAGCGAAAACCCGACCCAGGGCACTACAATCGACCAGCCCTCGACACAACGATGGCGATAAATGCGCTCTTCGGGTGTGGCCATTTTGATGATCGTGTCGACATCGAGCACTTGCTTCTTTTTGACCAGACCGTCAATGGTGACGGTCCATGGACGGGTTTTAAAGTCTTTCGCAAGCCCGGCCGGTTCATACTTGTCGGTTGAGAACTCGTAGTAATTGTTGTAATTGGTGACGTCTTTGAAAGGCGTGATTTTTTCGCTGGTAGAAAAAGCGCTTTTCTGAATACCGTCGATCTTGGCATTGGCTTCAGCGATCGTAGACGGCGAAAATAATCTGCTGACTGCGGGAACACCCAGTGCCGCCCCCGCAATCGCCGTACCTGCCAAGAACTTGCGCCGGTTCAGGTACAGGCCCCTCGGAGTAATCTCAGATGAGCCCATATCAGCGGCCTTTTTGAGCAACATAGGACTGTGCCCCGTTTAATTCTACGGCTGAGTCACACAAATGGATTGCCAGTCTTCCTCTCAGATAGGACGCACACTGCGCGGAAAAGTTGCACAGAACCGATTCCTTGATAGGCGCTGAATATTGCCGTATCTATCGGCCTGATTGATTTCAAAGCCCTTATCCGCCCGAGCCGCGCAGGGCGTCACGCACTTTGCGGGAAAGCATTTGGAGCGTGAAAGGCTTTTGCAGGAAGGCGGTGCCGGGTTCGAAAACACCCTGATGCATGATTGCATCTTCGGTGTAGCCGGAGAGATAAAGAACTCTTGTTTTTGGACGCGCTTCGCACAGTTTTTTCGAGAGCTCGCGGCCGCTCATGCCAGGCATGACGACATCGGTGATGAGCATATCAATCGATCCCTGGTGCGCGCTAGCGATGCGCAACGCAGCCTCACCATTTTCCGCTTCTAGAACCTGATAGCCCTTGGCTTGCAGAGTTTCCCGGACTAACTGGCGGACAGATTCTTCATCTTCGACGAGAAGAACCGTCCCCGAACCGCCGCCCGCTGCTTGCGAGGCCGGGGCTGAGCCGCAGGGTTCTGCGGAGTCTTCGACCCTCGGGAGATAAATGCGAAAAGTGGTCCCGCGGCCTAGTTCGCTCTGGGCGAAAACGTACCCGCCGCTTTGTTTGATGATGCCATATACGGTGGAAAGGCCGAGTCCCGTGCCCTTTCCCTTCTCCTTCGTGGTGAAAAAAGGTTCAAAGATTCGGGACTGGGTTTCGCGATCCATGCCGTGACCAGTATCGGCGATGGATAGCATCACGTATGGACCGGGCTGAATGTAGTTGTATAGACGCCGGAGATCATCTCCCAAATGCACATTGCTGCTTTGGATGGTGATCTTTCCGCCATTGGGCATGGCATCTTTTGAATTGACGCCAGATTCATAATGACCTGCTCAATCTGGCCAGCATCGGCGCGCGTTCGCCCTAAGTCATTTGCCAGGCGCGTTTGCAGCTCGATATTTTCTCCGATGAGCGGACGCAACAGACGCTCCATCTCTCTAACAATCGTGTTCAGGTCTACCACTTTGAGTTCAAGAAGCTGTTTGCGGCTGAAGGCGAGCAGTTGCCGAGTGAGCGTAGTGGCGCGCTCGGCTGCCTGCTGAATCGCCGCTATCTTCGGGTAGAGCGGACTATTGCGCCCGGTGTTCTCGAGGAGAACTTCGGTGTATCCGCTGATCACCATCAGAAGATTGTTGAAATCGTGGGCCACACCGCCAGCAAGCCGTCCTACGGCTTCCATTCTTTGGGCCTGGCGGAATTGATCTTCCAGCAAGCGCCGTTCGGTTACGTCCTCAGCGATTACTTCCAGCACTTGCTCAGCGACCTCGGGGCTGGTGACGGCCCGGCCACTCAGGCGGACCGTGATGGCGTTGCCGTTCTTGCGCTTCCAGCGAACCTCAATGTTCTCCAGCCGTGCGCCGCGGTGAAATTCATTGATTAGGCGCGCGTATTCCTCGGGATCGGCAAACACATCAAGCTTGGGATCAAGCGACAGGACCTCTTCAATTGAGCTGTAGCCCAGCATGGCGATAAGCGCGGGATTCACGTCGAGGAATCTGCCTTCCATGCTGGACCGGTAGATGCCATAGACAGCCGACTGCACCAGCGAACGGTAGCGCGCTTCGGAGCGCCGCAGAGCTTCCTCGTGCCGTTTGTGCTCGATTGCGCTGGCAAGCTGCTGAGAGACGAACGTCAATATGTCGCGATCCTTCTCACCATAGCGGACGTTCGCCGTGTAGCTCTGGATCACCAGAACTCCGAACACTCTGTTGGCAGCTTTGAGAGGCACACCCATCCAATCCAGAGAAGGCGCACCGATCAATTCGACCTCGCCTTGCTTTACCAGCGAATCGAATACCTCGGGAGTACACAGCAGGGGCTCGCCGCTGCGGAGAACGTATTCCGTGAGGCCACAGCCGAGATGTTTGGGCGCTGGCCGTGGATCTGCTTCGTCTACAAAATACGGAAAGCTGAGCAGTTGAGTTATCGGATCGTACAACGCAATATAAAAATTCCGCGCATACATCAACTCAGAAACGGTGGCGTGAATCGAGCGATAGAACTGGTTCAGGTCTTCAGCTGAACTGGTCTTTTCCGCTATGCGATAGAGCGCCGAGCTCAGGGATTCCGCGCGTTTCTGTTCGGTGATGTCGCGGTACAAGACGTAGGCAGCGACTTGCTCTCCCCCCACGACAACTGCTGCCCCAGAAACGAAGACATCAACCAGCATGCCCCCCTTCCGCTGCCTCTTGGTCTCGAGACTTACCTTTTGCCCTTGTCTGAGAACGTCGCCAATCCACTGCGTTTCCGAGCTGCGGTCGGGCGGAACGATGAGGGAATCAATGCGCCGGCCAATCGCCTCTTCCGGTGAGAACCCGAACATGCGAGTGAACTCGCCGTTGATGCGCACGATGCGGTGTTGGCCATCGAGAATGCTGATGGCCTTCGGCGCGCACTCGACCAGTTGTTCGAGATAGGCTTTCTGGATTTCGGGATCATCGAGGGTGGGCGCTGATAGGCCCTCGCCCGTCCGGGAGAAACTAGGAGTGCCGCGATGCAGCGCTTCCTTCAGTTGCTTGGCCCGCGACACTTCGGCGGCCGTCGCTGGCCGGGTGATTTTCTCACCCATTTACACCCCCCAATTCGGTCCCAGAGGCCGACTTCGGGATGGTAGAACGCCAGGTTATAGCCAGAAAGTTACAAAGGTAATTGGCGGGTAGTGCAATGGCGCTGTGGTCAGGTTCCCGCGGCCAGCATTTCGCAAACCCGGCGGATGGCTTTACGCTGTTCTGCGCCGACGGCAAGAAATTCGAAACCGTGACGCAGGCCATCACGATAACGCACCAGCGCGCGCAGCTTGATTGGATATGCTGCCATGGGCAAGGAAAGCTCCATAGAAACAACTTCGCCGATTTGGAGTTCGCCGGTCAGTGTCGCGCCGATGCCGTCTTCTCCAATTTCGCTTGAACGTCCCCACAGCGAAAGATTGGCGGAAGGCCGGAAGACATTTACCGAAAGTCGGACGTCGATTGGATGACGGGGGTAGCGCCGCGAGCTGCCTGCCTGCGGGGTAGGATTGGGCCCAGTGCCGCTCATGCTTGTCCCTCTCTTGCAACCTGCTTGGACGAAGATGGCAGATGAATGCGAACAGCGAGAAGATGAACTGGTACAGCTCCCCCGAACTATGTGTGAAATGAACTGCGATGATTATCCTCGAAGGGCAGCGGAGGCCCAATCACTCAGCGAGCCTGGGTACCAGCAGAGGCAACAGCAGGAGAGAATCCTGAAGGAAGACTTATGTCGTGCCACCGGCCGATACCGGAGACGCCACTGCCCACTTTTTGTGCAGTGAAATTCTACTTGCCAGACGGTACTACTCTGGTTACTATGCAGCCATCCTCAGGAGCGTCCCTTGGCTGCATTCTCTATGAATATCGGCGAGACCATCCGAAGTTACCGGCTGCAAAAAGGCATGTCCCAGGGCGATATCGAAAAGCGCACCGGCCTGCTGCGCTGCTACCTTTCGCGGGTGGAGAACGGACACACCATCCCTTCCCTCGACACGCTGGCCAAAATCGCTGGCGCCATGGAGCTTCCGCTGTCGCAGTTCTTCTCTGAGTCCGGCCACGCCAACGGCTCGAAAGGCTTGCCGCAACTCTCGGATGACGAAGTCCGCTTCCTCAGCCAAATCCGCCGCTATGCCGTGAGCTTGAATGACAGCGACCGCAAGCTCGTCCTGGCCATGGTAAAGAAGATGGCCGCAAGCGCGGGAAGATAAATAGCCCTTAGCCTTTTAGCTCTTAGCCTTTAACTCTTAGCCACCAACTTATTCAGCCGCTACTCCCCTTGTTCGTCGGGTTTAACGTGTATGCGGTTGCGCACTACCATGTGAGGCACCTCGACGCCGGCGATTCGCTTATTCTTCATGGGCAACGGTTTGGTAACCGGAACGTCAATTCCCTCAGCCATTCTGCTTTGGCTGGAAGGTGCCAAAAAAAACAGAGCAGAACGGCAGCCGCGAACACGCGGAACCCGAATGCCGACTCAAAGCGGAGTTCCAAGCCGTATTCCATGACGTTCGAGTTGCTGGTGTACCGACCATAACCAACTGTTGCTATCAGGCCTTGATTACAACAAATTGATAGGCTCAAGGCCTGCGATAAAAGAAAATCACCGGTCCGGTGGATACTCGAAAATCATCTTGGGCGCGGCCGAACAGATGCGTTTGAAGGAAGCCCCTTCGAACCGCCAACCGAGTAGTGTTGTGTCCATCCAGCTTTCGCTTTGCATCCCAGGCCGGGACACGCTTGCAGGAAAGCCACTCCGTAGAGAGCGCGCGCAAACGGCGTGAACCGTCCGCGGACAAGATGCGTCTGGAGGCCGCCCATAATGGTCCAGAGGTGTGCCGAACCACTTGAGCCGGTCAACACACACGACTGGCTTCCCCCTGAATAGCAGAAAGGAACCTGCGCCGACCCGAAATAGCCAGCCTCCTTGACTGCAATGGATAGCCAGGGCTTGACGTTGTGGTCCTCTGAAAACTCATAACCGTGGAAGTTAGAGCGGCTTCCGCTGCCAAGATCTAGACTTCCATATGAGTAACCGAAAAACATGTCTGCGCGAGGATCGGGTTGGGCGGATGCTGGAGGGAACAATACGGCGAACATCCATGATAGGACTAACGCTTTCAGCAACTTACCTTTCATGCTTATTCGGGTGCAGCCCCAAGCGACGTTTAGATTCAGAAACAAGGCAACAGGTAAGCCACGATTTCACTCCAGCTCTGCTAAGGGCTATCCATGATCTGCAAAATAAGCATATGAGGAATTGAGGGAGCAACGAATCGGAGGCGAAGAAATGGCGCAAACTTGTGCTATCCCTGATTTCGCCAGTTATGGTGAACCAACAGTAAGTGAGTTCAAAGACAAAGTCATGTAACTTAAGAATTGTCACCTCGTTACCGTATTCCGCGTAGCGAGGGCGTCTCAGATGTTCATCGTTCTCATCGGCACGAACGAACTCCCAGATGTCGGTAAAATCCATCACCCTCTTGGTAGTCTGGAGGAAAGCCATCACATCCAACTGACGGGGATTGCCATCGGGGGGAGCGCAAAATCGTACGGAGCCCCGGTTGTGGCCGAAGGACGCCGTAGATCGAGAGCACGACCGCTGCTGAGTTGCGCGCCGGCCGAGGATGTTGAAACGATTCGGCATCTTTCAATCGCTACTCATGTGTGTCGCAAGCCATGTTCCCGTCATGACGTTCCCCTTGCAAGCGTCAGGTGGCGTTAACGACCATGAGCACAGCAGCGGCGCCAGCTCAAACATGAAATCGACAAAAGCGTGTCATTTGAGAGCGCTCTATCTCCCATCCCGTCAAAAATACCGAGCGATCAAGCATACTTCCGTCCAGGTTGAGCGCACCGCACAGTTGCCGTCAGGGACGGTGTGCGATTCTGTGATCAATCTGCAGCTTCAGGAACAGAAAGTTCATCAGGCTCCCGCATGAGTTCGTCTAGTCTTTGATTGATCTTGAGAATAAGGCACACCAGCTTTTTCGGATCGTGTTCTTTCGAGGCAAGTTTGCACAACCTGAGCAGTTGAGGGCTTTGCGTGAGGTCCGTCATCGTGCCTCCACTTCTGGTGAGGAACAGACGTACATTGATACAGCAGCAAATTCACGGCCAATCGCCTCCGCGAGAGCGGTGCATTTCCTACAGTGCCAATCGCTGAAAGCGAAGCTCTTAGGAACCCCTTGTAGATCGAACTGGAAGAAGCGGTAGGCAAAATCTACGCGTCTGGCTTGGCACTATTGATGACACGCTCGGTAGTTATTTCCTTCCTATGTCCTTTGCGGACGGCCTAGACCATTTCTATCAATGCAGCGAGAAGCGCGGCACGTTTCGGAAGTTGAGCGATAATGATTGATTCATGCTTTGCGTGCGCTCCCTCGCCGACTCCACCCAGACCGTCGAGCGTCGGAATGCCAAGCGCCGCCGTGAAATTTCCATCCGAGCCGCCGCCGACCGCCGCTTCTTCGAGCTTAAAGCCAAGCTGCTTGGCTATGCCGGATGCCTTCTTATACAGCGCCACTACACCCTCGCTGCGTTCTAACGGCGGACGGTTCACCGCGCCTGTGATCTCTAACTTGCAGTTTCGATTGAACGGCTTGAGAGACCGCAGTTTGCGGTCGATAAAAGGGGCATCTTTCATCCGCGCCACTCGCACGTCCACAAAGGCCTGCCCTTCCGCCGGAATGACATTGGTTCGCGTCCCTCCATGCACGACTCCGACACTCAGTGTTACTCCCCGCTTTAAATCCACAAACTTGGAAATTTGAAGAATCTGTTTCGCCAGTTCAACGATGGCGCTCTGGCCTTTTTCAGGATCCAGACCGGCGTGCGCTGCTTTCCCGGTGATCTTGACTGTATATTCTCCAACTCCTTTGCGTGCTGTCTTCACCGCCCCCTTCAAGCCGTATGAGGGTTCAAGCACCAGAACTTCTGCGCAATTTTTCGCAACGCTTTCCGTAATCCGACGCGAAGAACTGCTTCCCACCTCTTCATCCGATACGAGCAAGACGGTAACTGGCCGCGGCATTGCATCGTTGTGCCAGCTCCGGAGTGCAGCAATGGCATGCAGCATCAGCGCGATGCCGCACTTCATATCGAAAGTCCCCGGCCCGTACAATCGTCCGTTTGACGCTCGGCAAGGCATTTCCGCCAATGTGCCTAGCGGATAAACCGTATCAAGGTGTCCAAGCAGCAGGATGGGCTTTCCCCGCTTTTGTCCCTCGAAATCCACCTGCAAGTGATCTCCGAAATCCTGCGCGCGATGGAACTTTGCATGTCCACCGAGGCTTTCAAACCTCCCGGCAAGCATAGAACCCAAACGGTCGACGGCCTGCTTGTTGTCGCTGGGAGATTCGATTTCCACCAACTGGCGGATGGTCTCGGTAATTTCATTCCCCCGCTCGACGAAATACTGCAAGCGGTTGGATATCCCGCTGTTTGGATCAGCCATGGCGCGTGGTTTTGTAAGCTGCGATTTTCTAGCCATGAATCCTTTCCGGAATCGGCAACGAACAGTGCCTGCGCGAGCGGTACAGTATAATCGTTGCGCCGGATAAGAACCGAATGACCGACACTGCTCACCCTGAGATCGACGCTCCAACGCCGGTTAAAACCACACTGGATATCAACGAAATTTGCCGCATTCTGCCCCATCGTTTCCCGTTTTTGATGATCGATCGCGTGATCGATCTCAAACACAAAGAGCGTATTGTCGCCATCAAGAACGTCAGCATCGATGAGCCATTCTTTGCCGGCCATTTTCCTGGCCTGCCGATCATGCCCGGAGTGCTGATCGTTGAAGCCATTGCTCAGGCCGGCGGGGCCCTGTTACTGACGGAAGTAGAGGATCGTGATCAAAAGCTGATGGTATTTACCGGTATCGAGCGGGCCCGTTTTCGACGGCCCGTCCTGCCCGGGGATCAGCTCCGCATAGAAGTTGATGTGAAAACCTGGCGGGGAAACGCGGTTCGCATGGAAGGAATTGCCTTTGTCGGCGATAAGCGTGTAGCCCAGGCCACGGTAACCTGCCAGCTTATTCAACGCTCTCGCGGCGTGTCGAACGCGGGAGACAGTTCCGGCGACTCCGGCGGGACCGACGGGTCCTGAGCCGACCTTGCGGACAAGCCCTGTTCACGTGGCGACGGGGCTATGCCCGTTCGTGTGGCGATGGCACTATGCGGATGATTCAAGCACTCACGCCAGAAATGACACGCTCCGCAAGCATCCATTCGACAGCCATCATTGATCCGAGCGCAAAGGTGCATCCCGCGTGCACTGTCGGGCCATATTGCAGGATTGGCGGAAACGTCGAATTGGCGGAGCAGTGCCAGCTCATTTCGCACGTTGTGATCGAAGGCCCAAGCAGGATTGGCTCACACAATCAATTTTTTCCATTTTGCTCAGTCGGCATGGCTCCGCAGGACATCAGCTATGCGGGCGAACCAACTCTCCTCGAAATCGGCGATCACAATGTGATCCGCGAATTTGCCACCATCAATCGTGGCACCGTGAAGGGTGGCGGGCTGACTCGTGTGGGCAGCCACGTTTTGGTCATGGCTTACGCTCATATCGCACACGATTGCGTCATCAGAGATCACGTGATCCTGGCCAACGCAGCTACGCTTGGTGGTCATGTGATCGTCGAGGAATGGGCCACGGTCGGCGCTCTCTGCCCGGTGCACCACTTTGTGCGCATTGGCGCTCATTCATTTATTGGCGGAGGAACCACCATCACAAGAGACGTTCTCCCATTTTCGAAAACTGCTGCCGCCCGCGACAGTCATGCATACGGACTGAACGCTATAGGGCTAGAGCGCAGAGGCTTCAGCAAAGAGCGAATTCGCAAGATTCACCATGCATTTAAGGTCCTGCTTGCCTCGAAGCTCAACACCTCGCAGGCTCTGGAGAAGCTCAAATCAGAAGCGGATCGAAGTGAAGATATTGACATGCTGATTCGGTTCGTTGAAGAGTCCGAGCGAGGAGTAATTAAATAGCACTCATCAAGCAGGCCGTCTAAGTATTCCCGCTGGTTCTTGCCATAATCGACTGGCTGGGACCAGCTAAACGAGCCACATTGAGCGTGTTACTGGTGTAATGGCGATACTACGCCAACAATAAGTTGACACCACCCACGTTGACGGGGTTATGTATAGCGAGAAACTGTCATACGAGACCCAACATTTCGTCCGCAAAACACATCTGAGATGCCTGACCCTCCGGGATCGTTGTGACGGACTCAGCGTGGCAAACGAGTGTTTCAAAGGAGTGTCATGCGAATTCTGCTTTACAACCCTGACAACGGCGTCACCCGCAACTTCATGCCCCACCTCTGGATGTTCTTGCTCCAGGCGCTCACTCCTCCCGGGCATGAAGTTTTGCTGATCGATGGCAATGCCCAACCTATGGACGAAACCCAAATTGCACAATTCGTCCGCGAGCAGAACATCGGGCTGGTGGGTATCGGTGCGATGACCAGGATGGTCGCCAGGGCGTATCGCATGGCTGACGCTATTCGGGCGACGGGAGTTCGCGTGGTCATGGGAGGGCCGCACGTGACCGAAGAGGCCGATGAAGCTCTCGGCCGCGATGGTGGGCCGCGCCATGCCGATGCCGTTGCCTTGGGAGAAGCCGATGAGACCTGGCCGCAAATCGTGGAAGATGCTGTTCGCGGTGAACTAAAGGAAATCTACGCCCCCGTTGATGGTACGGGCAAGGAGCGCAAGCCTTCCCTGCATCCCTATCCCGCGATTCCATGGGACAAGCTTGATCTCCGCCAGTTCAATCTCGTCCCCAAACTGATGCACCCCTTGCTCAAGAATTTCCGGGAAGGCTGGGGAACATTTCGCATCGTGCCGGTTGAATCGGGACGAGGCTGTCCTTACGGCTGCGAGTTCTGCACGGTCACCGGATTCTTTGGCGACTCCATTCGCTTCCGCACGAATGAAAGCGTGGTCAATGAACTGCTCCTGCTGAAAGCCCGCGCCCGCAAAGAACAAGGCCAGATTGCGGTTTTCTTCATCGACGACAACTTTGCGATCAATATAAAGCGCACCAAGTCACTGCTGCGTGACATCATCGCGGCAAAAGCCCAAGTCTTTTGGGTGGCGCAGATCAGCGCCAATCTTCTGCGCGACGAAGAACTGGTTGATTTGATCGCTGCCTCGGGAGGCAAGTGGATCTTTATCGGCATGGAGTCGATCGACCCGCTCAACCTGAAGGACGTGAATAAAGGATTCAATAAGCCTGGCGAGTATGGCGCTGTGCTGGAGCGTCTGGCAAAACGCAATATTTACGCGATCACCTCGTTCATCTTCGGCATGGATAATGACACTCCGGGAGTCGCCGAGCGCACCTTGCAGCAGGTCAGGACATGGCCTCCGGGCCTGCCGATCTTCGGACTGCTCACGCCGTTGCCCGCAACGCCTCTATACAAACGGCTGGAGGCCGCCGGACGGCTCACGCGCCCTCGGCACTGGATGGATTTCGTTCCGTTCACAATGGCGCACACTCCGCTGAAGATGACGATCGAAGAAGCGCATGCCGAAATGAACTACGGCTGGTCGCACGCCTACAGCCCGGAAGCGCTGGCTCAGGCAGTTGCGGCGCTGGACGATCAGCATGTGGGCGATCGGGTCAATGTTTTCCTGGCGCGTCTTTGTTTTCGCGGAATCTACTTCCCGATGCTGAGGAAATCGTCGTGGCTGCGGGTCATTATCGAGAACCGCCGAACGATCCTGAGACTGTTCAAAGAGGGAGTGTTCCGATGGATGCGCCCACGAAATTCTGCCAGCCAGGATTCCTTTGACGCCGCAACGCCCAATGTCAGCGGCGAAGCCAACGCTTAAACAGATTTCCTGGAGAGCTGTGCACGACCAAGGCTCGCCTCGCCGCTTCGCGAGATTGATATACACGTTTACGCACAACTGTTGTCATCAGGCGTTAGCACCGGCTTGCGCCGTTTGTTCGCCAGAAATAATGTCGATGAGTGTAATTGATTTACTTCTTCGGGCCACTTTTTCTCGCTACCGATTCCTTAATGCCAATGAGCCGTAGGGCGGTAGCCGCAGCCGTGTATTTAACCTCACCCTCTTCGTCTGAGAGATACAGTTCCACCGTATCAAGCGCGGAAGGGTTGTCTCTCCTCGCAAGTGCCTCCAGAGCTGCTGCGCGAACGATCCAGTTCTTGTCCCCAACCGCGTTCACCAGCGCCTCGGTGGTATTGGGATCACGATCTTTCGCCAGCACAGTCGCCGCTGCCGCGCGGGCCGGAGAGTCGTCACCCTTTTTGACCATCTTGAACGCTCGCCACCCGAGGCCAGCGAAGGGAATGAAGCCTAGGGTTTGCTGAAATCCTAGTTCGGCCAGCTTCTTTGGATCTTTCAGAGCTGCCGCCTCAGCTAGCGCTCCTTTTCCGGTTTTGCGTTCTCCGGTGAGGACCTCATAATACACGCCGTATCCGGAGTCATCCTTCAGTTGGAGCAACGAGTGTGCGGCAGCCAAAGCAACCGACGGATCCTTGTCGTCGGTGGCGGACTTCAACTTCGGAATACTCCGCCGTGATTGCATGTCCCCCAAAGCGGCAGCCGCAGCAGCGCGAACTTCAGGAGCATCGTCTTGAAGCGCAGACTCAGCGATTTTCCGGGCGCGCGGATTATTCGGTATTAACCCTGTCGCGTGAACCGCTGCAGCACGGTCCTGCTTATTATCTGCAGTCACTCCACTTTGCAATACCTCCCAAGCTTGCTCCTTGAGCGGTCGCGGCGCTTCGGATGCCTTCTCTGAAGCGCCCGGAGCTGAAGCACTTGGAATTTGCTGCGTCGCTTCCTGCCCTTGCGAGGGTGATTGTGTCTGTCCCTGGGGCTTGTTCGGCTCCTGATAAATAAATAAAAGCAAGGCAAGCAGCGCCGATAGTGGCGTGGGCCAAGCCGACATGTCTCCTCTAGTTCTCGAACAGATCTGGACGCCGAAAGAGCTGGTCCCCTAGCTGTGTCGTGCCTCAGCGACATACTTGCGCACAACAGCAAGGAACTCGTGACTCTCTGCAGGAGGAGGTACTTTGCCCGCCAAAATGCTCCCGATGGGGATGTAACGGCCATAGAGTTCGACGGTTGAATCTTTGTCCTGCTTAACAGCCGCACCCTTGAGATTCACCCCTGCAAAAACTCCGTGTGATTTCGAATACATGAGAATCTCTGCTTTGTGCCAGTCGTTCACACTACTCTGCTTTCCGACGGGACCAGGACTGCCGGCGACGTCTCCCCCAATTTTAAATTTGCTCGAGAGTAGCTCTGTGAATGCATGCTCGTCCAAGATGATCAAGACCATATCAACAGTTTGACTGCCGATTTGAAGACCAATGCTGCCGCCACTGATATTGATCGGGCCGGGCGCACTCCAACCATTTCTGGTTCGGCATGTCGCCATTCCCTTGCCATGCCGGCCGCCAACACCCAAAGCAACTTTGACCAATGAAGGAATGACAGCTATGCATTTTGCTTCGGAGAGAACCTCGGGTGGAATGTTTTTATCCGTGGATGACATGATTTGATTAAGCACGTCTGCGGATGCTTTTAGCCGTTTCGCCGAATCAGTGGGGTCTCCATCACTTGCCGCGGCGAGAACGGCCAATCCCAAGACGATGGTGCTGAGAGTTACCAGGCGCGATGCCGCTGATTTGAGAGTAGGTCTCACAAACCGCTCGATTCCGAGTTGACACTATATGATGTGGCAACTCAGCACTCAGTTGCTCCACGCCAAAGGTCGCGCGAAGCACAAGCACCTACAAGCGGCCCTTTCGCGCAATTCCGCGTTCCCGGATTTCTTAACATTCTCTTCCCTTAACTGTCGTCAACAGGCCTTAGCGCTCAGAACGAGGCAATGAGCACTATGGCGATGTTACGCCAACAATCCCGCGTCTACTTCTACGGCGATTCCGACCTGCATGTCCGTATCCGATGGGGGTTGTACAATGCTCCTCGTTTTGGGTTAAAGAATACGCTGCTCAAGGAGAATCCGGGTTGTGTTGGTGATAGCTGGCGTAATCAGGCATCACTCTTTGACCGGATATCCGATTCCCATCAACTCCGTCGCGTTGAATGGCTAATGCACGAACGAAAATTAGGCGCTGCGGCGCGTTCGTGCGACAACCTCTTTACGAACCGTGGACTTTGGTTTCACGACAGCAACCGCCGGTTCTGTGAGCGCCTGTGCCAGCGTCGCCGCGTAGCGAATCTCAACCTGGGGTTCAGCGGTCACATAGGTCTTTTCAGTCAGCACATCTGTTGTGGATTTAGGGACGGCCACATCAACAGCTACATCGCCGCCAATTGCAACCGGAACCGCACGAGCTGCTCTTTTAGTCGCTCGGCCACGCGACCGAGATTTCTTACGCCTTTTCTGAGTGGACATGTATTTGCCTCCGCAAGAACTTAAGACAAGATAAACGCATCCTGGGTTGCTCACCATCGCATGTAGTCAGTTGGCGTAATCAGGCGTTAGCGCGTTTTGAGCAGCGGGCAACTTGTGACATCGCGATGTTTCGTCAACAACCAAAGACTCTCGCTCGCAACCGGCGATCTACTGTAGGGGACAAATGCTGATTTGCGGCCATCCTACCTCTCCAAAACTGCACGATTTAGGAAAACAGTCACGCTTACACTCAGTAGATCGACCACAAAGTGGCTGAAAATCGGCCAACGCAGGCTGCGGGTCTTCCAATACACAGTGGACCAAATGGCGCCTGTGAAAACAGTACCGATGAAACCGGGCAAACCTGCCAGCGCCTTTACGTTGACGCCCAGCAGCAACGGGTGGCTGAGGCCGAACCAGAAGGTTGTGTTCGCGATCCTTAGCCATCCGGGCCATCCGCTCGCGGAATCCAGCAACAACCCACGCCAATAACCTTCTTCGAGACACGGGTCAGTCATCGCAATGGCAAGCCAAGATAAGATAACCCACGGCTCATTGAGGAAGCGGAAGTTTAGGAGAAATACCGGAACGAAGAGCGCGGTTGTCACGAAGGACAGAAGACGCCAGCCCAATGCGCCTTGCGAGGGGCGCAGCCAGCGCCGGAATGCACTCCATCCACCAGCGAATGCCATTATGATTGCCAGTGTGAGCCAGTAGACTAGCAATACCGGAATCCACCACCACACGCCCAACATGCGTCCGCTGATGCGTGCCGTCAGGTTGCCGAACACGAGAACAACAATGGGGGACAGCAGTACAGTGCGGTTGTGGTTCGTCATGGCTTCATCAATCCTTTGATTCGTGGGCGACTTTCTCTCGATGTATTCTCCATCGCCGGAAATCCTATAGTTTTATCCTCGTAATTCACAAACAGGTCGGCGCGGATGCAATCGTTAAATCGAGCGGTCACGTTCAGGTATCGAAGGAAGCAGCTACTAGAAGGCGGGCAGCTCGCCGTCCAACAATTCCTCCAAGCAGTACGGCAATAATGGTTCGCATCGTGTCGTGCGCCCATTGCAAACGCCTTGCTAATCCAAACTGTCGCAATCAGGCGATAGCGCTCAAAACCCGGTCGATGAGTGGTATGGCGATATTTCGACGGTAACTGCTATCAAAGTAGAAATCCTGAGCGCCGTCAGTTTATCGTCCCATCGAGTGGTGTAAGAACTCTCGCATTGCAAACAGCATCAGGAGAATGAACGCAACGAGGTTCAGCCACTTCCAGAGTCTGAGCCATACCGGAGAAGCTTCACCTCCTAGCCGCCCCGATGGCACGGGGGTGTCACGATCAGAAAGGAATTCCATTATCTCGTCGTTTTTGCGACGATCATCAGCCGAGAGAAGGCGAGACACACTCGCCAGCCACGCACCTACAGAAACAGCAGAACCTGCCATGCACGTGACGTATATCGCGTGTTCACGAAGAAATGCGGTATTCCAGTGCATTAGTAATTCGATAATGGGAAATGAGAGTGCTCCCAACACAGAGATGAGAATCACGGGCAATCGCAGGGGACGAAACATTTCCGGGTGTTGTGCCGCTGCTACCGCAAAATATCTACCCCGCAGGTCCAGTTTCGTTGCTAAACCTAGAAGAAAACCCAACAGGCTAAGAAAGAGCATGTCGCCCCAGTTGAAATATCGGAGGGTGACAGCACCGAGAATCATTTTATCCGCATTGTACCCCTACGGAATTTGATTCAGCGAGGTCATGAAGTGTCGTAATCAAGGCGATTTCACAAGCGACCATTTATGAGACTGCTAGTACTCACCTAATTTCTCGCCACTGGCCAGGTGATAGCCATGTACGAAATCACGCGCTGACATTCGCTTCTTTCCTTCGGGTTGCAACTCAAGCAGCTCGAGTGCGGTTTGGGAGCCTGATCCCACGATGAGCCGCTCACCCTGCACCAGCAGTTCGCCTGCTTTCAAACTGTGCCCGTCCGGTTTGGCTGCCCAGACGTTGAGATTCTTACCACGAAAGGTGGTATAAACGCAGGGCCAGGGCTGGAAGCCGCGAATGCGATTTACGATCTCTGCCGCGGGCCGACGAAAATCAATTCTGCCATCTTCTTTCTTGAGTAATGGGGCTAATGTCGCCTGGGAGTGATCCTGCGGCTTCGAATGAATGGTTCCACTCTTCAGCCCACGTAGAGTATCCACTAGTAACTCCGCGCCAACAGCGGCCATTCTTGGACTAAGAGTCTCAGCAGTGTCTTCTGGCGCAATCGGTATTTCTTTTTGCAGGAGGATGTCGCCGGTGTCCAGCCCGGCGTCGATGCGCATCGTGGTCACACCGGTGACGGTTTCGCCCGAAGCAACCGCCCATTGAATCGGCGCCGCGCCGCGGTATTTTGGCAAGAGTGATGCGTGCAGGTTGATGTTCCCCAGCGGCGGCAAGTCGATCATCCATTGGGGAATGATGCGTCCGTATCCGACTACAACGATTGCATCTGGCTTGAGCGCAGCAAGTTGGGCGCGAAATTCGTTGTTGTTCTTGATTCCGTCCGGTTGAGTAATCGGCAAGCCGAGTTCGATCGCCCGCTGCTTCACCGGAGAAAAAGCCGTCTCCATGCCGCGTCCGCGCGGCTTGTCGGGTTGCGTAACCACCAGGCGCACGGCGAATCCTGCGTCAACCAACCGTTGCAACGCCGGCACGGCGAATTGTGGGGTGCCGCAAAAAACAAGATGGATGGGTTGAGACATTCGCGATATTGAATCATTGAAAGAACTGTGCGAGTTTCTCAATGGCTAAATGGTTCAATCACGAAATGACGCAATGATTCAAATTCTTACCACTCCCCTGCTTTTATCAATTTGCGAATTTTGCGCTTTATCAAGTCTCGTTTCAGGATGCTGAGATGGCTGATGTAGAGCTTACCGTGCAGGTGATCAGTCTCGTGAAGGAAAGCGCGGGCGAGCAGATCGTCGCCGGTCTTTTCAAACCATTTTCCGGTTACGTCCTGTGCGCGCACGGTAGCCTTATTGGGGCGCGTGACGGGTTCGCGAAATTCAGGGATGCTGAGGCAGCCTTCATTCTGTGTGTGCTTTCCTTCAGTGTGAATGATCTCGGGATTCACCAGCACCATCTGCGCCTGGGGATCCTCTTTGAAGGTTACATCGATTACTGCCAGCCGCTTGGAGATGCCGATCTGCGGCGCTGCCAGGCCTACTCCATGAGCCGCATACATCGATTCAAACATGTCTTCTACGAGTCGTCTGAGTTCGTCATCAAAGACCGTCACCGGCTCCGACGGCTTCTCCAGAACAGGATTTCCAAACTTCACGATAGGGTAGATCATGCGGTCGTTAGTCGCTAGTCGTTGGTCCTTAGGCGTTGGCCCTGCTCAGTAGGCTTTCAATTGATCCAAATAGGATTTGAAATTTCGCAACGTTTCCAGCATCGAGTCACCGCCAAACTTCTCCAGGGCGCAGCGCGCCAAAGTTAAGGCCACCATAGCTTCGCCTGCCACGCCAGCCGCCGGAACCACACAGACATCAGAGCGTTCATATGCAGCTTTGACCGCCTCGCGGGTGGCGAAATCCACGGATTGCAAGGGGCGCCGCAGTGTCGAGATTGGCTTCAAATATCCCCGCACACGGATGTCTTCCCCATTAGAGACACCGCCCTCGATTCCACCGGCGTTGTTTCGGGCACGAGTAAATCCGGCGAAGCCGGCTGCCGGCTTATATCCGATCTCGTCGTGAACTGCCGAGCCGGGCGAGGCTGCCGCGGTAACGCCGCTGCCAATCTCCACCGCTTTCACGGCTTGCAATGACATCACCGCGCCTGCCAGCAGGCCGTCAAGCCGTTCGTCCCACTGCGCATAGGTGCCTAATCCCGGGGGAACGTGGTGAGCCACAACCTCAAAAACGCCGCCAACGGAATCGCCAGTCTTGAGCACTTTGTCAACTTCTTCTTTCATGCGCTGCTCGGCTTCGCCGTGGGCACAGTTGAGCAGTATTTCGTCTTTTTGCGACAACGCCCGGATCTCACTCCATGAAACTTCCTCCTCAAGCGCCGTGCCGCCAACTGAGACAACATGGCTGAGGACTTCGATTCCAAATTCGCAAAGAAACAATTTTGCCAGTCCTCCCACTGCGACCCGCGCGGCCGATTCGCGCGCCGAAGCTCGTTCCAGCACATAGCGGGCTTCAGCAAAGTTGTACTTCAAAGCACCTGCGAGATCAGCATGGCCCGGACGAGGCGACGCCACGCGCTTATGTTTTGCCGAATCTCCTTCGCCGACCGGCAGCGATTCCTGCCAATTCTGCCAATCCTTGTTCTGCAGAAGAATCGCAATAGGCGAGCCGATAGTCGCGCCGTGGCGCACGCCCGACAGGATATGAACCTTGTCGGTCTCAATTTTCATGCGGCCGCCGCGGCCGTAGCCCTGTTGCCGCCGCCACAGGTCGCGATCGAGGAATGCCTGATCCACCTTCAATCCGGCTGGCAAGCCGGAGAGGAAGGCGACTAGCGCCTCGCCGTGAGATTCCCCCGAGGTGAAGTAGCGCAGCACCCTTTGGATTGTATCCGATACGGCGGGCAAACCCGGACCCTCCAGCATCATCCCATTTTGGGTTTTTTGTGTTTTAAAGTTGGCATTCGCGGGCAGACGCTTGATAGAATGCTGGTTGTCGTAACCACAGAGTTAACCGCTGCCCGGCCTGGGCGTGATGTGCCACTTCTACACTCTCTCTGGCCTTGAGGTGCCGTAGTGTTTCGTCGAACCCCGATCAAGGGGCGAAGACCGCTGCAAGTCGCGGATGCGCCTCCGGAAGTTTTGGAGCTGTCGCGCCATCTGGTGCAGGCACAGGAAGAAGAGCGTAAGCGCATCAGCCGGGAACTGCACGATGAGGCTGGGCAGGGCTTGATGGTTCTGCGACTTTATCTCGGCACGTTGGTGTGCGAGAGCCCCAGCCCCGAGTTGCGGATGAAGATCGAAGAAGCCATGGGCATGCTGGATCGGACCATTGGCGATTTGCGGCGCATCATTGCGAGGCTGTCACCACGCACTCTGGAGGAATTGGGGTTGATCGCGGCCATCCGCAAAGAAGCGCGAGAACTGAGCAAAAACACAGGCATGCGGCCGCGACTTGTTTTGCCGATAGAATTTGGCGAACTGGATCATGAAGTTGAGATTGCGCTGTACCGTTCGGTGCAAGAGGCGCTGCACAACGTCGCCAAACACTCGCAGGCAAAGAATTTCGCAATCCGCTTTGACGTCGCAGATGGTTCGGCGGTGTTGCGGGTTGAGGATGACGGGGTCGGGTTCTCCGGCAAGGGAACTTCGCGTAGCCGAAGCTTCGGCCTTCTCGGAATGCGGGAAAGGATCGCAGCGCTTGGCGGCACCGTGCGCATTCGCTCGCGCAAGGGGACCGGAACCCGGATCACGGTGATGTTGCCCTTGCCCACCAGCACCGCGCGGCATGCTGTTCGTGCGGATCTTCTGGCGGGCGCGAGCGGATTCTCATCGAAATACGAAGGAGTGCTCGAACCGCAAAATAGTCTGAATCCCACAAACACTCATAATGTCCATCAAGTGCATAGTAGTTGACGATCACACGCTCTTCCGCGATGGCTTACGCCGCGTTCTTGAGAGCGAACCCGATATTGAAGTAGTTGGCGAGGCCAGCGACGCTGGGGGCGGATTGAACTTGATCCGCGAGATCAGGCCTGATGTTGTGCTCATGGACATTGGCATGCCCGGGTTGTCGAGCTTCGAGGCGGCGCGCCTGGTAGACAAGAATTTCCCCGGCACACGGCTTGTCTTTCTCACAATGTACGAAGATGAGGAATATTTGCTGCAATGCCTCGACGTGGGCGCAGCCGGGTACATCCTAAAGGACGCGCCTGCTCCCAAGCTAATCGGCGCTGTGCGCGAGGTCTACCAGGGACGCAAGTATCTCAGTCCGCAAGTCCTGGATAAATTAGTTGGGATTCGCGCCGGGGCTCGTGGCTCTTACGGCATGGCGCGCAGTTCGACTCTGACGCCGCGCGAGCGTGAAGTGATCAAGATGATCGCTGAGGGGAATTCCGTCAAAGAGATTGCCACTGTGCTGGGGCTGAGCATAAAGACCGTGGAAGCCCACAAATTTAATCTCATGCGCAAACTCAACATCCATAACAAAGCGCAGTTGGTCACTTACGCCATTCAGAGGAAGATCGTGAAGATGCCGGCGGGAGCATAGGGGCACGCAGGACTGGACATCCCCACCTACTCAAACCCGAGTAAATTACAAAGGCCGCGTGGAATCCGAAGTCTGGTTTGAGGTCCAGGGCGAGCCTCCCGCATGCCTGCCAGTGAACTTTGTTCTGAATTCCGAACAACCTAGCCGGTGGCTTTCTTCTTTCGAGCATTTAGGATTGCACAAACGTAAACCCGCTTTTCTAACAATTGCGGCTCTCCTGCACCGCGAATCTCTTCCTCATTTTCCATTTTCCATTTTCCCGAACAAAATCTGTATTCCCGCTCACCTCGTTGATTTCCAGGATAAAAATAATCAATTATGTACCTCTGGTTTGGGTTGGGTATTTTCCTGCTTGGTTCGGGTGTAGGTGCATTGCTCACCAGAATCGCGATGCTCGGCGAAATCCGGCGTTTGAGAGCGGAAATCCAATCTCACGATGCCCAGCGGTCTGAAAAAGAACCAGGGGCAGGTCAAGCTGCTTGACCCATGGCCGACCGCAAGCGCAATAGCGGGACTTCCAACAAGAGCGTCAGCAGGAGCTTCGCTTTCTCTAGAGTCCGTAAGTTGGAGGACGTTGAGCGACAAGCCATTCTCACCGCCGTGAGGCAATTAGGGGTGCGTGGTGCCGCCGCCGCGTTAGGGATTAGCAAGACCACGATTCATCGGAAATTGCGCAGCTATCAATACGAGCGGGTCGAACGAGAATCGGACTGGCGGGTTATTCCAACTGAGAAATTAAGCCCATTGCTGCTGGCGGCCGCGAAGGCCACAGACTTTCTCAAGTCGTGTCAAGGAACAATTGCACCTGGTCTCGCTCGGCAGTTGGATGCGGCGCTCGGAAAACTTCAGAACTGGCTCAAAGAATCGAAGGTTCAATTGGAGCGTGGATGAAAAGGGGTGACGAGATGCGCCATTCTGTCGAGCCCGGTATTCGTGCCTTGCTCGTATCCGATGATCCCCCGACAATCGAGCAGCTTTCAGACTCCCTCAAGAATCTCGCAGCTTCCACCCACGTGTGTACGGACGTGCAGAGCGCGATCCGCTTGCTGAGTACGCGGAAATTTGAAACTGTCGTGGTAGACCTCGAGCTCGGGGAACAGGCAGGTGTGGTACTGGAACGAGTGCGTCTTTCGCCCTCCAATCGCACGACTGTAGCATTTGCCATTACAAGCAGCACGCAGGAGGCGGCGAAAGCCTTTAATGCAGGAAGTAATTTTGTGTTGGAGAGACCGCTCTCAACGAGGTCGGTGGGGCGCACATTGCAGATTGCCTATGGGCTAATAATCCGTGAGCGACTGCGGTACTTTCGCTGCGCCGTATCTCTTCCTGGTATATACCTAAATGAGGAGAGAGGCAAAATCGATTGTTGTGTTGTGAACGTTAGCGAGGGCGGGCTGGCCATCACGACGCCTGTGGCGCTCAAGCCGGGATCAGGTGTATGCGTCCAATTCCGGATCCCCGGTGGTGGAACCCAATTTGCGGTTCAGAGCGAGGTTTGCTGGCATGATGAAAAGGGTAGGGCAGGCTTACGCTTTGTCTCGCCATCCCCCGAGCAAATAGGCGAGCTACGGGAGTGGCTCTCAAAGCAGCTTGAAACGAGTTTGCCCCAATCGGTTGCCGAAAAATTCCGAACCTATACCTAAGAGTCGAACGCTAGGATCGCTGCTTACGTAGCAGCCCAAGCTCTTGAGCGTCAATCTGCGATTTGCCATGGTTGCCCCCGCCAGTGCCGAGGGGCCGGCACCAGTCCATTCCGAATACCCATTTGCACCCCTCTCCCAGTTCCACTATCCTGCCCAATTCCTTCCATTGGGAGCCAATTGATGCGGACAATGTTGGTTGTACTCGTGATGTATTCACTCGCCGTGTTTGCAGAAGCACAGAACGCACCACTCAACTTGATGCCGATGCCTGCCAGCATAAAAATGGGCTCCGGCCAACTCGTCGTTGACCCATCCTTTTCTATTGCGATTACCGGCCACAAAGAACCGCGGCTTCAGCGCGCCGTCGAAATCTTTCTGAACGACCTTCGTCGGCAAAACGGAATGCTCCCGCTGGACATGAAAATATCCAATTCTGCGACCGGCACTCTGCTGATCCACGCCGAGTCAGGAAGTAAGGGAGTGCAAGAACTCGGGGAAGACGAGTCCTATCACTTAGAGATCGCCAGCTCCGGCGCAAAACTCGACGCGCCTACCACGCTCGGAGTGACGCGCGGTCTGCAAACGCTTCTGCAATTGGTTCAGGCAACGCCGGCTGGATTCGCCGCCCCTTCGCTCACCATTGATGACAAGCCCCGCTTCCCGTGGCGTGGGTTGATGATCGATTGCGGCCGCCACTTCATACCGCTGGACGTCATCAAGCGCAACCTCGATGGCATGGCTGCCGTGAAGCTCAACGTTTTTCACTGGCATCTTTCAGAGAATCAAGGCTTCCGCGTTGAGAGCAAGAAATTCCCCAAGCTGCATGAAATGGGCTCTGATGGCCTCTACTACACGCAGGACGAGGTCCGCGACGTGATCGCGTATGCGCGCGAGCGCGGCATTCGCGTGATCCCGGAATTCGACATGCCTGGACACAGCACCTCCTGGTTTGTCGGCTATGCGGATTTGGCCAGCGCTCCCGGCCCGTATCAGATTGAGCGCAAATGGGGCGTCTTCGACCCGGCCATGGATCCAACAAAGGAGCATACTTACCATTTTCTCGATGAGTTCATCGGCGAAATGGCCAAGCTCTTTCCCGATCAGTTCTTCCACATCGGTGGCGATGAGGTAAACGGAAAGCAGTGGGACGCGAATGGCAAAATTCAGGAATTCATGCGCGCGCACAATATCAAAACAAATCAGGATTTACAGGCGTACTTCAACCAGCGCGTGCAGAAGATCGTGAGCAAGCACGGCAAGACGATGATCGGCTGGGATGAAATTCTGCGCCCCGAACTGCCGAAGAGCATTGTCATTCAGTCGTGGCGCGGGCAGGAGTCGCTTGCGCAAGCAGCCAAGCTGGGCTATCGCGGCTTGCTTTCTCACGGTTATTACATCGATCTGATGTGGCCGGCATCGCAGCACTACGCCGTCGATCCCATGAGCGACGCGGCGGCGAACTTAAGCCCGGAAGAAAACAGCCGCATCCTTGGCGGCGAAGCCACAATGTGGGCGGAATACGTTTCGCCAGAGAATATCGACTCTCGCATCTGGCCACGAACCGCCGCCATCGCCGAGCGCTTCTGGTCTCCGCAGAACGTGCGCGACGTGAATTCTATGTATCAACGGCTTGAACCAATCAGCCATCGCCTCGATTTCCTTGGACTGACTCACAATACGAGTTATGTGCCGATGTTGCGCCGCATCACAGCCGGTGATGACATCTCCGCCCTGAAAGCTCTAGCCGATGTAGTCGAGCCGGTTAAAGACTACACGCGCGAGCAGACCGCTCCCGCTGAGCCGACTAGCCTTACGCCGCTAAATCGCGTGGTCGATGCTGCGCGCCCAGAGAGCGATGCCGCGCGACGATTTAGCGAGATGGTGGACGCCTTCGTCGCTGGCAAGCCAAGACCGGGCACGGAGATGCAGATTAGAGCCTTACTGGCGCGCTGGCGGGACAATCAGGTTGAGCTTCAGCCGCTGGCTGAGAAATCTTTCCTAGTTAAAGAGGCCTTGCCATTATCACAAAATCTTTCCACGCTCGGCGCCGCCGGTCTGGCGGCACTCGATTATCTCGATCATGGCGAGCGAGCGTCCGAGCAGTGGAAATCGCAGCAGCTCGCGATGGTCGAGCAGGCTAAAAAGCCTCAGGCGCAGTTACTCCTCATGATCGTGCCCGCGGTTCAGAAATTGATCGAGGCCAGCGCCGCGCCAGGCGCCGCCACAGCGTCAAATAGAGTTATCCTGTCTGATCAGAGGTGATGCGATGGCGCCCACCAAAGCCCATGCGACTGAGATTCCCGACTTCACCGAAAACGCCGAATCCTGGCCCGCGTTGCCCGATTTCGCCGCCTGGCAGGATACCTGCGACACCCTGCATATGTGGACCCAGATCGTCGGCAAGGTTCGCCTGGCGCTAACCCCGGTCATTAATCATTGGTGGGAAGTGCCGCTCTACGTTAGCCCGCGCGGCTTGACTACATCTTCTATTCCATATGCCCGTGGGATCTTTGAGATGGAATTCGATTTTCTATCGGACCGCCTGCTGATCCAAACCAGCGAAGGAACTGAAAAATCGCTCCCGCTCGTGCCGCATTCGGTAGCGGATTTTTACAAAGAATTCATGGCGGCACTGGCGTCTTTGAGAATCGATGTCAAAATCTGGACGATGCCGGCGGAGGTGCCCAATCCGATTGCCTTTGATCGCGATCATCAACATGCTTCCTATGATCGTGACGCCGTCATTCAATTCTGGCGAGCGCTGGTCGTCATCGACACAATTTTCGAAGAGTTCCGGTCGCGTTTTGTTGGCAAAAACAGTCCGGTTCACTTCTTCTGGGGCAGCTTTGATCTTGCAGTTACTCGGTTCTCCGGGCGGCGCGCACCCGCGCGCGATGGAGCCGACTCCATCACCCGCGAAGCCTATTCCCACGAAGTCATCAGCGCCGGATTCTGGCCCGGTGGAGGAGATATCAAAAGCGCCGCCTTCTATGCCTATGCCGCGCCCGAGCCGCCCGGCTTCGCCGAAGCTCCCGTGCGTCCGGCGAGCGCCTTCTATCATCCCCAGATGCACGAATTCATTCTTATGTACGACGACGTCCGCAAGAGTCCCTCGAAAGCAACCTTGCTGGACTTTCTCCAAAGCACCTACGAAGCTGGCGCGAACTCCGCGAAGTGGAACCGGGCAGAGTTGGAGAGAGCAGCGTGAAGGCTGACGTTTGGGCCAAGTTTTACGCTTGTTTTCCAAGCGGCTTGATCTATTCTCTTGGCTTATGAATCAGGGCGCATTCCGACGGTGGATTCCGAGGGTTCGGTTCGTATCAGCGCTAGTTCTGGCGATTTGTCTGGCGCGAACCAGCACTCAGGCTGCCGGCTCGAGTGCTGCGGGCGCCGATCAGGGACTGGCTCCCATCCGCAGTTACATCTCCGCGAGCTGGGACACGCTCACGCGCTCCATGGCGAAGTGCGACAGCGTGGTCGATCCCAAGCTGGCAGAGGGCTCGATTCTGTACCTGCCGGCTGATTTCCCCGTGCCCTCAGCAGTCGAGCAAATGCAGAAGAAATGTAGTGTGCGGGTAGAGCATTTGCCGGTGGTCATTACCGGGCCTGGACAGGTGGATCCTGCCAGGTTGGGCGCGCCGGGCCTGCTCTACTTGGAAAACAGCTACGTAGTGCCGGGCGGAAGATTCAATGAGATGTACGGATGGGACAGCTATTTCATCATTCGGGGATTACTGGCTGATGGCCGCGTTGATAAAGCGCGCGCCATGGTGGAAAACTTTTTCTTCGAGATCGAGCACTACGGCACAATTCTGAATGCGAACCGGACTTATTTTTTGACCCGCTCTCAGCCTCCGTTTTTGACCTCAGAGATATTGGGTGTGTACGAAGCTGCGAAAGCCGCCGGGCACGAGGACCGCGCATGGCTGCAGAAGGCATACGGCTACGCCGCGAAAGATTACGAGATGTGGAACCGCGAGCCGCATGTGGCAGGCTCAACCGGATTATCCCGATATTACGATTTCGGAAACGGTCCCGCGCCGGAGGGATTGAAAGACGAGAGCGGTTTTTACCGCAAGGTAGCTGCCTCCGCGTTGCTGCATCCCGACTGGGGCCGAAACTACGTTGTCGAAGATAATAGGCAGCCGCTTGTAGGACTCCAATATTCCGTGCAGGTGTGCGATGTCGCGAAGACAATGGCGAAATCGGAGTGCGAGCCGAGCCAGAATATCTCTCTCGACGGCGATTATTATAAGGGCGACCGCGCAATGCGGGAATCCGGATTCGATGTCTCCTCGCGCTTCGGACCTTTCGGCTCGGCAACGCACCATTTCGCACCCGTATGCCTGAACAGCCTGCTCTACAAGTACGAAACTGATATGGAGCGGATAAGCAAGACTCTGGGGAAGGCTGACGAGGGCAAAAAGTGGGCACAACGCGCCGCAGATCGGAAGGAGAAAATTCAGCAATATTTGTGGGATCGTGAACGCGGCTTGTTCGTCGATTACAACTTCGATACGCAGAAGCGGTCTTCTTACGAATACATCACTACGTTTTATCCTCTGTGGGCGGGCGTGGCCACGCCAGAGCAGGCGCAAGCGCTGGTGAGGAATCTCTCAATTTTCGAGCAGCCCGGCGGACTGACCATGAGCCACACCGAAAGCGGCGGCCAGTGGGATTATCCCTATGCGTGGGCGCCGACTCAGCTTCTGGCCCTCGAAGGGTTGCGCCGCTATGGATTCAATGATGATGCTAACCGCATCTCTTACAAATTTCTCTCGATGATCGCGGAGAACTTTCGCCGCGATGGCACGATCAAAGAAAAATACAATGCCGTAACCCGTTCATCGGAAACGCAGGTCAGCGCGGGATATCACATGAACGTTGTCGGCTTTGGTTGGACCAATGGCGTGTTCCTGGAGCTGCTGCACGCGCTACCACAGGACTGGCAGGAGCGCTTAGCGAAGGAACAGAGCTCGCACGTCATGGAGCCACGGGCGTCCTCGCCCGTGGGTTATCGGGGGTTGGCGTCGTCCTTCGCTCCGAGCTGTTGGGCTATCTTTAACTCGCGTTCGGCGTCTTCAGTATTGCCCAGATCGCGGTAGGCTTGTCCTAACAAATGATGAGTGATCGCGTTATTCGGATCCATCGCCAGAGCGTGCCGCAGGCTGCGAACGGCCAACTCCGGCTCGCCTTTTTTCTCCAGTACTTTCCCCATCAGGATGTACGGCCCGGTGGAAGTGGCATCCAGCCAAATTGAGCGCTGGAGCAGGCGTTCGGCATCATCGAATTTCTGGATTCGCGAATAGGCATCCGCCAGCTTGTAGTAGACCGCTGCGTCACCGGGATTAATCGCCAGCTCTTTTTGAAATTCGGCAATCGACTCGGGAACGCGCGATTTGAATAGATACAGTTCACCCAAAAGAAAATGCGCCAGGGGAAGCTTGGGATCGAGCGCGATGGCCTTTTGCGCGTACTCTTCCGCGATTGGATCGAACTCCTGGCGGAACAGCATGCGAGCGGTGAACAAATACGCCGGTGCAGACTCGACCGGAACGTCGAACATTTTGGCAAAGGCGGCCCGCGCATGCGGATAGTCCTTGGTCTGGATGTAGCAAATGCCAAGAATGTAGGAAGCATCGACGTTTGCCCGCGGATACCAGGTTTGCACCTTTTCGAGAAAAGGAATCGCCGCGCTGGGATTGCCGCTCAAGTAGTATGAGATTCCGAGCATTTGAGTGGCTTCGTCGTCATGTGAATCCTGTTGTAACGCGTTTTTGAACCACTTGGAGGCATGAAAATAGTCATTTTTCTTGTAATATGCCTCTCCCAATTCGTGGGCCAGACCCTTCATGCCTGGCTGGATGGCGGACATCTGCTCAAGTTCGGCGATCGCCTCATCGTATTTACCCTGTTGCAGTAACTGACGGGGGTGGGCGAAATCAGAGGCGGTTGAAGAAGACCGGGATTGAGCTCCGGGGGCTGAAGGTGATTCAGGGACGGATTGAGCTCCAGCCAATGTACAGAAGACGATTATGAAAATTCCGAGGCGGGACATCTTCTTTTCCGGAACCGAAAGTCACTCTCCCATCCAAACATATTGGAACACAAATAAAAAGAGGAGGGAGAGTCGTCGTCTCCCTCCTCAGATGATTCTGGGTCGTAGCCTAGAAGTCGAACCGCAACGCAAATTGCAATTCGCGCATGGTGGTTCCACCTTCTATATCGGTAATCTTTCCGTTGTTGCCAGTCGGCACATTCGAGCAGTCAACGCATGGATTGGCGCCGTTATTTCCACTGAATGCGTACACCGGGTGATTAAAGACGTTGAACGCATCCATGCGGAACTGAGCTTTGACCCGCTCGGTGATGGGGATGTTCTTCATCAGGGAGAGGTCGGAATAAAATCCTGACGGACCACGGAACGAATTGTAGCCGACGTTGCCCAGGTTCCCCTTACCAGCAGTGGTAAACGGCCCGCCCAGAGATGTCAGTGGAGTGAAGAACGTCACCGTGTGACTGCTTAAAGTGAATGACTTCGCGCCTGGCCCGGTATGGAACGAACCTGAACCCTTGTTCGGTCGGCAAACTCCAACGTCTTGCTCCGAGCCGCACTCGGTCGTGGTGGGCGTCCACGGCAGGCCGCTGCTCCAATTGCTTGTATTGGTTAACTGCCATCCACCGACTACGTAGTCCATAGCGCGTCCGGAGTTGCCAAGGAACGTTTTACCTTTACCAAAGGGCAACTCGTAAACCGTGTTGACCACGAATACGTGGTTGCGAGTGAAATCATTGGGGCCATATGCAATGCGATGATCGTCAGGGTAGTACGTATTGTTGTAGGCCCTGGAACGGGAGAAAGTGTAGTGACCAATAAGCTGGAGCCCCTTGCTAAAGCGCTTATCCACTTTCGTCTCGAATGCATTGTAGTTGGTGCTGGCGTCATTGCCGTAGTAGTTGCCGAGAGCGTCTCCGATCCTATGGCAGGTGTCGGTCGCAAGATCGGGCGCGCATAGCGGCCGACGCACGGGATCCGGATAAGGAACGCAGTTAGTTGAGGTAGAGGTGAGAGGATCACAAGCTCCGAACAAGAACATCGACTTTTGGTTGAGGTCATAATTGGGGCCGTCTCCAGCGAACCCGTGCGACCCTTTGTTGCCTACGTATGCAAATTCCGCGGAGATTGTGTTGGTAAGCTGACGCTGAACCGTAAGGTTCCATGCGTCCAGAGTTGGCAGTACCTGCCTGGTAGGACGAATGTGTGAGCCGTTCACCAGGAAACCGAGTCCAGCTTGGTCTAGGCTGGGAAACGTAATCAGGCCGTTAGATGGGATCGACGGGAAGGGGGCGGCAATCGGTCCCTGTGCCAACGTGAATACCGGAATGTAATTTGCTGCAGACGGCGAGTTGACCACGGCATTGCTGGCATCCACGTTTTGCTTCACAAGCACCGGCAGGTTCTGCGTTACAGTGTGTCCGAAATTTGAACCAAAGACACCCATGTCGTAACTTCGCCCATATCCCATGCGGACAACCGTCTTAGGAGTGAACTGATATGCGACGCCGAATCGAGGTGCGAAAGCGTGAAGAGTATTCTCTATATTGCCGTTCAAGCCGTATCGGCCCTCTCCCGCCACGCGGATGCCCCCGGTACCGTTGTTGTCAACGATATTCGCAAAACCTCCGTGATCCTTGGCAAGCACGGACTCAGGAAAGTAGATCTCCCAGCGCAAGCCGTAGCTCAAGGTCAGCTTCGGGGTCATCCGAAACGTGTCTTGTCCATAAAAGAATAGGCGTTTTTGCCGTTCAGCGGCCTCATTGATGTTGGGTATGGCTGGGTTGCTGACGTAGCGCGATAATGAGGTCACGTCTCCTAGCAGAAACGTCGCCAAATCCAAGCCGCCCGCTCCGCCATTCGACGTTGCCTCCGGGCTAAAGTTATATTCACCGGTTCGGTTATTGTCGCTAGGAATTCGCAAATTCCTCGCGTATCGAATGTCCGCTCCGAACTTAATAATGTGGTTTCCTTTCGTTTTGGTCCAATTGTTCACAAACTGGAATTGATCTTCTTTCTCAGTTAGAGGACAGTTACAGCGCCCAACACCCAACCCATCGCCAAAGCTCGAAACCGACAACCCTTGCCCACTACCGACATTCGGAGCTCCGTTTTCACCTGTTACAGGATCCGTTCCCAGCACGAATTCACCCAACCCAGCGGTCTTCGGATCGCTGGTATTCGCCAGATTGCCGCCTGGAGCAGATCCAATACCGAAGTCGTTCATCGGCGTACCGCCGTCCGGCTTCTGCGTCTGAGGATTGTACTTGAACCAACCAAAGCGAAAGTCGGTGAGCAGTGTGCTGCTAATGGTCTTGGTAAAGCCAGTTGCCAGGCTATAGTTGTGGGTAATCGAACTGCCGGACAAGCCGAGTAATCCACTACCCGGGCCACCCAACGCTCCCAAAACTCCTTTACCCGAGAGCTTGAAGTAATCGAGGCTGAACCGGCCGAATACATTCACGCTCGAACTAACGGCATAGTCAATCCGCGTGTCGAAGCTGTTCTGCTTGAAAGGACCGGGGCCGGAGGCTAAGAAGTTGTTGAGTACGCCCGAGGTCGTGGGCGCCGGAAATAAAGCCAATATTGTGCCAGCCTGGGACGAAATTTCGCCGATTGGAATACAGTTGCCAGTGCACGCACCACCCGCCCCAAACGCAGTGCGAACGCCGCCATTGCCATTGTTGCTCCCAGTGCTTGGATCGTAGGCTTGCCCGCCGCCGGGGATGACGCCAAGATAATCGCTCAAATCGCAGAAACCGGGAGTAGCGCTGGTAGCGTTGGTCGCAGGGTTACAAGTGCTGACCACTCTGGCGGTTGGGACCGTTAATTGGTTTGTGACTCCGTTGCTTTGCCGTGTTGCTTGGTAGTCGCCAAAAAAGAACAACTTATTCTTGATAATTGGACCACCAATCGAACCGCCAAATTGCTGCCATCTGCTGGAGGGGACAGGGCTACCTTTGAAAGGATTTGAGGGCGGTCCCGCATCCCATTGCGTGAACGGATCCTTGGCTTGGGTTGCATCCGTGCGGCGGAACCAAAAAGCGCTGCCGTGGAAATCGTTGGTGCCTGACTTCGTCTGGGCGGTAATAATGCCGGCTACGGCCTTGCCAAACTCGGCATCGTAACCTTGTGTTGAGAACTTTGTCTCGGTCACGGCATCCAGGTTGGGGTTAATGACGATGATGCCGAGGATTGGATCCTGATTATCAGTGCCATCCAATTCGTATGCTGTCCCGCTGAAGTGCTGGCCTTGAACAAAGATTTGCTGGCTGCCTTGCGGATTTTCCGTCGCGGCGTGGCCCCAAGAAAGCTTCTGGGTGCCAGGCGAGGCAAGCTCCAAGCTCGTGAAGTTGCGGTTGAGGATAGGCAGGTTTTCCACCATCCTTGAGTCGAACTCGATCGATACGTCGGCTCGATCTGTCTTGAGTTGGGGGGCTTCACTAGTTACTTCGACAGCCTCGGATGCAGATCCCAACTGAAGCTGAATATCGGCAAGAGAACCATTATCGACTCTCACTACAACATTTTTCTGCTGCGAAGACTTGAAGCCCTGTGCTTCAACTTTCACGCTGTAGGTGTCAGGAATCAGGTGCGTCACGGAGTAATTTCCACTACCGTTGGTTGTCGTTTCCTGTGTCGTACCCTTACTCTCGTCGGTAACCGTGACCTTGGCGCCTACAACGGCCGCGCCGGACGGATCTGTCACAGTTCCGATGATGCTTCCGTAAACCGCCTGGCCGGAGGCTTGAGGTGTCCAAAAGCTCATGACGAGCGCGCATGCTGCCAAGGTGGTCAGAACGACTGAAGCTTTTGCTTTCATTGAGTGCCTCCCCACGTCACTGCGTTGGCTTTGCAATTCTGTTTGCGTCGGGCCGGACGGCTTACGGTTTAGCTGCTGAAAGGTTTCCAGGGAATTTCTGAGGAGCTCTCCGGCGCACGCCCCGACACCTATCCCCTAGTACGAAACTACTACTTAACGATCCGCACTTGCAGGTCGGTTTCCCAATTCATTTTTCACGTAGGCTGTTGATCCTATTGCAAAATTGCCAGTGGCCGAGGGATCGTCTCTATGGCATTTGGAAGCGCGATACGAGTCTCTCTATGAAATGCTGAATCTAAAGCATTTTTTAGTTTTTGCGTTCGTCAGCTCAATGGAAATCGACACACTTCCAGCTCGTAAGCC
>Ga0066705_10000005_pt1 | contig 36105 bp, 30 predicted proteins | sample GraSoiAngelo_154_FD_66506 | JGI IMG/M metagenome (GOLD analysis project Ga0066705, IMG submission 66506) | Grasslands soil microbial communities from the Angelo Coastal Reserve, California, USA - 14_1009_13_20cm | ecosystem: Environmental > Terrestrial > Soil > Grasslands | place: USA... | reverse complement strand
AATTGAGATGGGGAACAGCAACAGCGGCAGCATGATTTCGCGGCTGCGGGTGCGAAGAGACATGGCCGCGAAAAAAGTACCATTCACCACCAGCGCCCATGTTCCTAAGCCCGCTACTGGAATCAACTGCCATGATGGTCCGAGCGAGCGCAGTTGATAGAACATGATGAACAGAGGCGTCATCAGACCTTCCAGCACCGCAACGAAGATGAAATTTCCCAATGCTTTTGCTATGAACAGAGAATTCGCGGGCGCGGGCGAGACGCGGTACGCATCAAGAACCTGGTTGCGAAGCTCACGCGCCCAGGTCTGATTCAAAGCCACCACCGCCGCGAATAGAAATGCGACCCAGACCAGGCCTCCGGCGATCTGCCGCGATTCTTCCGCGTTCGGATCGAAAGAAAAGCTGAACACAACTACCACCAGCAGCGCGAAAAACAGCATCGAGTTGATCGCATCTTTCGATCGCCACTCCAGGCGCAGGTCTTTGAACAGCGTGGCTCGAGTGACGGCGATAAGGGTCACTGCGCCTCCATCGGCTGAAGTGTAGCTGTGCGACGGGTGATTTTCCCGGCCTCCATCCAGACAAATTCGTCAGCTGCGTTTTTCAGCAGCGAGGCTTGATGGGTAACGACAAGAATTGTCTTTCCCGAGTCGCGCATTCTTGTCAGCAACCCCGCCATTTCGCGCGCTGAGTGAGCGTCCACATTGGAAAAAGGTTCGTCGAGTAGGAGGACTTGAGGATCATTCAGGATTGCCCGCGCCAAGGATAACCTTTGCCGCATGCCTTGCGAGTATTGCGCAACAGGACGCGCCAGCGTTGCATCTAGGCCGACAGCAGCGATCACCCTCGCGCAAGTCGCGTCATCGCGGATGTCGTATAGCCCAGCAAAATAGCGTAGGTTCTCCATTGCACTCATCTCGTCGTAAAGAAGCGAAGGATGTGCCATATAGCCGATCTGGGCAGAGACCGCGTGGACGTCCGTTTGCCCGAGGACTGCGACCGTCCCACGCGTCGGCCGCGCCAAGCCCGCCAGGCAGCGGAGGAGTGTAGTTTTTCCGGCGCCGTTGTCGCCTAAAATCACATAGAGACGCCCGGGCGCAAACTCCGCGCTCACGCCGCGCAACGCGGCGAACCGGCCAAACTGCTTGGCCAAGCCATCGACGGAAATGACGGCCAAATCTGGCGTCGTTAGCGATGATTTCACGGGAGCAGGGCGCATCGGCCTGCCTGCAAGATAGCGAAAGCAGTGGGGTAAGTCGAGAGTCCGGCCAAGGTCTGAAAAAGGGCGAAGCCCCGTTAGTTCGAGCCGCTGATTGCGCCCGGCCCTTGCACTCGGGTCATGCTCTTTGCGGGTTCGTTGCTAGGTGCGCCATTGGCGGGAGTCCCTGGCTGCTGAGGCGCATACTTCGAGGCGCACTTGGCTTGCAGTTGCTTGGCGCGGAATACGCCGTCGCGGCCGAAGCTGCCATCGGCGAGAGCCTGTGAGTTGTCTTTGAAAGTATCGGGCGGGGCTTCCGTGCCGCCGTAAATCACCGTGAGAGTCTGGTCGTTCTCCACCAGCACGAATTCAACCCGGGTTCCGCTACGCTTGATCGATCCCGGCAGTACATTTCCCGCAACTCGAAGGCGTTTGCTGTAAGCGCTATCTCCCATGCCGCGCAGTTCTTTGATGGTGACGTAATAGCTCTTGCTCTCCTGGACGCCCGTGTAGGCGAGGAAGCCCAGGGAAAGTAAGATCACCGCCGTCGCGCCACCGAATTTCAGATATTTGCTGCGTTCGCTGGACATGAGAGCCGAGTGCCTCTTACATCAACTGTATGCCACGGGTCGGGCTCAAGGCAACATTTGTCAGTGCGAGGTTGTGTCCTAATTTCATGAACCACGAAGGACACGAAGTTACACGAAGGCCGCATCCTAATGGTTTCCTTCGTGCTCTTTAGTGCCCTTCGTGGTTAAATTTAGGACACTACCCAGTGCGAACCAGCTGACGATTCTTCCCGAGGGAAAAAAGAGGGCTACTCCGGCCGGAAGCGGCCGTTCTAGGGGACAAGTTTATTGCACCGCGACCAGGGGGCCTTAGGGAAATTCCCGCAGAGTTCACAAGGGGCGAGTCCGCCAAAATCCCTTTTGGACGCGGTTTTTGAGGATGTGCTACTGAGTGTCCTGTCCTTCTATGTTCAAGCCTGCCACCCGCGCCAACTGCCAGAACGTGGCCGCGAAAGCCGCAATGCTGATGCCCCAGACGAGGAATGTGATCCTTACGACCCAAGCAGGCGCTTCATGCACCCTGCGCAGAAGAAACGGCAGAAAATTCCAGGTGGTGATGTGGACGTAATCCCAATCATCTTCCATCATCGCGTGATTGGTGAGGCCCCATTGGTCCATTTTGCCTAATGCGAACGCCACGATGTTTTTGAAACGAAGAGCGATCACGAATGTGGGATGGCCGAGAGTTTCCATCTGATAGATCTCAAGCGGCAGCCAGAAGGCGAGCGATGCGATTTGAATGCAGGTGCTGAGTGCGATTAACCCGATGCCCGCGCACCATGCAAGTCTTCCGAGTTGCAAACGGTACTGTAGGAGCAGAGGCACGGAGATAAACGCAGCGAGTTCTGCTGCCGTGGAAACATAACGATCGCCCCAGGCGAAGTCGCCGCTCCAAACGGTGTATTTCGCATAAAAACTGATGTAGGCCAGAAGCAGGAGGAACGCGGTGAGTACGTAGGCCTTAACTTGGGGAGAAAATCGCTTCCAGGTGAGCATGCTGATGAGAATCGAGAGCACGAGCAGCGGATCGAAAAGGAAAATGGATTTTTCCGGAGTCATCAACGGTCCGAGGAAGCCTATGTGGAACGGCGTTTCCCACGGATAGTTCGGAGGAAGCGTTGGGTCCAGGCGGTGACACTCCCGGGCGAAAATGGTGACGTAAGTGTTGGTGAACGATCCGAAACGATAGTACTGGTATAGGCGATCGATCAGACCGAAGATTGCGTAAACGGGCACCGCGATTTTGACGTACGTCCGCAAGCGTGCCCAAATCACACCGCCTCTGTGCTCGAACAACAGAATCAGCAGCAGGAACACGCCTGCGGCCAGCAAATCCAATCCTGTGGTAAGGCGAGTGAGCAAGTTGAGCCCCAGCGCACCTGAGCCGATTAGGAGAGCGCGACGGTTGCCGGTACGCAGCCACTCGAATTGAAATGAAAATCCAACCAGCGTCAGCAGCATGATGTAATTGTTCTCCATCATGTTCTGGGTGTAATGCAGGTGAGTAGTGCAGAAAAGCAACGCCAGGACTCCCGCGATTGCATGTTTCGGACTGAAGCCGAGCTGGCGCAGAAAACGAAAAGCAATCAGGGCGGTGAGAACATTCACCAGAATATTTGTGCAGTAGCTGACCACGATGCTGCGAACCGCGGGATCGTTGCCGTTGTAGCGAGCGAAAACCGGCAGGCGTTCTATATAAGTGCCGACAATGTCTGCAGGCAGCATGAGCAACGACTGACCCATGCCGTACCAGCTTTGCAATTTTCCTCCGCGGCCATGGAGGCCGAATTCGGGATATTCCTGCGGGAAGACGGGCGGCTCGGAGGTCCAGAACGAATGCGCGACTTGCAGGCGATGCATGGTATCCGAAGAGCCAAGTTCGCCGGACTGCACGACAAACGCGCCGAGAGCGGCCATGACGGCCAGCAGGAAGACTGGATCGCTGAATTTGCGACGCAGCGTAAGCATTAAGTCGTGATGTTAATCGATGCGATGTGCGCGAGCGTGTGGAGGCGGGTCTTCGACCCGCCTGGACGGGGCAGAGCCCCGTCCCCACACAGCTCCCTGCCTCGGCAAGAACTTGGCCAAATGGCACATTTGTAGGGCCTGCTTGCGTGATTTGCTGACCCACAGTCAGCTATTCCAGCACGCTGTCGTCTAATTTCTTCTTACCCCAGTCGGCGGCAGCTTGCACGAATGCCAATACCAGCGGATGTGGATTGCCCGATTTAGAAGAAAGCTGCGGCTGGAATAGCGTTGCAATGTAGAAGCGATGCGTCGGCGATTCGATGGCGCGAATCTCCCCGCTAGGACCGCGAGCCACCACAGGAAATCCGGCTTCCATGGCGGCCCATTCGTATTCCGGATTGACTTCGAAGTTGCAGAAGAATTGTTCGGTGACGACGTCCTGTGTGTAAAAAGAATGCAGATAAGAGCCGGGGCGCAGCCGGATTTCGGGGATGGCTCCGGATAATTTTGGCCCGTTATTCCGACCTTGGGGCGCCGCGCAAGCCACCGGATAAATAATTACGTTTTTCGAGCCGGAATTATTTTCCGCGCTGTCGGCGTCTTTAATGCCGAGCACGTTGCGGGCGCATTCAATCAGCGCGTACTGAAATCCGCCACAAGTTCCAAGAAAGGGCCAATCGCGGCGGCGGGCGAATTCGATTCCTTTCAGCATGCCTTCGAAACTTTTGTAGGGACTGCCGGGTGCGGCCCAGAGGCCGTCGAAGGATTCGAGCATCTTTTGTGCATTAGGTTCGAGAATCGAAGGAGTAGGAATCCATTTGGCCTCAACCACTATTTCCAGTTTCGCCGAAGCGTGTGCGATCGACTTCTCAATCGCAGGAAGATTGGGGGCTTTTGGATCAAAGTCACCCAGGATTCCTATGCGGACGGAGTCTGCCACGAAGCTCATTCTAATTGAGGTGTGCAGCGGGGCAGGTGAGAAGGTTGGTGCCGCGAAAGGCCGCGCGCGCGAGAAGTCGCGACACAGGGGTAGCGCCGGCATCTTGCCGGCTGTCCTTAAGCTATTTTGTTGCGGCGAAGGAAACTGAAACGTCGGCCTTATCCGCTTCTTCTACTTTGAACATCGGGCGCGGTTTCAGGTTCATGAACGCCGCGACAAATGTGTCGGGCATCTCCTGAATGCGGATGTTGAATGTGTTAACGGAATCGTTGTAGAACTCGCGGCGGTCGGCGATCTGGCTCTCCAGTTCGGTGATCCTGCTCTGAAGCTGCATGAAGTTATTGTTTGCTTTCAGCTCAGGATAATTTTCTGCGACCGCGAAAAGCCCGCGTACCGCATACGTCGCGCTCAGGTCTGCCTGCGCTTTCTGATCAATCGTGACTGCCCGCTGATACATGCTCCGGGCTTCAGTGATCTTCTGCAGCGTGTCACGCTCGAAGTTCATGTAGCCCTTGCAAACCTCGATCAACTTGGGCACTTCATCGTGCCGCTGTTTGAGCATGACATCAATGTTGGCCCAGGCTTTGTCGATGTCGTTCTTCACCACGACCAGGCCGTTGTAGATCATGACCAGATAGACGCTCAGGCCGACGATGGCGAACAGAAATCCCAGAAGAATAATGTTGTCCATGCTTCGCTCGAAATCGCTCTATCGCGGGCGGAGGCCCGCGTCACACACTTTACAACCAGTCTAACTGTAGTGCCAATATGTAGACACAGACCAGTGTCAGCAGGGGGCCACCCCAGATCATTAACGCGGACTTCCACGCCAAAGCGCGAACCACATCTTTCTGGCTGTGCCAGGAGATAAAGAACGCTGGATCGTGCGCACCTTTCATCAATACAGTTTTTGGATTTAAATCGAATTCGTCCGCAGGAGTTGTGGCCCTGATGTCCGCACTCTGAGCGCCGGGATTTTCCAGTCCGGCGGCCCTCCAGGCAGCGGGATTCTCAATACCCGCCTTCGTCATGGCTGCGGCAATCTTGCCTTGCGCGGTCATATCTACTGAGTTACCAGGTGTTTCTGCTGAGAGACGGATGATTTTCTGCGGCGAAGCGTCACCTTCGACCGCCGCAAAACTGAGATTGCGAGCTACGCTGATGCCGGGCAGCGCCGACTCCATCGCAGCCGCAGCCTCTGCGCTCAGCGCACCTTGCATCTTGAAGCTGATGCTGTGCGTTCCATGAGCAGCGGTGGGCACTGGTGTCGCGCTCACACTGAGGCCAGGATTTTCGGCCAGCGTACCCAGGACAAACAGCGCATTTTTCGGCTTGACGCAATATTCCTCGATCTTAATTTTGTTGTCGCTCGAAATCGCATGGCGCGCGAGGAAGCCGGATACCGTGGCCGGGACCTCTACATGCGTCGAAAAAAGCGAGTGGCTGTACTCCTCGTGAAAATCGCGGTGAATGTCCATCTCGGCGCCGCGCGGGTCAACCAGCACACGGCCAGTGTTATCGTCCAGGTAGAAGGGAACGTGCAGGCTTTCATCGGCTACTTTCACCCATTCACTGCTCTTGCCCCGCCTTTCCCAGCGCCATGCCATAGTTCGGTAGTAGTAGCAAGGGACGCCGGTGATAGGCGCCGGCATAGTGTACGGGCCGGTGGCCAGCCCAGTGATTTCCACCAATCCCATGGCGGCGCTCCGGACCTTCGAGGACGGGGTGTTCAGGATGAGCCGTTTGCGTTGGAGCATCTGAAATCCGCGATAAAAAAGATAGACGCCCATGCAGGCGCCAATTGCCGGCCAGAGAAGCCCTTGGTCGTTCGATCTCAGATATACGGCGAGCAGGAGCACAAGACTTTCCGTTTACGCGGAACACACTTCGCGTTGAGGATAGCTGAAAACAGGTGGCGGTCAGGCACGAGAAGCCTTTAACGGCTTACGATGGTAATGGTTGTGTAGGGGCGGGGCTATGCCCCGCCCAGGTCGAGCGCAGCTCGACGGAAAGGAAAAACGGACGGGGCATAGCCCCGTCTCCACACCAGACTTCCCACAGCTAACGCGCCAGTACCGCGCGTTCTTTCAAGATATCTTCTACAGCCGCTAGCGCTATCTCGAGTTCCTGGTCAGTGTTATAGAAGTGGGGAGAGAAGCGAACGCCGGCTTTGGGCCGCCAATCGACGAGGATGTCGCGTTTAAGCAGTTCACGGCAGACGTCCTGAGAATCGGGCATGTCGATGGAAACTGTTCCGCCGCGTTTTTCGGGATCGCGAGGCGTATTCACACGCCATTCGTGCTGATCGGCTAACGTGATCAATTTAGCAGTTTGACGTTTTGATTTTTCGCGAATCCGGTTTACTCCAACTTCCGAGATGATCTTTAAACCGGGACGCGCGGCTTCGAGTGCGGGTATATGAGTCGTCCCATTCATGAAACGAAACGGCGGATCGGTATAGCGGATACGGCCGGTCTCGAAGGCCATTGAATCTTGATGCGCGAACCATCCCGTGAATTTGGGCTCGAGTTTCTTGCCGAGATCAGGACGAACGTACAGATATCCGACGCCTGGCCCACCGCAAAGCCACTTCAGAACACCGCCGCAAGCGAAGTCGACGTTTAGAGCTTGTACGTCCACGGGGACAGTCCCGAGCGACTGAAACGTATCCAGCACGACATGAGCGCCGACACGATGCGCCTTTTCGACGATGGCTTTCGCATCGTTAATGTAAGCGCTGCGGAAGATCACGTGCGAAACCGGCACCAGCAGCGTGGTTTCATCGATTGCATCGAGCAGACGCTCGGTCGGGACCGTAACGCCGTCATCAGTCTTCACCATGTGGACGCGAGCGCCGTATTGCCGCTGTGCTTCCCAGAAATACATGACCGAAGGGAAATTCATGTCGCTGTACACGACTTTGTTGCGCTCGCCGGAGAAATCGAAGCATGAGGCTACGACTGCCTGGCATGTCGTAACGTTCTGATGAGCGGAAACTGAACCTTTCGGCGCATTCATGAGCGCGCCGATTTCATCTCCAACTTCGGCGGCCAGCATCCACCAGCGATCCTCCCAGGCGCGAACGCCTCGAGTAGCCCAAATGTCGGCGTAGCTTTTCATGGCGTCGTAAACGCCGCGCGGCATCGCGCCTAGAGAATTGCTGATCAGGTAAGTCGTGCGCTCGAGGATAGGAAACTCGGAGCGGTAGCGCAGAAGCTCATCACTCATTGCGATATTGTACGTTTCTGACGCTTCAGCAGGAAATATGCCGCCGTCAGTACGGCCATGTACGCTACGCCGCTGATGAGGGTCAGATGCGACTTCCAACCTGTCTCCAAAAGAGCCAAGACGATAAGCACGAATCCCACGGCTGAGCCCCATGCTCCCAGCGGAGAACGCATCGGCAAGGCAGCAAGTTGAGCGGCGGTGAGCCGCTGACGAAACCTCACGTGTGCTGCCAGCGAGATCAACCAGGCCAACAACAAGCCAACCAGCGCCGCTCCCAAGATGGAGACAAACGCGTCCGCGGGCGCCCACTTCTCGAGTACTAACGCTACTAAGATTCCATAGGAAGATGCGAGCAGAGCCAGCATGGGTGATCCAGCTGCATTGAGCCGGCCGAAGGCCGCCGGCGCCCAACCGGTTCGCGCCAGGGAGAACAACATGCGCGATGACACGTACAACGCGGCGTTTGCGCCGGACAGCGCTGCCGTGAGCACTACGAATGTCATGATGTGCGGTGCTGCTGGGATGCCGGCATGTCGGAACACGCTTACGAATGGGCTTTCCGTGACTCCTGCGTGGTTCCACGGCATTACTCCAACTAGAACAATGATCGCCCCCAAGTAGACAAACGTGAGTATGGCAAAAGTAAGACGAATGGCACGCGGGATCTCTTGAACCGAGCGCGTCTCTCCCGTAGTGATGGCGACAAACTCGATGCCAGCGAATGTGTACAGAGCAAAACCCATGGCGAGCAGCGGCGCCAGCGGCCCCTTGGGAAGAAATCCACCTTGCGATGTGTATTGTGGGGACACATGGCCGCTCAGCAGCAATGCCGCGCCGATTGTGATGAAGGCTACGATGGTCACCACTTTGATCATGGCGAACCAGTATTCGAACCACCCGTAGTTTCCAACACTGCGAAAATTTACCAGCAGCAACAAAGCAGAAAACACCAAGACCCAGAGCAATGCGGGCATCGAAGGAAACCAGTACGCCATGTAGGTTGCAGAAGCCACTAATTCTGCGCCAATCGAAACCGCAATTGCTGCCCAGTATCCAGCCCGGGCAACGAATCCTGCCCATTGATTTAGATAAAGGTCGCCGTAAAGGCCGAATGATCCCGCAGCCGGATGCACGCTCGACAGTTCGCCAAGCGCCATGGCTACTGTCCAGTTGATGAAAGCTGCCAGCGCGAAACTCAGGATCACGCCCGGCCCAGCGATTTCCAGGGCCGCTGCCGAACCCAGCAGCAGCCCGGTGCCAATCGAACCACCGACACCCACCATCGCCATCTGGCCAGCACTGAGCTGATGGCGAAGTCCTTCTTCCTGGTCGAGTTTTTTGGCAACAGGCATTCGGTCTCGTATATCAGAAACCTCTTCTTCACCAAAGGTTTATTCCAGTATGACTTTCGTAATCGCTGCCGGGCGTTACGACGTTGCTGCCCACCTGCAGCGACCCTAGAATCTCAGGTGGGTTACTCCGCACGTTACCCGTCCCTCTCATGGCAGACACAACCAAGCGAATGGATCGAGCCGAGATTGCAAAGCGGGTGGAGCGGGCAGAAAAACTTCTCCAGAAAGGCAAGACAGCCGACGCCCTGCAAGACTATATGCAGGTGCTGGCAGACGATCCCCAGAACGACAATGTTCGGCAAATGGCCGCTGAACTTTGCCTTTCCCTGCAGCGCACCGGTGAAGCCGTAAAGCTGTTGGGCGAGTTGTTTGAGCGGCAGGTAGAGAGTGGTGACAACACCCGCGCAAGCCTTACCTACAAGAAACTTTCACGATACATAAATCCTTCGGTAACTCAAAAAATACACTTTGGGCAGATTCTGGAAGCTTCCAATCGAAAACTTGCAGCCGAAACATACGAAAATGCTCTCGAAGATTTAACGAAGCAAGGTAAGCGCGCGGAGTGCCTTGCGGTATTGAAGCGCCTTGTGGCGCTCGAGCCCAGCGAGCGGAATCTCCTCCGCGTAGGTGAATTATCTTCTGAGTTGCAAGACAGCAAAGGCGCGGCTGCTGCCTTTCTGAAGCTGGCGCAATTGACTGAGAATTCTGGCGCCAACGCAGCGCAGTGGTACGAGCGGGCTTATAGCGCAGATTCTTCGGACGTCGAGATCGCTCTTGGATACGGAAAGAGTCTGATCGCGCAAGGTCAGGTTGGCGCTGCCATTTTCGTGCTTGAGCCGCATGCCAAGGCTGGAACTGCTTCGCAAGAATTGCGCGAGACATTTGCGAAAGCATTGCTTGCCGCCAACCGGCTGAGCGAGGCGGAGCCGCTGCTCTGGCAACTGTTCCAGCTTAATCCTTCACGGATGCAGGAGATCACCACTCTAATCGGGCTGTTCCTAGACAACAATCAGGATGCTGAAGCCGTTGCTTTGGCGCGCAAGCTGGAGCAATTCCAACGCGGCAAAGGCGATCGCCGGGCCTTGATCGCCAGCATGCAGGAGCTGGCGGGAAAACATCGCGCCTGTCCTGAGATGCTCGAGTTCATGAGCGAGCTGTTCAACGCATCGAATCGCGAAAGCGATTATTCCCAGACTCTGCTCAAGCTTTTTGATCTGCATTGCAGCCTGGGGAATTTTGCTAAAGCGGCGGAGTGCCTGGATCGCGCAGCCGATGTTGATCCCTACGAATCAGGTCACCAAAAACGTTTGGAGATTCTGAAGGGCAAAATCGATGACAACCGTTACAAAGTGATCGCTTCCCGATTTACAAGCCTCGGCAAAGCTGAGTCCGAGCCGGCCAAGAGCGATGGGCCTACGCTCGGGGCGGCAGCACTACAGGATCTGATGTTACAGGCAGAAATTCTGGTGCAGTACGGCATGCGTTCGAAGGCGATTGAGCGCTTGCAGCGAATTCAGGAGCTGTTTCCACATGAGGAGGATCGCAATCCGGACTTGCATCAGTTGTACTTGTCAGCCGGGATGACGCCGCGCTACACGGATTCCGCACCCGCGCCTGTGACCCCGGTAAGTTCTGCAGCAAGAGCCTCGTCTAATCCATCGATTTCGCTGGCTGCGCCCGTGACCGGAGAAAATACTGACGTCAGCCATTTCACGCGTGTGGCTGAAATCACGCGCAAACTTTACCGGCAGAGCAATGCCGATGCGGTAATGACCACCAGCGTCAACGAGCTGGGCGCGCAGTGGAAAGCGACCCGCTGCGTGGTAGCCATGCGCAAACCGGGATTGGCGCCCACCGCCGTAAGAGAGTTCTGCGCGGAAGGTTTCGCCAAAGGGGAGTCCAATACTGTTGCCAAGGTGATTTCTGCGGTGCAGGACCTGGCAATCAGCCGGGGGACGCTGAACATCAGCGATGCATTAGCTGCTGCCGAACTTCAGCCGGTGCGGGAAGCTCTGGCAACGCTGGGTATTGCCTCATTGCTGGCGTTGCCGCTGAGCGACGGCGCCGATCATGTTGGCGTTCTGATGCTGGCGCAAAACACGCCACGCGGATGGCATTCCAGCGACATTGTAGTGCTGAAAACTATCAGCGATCAGATTGTCAATGCCCTGAACAACGCCGGTCTGCGGCGGCTGGTTAAGAGCCTCTCGGTGACGGACGAGCAATCGGGATTGATGAAGCGGGCTTCCTATCTTGATCTTTTGATGGCCGAAACCCGCCGCGCCATCCAGCAAAGCACTGCGTTAACCGTCGTGCTCGTGCAATTCGGCAAGAGTTCTGCATTGGTGAAAGAAAATGGCGAGAAAGCAGTTGAAGCCGCCATGCAGCAGATTGGGCAGATTATCGCGGCCAACATCCGGCAGAACGATTTGGCGTTCAGCTATGAAATGACCACGGTAGCGCTTGTGCTCGGTGAAACTGCGGAAAAAGAAGCCTTGATGGCGGTGGAGAAATTACGGAAGCTTGTTGAAGATGTGCGGATTTCCGAAAAGCCGCTCGCCTTCAGCGCAGGAGTTGCCGAAGCCATCGTGCGGCAGCAGTTCGATCCGGTTGACATCGTCACTGAAGTGATTAATCGCGCCGAACTGGCGCTCGACATGGCCGTTGCGCAAGGCGCGGGCCGGGTAGTCAACCTCGCAGCGGAGACGGCAAACGCGGCGGTTGCGTAGTACTTCCTATAATTCCCCTTTAGAATCCCTCAGCTACACGCCTTGAAGGAGAAACAGCAAGTTCTGCACTTCGCGTATTACAATTTCTGTCGGATACACAAAAGTCTGAGAGTTACGCCAGCGATGGAAGCGGGAATCACAGATCACATTTGGGCTTTGCGCGAATTGCTAGAACCAAACCGGGTGATTGCTTAATGCTCTGGGCGATCGAAAACATCCTACTCCTGGTGGGTTTCTTTAGCCTTCTTTGCTTACTTATCATGCTGCCGATTGCGATGTTTTCTCCGTCAAGGTTTACCAGACCTTGGACCGCTGTTTCGGTCTTATCTTTCATCAGCTTCGCTTCTGCGATGTTTTGGCTGCTGCTCGGATGGGGATGCAAACAATAGCATCAACGCAACTCTAGCCTACCCACCATATCCGCCAATAGCTGAAAGCTCTTCTCCGCTGATAAACTAAGCAGTTTTGGTTAATCATTCGTAAATCTTCTTGAAGTCGAGCACTCATGTTAAAGCCAGGTGATATTGCGATTGTCAGCGGGGCTCGCACACCCTTCGGCCGCTACTGCGGCAAGCTGAAAGATTTTACGGCGCAGGAACTAGGCACCATTGCGGGCAAGTGCGCCATCGAGCGAGCAGGGCTGGATCCCGGGCAATTCGATCATGCGGTGTTTGGCAACGCGCAGCAAACCTCTGGGGATGCGCTGTATGGCGCGCGGCACGTAGCCCTGCGGGCGGGGCTGCCGATCGAAACCCCTGCGCTTACTGTGAATCGACTGTGCGGCAGCGGCATGCAAGCGATCGTGAATGCCGCGCAAATGATCCAGCTTGGCGAAGCTTCGGTTGTGCTTGCCGGCGGAATGGAGGCAATGTCACAGGCGCCGTTTGTCATTCGCGGGCGCGATGGGTTCAATCTGGCTCCCGGCGGGAAGCTGGAAGATTCGCTGATGGTCGCGTTGCTCGATTCCTATTGCGGATCGTACATGGCGAACACGGCGGAGCTTTACGGTTCGCAGCACGGCATCACGCGCGAGATGCAAGACGAGTTCGCGCTGCGTTCGCAACAGCTCGCGGATGCCGCATACAAAGAAGGACGTTTGCAGGAAGAGTTGGTTCCGGTGCAGTTGAAGAATTCCAAAGGCGAGTTGATCGGTGACAGCTTGAACGAAGACGATCATCGTCGCCCGCAGACAACTTTGGAAGGATTGGCGAAGCTGAAGCCGGCGTTTGGTAAAAACGGGACGGTCACGGCCGGGAACGCCAGCGGCATTGTGGACGGCGGAGCCGCAGTAACCGTGATGTCGCTGGATGAAGTTGGTAAGCGGGGAATCAAGCCACTGGGGCGCGTCGTCAGCTGGGGGATTGCGGGCGTCGAACCGAAGATCATGGGACGTGGCCCAGTGCCGGCGACGAAGATTGCTTTGCAGAAGGCCGGATTGACTCTGGACTACATTGATCTGATCGAAGTGAATGAAGCCTTTGCCGCGCAGTACTTAGCAGTCGAAAAAGAATTGGGTCTGGACCGCGAAAAAGTGAACGTGAACGGCGGCGCGATTGCTTTGGGCCACCCGCTGGGTGCAACTGGAACGCGGCTAGTGATTACGTTGCTGTACGAGTTGCGCAGACGAAAAAAGAAGTATGGGCTAGCGACGGCATGCATCGGTGGTGGACAGGGGATTGCGATGGTGGTGGAGAGCTTGAATTAATTTTTTCACCACGGAGGCACGGAGACACGGAAAATCTGATCGTGAGAGAACAGGAAGGGCGGGTTCTTTCCAGTGTTCGTGAGGTTTCTCCGTGCCTCCGTGTCTCTGTGGTGAAAAGATTTTGATCCGTGTTAATCCGCGTGAATCCGCGGCAAAGGGAATTCGATGGAAATCAAGAAAGTTGAGCCGATTTGCGCGTGAGCGAAGCGGGAGACCGCAGGCGAAATCCCGCGCAGAGCGAGGGATCTCATGATAAGCAAAGTAGGAGTATTGGGCTGCGGGCTGATGGGCTCTGGCATCGCTCAGGTTGCGGCCACTGCTGGATTCGAGGTCACTGTACTCGAAGTCGAACAGAAGTTTCTCGACAAGGGCTTCGCCGGAATTGAGAAGTCTCTGGCGAAATTTTCCGAGAAGGGCACACTGAAAGAGAAACCAGAGGCCATCCGCACGCGACTGAAGGGCACGACCAACCCCCCGGACCTCACCGATTGCGACATCATCATCGAAGCCATCATCGAGAACGTCACGCAGAAAAAAGAAATGTATGCCGCGCTCGACGGCATAGTAAAGAAAGACGCTATCCTCGTCTCGAACACTTCGTCCATTTCAATCACCGAGCTGATGACCGCCACCAAGCGCCCGGAACGCTTCATCGGGCTGCACTTTTTCAATCCTGTGCCGCTTATGAAGCTGGTAGAAGTAGTGCGCACGATTGCCACGGCCAGCGACGTTTACGAAACCGCCTACGAATTTGCCAAGAAGCTGGGCAAAGTTCCGGTACGCGCAAAAGACACGACCGGATTCATTGTGAACCGCCTGCTGGTGCCGTATCTGCTCGACGCCGTCCGCGCCTACGAAGAAGGCGTGGGATCGATCGAGGACATCGACAACGCCATGAAGCTCGGCTGCGGCTATCCCATGGGGCCGTTCACGCTGCTGGATTTCGTCGGCCTCGACACGACCTACTACATCACCCATGTCATGTACGACGAATTCAAAGAGCGCCGCTTCGCCTCGCCTCCGCTGCTGAAACGGATGGTGATGGCGGGCTGGTACGGGCGCAAGACGGGCAAAGGGTTTTACGATTATTCCGACCCAAACAATCCGAAGCCGAATAAGCTTTAGAGCATATTCACCACGGAGCCACGGAGAACGACTGGGAATAAAAGATGCACACGTAGGGGCGGGTGCCCTCACCCGCCCGGCGGAGCGAAGCTCCGCAGATTTGGCGAGCACGGCTCGGCCACCCGGACGAGGGGGGCCGGGCCTACCTGGGCGCTGCTGAACCTTAGGTTTGCGAATATGCAGAAAATGTGGCTATTTTGACCGAGCTGGTTTTATGAACATAACAACATGGGCCGAATCGAGCGAGACCGCAAAAGTTAAGATCGAACGCTACCTGGAATCGTTTGGCTGGCACTTGGTTTCGGTCGAAAAAGTGGACATCATTGATGAAGATTACGAGTACGGCGAAGATGTATCGAACATGATAGAAAGGACTCGGAGTAATCCGAACGCCATCATTCTAGCGACGTTTCATACGACAAATTGATCCCGGAGCATTCCGAAATCCGTGTAAATCCGCGTGAATCCGTGGCAGAAGAATTTGAATACCATGACCTTCTCCAACATCCTCTTCGAAAAGAAAGACTCAATCGCTTACGTCACCGTGAACCGGCCGAAGGTGCTCAATGCGCTGAATATGGCCACCATGGAAGAGCTGCGCGCGGCGTTTCACGAGATTAAGAATGACGCCGGCCTACGCGTGGTCATCCTCACCGGGGCGGGCGAGAAGGCGTTCATCGCCGGCGCGGACATTGGCGAGCTGGCGCAGCACAACGCAGTCTCGGGCAAAGAGTACACGCACCGCGGGCAGAGCGTGCTCAATCTGATCGAGAATCTGGGGAAGCCGGTGATCGCCTGCATCAATGGATTTGCCCTCGGCGGCGGATGCGAGATCGCCACGGCTTGCACCCTGCGCCTCGCCAGCGAATCCGCCAAGCTGGGCCAGCCGGAGGTCAAGCTCGGAATCATTCCCGGCTATGGAGGGACACAAAGATTACCGCGGTTGGTCGGCAAGGGGATCGCGATGCAGCTTGTACTCACCGGCGAAATGATCACCGCGCAGGAAGCGCATCGCATCGGGCTGGTGAATGAAGTGACCCCGCCGGCGGATTTGATCCCGCGAGCCGAGGCGATTGCGCAGAAGATCATCGCCAATGCGCCCCTGGCCGTGCAGTACGCGATGGAAGCAGTCAGCAAAGGCATGGAGATGACTCTGGCCGAGGGACTCTACCTTGAAGCGACTTTGTTCGGCGTAGCCTGTGCGACAGAAGATAAGAAAGAAGGAACGACGGCGTTTTTGGAGAAGAGAGCAGCGCAGTTTAAAGGGAAATAGTTCCGGCCATCGATCCACGCGGATTTTCGCGGATTGCCCTTATGATTGTCGTCCTGAGGCGGCTTCCAGCCGCCGAACGGATCTATGCATTCCTGCGGTACCTGCAAAATGCATGGGTCCTTCGCTTCGCTCAGAATGACAACTTTTGGTAAGAACGCAAAGCATGATCTGAGAACCTATGTGTCCTTGTATTTCGCGCTATTGGTCTAACCACGGAGGACGCAGAAGCGCACAGAGGAAGCTCGTGGCCACGGATTTACGCGGATTTCCATTATCATTTGGTTCTAGGTGGAAGAGCGGCCCCTTCAGGGCCGCGTCACTTTCTTATTACGATTTGACGCGGCGCTGAAGGCGCCGCTCTTCCACCGTTGCCCGCACGGACATGATCAAAGCTGTCAAAATCACCGCGATTGCAAAGTCGAAAGAGGACTTTCTGGTAATCACTGAGTTGTTAGAGAGTTTGGGTCTGTATAAAGGCACGCTTGCCGAAACAAGCGAGCGTTCGTTTGGTGATTTCTACCCGCAGACGCGCAGTCTTGCAGTTGTTTATCCCAGACAAGACGCGAGAGATGTTGATATGTTTCTTCTGGTGCAGGACCCGGACACGGTGTTTGAGCTCGTGAAGCAGCGTAACCTAGAGGTCGCAAGAGACTGGTCCGGACCCGAACCCGATCACGCGATGCGAGATTTCGTCGCCAAGCTACCTGGAGGCACCAGAATCGGCGTTGGTGGTGAACGCGTAGCGCACAATACAACTGATCTCGATTACGTTGCTCTGGAAGGAGACTTGTGCGGTCGCGGCAAGCGCTTCGCCATTGTGGTCAGCCGCTTTAACGCATTCATCACAGAAAGACTTTTAGCCGGTGCAATAGATGGTCTAGTTAAATGTGGAGTAGTCGTTTATGGAGAGCCATTCTTCAAAGATATCGAGCTTGTCCGCGTCCCTGGCTCCTTCGAAATCCCTTCCGCCGCCCGCACCTTGGCTGAAACCCAAAAATACGATGCCATCATCTGCCTCGGTTGCCTGCTGCGTGGCGACACCGCTCACTACGACGTGATCGTCAACGAAGTCACCCGTGGAATCGGGCAATCCGCGCAGGAGACCGGCGTGCCACATGCCTTCGGCGTTCTCACCTGCGACACGCTCGAGCAAGCTATCGACCGCGCCGGTTTGAAGATGGGCAACAAAGGCTTCGAGGCGGCGCTGGCGGCAGTCGAGATGGCCAATCTGAAGACGGCCATCAGCGGTCAGCCTTCGGCCCACAAATCAGCCCGCAGCCGACCGCCATCGGCAATCAATAAGAGCAAAATCCGCAAGCGGACACGTCCCTCCAAGAAGCATAAGCACTGACTTCAAACCCACTGGCACCGAGTTCGCGTATAAACTGACGGCTGAACGGTGAAAGCCGGCACCTTCCCCATGGGCACCCGCCGCAAATCACGCGAACTGGTTTTGCAGATGCTTTTTCAGGCTGACATGGGACGGCAGAGCCCCGATGACGTACGCCGAGTTTTCTGGAAGGAGCGCGGTTCGGTGGATGCGGAAGCGCGCGGTTTTGCGGAAGACCTGTTTCGTGTGGCCACGGACCGCACGGCAGAAATCGACAAGCTGATCGAAGATCACGCCGAGCACTGGCGTATGGATCGGATGGCGGCGGTGGACAGGAATATTCTGCGGGCTGCCGTAGCTGAGTTGCTCGGATTTCCAGATACGCCGCGTGCCGTCATTATTAATGAAGCGCTGGAAATCGCGCGCAAGTTTTCCAGCCCCGAATCCGTGCAGTTTATCAATGGCGTGCTGGATAGTGTGGGGCGCGATCTGCAGATCAGTCGTTAGTCCTGGGCCGTTAGCCGAACCCGACCTTACGGTTTCACTGCAATCAAATCCGGATCACACGCGCTAGTGGTTGCGGTCCCGGTTCCGTTCTGGCCCGTCGCGGTGGCGCCGGATGCGTTGACCACCGTGAAAGTTCCGCCACCTAATGCAGCGACCAGAAAGTTTCCGTTATTGCCGGCATTTGCCATACCGGTGATTGCGATGCCTTTGCCGGCCTGCAGACCTGGGCCGGACGCCAACGTGTAGGTATAAGTGGTGTTTGAGCCGTTTTGTGATGCAGCCGTAATGTTGACCACAGTTTGCAGCGGAAATGTTACCCCGGTACAGAATTCCCCCAGTGGGTTCGCTACGGTTATGGGCAGGGAAATTTGTTGAATGTCGATGCCCGTCGGGGTATCTACCACGTGGATTTCGCCATCGCTGGCGCCTACGTAGAGAGCGTTTCCATCCGGACTCAGGCCTGCTGTGAGTGGAGTGGCGTTGTTGACCAGTCCGATGGCAGAAGTTTTCTGGTCGAAAATGTTGTAGATCAGCACCGAACCCAATTCATTGGCGAGCACGTATGCGCGGCTGCCATCAGGTGAAACGATCAACTGTTTCGCGGTGAAATTACCTTGCCCGAAATCTACCGAGGAAGTCTTGCTGTTTGAGATGGTCACAAAACCACGAGGCTCGGGACATCCCGGAATGCCGAGGGCTGCTGTTCCGGAAACCGCCGCAGTCAAAATATCAGCGTTGGGCGGAGCCAATACCAGCATTTCATTGCCGCCAGCGCCGGAATTTTGCACAGCCAGGGCATTCGGCAATGGCCGAATCATGCTCGCCCCACTGATAGCGGTCGTGCTGCCGACTATAGGCATGGCGGCCCCGCAGGTCGGGCTGAAGGTCACGCCGTTGGAGTCCACAATGTATCCGGCTAATCCGCTTGCCAGGAACGCGACGTCAGTAGCAGTCGTTCCCAGTGGAACCGAGTGCAGAGTCTCTAGAGCGGAATAGATATAGAGCGTCTGGCCAGCTACGATGAAGGCCTTCAGATTGTCTGGCGAAAAAGCGGCGGCCGTAGCTCCCGAGATATTGAGAGCCACGGTAGGGCCAGTACCGCTGCCGCTCACGATGAAAACCTGATTGGGCGCGTCGGCTGTGTCAGAGACGATGACTTTACTGCCATCTGGTGAGATTGCCAGCACGGCTCCAGGAGCTGACTTATTTTCGTTGCCGTTTCCCGAACCTGTTCCCGAGAGCACCATCAATCCCTTTGTGCCGAACTCCCCCAGGTTCGTACCAAGGTATGCGTTCCTTCCTTGCCGATCAAACAACAATGAATTCGGCGTAGCTGGAAGGCTCACTGGATTTCCCACCGTGTTTGCTGGAATGGTGATGGGAACGAGCGTGGTCACGCATCCCTCCAGGACGCCGCACCCGGTACTCGAAGCGTAGAGAGTAGAGCTTGGAGGAGTGGTGCTGTTCGCAGGCGGAGTCACGATAACCTCAAGGGCAGTCTCTGGGTAAATGGGTGTCAACGGCGTCAGGCCGATGTTGCAGGTCGGCGGAGTACACGAGGCGATTACGCTGGCCCCTCCCACACCCGGTGTGCTGACCCCACCGCTACTGTTTACCGTAACCGACGCCGGGTTGGACGATGACCACGTCAGTGGAGCGCCCGTGATCGGTATTCCCGCGATATCAGTCACCGTAGCGCCGACTGTTTTGCCGGCGCCCTTAACCAGCACAATTTGATTGATGGCTGCATTATTGTCGACGGTCAGCTGAATCGATTGCACGGCGCAGGTGTTGAAAAATAAAGGTGTACTATTCACCCCGCCGACGCTCGCTATCATCGCAGTGGTGCCGGGAGAATGCGCCGTGACTTGCACCTGTCCCGGCAATAAACCTGTGATGGGGTTGGCCACCGTTGCGACTTTGGGAGTGGCCACATTCTGAGTGGCCGTTTGCCATGTGAACGCACCCGCCGTCGGCGTGATGTCCACTGGTCCCTCGGGACCCAGAGTAAAGGCGCTTGCCTGGTAGTTGAAAGCTTGGTCTTTAGAAATGCAGCCCTGCTGGTTGGGTAGCTGCTGTCCCGGAATGGCAGTGATGCTCACATTTTGAATGTGCTGATGAACATAGACGGTCGTCGGTGGGCTGCTGATGCCCTGTGCCGTGGCTGTTACCTGAGCTGTGCCAACTGGGCCGGGCGTGCAGATTTGCGGTGAGCTTAGCGAGTTCCAGGTCCCTGCGCATGCCAGCCCGTTACTTGCTATCGTTAGGACGGCGGTGTTGCTGGACTGAAACGAGACCGGGGTTGCGATTGTAGCGTTGATACTATTCCGGGGAGTCGCAGTAAAACCGAGAATTCCACCCACATCCATTGACGCGCTGTTTGCGGGGCTTAGGCTGATGTTCGCCGGAGCGGCGAAATTCACCGTCCGAGCAGCTTTGCTGCCACAGCCGGCCAGGCCGAAAATCAAAGTTAGGACACTGACCCCCCCGATTATCGAAACGCAGAACCTACCCATGAACCCTCCCCGCCCCGCGATCGTCTGCGGGCGAGCATTCCTTGTTCTGGAAAGTTTCCAGTGTAGAGGCGCGAATAGCTTTCAGCAAGTTGAGCTATATGCGGTTGACGATCCCCGAAGTGAGTTGCTATATTTATAAAGTTCCGCGAGTCAAGTCTGGCTTACCTGTAGCGGCGGTTTTCTCGAGCGCGCCTGGGTGTGCGCGAAGGCCCCCGAAAGCACACAGTTGAGCTTTGGAAAGAAACGCCTCCGGAAGGCAATATGTATCCGGAGACGCCCTCGCTGAAAACGCTCCGCGCAAACCGTTCACGTTGAAGGGATATGCGGGGCAAAGCTGACGAAACGGAGCATCTCCGTGAGGTTTCCGGGCCTGGTGCCACCGTCGGCGGCGTTAGTCTAAACGGGAAATCGAAATCTCTCGCGCCGTACGACTGACGCGAGAAGCATGGTTGGCCAACCGCCATCCAGCCCTGAATCAAGAAAACGCACAGCATCGTGAAAGTCCACGTTGCGGGTGTGCGGATGTGAGCTGCGAGGAGCAGCAGGATAAAGAATGCCAACCTTTAATCAATTGGTGAAAGCTGGCCGCAAGCGGCCTCGGTATAAGACGGCCAGTCCGGCGTTGCAGGGATGTCCGCAAAAGCGAGGCGTATGTACGCGCGTGTACACGCAGACTCCCAAGAAACCGAACTCCGCGTTGCGTAAAGTGGCGCGTGTGCGGTTGACGAATGGTATCGAGGTGACGACCTACATTCCTGGGGTTGGCCACAATTTGCAGGAACACTCGATTGTGCTGATCCGCGGTGGCCGCGTGAAAGATTTGCCCGGTGTGCGCTATCACGTGATCCGGGGAACGCTCGATGCGGTAGGCGTCGCCAATCGGAAGCAGGGAAGATCGAAGTACGGAGCCAAGAGACCGAAGTGACCGCGTTTTGCGGGCGTGAGCGAAGCGGGAGCCCGCAGCGGTCATCCTGAGCGGAGCGAAGGATCTGGTGGTTGATCCAAAGCAGGTTCCTCACCACTTAAGTGGTTCGGAATGACAAGGCTTTAAGATTTTGATTTGAGAGCTGAAAGCTGAGAGCTGATAACAATGCCTAGAAAAGGACATATTACAAAACGCGGCGTGGAACCTGATCCGGTTTACGGATCGGATCTGGTAACGAAGTTCGTCAACTCCATGATGTGGGCCGGCAAGAAGAGCACGGCGGAGGGCATTTTTTATGAAGCCCTGACTCGCCTGCAGCAGAAGGGTGGCGATGAGCCGCTGAAGCTCTTCAAGAAAGCAGTCGAGAACGTCAAGCCGCTGCTTGAAGTGAAGACCCGCCGCGTTGGTGGCGCGAACTATCAGGTTCCGGTGGAAGTAAATCCCGACCGCCGTACATCGCTTGCGATCCGCTGGCTGATCACGTATTCGCGTGGACGCGCTGAGAAGGGGATGATCGACAAGCTCAGCAACGAGTTTCTCGATGCCGCGAACAATCGCGGCGCGGCGATCAAGAAGAAAGAAGATGTACATCGGATGGCCGAAGCTAACAAGGCCTTCGCGCATTATCGGTGGTAGTGCTTTGCGTCCTTTGCGGTTAGAAGCTTTTGACCGCAAAAGATCGCGAAGGCGGCGCAAAGGTCGCAAAGAAAAGCTAAGAGCTACAAGCACCAAAGCTGAATTTAAATGAGCAGTCCCGCAAACATTGCCGGCGAGCAGGAAGTCCGCAAGGACGAGAGAAAGAAAGCTGTGTCCAGAACCGTTCCACTAGAGCGCTGCAGGAACATCGGCATCATGGCCCACATCGATGCCGGCAAGACCACTACGACTGAGCGCATCCTTTTCTATACCGGTAGGACGCACCGCCTGGGTGAAGTTCACGAAGGCACTGCAATCATGGACTGGATGGAGCAGGAGCAGGAGCGAGGCATCACAATCACTTCAGCCGCGACCACCTGTTCCTGGCGCGACGTCCGAATCAACATCATTGACACCCCCGGGCACGTGGACTTTACTGCTGAAGTCGAACGTTCGCTACGCGTGCTTGATGGTGCAGTCGCTGTGTTCGACGCAGTCCACGGCGTGCAGCCGCAGTCGGAAAAAGTCTGGCGTCAGGCTGACAAGTACGGCGTTCCGCGAATTTGTTTTATTAACAAGATTGACAAGATGGGTGCTGATTTTGAGCACGCCATCGATACCATCCGCAAGCGCCTCAATGCCAAGCCTATCGCGATTCAAATTCCCATCGGACAAGAAGACAAGTTCAAAGGTGTAGTTGATCTGCTCGGGATGAAGGCAATCATCTGGAAAGATGAGACACTGGGTGCCGAGTACGTGACCGACGAAATTCCCGCAGAGCTCAAGAAGAAAGCCGAGGCATTCCGCGCACAACTGATCGAAACCGTCGCCGAAAACGACGACGAGATGCTGCACAAATTCCTCGAAGGCGAGGAAATCTCTGCCGATGAACTGCGGGCTTCTCTGCGCAAATCAACGATCGCTTTGAAACTTTTCCCGGTAGTCGTCGGCACGGCGTTCAAGAACAAAGGTATTCAGCCGCTGCTCGATGCGGTTGTAGACTATCTGCCATCCCCACTCGACGTACCAGAAACGCATGGAACCGATCCCGATTCCGGCAAAGCAATTACGCGCAAACCTTCTGATGACCAGCCGTTTTCCGCCCTGGCGTTCAAGATCATGGCTGATCCGTACGTCGGCCAGCTGACTTTTATTCGCGTTTACTCCGGACAGCTCAAATCTGGCGATTCGGTTCTGAACTCACGCACGCAGCGCACCGAGCGCGTCGGACGCTTGCTTAAGATGCACGCCAACAAGCGTGAGGATATTCAGGAAATCCTTGCGGGCGACATCTGCGCGGCGGTGGGCCTGAAAAACGTGAGTACGGGCGATACGATTTGTGACGAGAAACATCCGATTACCCTGGAATCGATCGAGTTCGCCGTCCCGGTAATTTCGGTGGCAGTTGAGCCCAAGACGAAAGCCGACCAGGAAAAGATGGGCATGGCACTAGCCAAGCTGGCCCAGGAAGATCCTACCTTTAAGGTTCACACTGATCCCGACAGCGGACAAACCATCATCAGCGGCATGGGCGAGTTGCATTTGGAAATCATCATTGACCGCATGATGCGAGAGTATAAGGTTGAGGCCAACATCGGTAAGCCGCAGGTCGCGTATCGCGAAACCATCCGCAAAAAGTCCGAGGCTGAAGGCAAATACATTCGTCAGACTGGCGGCCGCGGCCAGTACGGTCACGTCAAGATTCGGGTCGAGCCACAGGAGGCCGGCAAGGGTTACGAGTTTGTGAACGAGATCGTCGGCGGTGTTGTTCCCAAGGAATACATCAAGCCGGTGGATCAAGGGATTCAGGAGGCGCTCGAAGGCGGAGTGCTTGCCGGCTATCCCATGGTGGACGTGAAAGTCGAGCTCTACGATGGCAGCTACCACGAGGTGGACTCAAACGAAATGGCGTTTAAGATCGCGGGTTCGATGGCGTTCAAGGAGGCGGCTCGCAAGGCCAGTCCGGTGCTGCTGGAGCCGGTGATGTCGGTGGAAGTGGTAACACCGGAAGATTTCGCGGGGACGATCATGGGTGATCTGAGCTCGCGCCGCGGACGGATCGAAGGTATGGAGCATCGCGCCGGGTCGCAGGTGATCAAGGCAATCGTGCCTCTGGCAGAGATGTTCGGCTACGCGACGCATATGCGTTCGAGCACGCAGGGCCGGGCCGAATATTCGATGCACTTTGCTCGCTACGAGGAAGTGCCACGCGGCGAGGCCGATGAGATCATAGGGCGGGCGCAGGGGAAGAAATAGATTATGACGTATTTCGGCAACGCCCATGCGTTCAAGTGTTATCAGGGTGACAAGTCAGTCAGCCTGAAGCTAGATAAGAGGGAAGCGCTGTTGATGGCAGAAAACTTGTTGCGGGCGGCAAATCGAAATAAGTCGGTTGATGTCGCGATCTATCCGGCAAGGTCTGCCAAGGCGAAGACAAGGATCAATGTTTTGAGCAGCGATGCTGAGAGTCGCTGAGGTTCAGCCCTGAAGGGGCGGGATGTGAAAGCCCGGCACGGTAGAGTCTGTGTGAGGAACTCAATTTCGGATTGCCCGGGTAGAATCCAGCCGCGAAGCGGCGACAGAATGCAGCCCAGGGCGCAAGCCCTGGGTGAAAGTGGAAAATGAGCAAGCCCCGTAGGGGCGGAAGAACGGTTCTCACACGCACTCGGTAGTGCCGGGTCGGCAGCAAACAGATTTGAGTCCCGAAGGGACGGCACAAAACGCGGACAAGAGTGTCCGCGCCACACAGACGGAGCGCGAGACATGGCGAAAGAGAAATTTGAACGCAACAAACCCCACGTGAACGTGGGCACCATCGGTCACATCGATCATGGCAAGACCACGCTGACGGCGGCCATCACCAAGGTGTTGCAGAAGCACAACCCGAAGATTCAGTTCCGGTCGTTTGACTCGATCGACAACGCGCCGGAGGAAAAAGCGCGCGGCATCACCATCGCCACCGCGCACGTCGAGTATGAGACCGACAAGCGGCACTATGCGCATGTGGACTGCCCCGGGCACGCCGACTACATCAAGAACATGATCACGGGCGCGGCGCAGATGGATGGTGCGATCTTAGTGGTGGCCGCGACTGATGGCCCTATGCCGCAGACGCGCGAGCACGTGCTCCTGGCGCGCCAGGTGGGCGTGCCCTACATCGTGGTGGCTCTGAATAAGTGCGATGCGGTGGATGATCCCGAGCTGCTCGATCTGGTGGAGCTGGAAGTCAGAGAGCTGCTGAAGAGCTATCAGTTCCCCGGCGACAAAGTTCCGGTGGTGCGGCTGTCAGCGCTGGGCGCGCTGAACGGGGAAGCCAAGTGGGAGAAGCAGATTGACGAGTTGATGAAGGCGGTGGACGAGTACGTGCCGCTGCCGCAGCGCGAGACCGACAAGCCCTTCCTGATGCCGATTGAGGATATTTTCTCGATCTCAGGGCGCGGCACGGTGGTGACGGGAAGAATCGAGCGTGGCAAGGTGAAAGTGGGCGAGGAAGTGGAGATTGTCGGCTTCCGCGAGACGCGCAAGACCGTCGTGACCGGGGTGGAGATGTTCAAGAAGCAACTCGATGAAGGCATGGCGGGCGACAACGCCGGCCTGCTCTTGCGCGGCATCGGCAAAGATGAAGTCGAACGCGGCATGGTACTGGCCAAGGGTGGATCGATCACGCCGCACACCAAGTTCAAGGCGGAAGTTTACATTCTGACGAAAGAAGAAGGCGGGCGGCATACGCCGTTCTTCAAGGGCTATCGACCGCAGTTCTATCTGCGAACGACGGACGTGACCGGAGTAGCGGAGCTGCCCGGGGGCACCGAGATGGTGATGCCGGGAGACAACGTGCAATTGGTGATTGAGCTGATCACGCCGGTGGCGATGGAGAAAGGCTTGCGCTTCGCCATCCGCGAAGGTGGGCACACGGTGGGTGCGGGAACGATCAGCGAGATTGTGCAGTAGGAATGTAAGAATGTTGGTGTGGGGCCGGGTCTGCGACCCGGCCGGGCGGGTTAAAGACCCGCCGCCACACGAGCGCATAGCTAAGAGAAGAGCAAGCCAGGAGCTACTTTCATGCCCCGAGAGATCATTACGTTGCAATGCGGTGAGTGCAAAGAGCGGAATTATTCGACAACGAAGAATCGAAAGACCACTCCGGATCGGCTGGAGCTAAAGAAGTTCTGCCGGCGGTGCCGGAAGCATACGCCGCATAAAGAAGTGAAATGAAGTGGCTGGTGGTTAGTGATTAGTGGCTAGTAAAAACGAAACCCAGACACCAACCACTAGCCACTAACCACTGTTTCAGGGGCGTAAGCTCAACGGTTAAACTGCCGGTCTCCAAAACCGGACTTGGGGGTTCGAATCCCTCCGCCCCTGCCAGAATTGGAGAGTAGAGGGCAAGGTGCAGTGATGGGAGTCGAGACAAAGAAGATGGCCAACACACTTGCAGCAGCCGGAGACTTTGGTGATCGCATCAAGTCCTGGCCGGAGCGAATCAAGACTTTTTATAACGACGTGCGCACGGAGATGAAGAAGGTAACCGCGCCCTCGTTCAAGGAAGTACAGGCAACTACAGCGGTGGTTATTATCACGGTTTTCTTGTTCGCATTTTATTTCTGGGTGGTGGACAACACGGTGGGAAGAGGCGTCACTTCCCTGATTCAGTATCTGACCCACCGCTGAAAAAGAGAGGTAGCAGTTTTGGAACAGGTTATGCAGGAAGAAAAACATCAGACCGACGCGGAGACAAGTACCAACGGCGCAGCAGCTAGCGCCGAGTCTCCCGCGGAACAGCCGCGCAATCCGAATATGAAGTGGTACATCATCCACTCGTATTCAGGGTTCGAGCGCAAGGTAAAGGAATCTCTGGAATCGCGCATCCAGGCCTTCGGATTACAGGACAAAATCGGGCGTGTGCTGATTCCGACTGAAGCCGTCACAGAAGTCCGCGGCGGCAAAAAGTACACCGTGGATCGCATGTTCTATCCCGGATATGTGTTGGTCGAAATGGACATGGATGACCACGTCTGGCACGTGGTGAAATCCACGCCTCGCGTGACTGGATTCGTTGGAACCGGGCAGCAGCCAACGCCGCTTTCGGAAGAAGAAGTACAGCACATTGTTTACCGCGTCAGTGAAGCAAAAGATAAGCCCAAGCTCAAGGTCAAGTTTGAGAAGAACGAATCGGTCAAAATCACCGAAGGCCCGTTTGCCACTTTCGATGGCATTGTGGATGACGTGAACGAAGACCGGCAGACCGTGAAAGTGATGGTCACGATTTTCGGCCGCTCGACCCCCGTAGAGTTGGAGTTCAGCCAGGTTGAGAAGAAGGTGTCGTAGCAAACCGATGGGCACATTTAAAGTCAAATTCCGGATCTGGAACCCGGCGCAACCCGAGCGTGTGGAGGACCTGGAAGGTTACGTCGACACGGGCGCTGCGTTTAGTTGGATTTCTCGGGAACGGCTTGAACGCTTGGGCCTGAAGCCAAGCCGTCGCATGCCGTTTCGCACAATCGAAGGACGAGTGCTGGAACGCGATATGGCGGCGGTTTATGTGGGAAGCGACGGCTACTCAGTTCCTGATGTTGTGGTAATGGCGGAACCCGGCGAAATCTCTGGGTATGGCAGCTGATCCGATTCAGAAGAAACTGGTACCGACAATTAACAATTATGTTGGCACTTTCCGCTTGGTAAAGAGTTGCCGAGCGTTGCAGAGGAATTATGGCTAAGAAAGTTACAGGTTCTGTAAAGCTTCAAATTGCCGCGGGCAAAGCGACTCCGGCGCCTCCGGTTGGTCCGGCTCTTGGACAGGCTCAGATCAACATTATGGAGTTTTGCAAGCAGTTCAACGCCCGCACGAGCCAGAAGGAACTCGAAGGGCTGATTATTCCTGTGGTCGTAACTGTGTACAACGACCGCTCGTTCACCTTTATCACCAAGACGCCGCCAGCTTCGATTCTGCTGAAACGCGCTGCAGGGATCGCGAAGGGTTCGGGCGCGCCGAATAAAGATAAGGTCGGCAAAGTAACGCTCAAGCAAGTGGAAGACATCGCCAAACAAAAGATGCCGGACCTTAACGCAGCGTCAATCAATGCAGCAGTTAAGAGCGTCCGAGGGACAGCGCGGTCGATGGGAATTGATGTAGTCGGGTAGCGCCGCCGTCCCGGCGGCCCAATGGCCGGCCAGAGGCCCGGCACTACAGGTTGAGTAACCATCGAGCTTCGCTCAACCGGACGGGCGAGGGCGCCGTCCCCACGCGGGATGAGAAGGGTAGCCAAATGAGAAAAGCGGGAAAGAACATTACGAAGGCGCGACAGGCCGTCGAGGCGCGTCCGTATCAGTTGAAGGAAGCGGTTCCGCTACTGCAGAAAGTTAAATTCGCCAAATTTGACGAGACTGTAGAGGTCACGATGCGCCTGGGCGTCGATCCCAAGCACGCGGATCAAATGGTGCGCGGCACAGTTGTACTTCCACATGGGCTGGGCAAATCAAAGCGGGTGCTGGTGATCGCCAGCGGCGAGAAAGTGAAAGAGGCCGAACAGGCGGGGGCTGATTTTGTCGGCGGCGAAGAAATGGTCGAGAAGATTAATAAAGAGAACTGGACCGACTTTGACGCACTGATCGCTACACCGGACGTCATGAAGTCGGTCGGACGCCTGGGAAAAGTTCTGGGGCCCAAGGGCCTGATGCCCAATCCGAAGACCGGGACGGTTACGTTCGACGTCGCAAGAGCAGTGCAGGAAGTGAAGGCGGGCAAAGTCGAGTTTCGGACGGATAAGACGGCGTTGGTACACGTGCCGGTTGGCAAAATCTCGTTTTCACCGGAGAAGCTGGTCGAGAACGCGACCGTATTGATTACCAGCGTGATTAAGGCGAAGCCGGCAGTCGCCAAGGGCAAGTATGTAAAGGGATGCTACCTGAGTTCGTCGATGGGCCCGGGAATTTCTATCGATACGACGGCGGTTGAGGCGGCGGCGAAGGCATAGGCAATTTAAATTGATGAGGGACTCACGACATGGCGGTTACTAGAGCTAAGAAGACGGAACAGGTTGAGCAGCTGGGAACGGAGCTGAAGAAAGTTTCCAGCGTAATTGTTGCTACCTACAGCAAGCTGACCGTGGCCCAGGATTATGAGCTGCGTAAGACGCTACGCAGTTCAGGCGCGAAGTATCGCGTCGTCAAGAACACGCTAGCGGAGCGCGCTGCCGAGGGCACCAAAGTAGAAGAAGTGCTGAAGGGCCTGTCCGGTGTGACCTCGATAGCCTACACAGAAGGTGATCCGGTAGCCCTGGCGAAAGCGCTTGCGAAGTACGCCAAGGATAATCCGGAGTTCACCTTCAAGGCGGGGGTGGTCGAAGGCCGTGTGGTCTCGATCAAAGAGATCGAAGCGCTGGCGACCATGCCGTCGAAAGAGGAACTTTACTCGAAGCTGCTGTTTCTGATGAATGCGCCGGCACAGCGTTTGGTTACGGCGATGAATGCCGTGGGGCGCGATCTAGCGGTAGTTCTGAATCAGGGCGTGGAGAAGCAGAAGTTTGGCGGAGAGGCGACTCCCGCTGGAGTTTAAGGATGTCATTCTGAGCGAAGCGAAGAATCTATGCACTTGCGTTGTCCTTGAAATGCATAGATCCTTCAGCGGCTTGACGCCGCCTCAATGACAGCGAGGGTTTAGTTATCAGGTCAAGGGTTGCGGCGGTCTGAAATCGCGGCGTTGTCTGGCGCAACGATGAGGACCAAAAGCACTGGAAACTTGCGCCGGTAACAAATTGAAGCAAGGTGACAAAGAAGACTGATAACTCAAATACTGGAGAACTGAAAATGGCGGATTTGGCGCAGTTGGAAGAGCAAATTGTAGGGCTGTCGCTGCTGGATGCGGCGCAGCTGGTCAAAAAACTGGAAGAGCGTCTCGGCGTTTCGGCGGCAGCAGCGGCGCCGGTAATGGTTGCAGGCGGGGGAGCGGGAGCTGGCGCGGCGGCAGCCCCGGCTGAGGAGAAAACTGAGTTCGCGGTCGTCCTCAAGGAAGTGGGCGCGAACAAAATCAACGTGATCAAGGCAGTCCGCGAGGTCACGAGCCTGGGCTTGAAGGAAGCCAAGGATCTGGTGGATGGCGCTCCTAAGACTGTGAAAGAGGGCGTGTCCAAGGAAGAAGCTGAGAACATCAAGAAAAAGTTCACGGAAGCAGGAGCAACGGTCGAAGTGAAGTAGCTGTTGTGGAGAGGTGGGCGTCTCGCCCGTCCAGTTTACCGGGCGGGGACCCCCGGTCTCCACAAGATGCTATTGCTGAATCCGGGAGCGCGGTGTTATCATCTATATCAATACCGCTTCCTCACTCGACCGAAGTGACGCGACTCTCCTCAACAGCCCAAGGAAGCGGAGAGGAGTCGCAAACAAGGGTTGGCAGACTGTTCCGTGGGCAGCGGAACTGAACAGGCCTTAGAACTGGCGCGGAAACTTACATTTCAACAAAGGCCAAACGCCGCCGGTGGCGCTTGCGGGGAGTTATGTCCCTGCGGGCGCGAACGTGCGTGCGGAGGCGTGTCGCTGTTGGCGGGAAGCTGTTAGCCGAGAGCTGTTGCCCGACCGCTCAGGCTGCAAGCTACTGAGTTTGGAGTCAATCTGAATGTCGAAGAATAATACCTTTCGTAAACGCTTTGATTTTTCCAAAATTCCGGCCACGATTCAGATTCCGAATCTGATCGAGGTACAGAAGCGTTCCTATGACCGCTTCCTGCAAATGGACCGCTTGCCCAGCGAGCGCGACGATGCCGGATTGCAGGCGGTGTTTCAGTCGGTGTTCCCCATCACCGATTTCCGCAATGTGTCGCAGCTTGAGTTTGTGGACTATGCCATTGGCAACTGGGAGTGCAAATGCGGCCACTTGAAAGGGCTGCACCATCTGCGCACCACTTGTAAGAATTGCGGATCGACGGTTATCACCGATCCATTTCATCCCGGGGACGTGCTCTGCCAGAAATGCGGAACGTATAACGCCAATACGCCTGATTTTTGCAACAAGTGCGGCGACCCCGTGGGGCTGCAACTGAAGTACGACGTGGCCGAGTGCGAAGAGCGTGGAATGACGTATTCCGCGCCGCTGAAGGTCACGATGCGCCTCACCATCTACGAGAAGGACGCCGAGACCGGCAATCGTTCTATTCGAGATATTAAAGAGCAAGAAGTCTTCTTCGGCGACGTGCCGCTGATGACCGACAACGGCACATTCATTGTGAACGGCACCGAGCGCGTAATCGTCAGCCAGTTGCACCGCTCGCCTGGCGTGTTCTTCGAGACTGCCAATAACCGTACTTACTTTCTAGGCAAGATCATTCCCTACCGCGGATCGTGGGTGGAGTTCGAGTACGACCAGAAGAATGTCCTCTATGTCCGGATCGATCGGAAACGCAAGTTTTTGGGGACGATTTTCCTGCGGGCATTGGGTCTGCGTGCGGGCGAAGACATTCTGAAGACGTTCTACACTGTCGACCGTCTCGTCATTCGCGACAAGAAGCTGTATTGGACGATCGATCCGGCCAGTGAAAAGCCGACCAATCTGCTGGGCATGAAGCTGGCGCGCAGTATCAAGAATAAGTCCGGAGATGAGGTCGCGCACTCTGGGCGCAAGCTCAATGCGGCGACTCTGAAAGAAATTCAGAAAGCGAAGATCAACGAGATTGAGGTTGATATCACTGATCTCGAAGGCGCTTGGGTGGCGGGTGATGCGGTTGACACGACGACCGGTGAAGTCCTGCTCGAAGCTAACTCGGAGCTGACCGCCGATAAACTTTCGAAGATTCTTGATTCCGGTGTGGTCGAGCTGAGCCTCTTCTTTCCGGAGCGGGATGATGTGGGCACAGTCATCAGCCAGACGTTGAAGCGCGACTCGGTAAACACGCCGCAGGAAGCACTGATCGAAATCTACCGCAAGCTACGGCCGGGCGATCCGCCGACGCTGGACACGGCGACGGCGCTCTTTCACGGCATGTTTTTCGATCCGCGCAAATATGACTTTTCGCGTGTGGGCCGGCTGAAGTTCAACATCAAGCTGTTTGAAAACCAGGATGCGACCAAGCTGGACAATCGCACCCTGGAACCGGATGACTTCTATGCGACCATCCGGTACTTGCTCAAGCTGCGCAAGAATATCGGCGCGGTAGATGACATCGATCATCTCGGCAATCGCCGCGTGCGCGCGGTCGGCGAATTGCTCGAAAATCAGTTTCGCATCGGCCTGGTGCGTATGGAACGCGCCATTAAAGAAAAGATGAGCGTGTATCAGGAGATGTCCACGGCCATGCCGCACGACCTGGTGAATGCCAAGCCGGTGATGGCCGCGATTCGCGAGTTCTTCGGGTCCTCGCAGCTTTCGCAGTTTATGGACCAGACGAACCCGCTTTCGGAAATTACGCACAAGCGGCGTCTCTCGGCTCTTGGGCCGGGAGGTCTATCGCGTGAACGCGCAGGGTTCGAAGTTCGCGACGTGCACCCGACGCACTACGGACGCATCTGCCCGATCGAGACGCCGGAAGGGCCGAATATCGGACTGATTTCTTCGTTGAGCTGCTATGCGCGCATCAACGATTACGGCTTCATCGAGTCCCCATACCGGCGCGTGAAGAACGGGCGCGTGCTCGATTACGTGAGCATTGTGAATGCCGGCGACAGCGATTACAAAGTCGGCGATCACGTGGAGAAGCATGAGATTGAGAAGGTCAATGCCGAACTGAAAGAGCGGCGGAAGAAGACTGCTGATGTTGAGCCGTATTCGTTCTATCTCTCGGCTTGGGAGGAAGACCGTCACGTTATCGCACAGGCAAACGTAGAGCTTGATGATAAGGGGCGCATCGTCGGCGACCTGGTCAATGCCCGCAAATCCGGCAATTTCGTACTGGTAAACCGGGATGAGGTTGATTACATCGACGTCAGCCCGAAGCAGCTTGTCTCGGTTGCCGCTTCGCTCGTGCCGTTCCTCGAACACGACGACGCGAATCGTGCGCTGATGGGCGCCAACATGCAGCGGCAGTCGGTTCCATTGTTGCGCGCGGAAGCGCCGATTGTGGGTACTGGAATGGAGGATGTTACGGCGCGCGATTCTGGCGCGGTGATTCTGGCGCGGCGCAATGGCGTTGTGGATTCTGTGGATTCCGAGCGCATCATCGTGCGCGTCGAGGGTGAGCACCATCCCGGACAACTCTCGCGTGAGGTTGGCAGCGACATTTACCAGCTCACAAAATTCAAGCGTTCCAACCAGAACACCTGCATCAACCAGAAGCCGGTGGTGCTGAGGGGGCAGCGCGTGGAGAAGGGCCAGGTGATTGCGGACGGTCCTTGCACCGATCACGGCGAGCTGGCGCTTGGACGTAACGTGCTGGTCGCCTTTATGCCGTGGCGCGGCTACAACTTTGAAGACGCTATTCTCGTCTCCGAGAAGCTGGTGAAGGAGGATTACTACACTTCGCTGCACATCGAAGAGTTCGAAATCGAGTCTCGCGACACCAAGCTCGGCCCGGAGGAAGTCACCCGCGACATTCCGAACGTAAGTGAGTCCATGCTCCGTAATCTGGACGAAGCGGGCGTGATTCGCATCGGCGCAACCGTGAAGCAGGGTGACATTCTGGTGGGCAAGGTCACGCCGAAAGGCGAGACGCAGCTCACGCCGGAAGAAAAGCTGCTGCGGGCGATCTTCGGCGAAAAGGCCGGAGATGTGCGCGACGCATCGCTCTACTGCCCGCCGGGAATCGAAGGCGTGATCGTTGACGTGAAGATCTTCTCCCGCAAAGGACAGGAGAAGGACGAGCGCGCCAAGGCCATCGAAGCTACGCAGATTGCTAAGCTCGAGAAGAACCTGTCAGATGAGATTCGAATCCTGACCGACGAGCGCCTTAAGCGCTTGGAGAACATTCTGGGCGGCAAGGAAGTGCTCGCCGATCTGCATGACGAGCGCACCAATAAGCGGTTGTTGACCAAAGACGCAATTCTCGATCGTGACACCATCGAACGCATCTCGACGCGCAACCTGAAGCGGATCAAGTATGCGGACAAAGACCCGCGAGTGAACGAGCAGATCGACGAGATCGAGGAAATGACCTCGCGTCAGATCGATGTACTGAAGAAAATTGTCAACGAGAGAAAAGACAAGTTGACCAAAGGAGATGAGCTCCCCCCGGGCGTGATCAAGCTGGTCAAGGTTTACATCGCCATGAAGCGCAAGCTGAGCGTTGGCGACAAGATGGCTGGCCGTCACGGTAACAAGGGTGTCATCGCGCGGATTCTGCCGGATGAGGATATGCCGTACCTCGAGGACGGCACCGCAGTCGAGATTGTGCTGAATCCGCTCGGCGTTCCCAGCCGTATGAACGTAGGGCAGATTCTCGAGACCCATCTGGGCTGGGCTGGGCATGAACTGGGTGGCAAGATCGCGCGATTGCTGAAGGAGAACTCGAAAGAGGAAGCGATACGCCGCGAACTGAAAGCCCTGTTCAAGGACACGACCCTTGCAGACACCATCGCGGAGCTGGACGACGAAGATCTTGCGGCGGTTGCGCCGACTCTTACGCGTGGCGTGTTTACCGGTTCACCGGTATTCGACGGCTCGAAAGAGACCGAAATCAAGGCGCTGCTGCGCAGTTCTGGTCTGCCCGAGTCCGGCAAAACCAATCTGTATGACGGCATGACTGGCGAGAAATTCGAACAGCCGGTCACGGTCGGCTACATCTACATGCTGAAGTTATCGCACCTGGTTGATGACAAGATTCACGCGCGTTCCATCGGCCCGTACTCGCTAATCACCCAGCAGCCGCTGGGCGGAAAGGCGCAGTTCGGCGGACAGCGCTTCGGAGAGATGGAAGTTTGGGCGCTCGAGGCTTACGGCGCTGCATTCATCCTGCAAGAGCTGTTGACGGCGAAGTCGGATGATGTTTATGGCCGCACCAAGATTTATGAGGCCATCGTCAAGGGCGAAGCTGCCATGGAGCCGGGCGTGCCGGAATCGTTCAACGTGCTGATTCGCGAATTGCAGTCGCTGTGCCTGGATGTGGAGTTGATCAAGGCTGCCGAGAGAAAGCCGGTGCAGGCGGCAGCAGCGGATTAAACATCAGTTGCCAGTTGTCAGTTGCCAGGAACGAACTGACACTGGCTGCTCAACAGGTTTTATAGATGTCTTCGGTGCGACTCCAAGCCGATTTTATCGGAGATTTGCTGTGTCTCTCTCACAAAGACACGGCGATTGATGAGAACGGGAATGTTGTCGTACTCCGGAGCGGAATGTCGGTCATGGCGTTTGATGAAGATCAGGATGAAAGCGGGAACCGGGATAATTTGATCGCCTCGGGTACCGTTGAACCATCTCCAGATTCGCTTCGATGTCTCGGCTCGCGATGGGTTCTGCATATCGACGAGCAAGGAGTAAGACACGAATCCGATCTGCGCAAGAACGACGAAAGAGTTTTTGAAGAACAGTTCCGCAGGGCTTCAGCTCTCGGCTGCCGCGGGACGCAAAACAACTGGCCACTGACAACTGGCTACTGTTTTTGAGAGCAGGAAGTGGAGGAACACCTTGTTTCGTTCGAGCCCCTTTGATCTGGCAAATCCTATCGCCGATTTCGATGCTATTCGCATCAGCCTGGCCTCTCCGGAAAAGATCCGGAGCTGGTCGCACGGTGAAGTAACTAAGCCTGAAACGATTAACTATCGCACTTTTAAGCCGGAGCGCGACGGACTGTTCTGCGCGCGCATTTTTGGTCCGGTAACGGATTGGGAATGTCTCTGCGGCAAGTACAAGCGGATGAAGCACCGCGGGGTAATTTGCGACAAGTGCGGTGTGGAAGTCACGCTGTCGAAAGTGCGCCGTGAGCGCCTGGGACATATCGAGCTGGCGTCTCCCTGCTCCCATGTATGGTTCTTCAAAGGGCTGCCCAGCCGCATCGGACATCTTCTCGATATTTCTTTGCGCGACCTCGAGTCTGTTCTGTATTTCGAGGCATACGTCGTGGTTGAACCTGGCGACGCTCCAGTGAAAGAGCGCGAGGTCATCAAAGACGAAGCGAAGTACCGCGAGTTGGATCAGCAATACCGCCCGGCCGGCTTCAAAGCCATGATGGGCGCGGAGGCGATCAA
>Ga0066705_10000004_pt1 | contig 39211 bp, 33 predicted proteins | sample GraSoiAngelo_154_FD_66506 | JGI IMG/M metagenome (GOLD analysis project Ga0066705, IMG submission 66506) | Grasslands soil microbial communities from the Angelo Coastal Reserve, California, USA - 14_1009_13_20cm | ecosystem: Environmental > Terrestrial > Soil > Grasslands | place: USA... | reverse complement strand
CTTTGTTTCCGAAAGACGGAGTAGAGCGAAGATTTCTCGCGTAGTCTACTCTCCTGAAAACATTACAGTTGATCATGCGGCGTTCCAGCGGCCAGACGATCCAAGTCCAGACCAGCTATCTACACAGATAGCACCGCTATCTGTTCGGATAGACATAACGCGCGGTTCGAGTTGAGCGTGTGCAACTCCGATTAACGAAATTAAAATTTTTCATGCCTGAATCTTCGAACTTGGTTGACTCATCTCATTAGCGTCGTTAGTATCGCGAAAGCATGAATTCTTCCTGCCAGATCTGTGCATGTTGTTCTTGTTGTTGTATGCGTGTGTCTGGCGCAGGGAGGCTGCTGATCTAAGGGTTATCTAGAACACGGCACTCATATCCACCGCCAGCACAAAGTTGCTGGCGGTGGTTTTTTATGCCCACAAACACCGAAACCAAAGCGCAGCGCGTAGAGCGATTGAAGCGGGAGAAGAATCCCTGGGAGGGCCTCGATGAGATTCGCCGCTTCTCGCGCGAAGGATTCAGCGCGATTCCGCCTGAATGGCTGGGAACATACTTCCGCTGGTGGGGCGTCTACACGCAGGGTGATGGAGCTGGAGCCATTGGCGGGCAGGGCGGGGAAGGCAAAGCCCTTCCTTACTTTATGGTCCGCATCCGCATTCCGAATGGTTTGCTTTGCTCACAGCAACTTCGCACGATTGCAAATGTCACTGAGCGCTACGCGCGCGGAACCGCCGACATTACCGTGCGCCAGAACATTCAGCTTCACTGGGTGACGATTGAAGCTTTGCCGGAATTATTGGACGCACTGTGGAAGGCGGGACTCACTACTAAAGGCTCGTGCGGTGACGATACTCGCAACATCACGGGTTGCCCACTGGCCGGCGTTGATGCCGACGAAATTTGTGATGCCTCACCACTCGCTCTGGATGCGAATCGCTTCTTCGAAGGCAATCCGGATTTCTACAATCTTCCGCGCAAATTCAAAGTCTCAATCACCGGATGCCGCGTCTGGTGCTCTTATCCCGAAATTAATGACGTAGGACTCACGGCAATCCGGCGAGGCTGCGAAATCGGATTTTCTCTGCGCGTCGGCGGCGGCCTCTCAACCGATCCGCACTTGGGATTTCGCCTGAATGCATTCGTGCGCTGGGAGCAAGTAGTTCCAGTGCTGGCCGGCATCGCCCAAATCTTTCGCGACAGTGATGGCCTGCGTGAAAATCGCGAGCGTGCGCGACTGAAATTTCTGTTTCTAAAGCATGGATGGAGCGCGGCCAGCTTCCAAGATGAACTGGAGCGGAAGCTGGGTTTCAGGCTTGATCCGGCAGTTCCCGAGCAGCGGCCTGATGACGTATATCGCGATCACGTAGGCATTCACCCGCAAAAGCAGCCTGGGTATTCGTATATGGGCGCTGCGGTATTGCGAGGGCGAATCTCCGCTCAGCAGATGCAGCGAGCCGCTGATCTCGCCGAAGAGTTTGCTGGCGGCGAGTTGCGCACAACAAACATGCAGAATCTGCTCATCGTTAATGTTCCCAATCACAACGTAGAGAAACTGGCACAGGGATTGGACGATGCCGGTTTGCGAGTGGGCGCCTCGCCATTTTGGCGTGGCGCAATCGCCTGCAGCGGAACGGAATTCTGCAAGTTGGCGATTACCGAGACCAAGAGTTTTGCTCGTTGGCTTGTAGAAGAGCTCGAAGAAAGACTTCCTGGATTCGAGCAGCACTTAAAGCTGTACGTAACCGGCTGTCCCAATAGCTGTGGGCAGCACTGGATTGCAGACATTGGGATTGAAGGCAAGAAGATCAAAGTTGATGGACGGTTGCAGGATGCCTATTACTTCTGCGTGGGCGGCGCAGTCGGTTTGCATCAGTCGATTGCTCGCCCAATCGGTTACCGCTGCTTGGCCAGCGAAGTTCCAGATGCGATTGAAAGACTCTTGCAGCGGTATCTCCAGGAAAGATTGTCCGGAGAAAATCTGCGGAAGTTTTTCGCTCGGCACAGCGACGAAGAACTGCGCGAGTGCCTAGCGGGCAAGTTTCTCGCGGCAGTGGCCCGGGATGCTTCTCCGGGACGTGTGCCGCATGCGGTTGAGGGTTAGGGATGACTAGTTTGTTCCCGATGTTTTTAAAACTCGAGGGCCGGCCGTTCCTGGTAGTGGGCGCGGGAACAGTCGCCGAGGGAAAGATTAATGGTCTGCTGCTCTCTGGCGCTGCGGTTCGAGTTGTTGCGCCACGTGCTAACGCGGCCGTCGAGGAGTGGGCGCGCAAAGGCGCGATCCGCTGGGAAGCTCGCGAATTTTCTCCGGCAGATCTCGATGGCGTCTTTCTCGTAATCGTAGCCACATCCTCGACGCACGTGAATGAAGCTGTCTTTCACGAGGCTCAGCGTCGCAACGTCCTTTGCAACGTGGTAGATGATCCCCAGCACTGCGATTTTTATTATCCCGCGGTCGTCCGCCGTGGGCAGCTTCAGATTGCGATTTCGACAGCAGGGGAAAGTCCAGCTCTGGCGCAGAAACTCAGGCGGGAACTGGAGACGCAATATGGTCCGGAATACGAGAGCTGGATAAAACATCTCGGAAAAGCGCGGCGCGAGCTTTTTGCTCGAAACATTGATGCGGAAAAGCGCCGCCATAGGCTTCACGAGCTCGCCAGCGAGCCACCTGTGACGGCGCTGATCAACAAGGGAGAACGTTCATGAACGGCAAAGTATATCTGGTGGGCGCCGGCCCCGGAGATCCGGAGATGTTAACGCTAAAGGCCTTGAGGGTTCTGAAGCGCGCAGACGTTGTCCTTCACGACGAATTGGTGAGCACGGAGATACTCGCGTTCGTGCCTTCCACGGCTCGAATTCAAAACGTGGGCAAGCGTTGCGGAGGCAAAAGCACCAGGCAGAGCGAGATCAATTCGCTGCTCGTCCAGTATGCCTTGTTAGGTTTGCAGGTGGTGCGCTTGAAAGGTGGCGACCCGTTCATCTTTGGCCGCGGAGGCGAAGAGATGCAAGCCCTCCGCGAAGCTGGCATCGAGGTGGAGATTGTTCCGGGCATCACCGCTGCTCTTGGCGCGGCAGCCGCCGTCCAAATCCCTCTCACCCATCGCGGGATTGCATCGTCACTCGTGTTCTTAACAGGTCATTACGCAGAGAGCGCGAATTCCGACCACTGGCCTGATGCCATCGCCCCGAACACGACCGTTGTTGTGTACATGCCGGGGCACAACCACGATGCAACAGCACAGAAATTGCGGGGGGCAGGCGTAGCTCCCGAAACCCCCTGCGCGATCGTTTCGCGCATCGGTTCACCCGACGAAAGAATTTGCCAGACGACCATCGCGGAACTCTCCTCAATCGCCGCGCTTCCTGCGCCGTCGCTGCTCGTTGTCGGTGAGGTGGTGCGCTTCGCCCAACATCGTTCTCTGGGCGAACAGTTCTCACAATTCGTTGCTGGTCGTCTGGAGGCCTTGCCAGGAACTCGAACTCAGGAGCGGGCATTGTGAAAGAAGATCTACAGCAGATCCAGGCTCAAGCAGAAAATTGGCGTCCCGAGGAAGTTCTCCGCTGGGCGTACACAACCTTTCAGGGCGACATTGCGATGGCTTCTGGCTTTGGCGCCGAAGGCATGGTCCTGATGGATATTGCCTCGCGCGTTCATCGCCATTTCCGCGTTTTTACACTGGACACAGAATTTCTATTTCCCGAAACTTACGATTTGATTGACCGCGTCGAGAAGCGGTACGGAATTAAGGTCGAGCGAGTCTTTTCCTCGTTGACACCCGAGGAGCAGGACAAAGTCCACGGGCCAGCCCTGTGGACCCGCGATCCTGATCTGTGCTGCAACCTGCGGAAAGTAGAACCGCTAAGGAATAAGCTCAGAGAGTTGCGGGCCTGGATCACCGCCATTCGCCGCACCCAAACCGCTGCTCGAGGCTTTGCTCGCAAAGTGGAATGGGACACGAAGTTTCAGCTAGTCAAAGTGAATCCGATTGCGGATTGGACTTCTGAAATGGTTTGGACTTACATCCGCAGACACAATGTTCCCTACAATCCGCTACACAACCGCAATTATTCGAGTATCGGCTGCACACATTGCACTCGCCCTATCCAAGCCGGAGAAGATGCTCGCGCCGGGCGCTGGCCTGGCTTCAACAAAACGGAATGCGGCCTGCACGTTGCCGAGCCGCAAGTGGCTGCGCCTCTGGTCCAAATCGAATATCCGGTGCATTGCGAAGAGAATTAACAGCCGCTCAAAAAAATCCATTAGCGCCATCGAAATTCTAAATTGTACTTTCACGTGCCGTTGAAGATACACAAGATGGATGAGGCGCAACCAATTCGCTGTCGACCACGACGCGTGCGGCGTCGGTTTTGTCACGCAATTGGGTCATCGCGGATCGCATGAGATCGTGGAGCGCGCGCTAGAGGCGCTGCGACGCTTGGCGCACCGTGGTGGGGTGGACGCTGATGGCCGCAGCGGCGATGGCGCTGGCCTGCTCACACAAATTCCGGATTCCTTCATTCGCAAACAGGCATGGCAGGACGGGATCGATCTGCCTGCTGTTTTCGGCGTGGGAATGGTCTTTCTACCTGCCGGCAATGAGGCTTCGGCGCGAGCCGCAATTCAATCGACTGCGATCGACAACCGCATTTACTGTCTAGGTTGGCGCGTCGTCCCGATTAAGGCAGAGGTTGTCGGGCCGCGCGCTCGCGATACGCTTCCTATCATCGCGCAATGTTTCTTCGCGCCTGAGCACGCAACAGATCGTCTTGAATTACTCCTGTTCCGGCTGCGCAAGCAAGTGGAACGATATGCTCCTTCGGGAACCTACGTTTGTTCGCTCTCCTCGCGAACCGTAGTTTACAAAGGACTGCTGACACCTGAGCAACTGCCTGCGTTCTACCCTGATCTGGGCGATTCGAAATTCGAAAGCTCCTTCGCAATCTTCCATCAGCGCTATTCGACCAATACGCAGCCAAGTTGGTCGCTGGCGCAGCCATTTCGTTTGGTTGCCCACAACGGAGAGATCAACACCATCAGCGCCAACCGCAGATGGCTGCACGCTAGAGAAGCAGCGTTGCGAAAAGAGCTGCGACTTTCTGACGAAGATCGTCTGCTGGAACTTGGCGTCAGTGATTCCGCCAGCTTCGATAACGCATTCGAACTCTACTTGAGCCGAGGATACAGTGCGACTGAATCCATGCTGGCAATGGTGCCTCCAGCCTGGGAGAACGCTCCGGCGCTTACTCCCGAGCTGCATGGATTCTTGGAGCAACATGCCCGCACGCAGGAACCCTGGGATGGCCCCGCGGCACTGATTTTTACTGATGGCGAGGTAGTCGGCGCTAGGCTCGATCGCAACGGCCTACGTCCGCTGCGCTATACGCTTACAGCAGATGGCCTGCTGGTGGCCGGTTCGGAAGTCGGCATCGCAGACCTGCACGGGAAGCGAGTTATCGAACGCCAACGCCTCGGCCCCGGCGAAATGTTGTTGGCCAATCCCGCCACCGGCGAGTTGGTCCGGCCGAATGAATCTTTACCCATACGAAGGGTCGCGCGTAAGCCTGCGGTCATCGTTAGTCCGAGAGAACACTCCGACCCCTCTTCGCACGAGCCAGAGACCAAGCAGAGTATGGCGGCCTTGGGCTGGACGGAAGATCAATTTCGACTGTTGTTTCGTCCTCTGGTCGACCCAGGCCAGGAAGGCGTGTGGAGCATGGGCGATGACGCAGCTCTTGCCTCGCTTTCCAAGTTTCAGCGGCCACTATGGGATTACTGCAAGCAGCGGTTCGCCCAAGTCACGAATCCTCCGATTGATTCACTGCGGGAGAGTCATGTGATGTCGCTGCGGTTGTCTCTCGGCGACTCTGTTGCGCTCCCGTCTCCCGTAATCGATACTGCGCAATTGAAAGCGTTGCAGCAGCATTTTCGCTCCATCGCTTCCATCGATTTTACGTTTCCCGTTTGCGAAGGAGTTGAAGGAGCGCAAGTCGCACTAAGGAGAATTCGAGAACAGGCGACGGAAGCCGCCTCGAAAAATCGCGGACTTGTTCTGCTCACGGATCGTGGCGTGGATGCAGCGCACGCAGCTGTTCCTGCACTGCTGGCCGTGGCTGACGCTTGGAAATCATTGGTGCAAGCTGGCGGCTGTGAAATCCCGTTAGTCATCGAAACCGGGCAAGTGGTCGATACTCATCATCTTGCTCTGCTTGTCGCGGCGGGCGCGAGTGCAGTGCTGCCTTACCTGGCGCTGCAGCAAGCCAACCTGTTTGCCACCGCAGGCGCGACACGGTATCGCGTGGCTGTCGAAAAGGGCTTGCGCAAGGTGATCGCGCGGATGGGAATTTCCAACATCGCGAGTTATCGCAACAGCCAACTCTTTGAAACTCTAGGCCTCGATGCCGAAATCTGTGATGAATTCTTTGAGGATGTCGGCCGGGCCCGCGGAGGCAAGAGTCTCCGCGAAATTCTGCAAGATTGTCTAGACCGGCACTGCGAAGCCTTTGCGGAGAAAACGACAGGGTTGCGGGACGTCGGCCTTTATCGCTTCCGCCAGGCTGGCGAGCAGCACGCGAATTCTCCCGAACTCGTCCGCCGCTTGCATCGCTATATCAAATCGCCGACGGAAGAAAACTACCAAGCGTTTTCGGAGCTCGGCGAACAGCGCGCTCCGATTGCTATCCGTGATCAACTCGAAGTGGTACCTGGCCCTCCAATTCCCCTCAACGAAGTCGAATCAGACGCGTCCATCCTCAGCAGGTTCAGCACGCAAGCCATGTCCTTGGGAGCGGTCTCACCGGAGACGCATCGCACTCTGGCCACTGCTATGAATCGCTTGGGTGCGCGCAGCAACACTGGCGAGGGTGGAGAAGATTGCGAGGTTTATAGCGGGAGTTCAGAAGCAAACAATCGAGTAAAGCAAGTAGCCTCGGCGCGCTTTGGAGTCACCGCCGAGTATCTGGTTCATGCTGACGAATTGGAGATCAAAATTGCCCAGGGCGCCAAACCAGGCGAAGGCGGCCAGTTGCCCGCGAGCAAAGTCTCAGCCTACATTGCGCGCCTGCGTCACGCCACGCCGAACATGACGCTGATCTCACCGCCTCCGCATCACGATATTTACAGCATCGAGGATCTCGCGCAACTAATCTACGATCTGCGCGCAGTGAATCCTCGCGCCCGCATTGGCGTAAAGCTGGTAGCGAGCACCGGAGTAGGCATTATCGCCGCAGGTGTCGCCAAAGCGGGAGCGGACGTCATCACCATCAGCGGACATGACGGAGGCACAGGCGCTTCACCATTGAGTTCTATCAAAAACACCGGTTCACCCTGGGAAGTTGGCCTCCGCGAAACCCATATCGCTCTAATCAAGGCTCGTTTGCGTGGGCAAGTTCGACTGCGCGTGGATGGCGGCTTCAAGTTCGCGCGCGATGTGATCGTTGCCGCTTTGCTCGGCGCCGACGAATTCGGCTTCGGTACCGCCGCCCTGCTGAGTATTGGATGTGTAATGGCGCGGCAGTGTCATCTAAACACCTGTCCCGCAGGCATTGCTACTCAGGATGAAAAGCTCCGCGCTCGCTTCGCCGGAAAGCCAGAAATGGTGGAAAGCTACTTCCGTGCTCTAGCGCGAGAAGTTCGTGACCGCCTGGCGAGCATGGGCGCACAGTCAATTGCGGATATTGTGGGTAGAGCAGACTTCCTCGAGCCGAGAAATTCTGAAGCAAAACGGGCCTTAGCCGATTTACTCGATCTCGTTCCCACACCTCAACAAAAAGGGTTCCTGATTGACCAAGACACATCCTTGCATCTTGAGCTGACTAGAACCCTCAACCATCCGCTCGATTCGCGACAACATTTCCAAATCTCCAGCGCGGACCGCTCCATCGGAGCTCATTTGAGTAGCGAAATTCTTCGGCGCTCGGACGTTTCGATAGGCTCCAAGAGCTACGAATTTTTCGGCAGCGCCGGTCAGAGCTTCGGCGCATTTCTGGTCCCCGGATTGAATTTCCATCTGAACGGGGAAGCCAATGATTACGTCGGCAAAAGCCTAAGCGGCGGTACGATTTCGATCAGTGGCGGTGAGGAAGCCTCGCGCCGTGGCGACGTGCTCGCCGGCAACACTATTCTTTACGGCGCTACCAGCGGCGAGCTGTATATTGCGGGCCAAGTAGGCGAGCGGTTTGCTGTGCGCAACAGCGGCGCTTTCGCCGTGGTTGAAGGCGCTGGCCAGCACGCCTGCGAATATATGACTGCCGGCGTGGTTGTGATTCTTGGCTCGACGGGTATGAATCTGGGTGCCGGGATGACGGGCGGCCTGGCCTACCTGCTACGCGAGTCGATTGGCGGCCATGGATACAACCAGGAGTCCGTTCGGCTCGCTCCACTTGAAGTTCGCGAGGAAATCTGGTTGCGGCGTGTCCTGCTCAAGCATCTTCGATTGACGAACAGTCCGCGAGCCGGAGCATTGCTGAGTACAAGTTTGCCCTTGCCGTTTCTGCGAGTCGAACCGATTGTGCCGCCGTGCAGCGTCGCTGAAACCTGGTCTGCCACTTTGGCAAGGACCAGGGCGAGAAAGATTTCTGTGCCAATGCTGGAAGTGCCGGTTCACAGTCAAACGACGGCCGTAATGTAGGCCTCGCAGCACAGAGTTCGCTCTCTCGCCTCCGATATAATCACGGCACTACTCATGGATTTCGACCAGCTAGTCACATTTCTCGAAGTTGCCAAGCTCGGTAGCTTTTCGCGGGCGGGACAGAAAGTGTTCCGGTCGCAGTCCGCTGTCAGCGCGCAAATTCGCCAGCTCGAGCAGGAGTACGGAGACCGCTTGCTCGACCGCTCAGGCAAAGACGTAACCTTAACTCCCGCTGGCCGAGTTCTGTTTGCCTATGCGGAAAAGCTTTTGCAGATGCGCGACGAATCGCTGCTCGCCGTCGCCGACCAGGGAAGCACCACACGCGGAACGCTAGTCATCGGCGCTAACGAAGCAACCTGCCTCTACGTTCTTCCCGACGTCTTCGCAAAGTTCTGTCACCTTTATCCTGGCGTGCAGATGAGCATCTATCGCAATTTCAGCTACAAGATCATTGAGAAATTGGAGAACGGTTCCATCGATGTTGGCATCGTTACTCTGCCCGTTAAATCACCAAGCCTGAAGTCGCATGCCATATTTCGCGATCAGCTCATGTTGATGGTCAGTCCACAGAGTCCTCTCGCCAAGCACGACGTGGTGCCCGTGAGTGAAATCGTCAAACAGCCGCTGCTTCTCCCCAAGATGGGTTTCAGCCGCCGCCTGATGGATAAACTATTCCGTCCCTATGCGGCTCAGTTGCAGGTGCGCATGGAACTCGCGAGCGTCGGCATGATCAAGAGCTTCGTTGCGGCCGGCCTGGGTGTTTCGCTAATCAGCGCTAGCTTTGCGCGCGATCAGGTTCTGGCGGGACGAGTGAAATTGATTCCCATCCAGGACCAGGAATTGTGGCGGGAGTTGGGTTTGGCTTACCGCCGTGACCGGACATTGACGCGGGCCACGACTACGTTCATTAGTACCGTTCGCCAGCTAGCGGCAGCATCAAAGTAAGCGCATCGAATTTCCTGATCCTGTCCATCAGAATTTCAAATTTCTCTTTCCAACGGCCGATTGGTAGCCTACTAATGGAAAGACCTCAGAATTACTGGCGACGTCTGCCGGCAATCCCACAATCAAAGACAATCTGAGGAGTATTTTTATGAGTGAATTGGAAACCAGCTTGAATAAGATACTCGAAGAACATCAGCACGAGAGCGGGTTGCATATGATTGGCGGCCGGCGTAGGCTGCTTGATCGCCTGGTGCAGTTCTTCGAAGAGTTTTGTGTAGAAAGTCCGGAACCCCGGCTCCGCTCAGGACAAAACAACTGATTTCATGTCAACCATGAATCCCACTTCCCGGAAGACGAAGCGAATTACAGCCGGTATGGCGACACGAATTACGTGTCTTCTGGGGGAGGGCGTCTGGTGAGCTGAGAAAGACAAGTTTAGCCGGCCGACAAGACCCACCGCCAGAAGCAAGTGGCAGGTGGGTTTTTTATTGCTCGCGAGGAGAACGTGATGAGCGAATTGTTAGGTGGGAGCGCAGGAGAACGGCAATGCGTAGTTATGAAGTTCGGCGGCACTTCCGTTGAGGACGCTGCTGCGATTCGCCGTCTGTGCCAAATCGTGAAAGGACGACTGCGACATCGCCAGGTAGCGGTCGTCAGCGCGCTGGCCGCGGTCACTGACCAGCTTTTCGCGGCCGGACGAACTGCCGCCGAAGGGAAGCTGGAAACTGCGCTTGCCATCGTAAGAGACATTCAGGAACGGCATCTCCGCATTGCCGGAGAGCTTCTGGGCTCGGATGAAGGCGATCTCTTCTTCAAGGATTCGGTGCACGATTTTCGTGCTGCTGTCGCATTACTCAGGAGCATTTCCGCAGCGCGTGACTTCAGCTTGCGTGCGCAGGATCACCTGCTCAGCATGGGAGAGCATTTTTCCAGCAAACTTGTGCGCGCAGCTCTTGTGCGGAACGGGCTCGAAGCAGTTTGGGTTGATGCGAAAGAGTGCATCATAACCGACGCTGCGCACACCAGGGCGACTCCACTGTGCGATGAGACTAATCGGCGACTGCAAATTCTCCTTGCTCCACTGCTTCAGGCGGACCGTATTCCTGTTCTCGGCGGCTTTGCTGGTTCTACGCTTGATGGGATTCCGACTACGCTCGGACGCGGTGGCTCCGACTTCAGTGCAGCCATCGTGGGTGCCGGTCTTCACGCGAAGAAAATCGAGATCTGGACTGATGTTGATGGCGTGATGACCACCGATCCGGATCTGTGTTCTGAAGCGCAGCGCGTTTCCAGGATGAGCTTTGAGGAGGCGGCGGAATTGGCATACTTCGGCGCGAAAGTCCTTCATCCCGCCACCCTGTTGCCGGCAAGGCGTCAAAATATTCCGGTTTGGGTTCTAAACTCACGGAACCCAGGGGGAGCCGGCACGGAAATTTGCGGGCATTCGCGCGATGAAGGACGCGTAAAGGCGCTCAGCGTCAAGCGTGGCGTTGCCGTAGTTGATGTTGAGCCGCTTCGCTGGCTCGCGCCCGAGTTATTGCGCGAAGTTTGTGAAGTCTTCGAAAATCACCAGCACACGCTGGATTTGCTATCCGCTTCTCGCGGCAGCTTGTCGCTGCTCGTCACCTCAATCGCCTCTCTGCCCGCGATTGCCGAAGAGCTGAAAGGCCTCGCCAGCGTGCGCTGGGAGAATCACAAAGCTCTCGTCTGCTTAGTGGGCGAGAAGATTCGTCGGCGACCGGAAGTCGCCAGCCAGGTATTTCGCGCTATCGCTGATATCGACGTGCGCATGATCTGTCAGGGTGCTTCGGAGCGCAGCATCAGCTTTCTTGTGGATGAATCGCGGGCAGAGGAATCTGTGCAGCGTCTGCATAAGTTGTTTTTCTCGGAAGCCAGGCCAGGACCGCCGGTTGCGCGCCATGCGCTTTGCCAGTCTGGCGGAACCTGGTAGGGCTCATCCGAAGCAGTTCGCTCGCTAATCACGTAACTTTTTGCTTGACATAAGTCCGCAGGCTTTTATTATGAATACTTATTCATGTAAGTGAATATTCATTCATGAGCAAGGCATTGCGACAGAAAGCCATTCTCGAAGTGCTGGAGCGCGGCCCGGTGGCCAGTCAGGAGGATCTTCAGCGCGCGCTCGGCAAACGCGGCTTCCGCGTTGGGCAGGCCACTCTGTCAAGGGATGTTCACGATCTCCAGTTGGTCAAGACCGGCGCTGGCTATGCCCGTCCGCAGGACGAGACCGCCGCTGAGCCGCCCCTACCGCCAGTCTCGCGGCTCGTGCGTGAGTTCGTGTTAGAGGTCCGCCCTGCGCAGAACCTGCTCGTAATTAAAACTACAGTCGGCAGCGCCCAGCCCGTGGCCGCGGCTCTGGATGCCGAAGACTGGCCGGAGACGCTAGGCACCATCGCGGGGGACGATACCATTCTGATTGTCTGCCCCGAGAAAAAAGCAGCCGCCAGAATTGCATCTCGAATTCAGGAGATGCTGGCTTGATGAGCGCGAAACTCAAAACGGCAGTGCTTGGTGTGACTGGCTACTCGGGCTTCGAGCTGGCGCGAATTCTCCTACGCCATCCGCGCCTCGAGACTCCCTTATTGCTGAGCCGGTCCGACTCCTCTGAAAATTCGGCCGCGAAAAATGCAGTGCCAGATCTCGCCCATCTGTTCCCGGCGATCTCCGGAAATGGCGGACACCTATTACACACATTCTCCTGGAATGCGTTGCAGCATCACGGCGTGGATTTACTCTTTCTGGCCACGCCGCACGAGGTTTCCCGCGAGCTGGTCCCTGAAGCCATCTCGCGCGGAATGCGCGTAATCGACCTGAGCGGAGCGTGGCGGTTGAAGCAGGCGCAGCATCGCGCCGTTTATGGCTTGGAAGACGCGAACCCTGTCACTGCCACAGAACTGACCGAGAAAGCAATCTACGGTCTACCCGAGTTGAACGGTGAGCGCTTAGCCAATGCAGTGCTGGTGGCGAATCCTGGCTGCTATGCGACCTCAATCATTCTCGCCCTCGCGCCGCTTCTGCGGGCGGGAGTTGTCGACCTTGAGCGGGGAATTGTTTCTGACTCGAAGTCTGGCGTCTCTGGCGCTGGAAAGGAGCCTTCCTCCCGCACACATTTTGTTTCTGTTGCCGATAACCTCTCCGCATACTCCGTTTTTGGGCATCGCCATGTCGGAGAGATTCTCGAGCAATTGAATCTCGACTCACGCCATTTGATCTTCGCACCGCACTTGCTGCCGATTCCGCGTGGAATTCTCTCGACCATTTACGTTCATCTGAATCGCGAAATGACTCCCGGCCAGGTGGAATCCTGCTTTCGGGATTTCTATGCCGGCAAATGCTGGGTGCGCGTGTTTGCCACGCCGCAACTGCCCCAAATTCAGTTTTCGCTGCACACTAATTATTGCGATCTCGGCTTCTGCCTGGATGTGGACAAAAAGCGATTGGTGCTCGTCTCCTGCATAGACAACCTCCTCAAGGGCGCGGCAGGCCAGGCGGTCCAGAATATGAATGCAATGTACGGATGGGGTGAAGAGGAAGGCCTGGCGTGAAGCTTGTCATCAAGATCGGAGGCGCGGCGCTGGAAGACAAATCCACCTTGCGGAAATGCGCTCACGCGGTTGTGGAATTGAGCCGCGATGGTCACCGTATTGCCGTCGTGCACGGCGGAGGCAGCGCTCTCACCCGCACTCTGAAACTCCTGGGCAAGGAGAGCGATTTCGTAGATGGACTGCGCATTACCGATGCGGAAACCCGCGATGTTGCCTTGATGGTGCTGGCGGGAATCGTGAACAAGACCTTAGTCGCGTCGCTCACAGCCGCAGGAAATCTTGCCATCGGCTTATGTGGCGGCGATGGTGGCACGTTTCGCGCCCGTAAGAAGCAGACCAAAGGCTATGATCTCGGATTCGTCGGCGAAATATCTGCTGTCGAATCGCGCTGGTTGGAAGCAATATGGGCGCAGAGCGCGATTCCTGTGATCTCGTCAGTCGCTCTTGGCTCAGACAGTGAGTACTACAACGTGAACGCCGATCAGATGGCAGCAGCATGCGCGATCGCGTGCCATGCCGATGCGCTGATCTTTCTCACCGATGTCCCTGGCGTGCAAGATGCCGAAGGCTCCGTGATGCCGTGGCTAAACATGAAAGAAGCCGCAGCCTTGGTGGAGGACGAAGTGATCGCCGGCGGAATGCTTCCTAAGCTGGAGGCTTGCGGCAACGCGCTGAAGAGAGGCGTAGGCAGAGTACGAATTTTACCGGCGGCCCAGGCAGAAATCCTTCCGCAGTTTTATTTCGCCAAGTTGGAATGTGGAACGGAGGTGATCGGCGCATGAATCTGGCCACCGTAATTCGCTCCGAGCAGAAACTCCTCCTGCCCACATACGACCGGCAGAAAGTTCTGTTCACGCGGGGCCGCGGGGTCTATTTGTGGGATTCATGCGGGAAGCGCTACCTCGATTTCCTGAGTGGAATCGGCGTGAATGCTTTGGGCCATGGGCATCCCGCGATTCATTCAGCATTGAGGCGACAGTCGCGTCAGCTGATTCACGTTTCAAACTTGTTTTTCCACGAATTTCAGGCGGAACTTGCCAAACGCCTGACCAAGATCTCTGGGCTTGAAAAAGCATTTTTCTGCAACAGCGGCACTGAAGCATGGGAAGGAGCACTAAAGCTTGCGCGTGCCTACGCCCGCACGCAGAACCACAACGGACATAGAGCTAAGTGGCGGCTGCTGGCACTGGAAAATTCGTTTCATGGACGAACCTTCGGTTCGCTGGCCACCACAGGACAGGAGAAGTATCGTCATCCATTTGCGCCGCTGGTTCCGGGCGTCGGTTTTGTCGCTTTCAACGATACGAACGATCTGAAGCGGCAGTTCGATGGCAGTGTATGCGCGATCTGCCTCGAGACCATTCAGGGCGAAGGCGGAATCCGGCCTCTCAGCCAGGAATTCCTGCAAGCCGCGCGGCAATTGAGTGAGCGCACCGGGGCCTTGCTGATCGTCGACGAAATTCAGTGCGGCCTAGGGCGCACGGGCCGATATTTCGCCTATCAACATTATGGAGTGAAGCCCGATATTGTGACCGTCGCCAAGCCGCTCGCTGCGGGCTTGCCGCTCGGCGCAATTCTCACGACAAATCGCGTTGCGAGCGGGATGCATCCCGGTATGCACGGCACCACATTCGGTGGAGGGCCTCTGGCCTGCGCTGTCGCCATCGAATTTCTGCGAACTCTCGAACCCCTGCTTGCCCATATCCGTGAGATGGGTGATTACTTCCGCGCACGCCTCGATCGATTAAAGTTGCGGCACTCCGGCGTTCGCGAAGTGCGCGGCATGGGGCTGATGATGGGAATGGATCTGCATTCCGCCGAAACCGCGAAGGCCGTTGTCGCGCAGCTACTCCAGCAGGGAATCCTGATCAATCGCACCAATGAGACGGTTCTGAGATTTCTGCCGCCGTACATCATTCATAAGAAGCAAGTGGATCAACTAATCTGCGCACTGGACATGGCCTTGGCCAAAACCCCGCAGCGCAAATCAGCGGTCGTACGATTTCCGAAAAGGAGCCGAATACATTGAGCAGCCAGCCAATCAGCACGACCCAAGCAGCGCATTCGCAGGCGGCGGCAGGGTTGTCTTGCCGCGATCTGGTTTCGATTCGCGATCTGCGCCCGCAAGACATAGAAGATATTTTTCATCTTGCCGGGCTGATGAAAGCCCGTCCATCCCGTTTCCGCGCAGCCCTCGCAGGCAAGCAAATCGTGATGTTCTTTGAGAAGCCATCTTTGCGCACGCGCCTGACGTTCGAAGCAGGGATGGCCAGCATGGGCGGCTGGACTTCGTTTGTCGATCAGACTCACGGGCGCCTCGACGGGCGGGAAAAGCTCAGTGACATCGCCCACAATCTCGAGCGCTGGGTGGACGGGATCATCCTTCGCACTTTTGCCCACAGGACAGTTGAAGGAATGGCGGAGCACGCATGCATTCCGGTCATCAACGCATTGAGTGAGCTGGAACACCCTTGCCAGGCGCTTGCCGACTACTTCACGCTGCGCGAGCGTTTTGGCGATCTCAAAAAAATCTGCCTTGCTTATGTCGGAGACGGAAACAACGTTGCGCATTCTCTGCTGCTCACATGCGCGTCGGTAGGATCAAAGATTCGCATTGCCACGCCGCCGCAATACGCTCCAGACGCTCACATTGTGGCCGATGCCCGCGACATTGCCGCTCACACTGGTGCCACGATCGAAATCGTCACTGACCCGCGGGAAGCAGTCTTCGGCGTGGATGCCGTCTATACAGACGCCTGGACCAGCATGGGTCATGAGCACGAAAGCGAAGAACGCGACCGGATTTTCCCGCCGTATCAAATGAACCGGGAGCTCGTGGCTGGTGCCGCCCCACACGCGGTGTTCATGCACTGCCTGCCGGCTCATCGCGGGATGGAAATTACGGATGAAGTGATAGACTCGGAGCGCTCAGTGGTTTTCGACCAGGCGGAGAGCCGGCTGCACGTGCAGAAGGCCATTCTGCTACTGCTTCTCGGCGGCGAGGCCAGCCGCTTGCCTGTGAGGAGCGCCCATGCCTGAAAAAATCGTTCTCGCGTATTCCGGCGGACTGGATACGTCCATCATCATTCCCTGGCTCAAGGAGAATTATTCTTACGACGTCATTGCGATGGTCGCCGACGTCGGCCAGGGAGACGACATTGAATCGGTCGTCGACAAAGCTTATAAGACCGGTGCTGGTAAGGTTGTAGTGGAAGATCTGCGCCAGGAATTTCTCACCGGCTATGTTTTCCCGGCGCTGAAAGCTGGCGCCGTCTATGAGCACAAATACTTGCTGGGAACGTCCCTGGCGCGCCCGGTAATTGCGAAACATCAGGTGGAAGTTGCGCTGCGCGAGGGCGCGACGGCGCTGGCGCACGGCTGTACCGGCAAAGGCAACGATCAGGTCCGATTCGAACTTGCGTATCAGGCGTTAGCTCCTGAGCTTAAAGTGATCGCGCCCTGGCGCGAATGGAATTTGAAATCGCGCGAGGACTGCCTGGATTACGCCGAGAAGCATGGGATTCCAGTCGCTGCAAGCCGCGAAAAGATTCACAGCCGCGACCGCAATTTGTGGCACGTCAGCCATGAGGGCGGGGAACTCGAGGATGCCGCAAATGCGCCTCTCCCTAGCACTTGGCAGCTTACATGCTCGCCGCAGGAAGCGCCTGATCGCGAAGAGCAAGTCAAACTAGGCTTCGATAAAGGCATTCCGGTCTCAGTCAACGGTATGAAAGCCGATTCCGTTACCCTCCTTGATCTCCTCAACGACATTGGTGGACGTAACGCGATCGGACGAGTCGACCTGGTCGAAAACCGTTTCGTAGGAATCAAGTCGCGCGGATGTTATGAAACTCCTGGCGGAAGTCTGCTCGTTGCAGCGCATCGCGAACTTGAAGCCTTGTGTCTGGAGCGAGAGCTTGCGCATTTCAAGCAGCACATTGCGCTCAAATATGCTGACCTGGTTTACTTCGGCCAGTGGTTCACGCCTCTGCGCGAAGCGCTGGATGCATTCGTAGAAACTACCCAACAAACCATCACTGGCACAGTTACGCTCTCCTTGTATAAAGGAAACATTTCGATCGTGAGCCGTGAGTCGGAATATTCGCTCTATCGCACCGACCTCTCTTCGTTCACCATGACCGACGGTTACAACCAGAAAGATGCGGAGGGCTTCATCCGCATCCTGGGTCTGCCTTCGCGTTTGCGTGCCCGCTCCCGCGTGGAGGTCGAAAAATGAAGATGTGGGCCGGGCGCTTTCGCCAGCCGCTCGATCCCGCCTTCGAGCGCTGGCAACGCTCTTTTCCGTTTGATCGCAGGCTGCTGCCATACGAAATCGCCGCCAGCCGCGCCCACGCGCGCGCTCTGAAGAGTGCAGGCATTCTTTCTTCACCTGAACTGATCTCAATTTTGCAGGGACTCGATCAAATTGCTGAACAGGCCGCATCATCGCCCGCGTTCCTTCACGATGATGAAGCTGAGGATGTGCATCACTTTATCGAGAAGCAGTTGGTCGCGATCATTGGTGATGTTGGGTACAAGCTGCACACTGGCCGAAGCCGCAACGAGCAGATTGCCACCGATCTGCGTCTCTATGTGAGAGCGAGTATTGATGATCTGCGATTGAAGATCGCAGACTGGATCGATGCGCTGCTCTCCCGCGCTGAGCAGGCAGGAAGTGCGGCGATGCCCGCCTATACGCACTTGCAGCACGCCGAGCCGGTATTGATATCGCACTGGCTGCTCGCCTATGTCGAAATGTTTTTGCGCGATGCTGAGCGCCTGGCGGACTGCCGCAAGCGCGTGAATGTGTGCCCGCTCGGTTCCGGCGCGGTCGCCGGCACCACCGTCGCTTTGGATCGACGTGGAATTGCCGAAGAGCTCGGCTTTGACGGCATCAGCGTCAACAGCATCGATGCCACCAGCGATCGCGACTTCGTTCTCGAATTCGTGAATGCGCTTACGACCATCGCGTTGCATCTCAGCCGCTGGGCTGAGGAAATGATCATCTTCTCTTCGCAGGAGTTTGGCTTTGTTCACTTGCCCGAAGCCTACTCCACCGGCAGCAGCGCATTGCCGCAAAAACAGAATCCCGACTTGCTGGAGTTAGTGCGTGGCAAGACCGCCCGCATCGCCGGCGATCAAACGACTCTGCTCATAGCCCTAAAAGGACTGCCACTGGCTTACAACAAGGATTTGCAGGAGACTCAAGAGCCGCTGTTCGACGCGAACGAAGCCACGCTGGCCGTGATACCGCTTGTCACCATCTTTATGAAATCTGTGGAGTTCGACTATGCCCGCATGCAGAAAGCGACAGAATCCGGGTTCGTGAACGCGTGGGCAGCCGCCACTTACCTTGTGCAGCGTGGCGTGCCGTTCCGATTAGCGCACGAGCAGATCGGCCATGCGGTGCAGTTATGCATTGAGCGAAATTGCGAATTGCAGGATCTGAAACTTCACGAATTGCAGGAGATTAATCCCGCCGTAGATCAGGACTTCTATTCTTGCCTTAGTCCCTCCTCCGTGCTGGCGATTCATGACGTGCCTGGCGGTACCGCACCGGCTCGCGTACAGAAAGCGATGAAAGAAGCTCGCGAAAAAGTCAATCTTCTGCGGGAGAACATGCATGCGCACGCGTGAGGCTGTTCTCCCGGACGCGGAACGAATTCATCAACTGATCTCAAACTACTCCGGAGATGGCACGTTGCTGCCGCGCAGCTTCGCGGAAATCTGCGAGAACGTCCGCGACTTCATAGTGCTGGAGGACGCCGGCAGCGTCGTGGGATGTGGCGCGCTTCATCTTTATGGATTGCACCTCGCAGAAATCCGCTCAATCACGGTTGAACCCGGGCACCAAGGATCAGGTGGCGGCAAGCGTTTGGTACGAGCGCTGCTCTTGCAAGCGAAGAAGCACGCCGTAACCTGCATTTGCCTCTTTACTCGCAAACCGGAATTTTTTGCGCAACTCGGTTTCGGCATCGCTCAACGAGAAGACCTGCCAGACAAGATTTATAAAGATTGCTGCGTGTGCCCGCGTTTTCATTGCTGCGATGAAGTTGCCATGGTCCGTGGCGAGCTGCCCAAATTCGCCATTCTTCCCGAACCTCCCGAATGGCTCGTCAAGCTCCAGGCATGAGCGCTCGTCGCGTTCTTCATCTTCCACGTGGATTTTCGTTTTCAGCGGTTCGCGCGGGCATCAAGGAGAGCGGCAATCTGGATCTCGCACTCGTCGAGGCCGTTCCAGGCACGACCGCAGCCGCTGTATTCACCAGAAATCGCGTGATCGCCGCGCCCGTAGAGATTGGTCGCAAGCACCTGAGCGCCGCCCAGGGACATGTGCGCGCCGTAATCGTGAACTCCGGCAACGCGAACTGCGCGACTGGTCCTTCCGGGTTGAGGAGTTGTTTGCGCGTCTGTGGCGAAACGGCCCATTTGCTTAGGCTCAACACGCAACACGTGTTTCCATCCTCGACTGGCATCATCGGTGTCCGGCTGCCGGCAGAAAAGATAACTACCAAGCTTCCCGAACTGATCGCACAACGCGAGGCAAGCGAACAGGCGGCGGTAGGTCAGTTCGCCCGCGCCATCATGACCACCGACACCCGGCCTAAACTGGCATCGACGAAATTTCGTGCCGGACGAAAAACCGTAAGGATTCTAGGAGTCGCCAAAGGATCGGGCATGATCCATCCTCAGCTCGCGACCATGCTCGTGTATCTGTTTACCGATACAGCGGCGACTCCGGCCGAGCTTAAACGATGCTTGCGGGCTGCGTGCGATGAAACCTTTAACTGCATTTCCGTGGATGGCGATACTTCTACGAACGACACGGTATTGCTGATGGCGAGCGGAGAGAGCGGGGTTCGGTTGAGCGCTGTGAAAAACAAGTTTCAGGCGGCACTGCGGGAGGTCTGTGGCTCATTAGCCGAGCAGATCGTTGCCGACGGTGAAGGCGTACAGCACGTCATTCGGCTCTCAGTTGAACAGGCCAAAAGCCGTGATGAAGCACTGGATGTGGCGCAATCAGTTGCTCGGTCATTACTGGTGAAGACCGCCTGGGCTGGCGCAGACCCGAATTGGGGAAGGATCTTAGCTGCAATCGGAGCTTCCGGCGTCCGAATCGATCCGAACAAAGTAACAATCTTCATCGGACGCCAGATGGTATGCCGCAGTGGTGTCGCATGTGCGTTTAATGAGGCAGAAGCACACGCAGAACTGGCACGGCCGTCCTGTGATGTACGCATCATATTGCATCGTGGCCGAGCCTCGGCAGGATTTCTCACCACCGACTTAACCGCGGAATACGTCCGCATCAACGCCGACTACTCGACCTGAAGCGCCCTTAATGGAGCCGGGGCACATGGCGTGGCCCGCTCTGCCACCGTTCCGCTTCGAACGAGCCTGAGACAGAGGAAACGGTAAAAAATCTGTGCCGCCACCGCCCCGGCATTCATCAATTGAGCTGGTACAAAGCTCCCAATATAGCCCCAAACACTGCGTGCGCGATGAAGACAGAAACCGGGGTGCGAAGCCCATAATTCAGTGCCATGAATCCGGGTGGTTCGAGCTGGCGTGTCGCGGTCGGCCCGTGTTGCTCGCGAGCCATGCGCGGATGCACAGCGGGCATTAGGTTCACACCTACAGTAAGCACGAAAAGGGCATGTGCAAGTCCAAGCAGCATGCCGAACCACCAGTTCGCCAAATGCCGCGCCTCGAACACTAAGACGTACAGAACTGAGAAAGCCAACCCATTCACCATATGGATGGCGAAGCCATAAAACTTCGCTCTTTCGCGATCCGGAGTCAAGAATGTGCCGATGAGGTAGGGAATATTCATTCGTGTCAGCCCAAGACCCTGACTTCCGGAGAGCACGGTGGAAAGCGCCAGCGTAGCCAGAAAACCCGAGAGCAACCAGCTTTGCCAGTTCATGCTGCCGCCTCATGCGCAGCCTCGTGCGCAGAAGAGCCTGCGCGGCGATGCCCGAGTTGCTGCTCACCTTTCTCCCTCTGACGAATCGAGAGCGCCGCGCCGATCAATCCCACATGGGTGAAAGCCTGGGGAAAATTCCCTAACGCGGCGCCTGTTTTTGCATCGATCTCCTCCGCATAAAGCCCAAGATCGTTGGCGTAGCACAACAGCCGCCGGAATAAGCAGTGGGCTTGGGAAAGAGACCCTCCACCAATCGCCAGGTATTCTGCCTCCCAAAAACTGCAAAGAGCAAAGGTTCCTTCCGGAGGATTCCTCGGGTAACGATAGAGCAACCCATTTGTGGTCCCCAGTTGCTCGAATATTTTGCAATATGTCCCGCGCATACGTGGCGACCCGGCCTTTTCGAATCCGTACCAGGAGAAAAGCAGCAGGCTTGAGTCGAGATCATCGCTATCCAACACGCTCACGTAGCTTCGCATCTGCGCATTCCAACCGCGCTCATGAATTTGATGCCGGATGAGTTCGGCAACTTTCTTGTACTCCTCGACCGGAGCGCCCCGTAATAATCCCCGTTTATGAAGTGTTACTAGGCGATCCAGGGCCGTCCAGCACAGCAGTTTGGAGTGTGTGTGATGCGCCCGTCCCTTTCTCGGCTCCCAGATTCCCTCATCGGGCAAGTGCCAATGTTTCAGAACGTAATTCCCGAACCCGATCAAGACCCTTTGCATTTCGCGGTCAAGATGCCCGCCATGAAATGCATATTGGGCGGCGGCGTCGATGACTTCCCCATAAACGTCCATCTGAAGCTGGTCACGCGCCGCGTTGCCGATGCGAACCGGTCGCGAGTTCCTGTAACCGGAAAGATAATCGAGTGTGCGCTCGTCGGGCGCGTAATCACCATAAACCGTGTACAAAACCAGCAGTTCAGGTTGGGTTATACGCGTAGCATGCAGGATCCAGTCCAGGAACCCCCCGGCCTCTTCCCAATAGCCCAACTCCAGCAGCGCCCGGATCGTCAGAGACGCGTCGCGCAGCCAGCAAAATCGGTAATCCCAATTCAGATCGGCGCCGAGACGCTCTGGCAAGGAGGTGGTCGGCGCGGCGATGATGGCTCCGGAGGGCGCAAAGCTCATCAGCTTGAGTGTGAGGGCGCTCCGAACAACCTCATTCCGGTAAGCGCCGTCGTAGTCCGCTTGTCTTGCCCACCCTTGCCACCACTGAGTAGCACCTTTAATCCGCTCCAGCACGGTTTCATCGTCGAGTGGCGGGAGGATGGCCGGACCCTCTTCCTCATAGCCGAGCGAAAATCGGACTGCATCGCCTGCCCGCAAATTGATTCGCGCATATGCTCCGCCGTCATGCAGCTCAAGCGGAACCGTGCTGCGCAGCCAGTAGACCCCCCCGTGGCTCTCCATTCGCATACCGAGTTTTCCGGCGCTGCGAATTGCCACCGCCTTTTGCCCATAATTAGCTCGGGGCACAAACTGCACGTCCACCTGGATTTCACCTTCGATGCATTCGAGCCGCCGCAGAATTTCGTGATCTGGAAGTAGAACCTCTTGGCGAGCCAGCTCCGGAGCGATTGGCATAAGGTCCGTTAGAACCGCGGAGCCGTTTTTGGCAACGAATGTGGTTTCCAGAACGTTCGAATCTGGTAAATAACGTCGCAGAATCCTGGCAGGTTCGACCGCCGAGATCCGCCAATGCCCTCCCTTTTCACGGTCCAGAAGCGCGGCAAAAATGGCCGGCTTATCAAATCGGGGCCAGCAGAGCCAATCGATTGATCCATCGCGGGAAACCAGCCCCGCGGCACGGCAGTCCCCGATGATTCCGTAGTCCTTAATGGGGGGAAAGCTGGCGTGGCCCATGGCGCCTCGAAGCCCGTGAGAGGCGAATTTATCGCTAAACGTTGCTGCTGCTGGGACTTGAAGGCCCTGAATGGCTCTGGGACCTGGCTCGGCCAACGCCCCCCAGGGAATTTCCTTAATGACTGTCTCCATAGGGCGATGCCATCTGAAAAATACAGGATAATCCCGATAGGCGACATTCCTGCGCCAGGAGTATTTATCACAATAACCCCAACGCGAAGGAGACGGAAGGCAGGCATCGGCTACCTCCCCTTAAACGGCCGGAGCCTGCCCCTCCCTATTTTTGGGCCTTTTCAGACGAATTCCTGCTAGGCAGTTCTTTCCACTGTAAACGACGTTTCAATCTTGATTTTACGAACGCTTACGGCTCGGTAATCTGGCGGGCGCTATTTTCATCAGCGGCTTGCCGCGGAATCGCCATGACCCCTCTGGCGTTATCGAACGTTAATGTCATAGTCGACGAGCACTGCCCGCAAAGCCAGAAATGGGAAACTTGGTGCTGGGGAGGGACCTTCCCGGGGCCGACAGCTCGCACTTCGAATTGAAACAGCCTGCCATCGCGCAGGTAGCGGAGGGGAGCACGGCAGGCCGGGTTGGCACATAGGGTAGCCATTGCGAATTGGTCAGTCCTTGCGGCTGGAGGCCAGAATCGTAGGTTCAGGAGTGCGCAGAAGCTTTATCTCACCTTAAAGTGCGGGATCGAATCGGGTGAATTCTGTATTTTCCACGCCGGCCCGTTGGCCATCCACCGATCTGTATCTATTCTGCCGCCGCGTAGTAACCTGATCGCGCATAAACGTGAAAAGTTCCAGGGAGCTTCAATTTCTTCGGGCGCCTGAAAATAATTTTGATCTTGTGCCACTTGCCATCTTTCTTTGTGGCCGCTGGCCGGTAGCCGAGCAAGTACTGATTGCGCAACATGATACCGACCGATTTCGCCGCATCCACCAGATCGTTGGGATCGTCGATGGAGAATGAGGTTCCGCCAGTTACCTCGCTAATGCTACGCAGCAGCTCGGGCCCAAGCATCTCTTCCTGGGTAGGGAAGTAGTGATTGTAAATTCCGATTCCGTAGATCATCACATCCGCTTCCTTCACCAGGGAAACGATCTCTCTTTCGGTGTAGCGGCTGTGATTATCGCCACCATCGGAGATGATCAGCAGCGCCTTGCGTTGATGCTTTGCTTGCCGCATCTTGGCGATTCCCATATAGATCGCGTCCAGCAAGGCTGTGCGGCCCTTGGGAGCCGCATAGAGAAGCTTGCCCTGAATATCTTCGACGTTTTGTGTGAAATCCGAGACCAATTCAGGCTTGTCGGAAAAAGTAACCATGAAGAATTCGTCGTCCGGATTGGCATCGTTAATAAATCTGACTACTGCCTCGCGAGCGCGATCCAGCTTGCTCTTCATGCTGCCGCTGATGTCAAGAATGATGCCCATCGAGACTGGGGCGTCTTCACTGGAAAAATAACGGATTTGCTGTTCTGTCTTGCCTTCCAAGACTTGGAAGCTGTTGCGGTCCAAGCCCTGGACCAGCCGGTTCATGCCATCCATGATTGTGACCGGTACGAGCACCAGGTTAACGTTCACCTTCATCGGTTTTGGGCCGGATTCGGAAACAGCAATCGGATCCATGGCCCCGTTGGTTGAGGTTCCGTTGGTTGCGGGCAGCATCATTCGCGGTTGGATATGAACTTCATCTATGGCGCTCTGGGACGAGACTGGCGGCACACTTATAACAAGAACAACGAGCAGGAGAGCAAAGGCCCGGTTCACCCGCAAGGAAAGTTGGTTCCCAAGCTGCATGCTGCCTTCCTTAGCGCGATGCGCATGAACTTCTTCTACTTCGATATCAGCACATCGGCAATCCCGTTGAAACCTTAATTCAAGAGGGACGTAGTACCAGGAGATGCCGACGATCGCCGCATGCCCAGACGCGAGATGCACTGAGTCCTGTAAGCGATCAGGTCTTGTTCTGAATGCACTAAGGGAATATCTGAGTGGATCTCAGGGATCGGGACAAGATTACCTATTGACGTGGCGACTCGGCGGCTGCCCGTCGGCTCAACGCTAGGTGGTCCACACTCAGGTGGATGGTCAAAGATTTTCGTCGATTCCCGCGAACAAGTCCGTCTCCATTTCGCACGATCCGGGCTTCAGGGTGGCCGCCAGATGAAACATCTCTACCCGTCCGCGCTGGCGCACGTTTCCCTCGAATATGGGCCAGAGCGACGACTGAGACTTGTGTGCTTTGAATGCTGCAATCTTGGTTTCGAGTGCGGCGCCTATATCAATCACGGCGGTCGCAGGCGGGAAAGTAATGGGCTGCCGGTCGGGCAATGTGAAATCCGTAGTTGAGTAGTACAGTTTCTGCGCGCGATGCGGACTGGTATGTTCACTGATTTGATCGGGATAGCGATTGCTCCGCCCTGCCCACTGGAAGGCCAGCGTGGCGAAAATGCCCGCCATAGAGTGATCGGTATGCGCTGTCACTCCACCCTCGCTTCCAAATGTGAGTATGATTTGCGGACGAAATTGCCGAACCAGCAGAGTCAGATCGCAGACAACTCTGTACAAATCCTGCCGGTGCAGCTTGCCATCGGGATAGTCGAGCACAATGCCGCGGCTGACTTTCAAAATCTCGCACGACGCGGCGAATTCGCTGCGCCGCATGGCTGCGAGTTCCTGATCATTGCGAGCGCCGCCGCGATGCGTTGCCGCTTGTCCCGGCGTGAGGCACACCACGTAGGTTTCGACGCCCTGCTCGGCGTACAGCCGCAGCGATCCGCCGAAGTTCCCGGCTTCATCATCCGGGTGAGCCGTGACCACCATCATGCGAAACATGCTGGGAATTGTATTTCAAACGATGCAGGTGCAGGATTCCTCGCCCGTGCAGAAATTATGTTTGAAGGTGAACGAGTTCATGAGCTTGCGGCCGCCATGATCTCTGGCAGTTGATCTGCCGTTTCTTCCGCGAGCATGAACTCCAAAACCTCCTGCGGTACAGGCGCATTCCACACCGGAGCGAACGATTGCCGGTGCAGTGGAGACGGCCCATGTTCGCGCAGTGCGGCGAGGTGCCGTGGCGTGCTGTAGCCTTTGTTCGACGCCAATCCATATACCGGGAATACAGGATCCCATTCCGTGACCAGGCGGTCACGTTCAACCTTGGCCAGAATGGACGCAGCCGCAATCGAGGCAGAGAGCGCATCGCCGTGAATGATGGGGCGTTGTGGAAGATCGCAATCGAGCCGTAGCGCGTCGATTAGCAGATGATCGGGGCCCGGCTGAAGTCCCAGCACCGCCTCGCGCATGGCCACTCGCGACGCCTGATAAATATTGATTTGATCGATGCGCGCCGCATCTACGGCAGCAATCGACCATGCAATTGTATGATGGCGAATACGTTCTGCTAATACCTGACGCTTTTCCGGAAACAAAAGTTTGGAATCACGCAAGCCGCGAATGCGATATGCCGGGTCGAGGACGACCGCGGCGGCAACTACCGGTCCAAAGAGAGAGCCACGCCCGACTTCATCGACCCCGGCGACGAGATGCGCACCCAGAGCCCAAGCCAGCTTCTCGAATTTCAATGTACAGCGAAGCCGTTTGAGCAAACGTAACTTCGCAGCCGAGGGAGAAAGCTGTTTTTCCGGGGTGGAGTTCGGCTTGCGTGGCATGGCATGAATCTTCGCCCACTTTGGCTTCGCACGCAACCTGTGGAAAAACCCGGTGCCCCCTTGATCCTATCCTGCCACTTCTGCCGTCGCCCGCTCCTTTTCAACATCCTTCAAGCGAGCGGCTTTGCCTCTGAGACCGCGTAGATAATACAGCTTGGCACGACGCACACGAGAAGAACGCAAAAGATCTATCTTGTCGATGACCCGTGAATTGAGCGGGAAAATGCGTTCCACGCCCTGGCCAAAGCTGATCTTGCGCACGGTGAAGCTGGCTTGAGGACCGCGAGTGCGCGCGATCACCACGCCTTCGAAGGCCTGCAAGCGTTCTTTGTCGCCTTCTTTGATCTTCACATGCACGCGAATGGTGTCTCCCGGAGCAAAGTCGGGAATATCGGTGCGCTTTGCCTTAGCCAGCAATTTTTCAATAATCAGGTTCGACATGGTCTTGTCCCTTCGTTCAGATATTTTCAGTCCCGCTTTTGATCCGGTCCAGCAATCGTTTATCTTCCTCACTTAGCGTCGTCCCTGCTATTAAATCTGGACGATTTCTCAAGGTCTTCTTCAGCGCAACCAGCCGTCGCCAACGACGTATTTCTTCGTGGTTCCCTGAAACCAGAACCTCGGGAACCTGCATACCACGGAACTCCGCAGGGCGCGTGTAATGCGGATAGTCCAGCAGCCCGCCGGACGCGCACGTTGAGCCGGGACCATCGCCACTGCCAAGTTCAGCCGCAGTGAACGACTCTTGCCGCGTGGAAACTTCGTTGCCCACTGCGCCGGGAATCAGCCGCGTAACCGCATCCACGATCACCGCCGCGCCCAGCTCACCGCCGCTCAGGACGTAATCGCCGATGGACAATTCGCAGTCCGCCAGATATTCGCCGACGCGTTCATCCACGCCTTCATAGCGGCCACAGATGAGGACAACCCGCTCAACCTTGGCTAATTCGCCTGCAACCTGCTGGTCAAAGCGTTTGCCCTGAGGCGAAAGCAGCACCACACTCTGATTCTTACCGGCGCGCTGCTCGCGTGACGGCATATTTAGTGCCTCTATACACTCAAAGATCGGTTCCGGCTTCAGCACCATGCCTGCGCCCCCGCCGAATGGGCGGTCATCGACGGTGCGATGCCTGTCGTGCGCGAACGCTCGCAGGTCGTGAACTTCAATCGTGACCAGGCCTGCTTCCCGCGCCCGGCGGACGATGCCATAATCCAGCGGTCCGCGGAAGAAGTCTGGAAAGATCGTTACAATGTCGATCTTCATTGCGGACCCGAAACATAACCACCGAGGAACACCGAGGGCTTTGTGAAGCTCGGTGGTTACTTTTTCCCTTTGCGCGTTGCCTTTCTTTGCGCGAGTTTCTCTTCCGCCGTAAGCGGCGCGTTGATCTCGAGCAGGCCCTCCGGTAATGACATCCGAATCTGCCTGTGCGAGACATCTACCTCTCGAACGTAGGCTTCCGCGTACGGTATCTCGTATTCCTTTGATTCCGCCTTCACGACCAACACCGGGGCCTCGCCAGCATGAAACCGCACTTCGTCAATCTTTCCAAGCTCGCGATCTTCGTCGAAAATCGTGCACCCGATCAGATCGCTCAAATAATTCCAACCCGGCTCAAGCTGCGCTCGTTCTTCCTGCGGCACCTGCAATTCGCAACCGGCAAGCTCGTCCGCCTGGGAAATGGAATCGATTCCGGCAAACTTCAGGATCACTTGGCCCTTGTGCGGCCACAAGCCTTCAATTTGCAATTCGCGCCGGGAACCATCTTCGGCCAGGCTCCACAGGTGCATTCCTGCGCGAAATCGATCCGGAACGTCGCTGTGTACTTCCGCTGCAACTTCCCCGCGCCGCCCCTGCGATTTGAGCACGCGTGCGAGAGTGATGAACTCGCCGGTCATTCGTTCACTCAACCGGGCGTGATTGGGCCGCGACTCGCCTACTCCAAAATCTCCAGTTCGTAGTGCTTCCCAAACTTCAATTCTGCGGCTGCCAACAGGCTGCGCATAGCCTTGGCGGTGCGCCCTGACCTGCCAATCACCCTGCCCATATCGCTCTCGGCCACTTCGAGCTCCAGCACCGAAATCTGATCTTCTTCCACTTGATTAACGAACACCTGGTCAGGCGTATCGACGAGGGCTTTCGCGATCTGCTCGATCAGAGCGCGCATGTCCCCACTTGGTTCGCTCATGTGCAGCTCCTCGATTGGTGGGTAAATCCGCCGGCAGGATCAGGCAACAGAGCCCGCGCTGGCCGGAGCGGGCTGGGCTACGATCTTGCTCACACGGTCAGACATCTTTGCGCCCTTCGAAACCCAATAGTCCACGCGATCACGCTTAAGCTCGACGCTGGCAGGGCTGGTGCGCGGATTGTAAGTCCCGACCACCTCGACCGGCCGTCCGTTGCGCGCTCGTTCCTTCTCAATGACGACCACTCGGTAATGCGGTTGCTTGCGCGCACCTCGGCGCGCCAGACGAATCATTAACACAGATTGCTTCCTTGTTCCGGAAGAGTCCGGGGAGTTATGACAAACTCTTATTATGCCGGAGGTTAGCTGGAATGGCAAGGCGTGGGACGGCAGGTAAGTGGGTCAGTCTGATTTATCCACGGGACACACTTGTGGCAGCACACTTGGATCAACCCGCGCACGCCCAGTTTGGCGTCGTCGTCGGAGATCGTATTCGAAGAGCCAAGTCTGCGGTCCGCCAAAGGCCGCCGGCACCCCACTCGCCATGATGTACAAGCGCTCGTCGGTTCGGTCGAAGCGCACGTCGGCCGGGTAGATATAGTCTCCTGCATTCGCCGCGACGGACACTTTTCCATCCGGCATATATCTAACGTCGATGCGTCCGCCGGGCATCTGCACCCCGGATATGCGGACGGTTATGCCTTCGCGAGTCTTGAGCGTGTAATCCCACGCACGAGTGTGTCGAGAAATAAATCTCACAGGGACGCAATCCGCTCTACTGTATTGGTCGATTAACGCCCCGGTTCGGATCGTTCGAGCCCAACCAGCCAAGACTGCGACAGCGAGGAGTGCCATTGATGGGCCTGGTCTCATGGGTTACCGTCTGAGCTGACTCATGCCTTAATCATCTCACGCGAGCGGCGGGATTTCCGCAAGCGACCAGACATGATCGGAAAGACCTGCTGCCATAGCGGGAGTCATCCTCAGCGTCTTGTGGATTCTGGCGAAGATAGTGGGGCTCCGGGACAAAATGGATGTACAATGTTTGCCCTTTTTGAAAGTAAGAAAGGAAATCTTGGTAGTGCGAAAGTTTGCTCCGTTGGGGCCACTGAGGAGGGTTACCATGCATCGAGCGCTGATCCTTGCATCGTGTGCGGTTCTTCTGTCGCTTTTTTTGACTGGACCAAGACTTGCCCTCGCCGATGGTGACCTGCAGAGAGTCAATCACATCATCATCGTGATGCAGGAGAACCACTCGTTCGACAATTACTTTGGGGTTCTCGCCTATGCTCCTGGCAGCCCTTATCACAACGCGAACGGGCACTGCCTTCCAAGCGATCACAAATGCGTTGACGGTTTGTCATGCGTCGCAGGTGTGAACGGCAACCTGACCTGCACCAACTCAAATCTTGACGACGATGGCTCGACGGTCGTGGCATTCCACGACCCAACCCGATGCGTCATCCCGGATCTCGACCACTCCTGGTTTGGCACTCATGGAGAGGTGAACTTCTTAAACCCGAACAGCACGCTGACAAGCTTTCTGAGTGATGGTTTCGTCAGAGTCAACGACCTGAGCGCGCAACTCGACGGTGGAACCGAGAACGCGACTGAAGACCAGACGATGGGGTTCTATAACCAGGACGACATTCCCTTCTACTACGATTTGGCACAAAAATTTGCCATCGATGATCGCTACTTCGCATCTCTGCTCGGGCCTACATTTCCGAACCGCTCCTATCTTATGGCTGCAACTTCGTTTGGACATGTGACGAGCGCCGACACGTTTCCCCCGCCGGGAGGATACAAGCCGATCACCGGAACAATTTTCGACCTGCTCAACCAAAACGGAGTTTCCTGGGCGGACTACTTCCAGGATGCGCCGCAAGGAGCCAGCTTCCTTCCGTTCAGCGCCCAGAGCGTCGATCCGCACTTCCTGCCGACATTTGTTTTTCTCGGACAGGCGGCAGGCAACCCACTATTCGGCCCCTTACCGCAGGTCTCATTCGTCGATCCCAATTTCGGCTTCTTCGGATTACAGTTCGAGAATGACGAGCATCCGCCCACCGACATCCAAAGAGGGCAAGCTTTTGTCGCCCAGATCGTGAATGCGGTTCGCAACGGCCCGAACTGGAAAGACTCGATCATACTTATCGCCTACGACGATCACGGCGGATTCTACGATCATGCCAAATCGCCGAAGGCCAAGCAGGGCGCAGCTTTGACACCGGATGGAATTGCTCCTGGACAATGCGCCGATCTCTCCAATCCTCCTGCCAGCGAGCAGCCGGGTGGAGGCGCGGAGTGTTCCTCGAATTTCTTAAGCGCCACCGATACCAGCGTGGCTGATGCGGAACTGCTGTGTCCGGCGCTGGCTGCCGATCCAACTGGTCCGTATCCGCTGCAATGCGCCAATTTCAATCAGTTGGGACCTCGTCTTCCGTTTATTGCGGTTTCGCCTTTCTCGAAACCGGGCTACGTTTCGCACAGCATCGGCGATCACACGTCGCTTTTGGCGCTGATCGAACGCCGCTTTTTGACGATTAACGATGTACGGCTGCACCTCACAAACCGCGATCAGTTTGCGAATCCGCTGGAGGATCTGTTTGACTTCAATCATTCGCCGTCGCTCAGCACACCGATCGGCCAGGCAGCGCCGCCGACGGTCGATTGCACGCCGTAGATCAGGCGAGATGTGGCGAGCTAGGACCTCACGCCCGTCCCGACCCAGAACCCGCGTTTTATGGCTTAGTCGTACTTAATCGTTACCCACTTCCGCTCCCGGGCGCTCTGGGCGATGGCGTCGCACAAAATCAATTCTTCGTGACCGGTTTCGAATGTCGGGAATGATCGCGGCGCGCTGAGATTACCACCGGAAATATATGTATAGAAATCCTTAAACAATTGCGCAAATGTGTCCGGATAGCCTTCGGTGTGCCCGCCGGGATATGCGGAATAACCACGCGCGGCGGGACTCATCAGCGCCGGGTCCTTCATCATGTTCTGGTTAGGTTCGCTGCGATGGCCAATCCATAGTGTATTCGGCTCTTCGGAATGCCAGGCCAGCGAGCCTTCCGAGCCATCGACCTCAAACCAGAGCCGCGCTTTGCGTCCGGCGCTCACTTGCGAAACTGTCATCACGCCACGCAGCCCGCGCTCGAAATGCAGCAAGACCGACGCGTAGTCGTCAGTTGAAATCTTGATTTCATCGAACTCGCCCTTCGCGCGCTGCTGAAAAGTTTCGACGCGACCGCGCGGTTTGTTCCGCACTGGAATCACGGTGGCAAGATCGGCGCAGACCTCCGTGACTCTGCTTCCGGTGATCCACATCATCAGATCGAGCCAATGCGTGCCGATATCCGACACAGCGCGCAAATCGCCGCCCAAATGCGGCTCCAGACGCCAGTTCCAGTCGGTTGGATAAAACAGCCAGTCTTGCAAAAAGCTGCCGTGTACCAGCCGAGGCTCGCCGATTGCGCCTCGTTGCACCATGGCATGTGCTTCCTGGCAAAGCGGGTAGTAGCGCAGGTTGTAGGCGACGCAGCCGGCCAGGTTTCGCTTCGTCGCTAAGTCAACTAACGCGGAGCTCTGCCGTGTGTCCATCGCCAAGGGCTTTTCGCACAACACATGCTTGCCGGAGTCGAGCGTGCCTGTCGCTTCTTCAAGATGGAGATAATTTGGCGTGCAGACGTGGACAACATTCACGGAGCTATCTTGCGCAAGGTCGTCGAGCGACTTGTAGGCCCGATCCAATCCCAGCATGGCGCGCGCCTCTTCAGTTCGTTCAGGAGAACTGCCAAGGATGCCAGCCACGGGAATACCTTGCCGCCGCAGTGCCTCGAGATGCGCTCTGCCAACAAATCCCAGCCCGATAATAGCTGCGCGTAAGTTGTGCATTAGGCGCTCCGAATGGAAGCTGAAAAGGACAAAAGTGTACAGGAAAGTGCGACAGCAGGCACGCGAAACTCAAGGAACTGCAGGAGGGCGTTACTCTGTGGGCCTCGTGTCCCTCTGTGAGCTTCTATCCCACTTCCGCATGCTGTCGGACCGGAGTGACCACCGCCAGGGCGCGCTCCAGATCGGCGATTAGATCATCGGCGTTCTCAATTCCCACCGATAGCCGAATTAATTGATCGGTGACGCCCATCTTGGCCCGCTGCTCGGCGGAGATCATCGCGTGCGAGGTCAGAACAGGAATTGTCACAAGCGAATCGACACCACCGAGGCTGGGAGCCAGGGTAAACAGATTCAGCGCCTCAGCCAGCCGTCGCGCGTCCTCGCCGCTGCCATCGACTTCGAAGCTGAGCACGCCACCGCCGCCGCGCATCTGCTCCATCGCGAGAGCGCGCTGCGGGTGCCGCTCAAGGAACGGATAATGGACACGCCGTACTTTGGCATGACTGGAGAGAAATTGCGCGATGCGCAACGCATTTTCATTCTGCCGCTGCACTCGGACAGCCAGTGTTTTCATGCCCCGCAACAGCAGCCAGGCTGCATGCGGATCCATATTCCCACCAAGCGTGGTGCGGGTTTCGCGAATCGTGTCGATCAGATCGCGGCGGCTGGCAATTACGCCAGCAATTAGATCAGAATGCCCGGCGTAATATTTCGTGCCCGAATGCATCACCAGATCGATACCTGACTCATACGGACGCTGATTGATAGGCGTGGCAAACGTGCCGTCAATCATGGTAAGCAGGTCATGCTGCTTCGCCAGCGCGACGATTTTCTTGATATCCACGACCCGAACGAGCGGATTCGTTGGCGACTCAACGTATAGTAGTTTTGTATTCGGTCGAATGGCTCGCGCGTGCTGATCGTACTCCGTTGTATCCACAAACGTGACGTCCACGCCATATTTCGGCAGCCATTGACTGAAAAATTTTGTCGCCCCACCGTAAATGTCGCGCTGCGCCACAATATGGTCACCGCTCTTCAAGAGCGCCAACACCGTCGTGGTAATTGCGGTCATTCCCGAGGCAAATAGCAGAGCGCCGTCAGCCCCTTCGAGTTCAGCAATCGCATTCTCCGCGACCGTGTGCGTGGGATTCCCATAACGCGTATAAAACATGTCGGTATGGGTGGCGCGTAGTTGCTGCTCCGAATCGGTGACCTCAAAAGTCGATGTCTGATAAATCGGCGTGGAAAGAGGGCCATTCTTCTTACGGAAGTCGACTCCCCCACGAACCGCCTCGGTTTCTTGACGATGCTTATGCCGCTTCATACTTCCTCCATTCAAACATTCGCCACAGCCGCATCGAAAGCCGGCACAAACGACAGCCACTCCGTCGAGCGCGCATGATGTCCGCTGGTGACCTCGTCAAAAGCCTTTTGCAGAGCTCGCGTGATCGGTCCCGCTTTGCCACTTCCAATCGTACGAAAATCAATCTCCCGCAGCGCGATGACTTCCGCCGCAGTACCACACACAAATACTTCATCTGCAATATAAAGCTGATCGCGTGAGATCGGCTCTTCGACCACTTCGTAGCCCAGATCGCGCGCCAGCGTAATTAAGCTATCTCGCGTGATTCCTTCGAGAATTGTGGCGCGAGGCGGGGTATAAATTACGTTTTTCCGCGCGACGAAAATGTTTTCGCCGGTGCATTCGGCCACAAATCCCTGCGGGTCGAGCATGATAGCTTCATCAAATCCAGCCCGCTGTGATTCGGTTTTGGCCAAAATTGAGCTGACGTAATTTCCTCCCACTTTAGCCTTAGTCATCATGATGTTGGGATGCAAGCGGGTGAACGAAGCGATATTGGCGCGAATGCCGCGAGCTTTGGCCTCCGCACCGAAAAAAGCCTTCCACTCCCAAACTGCAATCAGCAGACGAGGTCTGCCGCTATCCACCACCAGATTCATTCCACCGTCGAGATAAATCACGGGCCGGATGTAGCACGCTGCAAATTGATTCGCCGCAATCGTCTTGTAAATAGCGTCGATCAGTTGTTCGCGATTGAAGGGCAGATCGCGAAAGCCGACGATGTGCGCTGAATCTAGTAATCGATCGACGTGTTCTTCCAGGCGAAACACGGCGGCGCCGCGATCGGTTGCATAGCAGCGGATACCCTCAAACACGCTGAAGCCATAATGGAGCCCAGCATTCACCACCGGGACGCTGGCTTGCGCAGCATCTTTTAATTGGTTATCCACCCAAACGTATTTTGCGGAATTAGCCATAGGTCCCCGGGGAGCTTAATCACGGCCTTGCCTCAGTGGGCACGCACTGCTTCTCAAGATTAGCGTTCATCGCGCTATAAGGGCAAGGGACAGTTGCTCGCTCTTTGGATGAAACAGCCTTTATAATCCCAACCCTTATGGAAACAGGTCTGAAGAATCGTGTTGCAATTGTTGCGGCTTCGAGCCAGGGAATTGGGCGGGCGACGGCCGAGGCTTTCGCTGCGGAAGGCTGTCGTGTGGCCATGTGCGCCCGCAATCCGCAAACGCTGCAGCAAGCCGCCGCAGCCATCCAACAAAAATACAATGCGGAGGTGTTTAGTGAAGCGCTGGATGTCACAGATGCCCATGCAGTCCATCGCTTCGTGGAAGCGGTGGTTGCCCGGTTTGGAAGCACCGATATTTGTGTGACCAATGCTGGCGGGCCTCCGGCAAAAGGGTTTCTTGCGGCCAATGTTGACGAGTGGCAGAAGGCATTGGAGCAGAATTTCCTCAGCACGGTTTATTTCGCTCGTGAGGTGATTCCGCATATGCAGCGCAAGCGTTGGGGACGCATTATCACCATCACTTCGATTACTACGAAGCAGCCGGTTGCTGATCTGGTGTTGTCCAATGCAGTGCGCGCCGCGGTCGTGGGATTGGTAAAGAGCCTGGCGAATGAATTTGGTAAAGACGGGATTCTGGTGAACAACGTCGGGCCAGGCTATACGGCCACCGATCGTCTGAAAGACCTCGCTAAGACCCGGTCTTACAATTCGGGAAAGCCCGAGAAGGAAATCTTCGATGCGTGGGCGGCGGACGCTCCGGTCAAGCGATTAGGGCAGCCGGCAGAAGTTGCCGATACAATAGTTTGGCTCGCCTCAGAGCGTGCCTCGTACATCACAGGACAGACAATTCTAGTGGATGGCGGCCTGTACAAAGGTCTGTAACAAACGTTTCACGATGCGCAATTATCCACTTGGTTATTGAAAACTTGACTACTTTTTGAGTAATCTGGCAGGCATCTTTTTAATACCAGAGCTGGTTTCCGGCGCAGAGGATCGCGTGTATCTCGCCGGAGCCGCCTAGGTCATCCGACAGGATTCACGGGGGAGCATATGCCCAGGGTAGCAAGCAAACTTCTTTTGATCGCGCTGGCAGTCTTCGGGTTATTGGGCCAAGTACTGGCGCAAGGTGGCGCTACCGGCGCGATCACTGGCACAGTCCTAGATCCAAGCGGCGCGGTGGTGGCCGGCGCAGATGTGCAGATCGTCAATGAGGATACGGGTGTTCTGACACGTGCGCTCAAGACCGATTCCAGCGGGTCCTTCACCGCAACGTTGTTGCCGGTAGGCACATATACCATCACTGTGAAAAGCCCCGGGTTTCAAGAAGGCAAATTTGCTGACATCGTAGTGCGCATCACCGAGACCACCCGCATGACAGCAAAGCTCCGTCCTCCCGCCGTGCAGGAAAAGATCGAGGTGCAGGCGCAAGTGCAGGCAGTGGAAACCACCGACGCAACCACCGGTCAGGCGATCGAATCGCGCACAATTCGTGAACTGCCGCTCGCCACGCAAAATTTTCAGCAACTACTTACGCTCTCAACCGGGGTTGAATCCGAACTAAATCAGTCTTCTCAGCTTGGGCGCGGCAATACCAAGATTTTTGTGAACGGGCAGCGTGAAGACAACAATAACTATCTGATCGAAGGGATCAGCGCGACTGACTACAATGTTGCCCAGAACACCAATGTTCCGTTACCCAACCCTGATGTTGTTGGAGAGTTTAAAGTACAGACTTCTCTGTACGACGCCAGCCAGGGACGAAATGGCGGTGGCAATATCAACGCTATCCTCAAGTCAGGAACCAAAACCTTCCACGGGGACGCATATGAATTCCTGCGCAATGACGTTCTTAACGCTAACGAGTATTTCCATAAGGGTGCTGGCCTGCCACGGCCGACGATCAAACAGAATATTTTTGGCGGGAGTCTCGGAGGGCCGATCGGCAGTCAAGCTCAAGCTGGTTTCTTTTTCCTCAACTATCAAGGTACCCGTCAGCGCAGTGCGTTGTCACCGGGCACGTTTATCAGCAACCCCGGATTCCCAGTGCTGCCAACCGACCGGTCCGATGCTTCGATCGAGGCAGCATTCGGTCTACCCAGCTCTTCCGGAATTGATCCCGTTATTCACAACCTCCTGAATTTCAAGAGTACGCAATTCGGCAGTTTCCCGGGTGGATACCTCATTCCTTCAATTCCAGGCACCCCCGGTTCAACCGCGCCTTTCATTTTCAGCCGCGGTGGTCGATATACTGATGACCAATTCACGACCAATTGGGACCGCGAAATTCGCGGCGGCAATGACAAACTTTCGGCGCGCTTCTTTTTCTCAAATTCCGAGTCATTCCTGCCATTCGGTGCGGGTGGGTTGCAAGCTTCTCTCGGCGCGACCCTGGGCACCAGCGTCAGCGCCACTGATCTTGACTTCCCATTCGATCTGCCGATAGCCGCGCGTTTCCTCAGCATCAATGAAACTCATCTTTTCTCTCCGGCGCTGGTGAATGATTTCCGTTTCGGATACGTGCGCATCAACAACAGCCTGCAAAACGTTCCTCCAGTTACTGCGTCGGACCTCGGGATTGATCGTCCAACTAACAACGTCACCGATTCGATTTACAAATTTACACTGAACAGTTCCGGGTTTCAGATCGGTCCAGCCCCTTTCGCCGATCAGTCTCAGACGCAGAACAATCTCAACTTCGTCGATAACGTTAGCTGGGTAAAAGGAGCGCACATTCTGCGCTTTGGTGGGGAGTACACTCGTGTCAACCTCGACAAAGTGTTTCCCCAGGTGTTTAACGGTCAGCTCTTCTTTACCAATGACTCGAATGTCGGCTCGGGTGGGCTAACCGACTTCCAGAAATTTTTGCAAGGCCAGGTCGATTTCAGCTTCGGTGGCAGCGGCGTCTATAAGCACCAGTACCGCACAAATAATTACTTCTTCTTCCTGCAGGATGACTGGAAGGCCCGTAATGATTTAACTCTGAACCTCGGGCTTCGCGTCGAAACTTTCGGCGGCTTCTATGACAAGGCTTGCCACATAGGGAATCTCGATCCCGATCTCGCCAGCAAGGGCCAATATCCTTTCATCTACGGTGGCTGTGTAAAAGGCCTGAACGTCGCGGGGTTGGCCCCCACGGGCAGCGATACGACTTACAAGAATAATTACGCGACCGGACTAGGTCCCCGGGTCGGCTTCGCCTGGGATATCTTCGGTCACCACTCCACTTCAATTCGCGGCGGATATGGCATCTATTACGTTCGCGAGGACGTCGGCACCGTTGACCAGCTTAGTTTCCAGGCGCCGTTCTTGCCAGTGGCATTCGGCGGCGGCCTGCCTGGCTGTATGTCCACGTTCTTTTCGGCTAATGCACCGCCAAACTGCCTCCCGGCCGGCGCCACTTCCAATCCCAATGCGCTGCCGCAAGGCGGCGTAATCGATCCAACTTTCGTTCCTTGCCTGGGGGCTTTTACCGGTTTCATAGACAACAACACGGGGCTACCGACGACCGATACCACTCAGACGCCTACATATGGCTGCAAGGCGTCGAGCCCTGGTATGCTGCCCTCGCAAGACATCTTTGGTCTTGTGGTACCCCGGCATTTCGTTACTCCGGCCACTCAGCAGTGGAACTTGACTTTGCAGCGTGAGCTGGGAAAACAGTGGGTCCTCGAAATTGGATACGTAGGAACCCATGCAATCCACCTGCGCGAGACGCGCACCAGCCTGCAAGCCCTTCGTGCAAGCCCCAGCAACCCGGTGATAGTGACCGATACCACCACAGGGCAACAGCTCGCAATTACCGATAACACCTTCTCCAATGGTCCGGCCCGCTCGCGCGCTCTGGCGATTAACGGCTACAGCGGAATGCAACTCTTCGCTGATGATGCCTACTCGCACTATCATTCTCTGCAAACCACTCTCTCGCGGCGCTGGGGTGCGGGTTACTTCCAGGCCGCCTACACGTTCTCTCGGTCCACGGATGCCACCTCCAGCGGAAATACTGCATTCAATACTGCATTCAACGACGAGTCGACTCTCGCCGCTTCTCGTGGACTCTCCGATTTTGATCGCAGACACCGCTTCGTGGTTAGCTATCGGTACGATCTGCCATTTCTCAAAAATGCGACTGGAGCAAAAGGCGCCTTGCTGGGACGCTGGACAATTACCGGCATCACAACTTTCCAGTCCGG
>Ga0066705_10000003_pt1 | contig 42264 bp, 43 predicted proteins | sample GraSoiAngelo_154_FD_66506 | JGI IMG/M metagenome (GOLD analysis project Ga0066705, IMG submission 66506) | Grasslands soil microbial communities from the Angelo Coastal Reserve, California, USA - 14_1009_13_20cm | ecosystem: Environmental > Terrestrial > Soil > Grasslands | place: USA... | reverse complement strand
GCTAGACTCGTGAAAACACGCCGCGGAGAGGTGGCCGAGAGGCTGAAGGCGGCGGTTTGCTAAACCGTTATACGGGCTAAAACCTGTATCGAGGGTTCGAATCCCTCCCTCTCCGCCAGATGTAACAGAGAGGTTTATACACGTCCACAGTCTGCTCACCATTTTCAGTATTGGCAAATCGCATTTGGAATTTGCAGGCTTGTGCGACTCCGCGATCTTTTCCAGCATCGCCTCGCCATCAACGGTTCTGAAACCGCGCCCGGGAGTTGTTGAAAAACAACATCGCGCCCGAGCTAAACGGGCGGTACGCGCCGCTGGTTGATTTCTTTGAGGTGCTGGCACAACCTCCGGAGAACTTGCTCTCGTTCCGTATTGCTAAGCTCCTGTTTGAGCTCGTCAAGAGCGAAATGGACGATGTCGTGGTGATGAATCTCCTCGGGAGCAACATCATTACTGAGTTCAAGCCAGATGCTGTGCAGTAGATCAATTTCCTTTGGCGTGAGGCGGGGCGCGTGGGGGCCCAGATAAAAAACGTGTTCCTGTCCGCTTGGAGAGAGAATTTCGAGCGTCAACTGGGGCTTGGGGTCAGGCAGACGCTCCCAGGCGAGACCGGCGGTACGAGCCTCCTCGGGAACAGGTTTGGTGGGAGAAGGTCCTAGAACAACCATGGACGACTGCAAGCTTTGGGCGGCGCGCAAGATAGCGTCCCATTTTTCCGTGGCCGCAGCGACCGCCAGATGGATGGTCTTCCCTTTTTTCTCGGCGAGCTCAAGCGAGCGTGTGAAGAGCACCTGCTCTTCGAGGCTAAAGAGCTGCTCCGGTGCCAATTCGTACTCACCGACGCCGTGCAGAAATCGAAGATGGAGCACCACGACGTCCTGTTTACGAGGATCGACCCGGTCGAGGATTGCCCCCAGATTATGCAGCGTGTTGTAGTTCCGAACCATAACCAGGATGTTTCCTGGCCTGACGCCGAGTGTTTCGGGAGTGAGGTCCGCACCGGGTTCTAAATTGAATTGATCCAGTTCGGCATGGGCCGTAGCACGCTTCTTCGTGATTTTTTCCGAAGCAGTGAAAACCGCAAAGAAAATGATGGTGAAAGCAACTCCTGAAAGCGTGGCCACTTGCTTGGTGAAGAGGTTGATAATGCATAAGGCGAACAGAATGACTGTGATCAAGCCAAGACCCAGAGGAATCTCCAGACTCCCAACCTTCAGGTTCAGGGGAACGCGAAATTCCCGCTCCCCAGGTTGCTTGTAACGAAGCACGAGTACAGCCAGGCCCTTCAAGGCGAAGCTCCACATCACGCCGAAGGCATATGCCTCGCCCAGAACAAAAATGTTGCCGCGGCTCAAGAAGATCGTGAGCAGCTGAAGGCCGACAACAAGATTGAGGATGCGATGGGATGTCCCGAAACGACGGTGGGGGTGGCGAAACCAGTGAGGAAGGATTCCATCCTCAGAGACCCTATTCAGGACTCCATTCGAGCCGACGATGGCGGTATTGACTGCCCCGGCCAGCATCAAGACACCGACCACTACCACGAAAGCCCGGAACGCGAGCCGAAGTGATAGAGGCCCAACGAGGTACATTGCCAACCCGCCGATCGGGTTATCGAAGAAATTGTTGCGCGCCGAATCGGGGATGATCATCACCGCGAAGAATGCCACGCCCGCCGTGAAAATCAGGCTATAAAGAAAAATGACGAATCCGGCTTTTTCCAGGTTCCGTAGTTTGGGGTGCTCAATCTCGCGATACACCTGGGCCATGGTCTCTTCGCCGCTCATGGCCAGAACGGAGTGGCCGAGGCCAATCAAAATGCCGATCAGTCCGACGGTGTACGGCAACGAGGTGTGGCGCAGCCAGCCCAAGGCATCATTCGAGTAGGTAAGGTTCGAGAGGTGCGGCCAGGGCGGAAGGTGAGCTCCACGAACCCAGAGGGTGTAGCTGCACCAGGCGATCATCAGCACCACCATCACAGTGGTCACATACATGATGCGTAAGGCCTTCTCGCTGGATTCGGGAATTCCCTTGATGTTCTGCCACCAGAAATAGATGGTCACGAGAGCGGCAAAGAGTGCAGCCGTCCAGTTCGTGGGCAGGGTGAAATTGGAGTAGGCGTGGTGCAGGAGTTCGTTCAACAAACCGGTGAGGTACAGCCCTGCTGATACGCCGCTGATCGGTCCGGTCAGGATGTAGTCGAACATCAGGGCCGAAACCGAAAACTTTGCCAACGTTCCGCCCATGGCCTCTTTCACTACGCGGTATACGCCTCCACGCACAAACATGCTGGAGCTTTCGATATAGACCGCTCGGACCGCATAGGAGAGAAGCATGATCGCCAGAATGAACCAAGGAGCAGTTTTCCCCACAAAGTGTTCCGCAATGGCGCCCGCGTAGAAGGCGGACGAACCCATGTCGTTAAGTACGACGGCCGCGGCCTGCCAAAAAGAGATAAACGCGAGCATCGCGGTTGTAGCGACCAGCACTCGTTGTGCGCCGGTCACAACCGCAGAGTGCTTACCAGGGTGGTTTTGCATGTACGGTCTCTCAATTCCCAGACCAAACCTGTCCGTTTCCTCTCGGTCTCACCACAAGCTGTCCTGAAGAAACGACAATATTGCGCCGACCGTGTCTCTGACTACGGCGTGCCGGGAACCCGATATCCTAAATGGATCGTGCCTCGCTGATGCTCTCCTTACAAGACCGATGAGCTGACGGGCGAACAGATGAAAATTTACTAAAGATTTCGTAAAGATTTTATAAAAGCTCTAGCAGAACAGAACCGATGGCGTCAGAGCAGCTCTTTACGAGAGGCAAGGTCGGGAGCGGGGTGAAAAGAGGGCCTTATGCCATAGGTAGGGAAAAATAGAAGAGTGATCCTCGGCCCAGTTGGCTTGTGACTCCGATCTTTCCACCGTGTAGCTCGATGATCGCTTTGGCGATCGCCAATCCCATTCCAGTACCCTGGATCATCATGCGCTGATTCCGTCCCCGATAAAATTTATCGAAGATCATCTCTTGCTCCATTTCTTCTATCCCGGGACCGTGATCTGCGACGCTTGTGACCACTTCAGAATCTCGCACCTCGGCGGTGATGTGAATCGGAGTGTCCGGCGAGGAGTACTTACCTGTGTTGTCCAGCAGGTGGATTATCACTTCAGTAATGCGTTCACGATCCATGCGCACTGGCGGAAGGTTCTGCGGAATTTTGACTTCGATAGGATGGTGGCGCAGTGCCGATTGTGAGGTCTTGATGGCAGCATCAATGGCTTCCCGAATCTGGTCTGTCTCAAAGCGAAACTGAAGCTGATGTGAATCGAGTTGCGCTACTTCTCCGGCTTCTCCCACAAGCCGGTTAAGCCTGTCGCTTTCTTCATTGATGACTTGCAGGAGGTCTTCGCGCTGTGGCTTTTCCAGCTCAATGTCGGACAGCAGCGTTTCTGCGGATGCCTTGATTGCGGTCAACGGCGTTCGGAACTCGTGGGTGACCGAGTCCAGCAGGACTGACCGCAAACGATCACTCTCCCGTGCAGCTTCGCTGCGGGTCAGTTTTTCGACGGTATTCGCACGCTCGATTGAGATCGCCACCAAGCTGCCAATCGCTTCCAAGCTTTCACGAGAAAGATCGCAACCAGCTAAGCCCAGGGTACCGACCGATCGCGCCCCCATTCGCAAAGGCATGTAGCAGATCCTATGTTCCCGGTCGAGCACCGGCTCTCCCCGATCGCTGATGGCCTTCAGTTGATCGATCGGAAACAAAGATCGGCTGACCTCATCGAAAAAATAGGCCTCTTGCTTGCCTTCGAGGAAAACTGCCGCTCCGCTGACATTGAAGGAGTCTACGATGTGTTTGGGAATGATATTCAGCAGCTCGAACACGTTTTCGCTGAGCCACAACTGTTGGCTAAAGGCATAGAGCCTTTCGACTTCGCGCCGACGCTGGTCGGCATTCACAGTCCCGCGGCGTGCGCGTTCCGAAAGTTGGCTGGCCACTACCGCCGTAACCAGGAAGGCAAAGAGAGCTATCCAGTTTTGTGGATCGGCAATCGTGAATCTGAACAGTGGCGGCAAAAAGAAATAGTTGTAACCTACTGTGGCAACGATTGCTGTGAAAATTGCGTAGCGCAGGCCCCAGGCGGCGGAGATCAGCAAAATAGCCAGCAACAGGCTGAATCCGACAGTTGTCGGATTCACGTGCAGCCATCGAAAGTACAGAACAACGATAGCTGACACAATCGCGGTCGACGCAGCAAAGCGTAGGATCGAATTGTCCATCGATCGTTTCATGCGAGAGACTGTAGTCTATTCGATTTGTGATTGGTGACTGAGGATAATACACACCATGCCGAAGACACCTGAGCAGTGGTTGGAAGAAACAACACCGCTGAGGAAACAAACAAGTGAAGCGCGAATGGCCAATTCAGAGCTCAAACCGAATATCCTTGTGGTCGACGATGAGGCGCAAATCATCCGCGTCCTGAAAACAACCCTGTCCAGCCAAGGGTACGGAATTCGAACCGCATCGGATGGCGAGGAAGCGCTTCAGCTCATGAAAGACTGGACGCCGGATTTGATCGTCACGGACCTTCGTATGCCGAACGTGGACGGCCTTGAACTCTGCCGCCACGTTCGGACCCAGTCGCGTGTTCCAATTATCGTGCTGTCAGTGAAGGGTGAGGAGGCTATCAAGGTGGAGGCGCTTGATGCCGGAGCCGACGATTACATCACAAAGCCCTTCAGTGTTAACGAACTGTTGGCACGAGTACGTGCGGCACTGCGACGAGCTTCGGCACCGCAACAACAAGAGACCGCACTCGTTGAGGTAGGCGATTTTCGCATCGATATCCCTGGTCGCACGGTTCAAGTGAAAGATCGCGAGATTCGGCTCACTCCCAAGGAATTCGATCTTCTGGTCTACTTGGCGAGGCACCCGGGAAAGGTGATAACCCACCGTGCTCTGCTTGGGGCTGTCTGGGGCCAAAACAGCATAGAACAGCCAGAATACCTACGCGTATTCGTGGGACATTTACGCAAGAAGCTCGAACCCGACGAGAACGCTGCACATTACATCATTACTGAACCCTGGGTGGGCTATCGCTTTGAACCGGGGGACTGAACTTACAACTGCCTCGCTATCCTTCCAACCACAATTCACACCTGCTGCTGAAGGTGCCCCGTCCTGTTCTTTTTTAGACACGGGTAAGTCCCGCGACTCTCGTTTGAACCAAGAAGGCGCAGACGCATATTGCGCATGAAGAATTCGTAAGCGGATGGTTCACGTTTAGAAATTCTTTATGAACTTTTTACTCGGCCTTTATGCCGTCTCGTGTTGAATAGCACTCGGCATGCAGGCTCTCGAAATGAATTTGATCGCCAATACGGAACGTATATCGCTCGCCGTGGTGTGTCTCCTCGGTGCCGGATTCATGATTTGGTTCCTAATCGCTCTTTCCTTGGATGGGAGGAGAACGCGTGCCGGGCGTCATTCCCGTTGGAATGCATCACCATTCAGCGAGATCGTTAATCGGAGACCGGTAGCGCAAAGATGGGCCGCGAAAGTTATAAAAAGTTCGTAAAAATGACCTCCGATCAAGTGACAGTTCGCACCGTTAGCAATAGGCTCATCAGAATCGCGCTAAAAGAGCGGCGAAGGAGCGATGCGAACCGGGGGCAGGATCGCCAGAACGAACTCACTGCTGCTTGTCATGATTGTCATGTCGTTCGCCGATAGGTTCGCGATGGGACAGGTTCCGGCCGCGCTTCCGGAGGAATCGGGTTCCTCAGCGCAGTCAACATGGCAATACGGCGGATTCATTGATGCTGGATACATGCACGATTTTAATTATCCCGCGAATCACCTGTTCCGCAGCCGAGGCACGACATTTCACGTAAACGAGGCGGATTTGAATATGACCGCTCTTTATCTGAGAAAAACGCCGTCGGATAGCTCGCGCTGGGGGACTGAGATAACCTTGCAAGCAGGCAAGGACTCAGAGGTTTTCGGATTTTCTGCCACCGCACCGAATCTTGACGGCGCCAAGTGGTTACGGCATCTCGGCCCCACTGACATTTCCTACCTTGCCCCGATAGGAAAGGGACTGACCATACAAGGCGGAATCTTCAGCAGCTTCATCGGTTACGACTCGCTCTACGCCAAAGACAACTTCAATTACACGCGTCCGTGGGGGGCTGATTTCACGCCGTATCTGATGTTGGGCGTGAATGCTCAATATCCGCTTACCACAAGGCTGACCGGGACGTTATTTGTGATCAGCGGTTATTGGCACCTCGCGCACGCGAACGATGTCCCGAGTTCCGGCGGCCAGGTTGCTTACAAGCCGAACGAGCGCTTGAGCATGAAACAGACGGTCCTCTACGGGCCGCACCACTCGGGAACCTCACTCCAGTTTTGGCGATTCCTGTCCGACAGCATTGTGGAGTGGAAGCGAGATCCGGCTACCGTTGCGTTCGAGTACCAGGTTTCAGAAGAAAAAGTTGCTGTGGCCGGAAATCCGCGCGCTCTGTGGATGTCAGCTCAGATGCCGATGCACTGGATAGTCGACAAACACTGGAGCGCGACCGTGCGTCCTGAAGTCGCTTGGGATCGTAACGGCCGCTGGACCGGATTCTCCCAGACCGTTAAAGCTGTGACCAACACGATCGAGTACCGCATTCCCTATCGGCAAGCAAATGTCATCGTGCGGCTTGAACATCGCTGGGATGATTCGCGCGGACCTGGTGGCGGATTTTTTAATGATGGCGATGTGCGGCCTGGAGTTCCTGGTCTGAAGCCAGCACAACATCTCTTGGCTTTAGGAGTAATCCTGACCTTTGACTCCAGTTTTCACCACCATTGAAAATGGGACCTGTGTGCGGGAGGAATGTATGGGCGACGTAGCTTTGATTTGGTGGTGGGCCTAAAGAAGGCTCCTTCCTGGTGAAGCTTTACCTTGCTACTTTGCCTGGAGGCCGAGTATGCAGGATGTATTTGGGTAACGGTTACGATCGTTCGTAGATCTATGTCTGTCATAAAGTGATTACTACCTTTCCGCGAGCGTGTCGTTCTTCCAGGTACCGGACAGCCTCGGGCACCTCACTCAACTTGTAACGCCTGTCGATGACCGGAGTTACCTTTCCGGTTGCCATAAGCTCGCGCATGATGGTCAGGTCCTCTTTGCTCGGTCTCGCCAGAAACGTGACCAGCTTCTGACTAACGAACCGTGACAGCACAAGCGCTGTTATCAAACGTGCCAAAAGACCGGTCATACCCCGACCGCTCAGATCTCCGGCCATGATCAATATCCCCTTAGGATTTAAGACACGCCTGCATGCTGACAACGAATGGTTCCCAACGCAGTCGAAAATCAGATCATAACGTTGCCCAGGTTTGGTGAAATCCTGCTGGGTGTAATCAATGACGTGATCTGCGCCGATGGATCGGACCATGTCCACATTCCTCGTACTGCATACGCCGGTGACTTCTGCGCCGAGCGATTTGGCAATCTGCACAGCGAACGTACCCACGCCTCCCGCCGCACCGTTGATCAAGACCTTCTGTCCCGGCTGAACCTGTCCCTTGTCGCGAAGACCCTGCAATGCGGTGAATGCCGCCACCGGTGCAGAAGCCGCTTGCTCAAACGTCACGTTATCCGGCTTCATGACCAATACGGACTCGGGAACACATGCATAGTCCGCGAAGGCCCCCTGGGGGATCCAGACTCTGACACCCGAACCTTGCGGGTCACGGATACACACGCCGAACACCTCGTCGCCTGGTTTGAACTGGGTTACGTTCCTGCCGACCGCTTCAACCTGGCCGGCCACATCAACGCCCAGTCGTGTGATCTTTGGTTTGCGCAGTCCGGTCACTATGCGACCGCCGCCTTTCACTAAGCCCCCGTCAAGTGGATTGACGGACGCCGCACGAACTCTTATCAAAACTGCGTTGTCCTTGGGAACAGGCTTTTCGGTTTCTCCACATTGAAGAACATCGGGTGGACCGTAGTTGTGATAAACGATAGCTTTCATCAGGTTCCTTCCAGGATTTTGCAACAGCAATCCCAAGGAAAGCCTAAAAGCGGTTGCTTCCTCAGCTTTGACGGGGAACTGGCACGGAAACGGCGTTGCCACCCATCCCAAGGTCGCGACCGCAATACGGGCAAAATTTGTCACTGGCATTCACGCCACGCTGGCACTGCGGACAGACGGCATTCAATCGGCACTGGCAACGAGGACAAAAGGCAAACCCAGGTTCGACGACGGCGCTGCATTGCGGACAGTTCAAGGTACGTGGTTTCCGCAGAACGAAATACAAGACGACGCCGAGCGCGTGGGGGATGAAAATTGCCAGCAGCGTCCAGGCAAGACGGCTCATGCCGCGGCGAGCGGCGTCGCGGTTGATGTAGACGATGAGGAGGAGGTAACACGCCATCGCAGTTCCTCCGGCGATGGCGAGCGGCACGAGCACCGCCGGCCTATAAAAAGGCTCACCAGTCTTGTTCGTGAGAGTGGCAAACACCGCGGCTGCTGCCGCCGCCACATAGCCTAGAGACGCGACGGCGTATCCCCACGGCGGGATGATGCGGATCTCATCCATGAAGCGGGTTGAAGTTTCATTCCTGACCGGCATTTCAAACCTCCAGAGTTCGCTACCCTAATCAACTACGCCGCTTACGCGGCTCCACGGATCAATCCTGATATGAGCCGTTGTGATCCGTCAGAAAAGTCCCCCGCGCAAGCAGAAGAATTCCGGCCAAGACCGCCGGCATCAGATAGAACACGACAAAGCCGCCTTCCCACACCGGCGGGGAAAGCCGTGCCTGCTCGCCCATCCATGCAAACCCGCGCCACAGCACTGGCGTGGTGACGAGAGTGGAGAGCGTCACTGCTGCACAGCAAACGCAGACAACCCAGAACCGTTCTTGCTGGCGCTGCAACTCCTGTGCCCGCTGGCGCACGCGCATTTGTGTCGTAGATACGAGACGTTCGCCCGCCGTGATTGGAATCGCGCGCAGCAAGCGAATCGTCTCACGCGAGTTCTCTGCGAACTCGCGGCATGATGCGCAAGACTCCAGATGCGCGGCCAGCCACGATCGCTCCGCGTTGGAAAGTTCTTCCGGGCCGGGTCTTTCTTCGCCAAACAAGGCGATCATCAGCCGCGCACGTTCATGAACATCGGAGTTCATAAGATCAGGATTCATAAGCGGGCTCCTTTCAACCACGGCTGCAGGGCGCTCAAGCCGCGGTAGATCCGCGATTTCACCGTGCCCAGCGGCGCGCCGGTCACATTGGCAATTTCTTCGAGTGACATCCCTTCCTGGAAACGAAGCACCAGGGTTTCGCGGTATTCGGCTGCGATATGCTGCATGCCAGCAGAAATCTGTTCGTTCTGCTCGCGTTGAACCGTCGTGTCAAACGCCGAAGGTTGCGCGGTGGCCGCGATGTCGAACGGCGCCAGACCATCGGGATCTGCCAGGCTGTCGAAGCTCGCTGGCCGCTTGCGGCGCAGGTGGTCGATGACCAGATTCCGCGCAATGGTGAAAAGCCAAGTGCTGAACTCATGACGCCCGTCGTACTGGCTGCCACGTTCAAGCACGCGGACCCAGGTCTCCTGGAAGAAGTCCTCGGCGAGGTCGCGGCGGCCAGTCAGATACATGAGGTAGCGCAGAAGGCGGTGTTGGTACTCCTCGATCAAGCGGTCGAGCAGTTCGGGATCGCGACGTCGAAGTCCATGAGCGATCTCGGTGTTTTCGTCCGCCATCGCACGCACGAAATAGCAGGCAGCCGCGTTCATGCTACCGATACATACGCGGGAAGGCCAAGAAAAGACGCACGTCCGGGGACAAAAATTACTTCCTCCCCGAAGTCATTGATGAGATTGAAAGACGGGGCCGGGGCATCCGCACGACATGGCCTGGGGTGACGATGACGGCAAAAGGCTATATCTTTGTGCGAAGACCGACCTCTACAATCCGGCTAAATACTCCGGGAATTTCTCCGTGAGTGTCGATGTTGATCTGTCCGGGGGGAGAGCCCGCTGTCGAGGAATAAGCCAAAAGCCTGAGAGATATCATGGAAGATACCTACGCCATTCGGTTGGCAAAGACAAAGCTACGGGATGCCTACAACAAGGGGGATGTGAATGGAGTCCTGTCCGTTTTTGCTGACGGATACAGCGACATGTCGGCCGGCCTTGCGTCCTTCTACGGCTCTGAAGCGCAGGCAGTGCTTAAGCACCGGCTGAAAAAACTCTTCGCACGTTACAAGGCGCAACTGGCAGTCACCATCATCTCCATTCGAGTTCACGGTTCGTGGGCTTTCGACTGGGGCTGGCACCGGCTCACGCTAACACCCAAGAACGGTGGAAAACCGATCACCACACGCACACGATACCTGGAAATCTGGCAAAAAGATGCTGAAGAAAGATGGAGGATCGCGATTTTCCTCGATAATGTGGACGTTCAGCCGCAGATGCCTCCTAAAGAGGTCCTGGCAGAGATGTCAAGCAGGCGAGCTTCGGCGCCTCGCCGCTCCGTGCCCGGGAGGCGGTCGAAAGTCGGAGAGGTTGTTTAAGTGCACGCGATGCGCGTGCACCTGGCTTTGACGGAGCCTGGAAGAAAGGCCGAGAATATGAAATCAAGCTTTGTGACGTGAACGAGAGCGGAGGCAGGATTCTAGCTGGGAACGGAGCAGCACAAGTGGCGGAAAAACCCATAGAAATCGATTGCGAAGAAGTATGGCGGCAGATCTCAAATTATCTCGACGACGAAGTGGATCCTGGACTTCGATCTGGCCTCGCCTCGCACTTCAAAAATTGCGCCCACTGCAGCGCCGTTCTCAACGGCACGAGGAATGTGGTTAGCCTTGTCGGCGACGGCAGAGCCTTCGAGCTTCCCGCGGGTGCTGGTCAGAAATTGTACAAAAAGCTGAACGATCACCTCTCGGGCCGGCAGGCCAAGAAACGCTGAAGCCATGCGTTGCCCGACAAAGAGTTTCTCGTATCCAATTGCGATGTACGCCGTCTTACACTTGAATATCTGAAAAAGCATTCCCGCAGGAAAGGCACCAGATGGCCATGCTGCGAAGTCAAAGCGACGCCAAGAAGCTGGCTAGGGCTGGGCCGCAGGCGGATTACCCCGTCATTTCGCGATCCGGCGTCCAAGTCAGAGGTGCCGTGAAACAATCAGAGAGAAGCGAAATCGAACTCATCGGGCGCATCCAAGCGGGCGATGTTGGGGCATTCTATGATCTAGTGCGGCCCTACGAGCGCGTAATCTATTTATCTGCTTTGTCGCTCGTAAGAAATGAAGCGGATGCAGAAGACGTAGCCCAGGAGGCAGTACTGAAGGCGTTTAAGAATCTTTCGCGCTTTCGCCAGGAATCCAAGTTCAGCACGTGGGTCATCCAGATCACCATGAATGAAGCGAAAATGAAGCTGCGCAAGGACCGACGCCACCTATATGAGTCTCTGGATGAAAGCCAATGTAGCGAGGAAGGCGACTACATTCCCAAAGACTTTGCAGACTGGCGTGAAATACCATCGGAGACTTTGGAACAGAAACAATTGCGAAAGGCGCTCAACGAAGCACTGCGTTCTCTTCCCGAGAAATACCGAACCGTGTTGATCTTGCGCGACATACAGCACCTGAACATCACCGAAACCGCCCAAGCACTCGGCCTTTCAGAGGCAAACGTGAAAACGAGGCTGTCACGCGCCCGGTTGCAGATGCGTGATGCCCTGGCGCCTGGCTTCGATGGAGCCTGGAGTCGAGGAAGGGCATACGAAAAAGTCCGCCCCTTCTAATCGCCGGAATGCTCAGCCCTTCACCTGCAAGTTCGGGTTATGCTGTTGCGGAATCGTTGACTGAATCCTGCCGGTAAGTCAAAACTTCGATCGTCTCCCATTAATGTGATCACGTTTCGTATCCCGTCGTAAATGGCAGTGCAGTGTTTGCAGTCGGCGAGATGGGCTTCGATCTGGACACGCAGATCGGTATCTAGATCCTGGTCTATGTACTTGGAAAGCTCCCGGATCACTTCCCGACAACTAATTTCCACGTGCTTCCCTTCGGGAATCTGTGCTTGTTTGTTCAATTTCGTCAAATCCAACTCATGCGATGCGGCTCGCACAGAAAAGGTGACAGAACGGTTCGCGTTTCCGGCCATGAATTTTTGCGAGAACTACGCTGGCATTTTTGTCACGAAACAGATCGTGGCGAATCCCATGGCCGAATGCACAGCTCAGTCCAGAACGGCGACAGCGATCCGAGCACGGGAGCAGCGGCAGTCCTAGCCAAACCTCGCTGGTTCGATAGCGCGATGTCGGCCGCCACTAACCACTGGCAGGAATATTCCATAGAAGCGGCGTGCCTGGGACTGTTTATGGTCTCGGCATGTAGCTTTACCGTCTTGCTGGAGCACCCGGCTTCCGCGCTGCGGCACGCGATTACAAGTTCTTTCGCCCGGCGTATGCTGACGGGCATCGCCATGGGATTGACGGCGGTCGCTCTCATCTACTCCCCCTGGGGAAAACAGTCCGGCGCACACCTCAATCCCTCAACGACGTTGACTTTTTTCCGTTTGGGAAAGATCGAGCCTTGGGACGCCTTGTTCTATGTATGTGCCCAGTTCATCGGCGGAACACTGGGAGTAATGCTCAGCGCTGGAATCTGGGGTGAAGCCATCACTCATGAGAATGTGCGTTACGCGGCGACAATGCCCGGGTTCCGAGGAACGGGAGTCGCCTTTGTGGCGGAGTTGGTCATCTCTTTCGTAATGATGACCATGGTTCTGAACGTTTCAAACTCCGCGCGCATCGCACGATTCACAGGCATTTTCGCCGGCGCCCTGGTGGCCACTTACATCACGCTGGAGTCTCCGCTGTCCGGTATGAGCATGAGTCCGGCACGCAGTCTCGCGTCGGCGCTCCCGGGACGTTACTGGAACGCTCTGTGGATTTACTTTACGGCGCCGCCACTCGGCATGTTGCTGGCCGCGGAAGTTTACCTGCGCCTGCGCGGTAAACACGCGGTCTTCTGCGCAAAATTGCATCACAACAACGACAAGCGATGCATCTTTCGTTGCAATTACAAAGCTTTGTCACAACCACAATTCACTCTTAAGGAGACCATGTAATGAAAGGCAAGAAACTCGTCTACACGTTTATCGTCCTGGTGGTGGCCATTATTGGCTGGGCAGCGTTCCGGCCCGAACGGCTTTTCGTGAACGCGAAGGTCAATGAGAGCCTCCCGACCGCCAACTCATCCACCACCAACACTTCGGAGGCGATCGTCGCATCCGGCAGCTTTCACGATGTGGCCCACAAGGGCGTGGGACGCGCCAGCATCTATCAACAGCCGGATGGCAAGCGCATTCTCCGCTTCACCAACTTTGAAACTTCGAATGGACCCGATGTTCGCGTCTACCTGGTAGCGGCCAACGACGCCAGCGACAGCGAGATGGTCAAGAAGGCAGGCTTTGTCGAAGTCGCCGCTCTCAAGGGCAATATCGGCGACCAGAACTACGATTTGCCTTCTGATGTCGACTTGTCAAAGTACCGGGCAGTGACTATCTGGTGCAAGCGCTTCAGCGTGAACTTCGCCACGGCTCCGCTGTCTACGAACGCGCAGACTTCAGGAGTATCGGCGCGAGCCCTATTCACTGGCAACTTTCACGGTGTAGCACACAAGGGCGCAGGGCAGGCCAGCATCTATCAACTTGCTGATGGCAAGAGAATTCTCCGCTTCAGCAGTTTTGAAACTTCCAACGGCCCTGACGTGCACGTCTACCTCGTTGCCGCCAGCGACGCCAACGACAGCGAAACGGTGAAGAAGGCCGAGTTCGTGGAAGTGGGCCTGCTGAAAGGCAATATCGGCGACCAGAACTATGAATTGGCTTCGGACATTGACCTAACCAAATACCGTGCAGTAACCATCTGGTGCAAGCGCTTCAGCGTTAATTTTGCGACGGCACCACTGCGCACTGCCGAACCCATGGCCGCAGTGAACCAGTAACTCGTGAAGGAGACGGTCATGAGCCGGGAAAATCAGTTCGACGTAATCATTATCGGGACGGGAGCAGGTGGAGGCACACTGGCCTATCACCTGGCTCCGTCCGGCAAGCGGATTCTGATTCTCGAGCGCGGTGACTACGTAGCTCGGGAGAAGGACAACTGGAACCCGCAGGCTGTGAATGTCGACGCCAGGTACAACACGAAGGAACAGTGGCGCGACAGTACAGGCAAGGGACTGCATCCTCACACCAACTACTACGTGGGCGGAAACACCAAGTTCTACGGCGCTGCGCTGTTCCGATTACGGCAGCAGGACTTCGGAGAGATTCGCCACCACAGCGGCATTTCTCCCGCATGGCCAATCAGCTACGACGAATTGGAACCTTATTATTCCCAGGCCGAACACCTGTACCAGGTACACGGCAATCGTGGAGAAGATCCGACCGAGCCGTCTGCAGGCAAAGCTTACCCGTGGCCCGCTGTAAGTCATGAGCCACGTATCCAGCACCTGGCAGAGGACTTCGCGGCGTCCGGTTTGAAACCTTTCCATACTCCGTTAGGAGTGATGCTCGATGAGAAGAACCCGCGTCTGAGTCCCTGTATCCGCTGCAACACGTGCGACGGTTTTCCATGTTTGGTGCAGGCGAAATCTGACGCGCAGGTACTTTGTATTGATCCAGCGCTGCAACATCCGAATGTCACTCTCTTGACGAACGCGTTAGTGAAGCGGTTGGAGACGGGCTCTTCCGGCCGCGAAGTCCAGCGGGTGATCGTGGAACGGAACGGGGATACCGAGACGTATTCCGCTGATATCGTGGTTGTCTCCTGCGGCGCCATCAACGCGGCTGCCCTGCTGTTGCGCTCTGCCAATGATAGGCATCCGCGCGGCCTGGCCAACGGCTCCGACGTTGTCGGCCGACATTACATGGGGCATACCAATTCCGTGTTGATGGCCATTTCCAAGTGCCCCAACCCGACTATTTTCCAGAAGACGCTTTCTGTAAATGACTTCTACTTCGGCTCGAAAGACTTTGAATATCCCATGGGCCACATTTCCTTTGTGGGCAAGCTGGACGCCATTACACTGCGTGCCGGCGCACCCGCCATTGCTCCCGGATTCACACTGGAGCTGATGGCGAAACACTCTTTGGATTTCTGGCTGACCTCTGAAGATCTGCCCGATCCGAACAATCGGGTCACGATCAATCGCGACGGAGAGATTGTGCTGACCTATACACCCAACAACTTGAAAGCTCACGAGCAGCTCAAGGCTCATCTACAAAGAGCTATGAAGCAGAACACCTGCTCACTTCACGGGCATGACTGCCACCAGGGTCTCTTCGCGAGAAATTTGTATGCGGGTCAGCGAATACCGCTGGCGGGAGTAGCCCACCAGAACGGCACGATCCGTTTTGGCCATGATCCGAAGACATCCGCGCTGGACGCCAACTGCAAGGCACACGATCTCGACAATCTGTACGTCGTCGATGGGAGTTTTTTCCCGTCCAGTGCGGCAGTGAATCCCGCATTGACGATCATGGCCAATGCTCTGCGCGTGGGAGACCACTTGCTGCAACGCCTGGGCGTTTCAATCGCCGAGTACGCCGTCAACCAAAACAGCTCTCGGGAAGCAGAGCCAGTTGCCGGCTAAATGAAAAATGAGAAAACTCATTCAAACGCATCAGCGGCCCCTACTGTTGGTCGGGCTATTGTTTTTAGCGAGCCTTGTCTCCACTGCCCAGCAGGCAAGTGGGCCGCTGGTTTCCGCGGTCGATGCTGTCAACATGACGGTCTACGACATGGATCGGGCGGTCAATTTCTACTCGGGAGTCCTAAGTTTTCAGAAGGTCTCTGATACCGAGGTCGCGGGTGAAAACTACGAACATTTGGAGGGTATTTTCGGCGTACGCATGCGAGTCGTCCGTTTGCGACTTGGGGACGAATTCATCGAGTTGACCGAATATCTGGCTCCCAAGGGCAGGCCCATCCCCGTCGATGCGCGCAGCAACGACCGTTCTTTCCAGCACATTGCGATTATCGTGAGCGACATGGATAAGGCTTACCGATGGCTGCGTCAGAACAAGGTAGAGCACGCCTCTTCTGGACCGCAGCGTCTGCCGGACTGGAACAAGAACGCCGCAGGAATTCAGGCGTTTTACTTCAAAGATCCGGATGGCCATCCTTTGGAAATCCTGCAGTTCCCGCCCGACAAGGGAGCAGAAAAATGGCATCGCGCCAGCGACAAGCTCTTCCTGGGTATCGACCACACAGCCATTGTCGTAGGCGATACCGAGAGCAGCCTGAAGTTTTACCGTGATCTGATGGGGATGCGAATAGCAGGAGAAAGTGAAAATTATGGCACCGAGCAGGAGCACCTCAATAACGTGTTCGGAGCCCGCCTGCGGATTACGTCGTTGCGAGCTGGCCTGGGACCGGGGATTGAGCTGCTCGAATACCTGGCCCCTCGCGACGGTAGTCCATTCCCGGCGGATGAGCGCGCAAACGACATTGTGCATCGGCAAACAAGCCTGGTAACCACTGATGCCGACGCTGTAGCTCAACAATTTGCAAATGCGCACACGAAGTTTGTATCTTCCGGCGTAGTACCCGAATCGGATGGACAGTTGGGGTTTCACAAGGCCTTCCTGGTGCGTGATCCCGACGGCCACGCAATCCTCGTAGAAGAGAAATAAGGAGCATGGACGTGAACAAAGGCATTCTTAAACTCGCGTTAAGCGGCAAAGTGCCGCTTCAGTTCGAATATCGCGACCACAGTGGCGCGAGCAGCGCGGAGCGCCCGGACTCCGCCGTAAATGAGCAACTTGACAATGCGGCGAAGGTGCAAATCGCAGATGCGTTTACCTGGTTGCTACACGTGATTTGAATGGTGGGGAGAAATTGAAATGACTGCCGAAGAGATTCGCCTGCAGGAGTCCCGCGATCGCAGAAAGCATTGGAAACGGTGGGGGCCTTATCTCAGCGAACGTGCCTGGGGCACCGTGCGTGAAGATTACAGCCCTTACGGAAACGCATGGGAATACTTGCCGCACGATCATGCCCGGTCCCGCGCCTACCGCTGGAATGAAGACGGTCTCGCCGGCATTTCCGACCGTCATCAGCTGATTTGTTTTGCCCTGGCTCTGTGGAATGAGCGCGATCCAATTCTCAAGGAGCGGCTGTTTGGACTCACCGGGAATGAGGGGAATCACGGCGAGGATGTGAAGGAATATTACTTTTACCTGGACAGCACTCCGACCCATTCGTACATGAAGTATCTGTACAAGTATCCGCAAGCGGAATTTCCCTACACTCAGTTGGTCGAGGAAAACCGCCGTCGTGGAAAGGACCAGCCGGAATTTGAACTGCTTGACACGGGCGTATTCGAGAACGACCGCTACTTCGACGTGTTCGTCGAGTATGCCAAAGGCGACGCTGAAGACATTCTGATAAAGATTACTGGTACGAATCGCGGGCCGGAGAGTGCAGCCCTGCGGCTGTTACCAACGATCTGGTTCCGGAATACATGGTCGTGGGGTGAGGATGTAGCCCGTCCCGACATGCGCCAGCTTCCTGGCGCCATTGAACTCGACCACCCCAGCTTGGGCAAGCGATGGCTTTATTACGAAGGCTCACCCGAGCTGCTCTTCACAGAAAACGAAACTAACCTTGAACGGCTCTATGGGGTCGAGAATCGCTGCGCCTGTGTGAAAGATGGCATTAACGACTACGTTGTGAACGGCAGAAAGGATGCTGTGGCCGCCGAGCCTATGGGTACGAAGACTGCGGTGCACTACAAGTTGCAGATTCCTGCCGGCGCGACCGTAACGGTTCGACTGCGCCTTACCGACATCGATTTTTCCGGAGTCCCGAAAGCCGCTTTCGACGGTTTCGACCGGCTTTTCACCCTGCGCAAAAACGAAGCGGATGCCTTCTACAGTACCGTTATTCCACAGGACCTCTCGCCGGACGCGCAGAACGTCATGCGTCAGGGCTTCGCTGGGATGCTGTGGTCAAAACAGTTCTACCACTACGTCGTGAGGCAGTGGTTGCAAGGTGATCCGGGGAATCCCCCACCCCCGGCCGAGCGGACCAATGGCCGCAACAAGGAGTGGCCGCACCTCTACAACGCTGATGTCATTTCCATGCCCGACAAGTGGGAATACCCGTGGTACGCCGCTTGGGACTTAGCTTTCCACTGCGTCCCGCTCGCGTTGGTGGATTGCGAGTTTGCCAAAGAACAGCTCGTGCTGCTGCTGCGGGAGTGGTATATGCACCCGAATGGGCAGCTTCCGGCCTATGAGTGGGCGTTTGGTGACGTGAATCCGCCAGTCCATGCGTGGGCCGCATGGCGCGTGTACAAAATCGATAAGAAGCGCAATGGCAAGGGAGACCGTGCATTCCTCGAGCGAGTCTTCCACAAGTTGCTGCTGAATTTTACCTGGTGGGTGAACCGCAAAGACGCTGACGGTATGAACATTTTCCAGGGCGGATTTTTGGGTCTCGATAACATTGGCGTATTCGACCGCAGCGCTCCGCTCCCGACCGGCGGCTACATCGAGCAGTCGGACGGTACCAGCTGGATGGCGATGTACACCCTGAACTTGCTCGCCATCGCTCTGGAGCTCGCCAGTGAAGACCCCGCTTATGAAGACGTAGCCAGCAAGTTCTGGGAGCACTTCATCTACATCGCCCACGCCATGAACCATCGCGGCAGCGACGGCATGGGATTGTGGGACGAGATGGATGGTTTCTTCTATGACGTCCTGAGATTCTCCGACGGGCGCAAATATCCTATGCGGATTCGGTCCATGGTGGGGCTCATCCCGCTGTTCGCAGTCGAGACGCTCGAGCCGGAACTGCTGGAGCGCTTGCCAGGGTTCAAGCGCCGGCTGGAATGGTTCATTGACAACCGTCCGGACCTTATCGGCAATGTGGCCTGCATGCGCACTCGCGGCATGGCGGAAAGAAGATTGTTATCGATTGTTGGCCGAGACCAGTTGCGCCGCGTGCTTCAGGTGATGCTGGACGAGAATGAGTTCCTGTCGCCATATGGCATCCGCGCTCTTTCCCGGCGCCACAAAGATCACCCGTACACTCTCGCCGTGAACGGAATGGAGTACCGAGTCAACTATGAGCCGGCAGAATCCAGCACCGGGCTGTTTGGCGGCAATTCCAACTGGCGTGGCCCGATCTGGTTTCCTACGAACTACCTGCTGATCGAGTCGCTGCAGAAATTCCATCACTACCTCGGCGACGATTTCAAAGTTGAATTTCCGGCGCACTCGGGAAACATGCTCACGCTGTGGGAAGTAGCGGCCGAGCTTTCGCGCCGGCTCGCGAAGATCTTCCTGAGAAATGAGAACGGTGAGCGGCCCGTCTATCAGGGTATTGAGAAATTCCAGAATGATCCGAACTGGAACGATCTCATTCTGTTTCACGAGTATTTCCACGGCGACACCGGCAGAGGCGTTGGCGCGAGCCATCAGACGGGTTGGACCGGTCTCGTTACCAAGATACTGCAACAGAGCGGCGAGTCGAGCAAACGCAGGAAGCGCGAGCATTCGGCTGGAGTAGCTTTCGCCGACTAAGAAAATCACTTTTGAATGGAGAGATGAGATGAAAGCTATCAGTGTGTTTCCCGGCAAGGCGAACAGCGTCCACCTTGCGGACCTGACCAAGCCCTCGGTAGATGAAGTAGCGGATGGGCGGGGCGTGCTGGTCAAGGTTTTGCGCGTCGGTGTGGACGGCACCGATAAAGAAATCAATGCCGCCGAATACGGCGCAGCTCCTCCCGGATACGATTTCCTGGTGATCGGCCACGAAGGCTTCGGGCAGGTCGAAGCCGTTGGTCCCAATGTCACCGAGTTGAAGCCCGGCGACTTTGTGGTTGCCACTGTACGACGTCCCGGCCGGAGTATTTACGATTTGATCGGCACCAATGACATGACGACCGATGACACTTATTTCGAGCGCGGTATCAATCTACGTCACGGCTTTTTGACGGAGCATTACGTGGATGATGTCGAATTTGTCGTGAAGGTGCCGCAAGGGTTGAAGCAGGTAGGCGTGTTGCTCGAGCCAATGACGGTCGTCGAAAAAGGTATTCACCAGGCGTATGAAATCCAACGCCGGCTGAAAGTTTGGCGTCCCCGCCGCGCCGCCGTAATGGGCGCAGGCACCATCGGCCTGCTGGCAACGTTGGCTCTCAGGCTGCGCGGTATTGAGGTGACCACCTTTGCCCGCAATCCCAAACCTAATCTGAATGCCGACCTTATCGAAGCCATTGGTGCGAGATATCTGATTACACAAGAGGTGCCGATCGTCGAAGGTGGGAAGAAATTTGGGCCCTTTGACTTGGTTTTTGAGGCCACCGGCAACTCCGGTGTTGTGTTCGACAGCATGCAAGCGCTTGGCAAGAATGGTGTGCTCGTACTTTCCAGCGTCACCGGCGGAGACCGCATGATTCAGGTGCCTGCTGACCGCATCAATCTGGAATTTGTCTTGGGCAACAAGGTCATGGTGGGCACGGTGAACGCCAATCGAGAATATTTCGAGATGGGTGTACGGGACATGTCCCAGGCCGAAGCCGAATACCCTGGGTGGCTGAGCCGGCTGCTGACCGACCCTGTGCGCGGTCTGGAAAATTTTACTGAACTTTTCAAGAAGCTGACGAGCGCCAACGGTTCGATCAAAGTATTTTGCGAAGTTGCTGACCTATAGTTCCCGGCTTTGTGGGTCGCAGTTGAGGACAAGTAATCGTGGCTGAAGCAAAGAAAACTCGTATTGTCATCCTTGGCGGCGGTTTTGCCGGGCTGCACGCGGCGATTCATCTTGATGACACGCTGGCTCGCGATCCGGATGTCGAGATAACGCTCGTGAACCGGGACAATTTCTTCCTGTTCACCCCAATGTTGCACGAGGTGGCAGCCAGCGATCTGGACTTGACCAACATCGTGAATCCCGTCCGCAAGCTGCTCAAGCGGATCAATTTCTTTGCCGGAGAGGTCGAATCTATTGATCTCGAGCGCAATCGCGTCAGCGTATCCCATGGCTTTGACCATCACCACCATGAACTGCCATACGATCATCTCGTGATTGGCCTCGGCTCAATCACCAACTTCTTCAACCTGCCCGGGCTTGAGGAACGGGCGCTCACCATGAAATCACTGGGCGATGCCATTCACCTCCGCAATCGTCTCATCGCCCATCTGGAGGAAGCCGATACGGAGTGTTGCGCCGCTGTGCGGCGGCCGCTGCTCACCTTCGTAGTAGCAGGAGGCGGCTTTGCCGGGGTCGAGACCATCGCTGGCATCAACGATTTTGTTCGGGAAGCCGTGCCCTTTTATTCCAATTTGCGTGAAGACATGCTGCGGGTCGTGCTCGTACATCCAGGAAACGTGATTCTCCCTGAATTGGGCGAAAAACTTGGACGCTACACTGAAAAGAAACTCACAGAACGGAAAGTCGAAATTCGCGTTAACACGCGGGTCACCGGAGTCACAGACAACAGCGTGCAACTGAGTACGGGCGAAACCATCGAAAGCAAGGCTCTCATCTGGACTGCTGGCACTTCCCCGAATCCTGTGCTCGATTCGCTCCCCTGCGCAAAAGAACGCGGCCGTCTGAAGGTGGACGAAATGCTGCAGGTTTCGGGCTGGCCCGGAGTGTGGGCTTTGGGCGATTGTGCGCTGGTGCCCGACCGGAAGACGGGACAATATCATCCTCCAACAGCCCAACACGCACTGCGCGAGGGGAAGACCCTCGCCACCAACCTTATTGCCAGCGTGCGTGGCGGAATATTGAAACCGTTTTCGTTCTCAACTATCGGTCAGCTGGCTGCTATTGGACGGCGCACTGGGGTCGCCAATATTTTTGGAATCAACTTCTCGGGATTCGCAGCCTGGTGGCTCTGGCGCACGATTTACCTGAGCAAACTGCCCCGTTTCGAGAAAAAACTCCGGGTGGCGCTCGACTGGACGCTGGATCTGCTGTTCACCAAGGACTTGGTGCAGTTCCAGACATTCCGAGCGCCCACGATTTCGCACAAAAATGGAATGGAACCGCAGGTTCCCCTGCCGGACATTTCCCTGCCGGACATCGACGCAGGACAGGTTGCGTCACTGGAGACTTTGCCATGATCCGCATTGGACGAGACCTGCTTGGGAACCTCGATGCGTCTCTTCGCCGTGAATGGCTCGAGACGAACGGAATTGGTGGGTTCGCCTCCTCAACCGTGAATGGAGTCAACACACGCCGCTATCACGGCCTTCTGGTCGCCGCGACCAGGCCGCCAGTCGGCCGCTTCGTCCTGCTGTCGAAGCTCGAAGAGACCCTGGTCGTCGATGGTAATCGTTTCGAACTCTGTACCAACCGGTATCCGAACGCTGTGCATCCGCAAGGCTTCCAATATTTAAGGCAGTTCCGCCTCGACCCATTCCCTGTCTTCACGTTCGAGGTGGATGGAATCGAGATTGAGAAAGCCGTATTCATGGTACAAGGCGAGAACACCACTGTTGTCCAGTTCGAAATTAAGAATACTCGGCCTTCGCGCACTGCCCAGTTGGAACTTCGCCCCCTGATTGCCTTCCGCGACTACCACAGCCTGACGCATGAGAACAACGCGATAGATGGCAGAATCGATGTCCAGCCCGGCTTAACCCGCGTTTCTCCCTATGCGGGCCTACCGCCGCTCTATCTTGCGAATGATGCAACACAAGTGGAAACCACAGGCCATTGGTATCGCAACTTCGAGTACGATGCCGAGCGTGAGCGTGGGCTCGATTTTAGCGAAGATCTGTTTAATCCCTGCGTTCTTCGCTTCGATATAAGCCTGCAAGGTAAGGCAACGGTCATCGCGTCCACCGAACAACGCACCGCAGCAGCAGCCATTGAGTACCGGCACGCTGAAGCGTCTCGTCGCGCGAATGCGCTGCGCTCTCCCATCGAGGATGAATTTGTGAAGTCGTTGGTGATGGCATCCGACCAATTCATCGTCTCCCGCGGTGACCAAAAGTCCGTCATTGCTGGCTACCATTGGTTCAGCGACTGGGGCCGCGATACCGTGATTGCGCTCCCGGGTCTGACGCTGCCGAGCCACCGCTATGACGTCGCCCGCAGTGTTTTGCGCACCTTCGCTCAGCATGTCGACCGCGGCATGCTTCCTAACCGCTTTCCTGATGCCGGCGAGACGCCCGAGTACAACACTGTAGATGCAACACTCTGGTTTTTTGAGGCGGTTCGCGCGTTGGTCGCGTATACAGGTGATCTGGAGTTCGTGCGCAACGATCTGTATGGCGTGCTGACCGATATTATCGGCTGGCACGTCCGGGGCACCAGGTTCGGAATCAAGGTCGATCCTAGCGGTCTTCTTAGTTCCGGCGAGACCGGGGTGCAACTGACGTGGATGGATGCCAAAGTCGGTGATTGGGTGGTTACACCGCGCCGGGGCAAGCCTGTGGAAATCCAGGCGCTCTGGTACAACGCGCTTTGCATCATGGAAGATCTCGCAACGCGCTTTGGAGATGAAGCTGGACGCAAGCGCTACATCAACATGGCTGCTTTGGCTAAGTGGAGCTTCAATCGCCTGCTGTGGAATGAACAGGGCGGTTACCTCTATGACGTGATCAATGGCGGTGCGCCGGACGCGAGTATTCGTCCGAATCAAATATTCGCCGTGAGCTTGCCGCATTCGATGCTCAGTCCCGAGCGCGCGAAGCAGGTGGTGGAGACGGTGCAGCAACACCTACTGACACCATTTGGGCTGCGCAGTCTCGCTCCCAGCGATCCTCAGTACCGAGGCCGTTACACAGGCGACGGCGCCAGCCGCGATGGCGCTTACCACCAAGGTACGGTCTGGCCCTGGCTGATGGGGCCCTTCATCACGGCGTATATAAAGGTGAACGGCGAGACCGAATCGACACGACGGCAGGCCAAGGTTTGGCTGACTCCACTAAAGGAGCATCTTGGCGACGCCGGCTTGGGACACATCTCTGAAATCTTCGAGGGCGACCCGCCTCATCGCCCCGTCGGCTGCATTGCGCAAGCATGGAGTGCGGCGGAACTTTTGCGCGCTACGGTCGAGGACGTCTATGCGATCCGACCTGAAACAGGAAGTTTGGAAAAACCGGCAACTCCGATTCGGCCTGCCGCAGTCCAATTCGTGACCAGTTCCAGCTGTTGAATTAATTTGCGAGCTGCGACAACTAAAGCCATCCAACATCTTTTCGACTTGTCCACCAAACTTGTCGCTTAGGAGCCAGAAAGCTACGCTTTCTCTCGCTTCCGGACCAGTTTCTCCCTGCACAGGAAAACACCGAAGCAAACGTACGCAGTGAAGAACCAGCGTGGTCAATCGCTTAAGATAGGTGCAGGCGCACAAATGAAATATCGGATTGTTCACCTGCTGCAAAAGTATTTTCTCAATCCGCCGATCAAGATTTTGTTTGCGCTTGGCATTGCACCGCCAGGGTATGCGCTCCTTGAGACTATTGGTCGCAAGACCGGAAAACCGCGGCGTACTCCAGTGGGCGACGGAAGAGTTGGCAATCAGTTCTGGATTGTGGCCGAACACGGCATGAAGGCAGGGTACGTTCGCAATATTGCGGGTAACCCGCGCGTGCGGCTGAAATTGCGTAGGGGGATTCTGGCCCGGTGGCACACGGGCACAGCGCATTTGTTGCCCGAGGATAATCCGCGGGAGCGTCAACGATGGCTCGCGAGTCAGTTACCAAGCAGCGCCGGGAATGCCAGCGTCGTGCGCCTCCTAGGAACTGAACTGCGTACGGTTCGGATTGATTTGGATGACTGACTCATGCGGACTCGTTGAAGTGGGGTTGAAGTCGATGGTTCGCTGCGGATAAAAGAAATTTTCTTAGGTGCGCCTTGAAGTGCCAGGTCGCCTAGGCGTATATTTTGGGCCTATTTCCACTCGGACGGAGGCGCCACCGTGACCGAGCCGATGCAATCGAACATAAACACTCCCCTTAGGTGCCGCAAGTGCGGCGGCAATAGAATCACTGTCCCGGCCCATTCGACGGATGAGAGCATCGTCACCTGTACCGACTGCGGTGGCGACATCGGACGCTGGGGCGACGTCAGAGTGGGCATACTTGACGTCGCCAAGAAGAAGCCTGCTGCAAAGCCTATCGCCATAGCCCGCGCTCGTTAACTGTGTAACCGTGCCCCTTTGTCCACGCACACCTATCTTCCAACACATGCGTCGGATGCAAGTCGCATCCGATCTGCTGAATGGTTTTCCTGATGATTTGGGCAGTAATTTGGAATTTTCGGCTGCTTTTACCCTGGAATTGCGGCACGTCCGTCCGGTTAACTTGTTGAGGGGTTCAGGACGCCTTCGGTCTTTATGCGGCTAGCCTTGCGGATTTCTGTGCCGATTTTCGCCAGGGCCTCATTGGCGCGACCGGGCGCCTCAGCGGAAATGACGGAGCTGGCAGCCAGCGTGAAAAGCAGGGCATCTTCCTGCCTGTCAAAATAAAGCACCACCTGACTCGCTGCCATAGCAACAACCTCCCAGTTGGGTCTACAGAGCAAGATGATAGGCCGATTCCGATCTCGCGTAGAAGGTACTCTTTTGATGCCTCACGGACTCAGAAGGACCAGCCCTATTTCCCGGCATACAGGCTTTCCCCTAAGGCGAATTTTCTAAGGTACGCCCGCAGAAATTGCACGATGCCGCCCCGCCTTGATCTGCGCTTGCCGTGCTTGCAGCAGGTTATAGCTGGCCTATGACGTGCACATTCATTCGTAAAGTTAGTGTGTGGTTCTGTGGAGTGGTTATGAAATACCAGCTTTGTGCCCTTTGCTTGTTCCTTCTTTTTGCCTTTTCCGCAGGGATCGCTCAACAAGGTAGGCCTAATCCTAATGAAGATGAGAGCCCGCTTCCTGACGGTCAGGTTCTGGGTTCCCAACTGATCGCCTGGTCGGAAATGCAAGAGCCGCAGCCTTTGCAGCAGTCGCCCTCACAGACGCCTACTCCGGAGCCTCGCCCGGATACAGCTCCGCCACAACAGCCGACGCCGTCTGCTCCGCCCGAGCAGAAGCCAAGTCAGCCACCTAGCGCATCCCAGTCGCCGGACCAGGATCAGCAGGTGCAGCCAGCTACCCAGAGCTTTACCGGTACCATCAGCAAAGAAGGCGACACATACGTCCTGAAGGTCTCTGACACAAGTTCCTACAAGCTGGACGATCAGGATAAAGCCAAGCAGTATGAAGGACGGCGGGTGCGCGTATTCGGTAATCTCGAGTCGAGCAGCAACCTGATTCGAGTGCAGAGGATAGAACCGATCTCCTAACCGAAGGTAAGGATTCCCCCGGGATCGCGCAGCCGTGGGTACCCTCTCCGTGTGAGAACACTTCCGATAAATTTCCTCTTACGCCACGGAATGGATTTTTCTGCATCCCGAATGACTGCCTTCGCGCGAAGCGCCAGCCGAGGGAGTAGGACCAGTTGGCCCGACTCCCCTCAGGTCGTGGCGCTTCGGTCGAAAAATGCACCGGAAAGAAGGAGTTGTGGGTTACTTCGTGTCTCCGTCGTGATCCACGTCGCTGGTGTTCTTCAACGTGACGCTATCCTGAACACTTGCAGGCTGGTTCTTGTCATTCGCTTTTTGAACGACCGGTTTGGCATGGGTGCTGCGAGTTTGTTCGGCTTGGTCAGCGGGACTGGAATGGGCGACAGGCTTAATCATAGAACTTTCCTCCATCACCGTTCAATCGGCAAGCTCTCAGCTAACCTTTAGATTTGACGTCCGTTTTTCCTGAAATAAAAGACGCCTAATGTCCTCGGCGAGCGGCTAATCCGAACCCACAATTCTTCTGTTATCATCAACTTCTGCCCACGGTTTTCTCATGGACGACGAGATTCCTAGCATTCGCATCCCCACGGAGGCCTTCATGGATGAAGTACCCACGCTCACGGCCGGATCCCGGCGTAATGAGGACATCGCGCTGGATCTCATGAAATTCATCGCAATGACGACAGGTTATGGCCGTACCACTGCCTCGGGAGTGGGTTTTCAGGGAAGTGGAGCTGCTTCGAAGCCGGAGGAATACGCCGCACACCTGCTCGAGCTTTACACGAAATGCTTGAACACAGTGCAGCAGAAAAAGGGTGTGTAATCAAGCCACCTGCAGATCACTAGTTGGGCCAGGAAACAGCACGGGCTCAAGGACCAGACGCCGCGCCTGCTCGAAGTTGAGCTTCTGGTCGGCGGAGTAGATGTTTATGGAGCGGTCTGATTTCCGCAGGGTGAGAATTCCATCTTCCGGGACGGCGGTGTTATCGTCTTCGGGCTCGTACTGATATTCAATGGTTTGCGCATCAAGATCAGCGGTGACGATCACTGCGGTGCTGGCAGCGGGATTTGAAATACGACACTTGGAATCGGAGATTTGTTGGAAAGCGGCATTGCCCTTGTGACGATTAAACTCTTCGACGTCGTGCTTGAAGCCCTCTGCGAGATGCGCCCAGCGCTGTTCGGCACGCAACCCCAGGGAGTTCTCCGCAGGCGTTTCCGGCGGATTTTGTTCTCCCCGGTGACCCGCCCGATGCATAATTTGGCCGGTAACCCAACCCATCTCTCGCTCTTTAATTAAGTCTAGGTTATTGAGATGCCCTTCGCCGGGCAGGGTTATCCGCTGCACGAAGAAGAAGAGATTGAAAAATTTACGACCGCTGTCTGCTGGTTCCAACCAGCCAACGGAAGAACATGTTGACCAGACTTAGCACAATGGCTCCCAAGAATGCAGCAGCGAAGCTATCCACCTGGAAGCCTCGCACAATTTTTGATGCCAGCTCGAGCATGAGAGCGTTGATCACAAACCAAAAGATACCGAGCGTGAGTAGCGTCAATGGAAAGGTGATGATCTTCAAAAAAGCGCCCAGGGTGGCGTTAATGAAACCAATCGCCAGAGCAGCGATCAGTGCCGCTAATGGGCCGCTGACGTGGAATCCTGGGATGAGCCGCGCAACCACCCAGACGGCTAGGGCGCTCAAGACCCAATTCAGAAGATGTCTCATAGCTTTCTCCGCGATGCAGGCAGAATATAAATGTCTGCTTGGAGGCGTGCAACTGCTGAGTTATTGCTCGCCGGGCGGTTCCTGTTTTCGCGCCAAACCGGGGCCAGCGGTTACAATCAAGAATCCGCTTTCTATGCATGACGTTCGCCGTGGACTCATAATCGTGAATACCGGCCCCGGCAAAGGGAAAACTACGGCTGCTATGGGCACGGCGTTGCGTGCAGTTGGCCAAGGGATGCGGGTCCTCATGCTGCAATTTTTGAAAGGGTCGTGGCACTATGGCGAACTCGACGCCGTGCAAGCTTTCGGCGATAAATTTGTAATGAAGCAGATGGGGCGCGGCTTCGTTAAGGTGGGGACCGAGAAACCCGATCCAGAAGACGTGCGCATGGTTGAGCAGGCCTGGACGGACGGCGAGCAGGCAATTCAGTCCGGCAAGTGGGACCTTGTTATCCTTGATGAAATAAACTACGCGATCAGCTATGGAATGCTCGATCCGGCCAAAGTGGTCGAAAGTTTGAAAAAGAAGCCGGATATGGTGCATGTGATCTTGACGGGCCGCAACGCGCATCCGACAATTGTGGAACTTGCTGACACCGTTACCGAAATGCGCCAGGTGAAGCACGCCTACGAGAAAGGCGTGATGGCGCAGAGGGGAATTGAGTATTGATCGGGACATTTGTGTAATTTGGGTAATTGAGTAATTTGAACGGGCCTTCAAGTATTTCAATCGCCAAATTACAAAATTACTCAATCTTTTATGGCTTGGTTCAAGCGCCAATCCGGTGAGCTGGAGACTCCGGGCGAGAAGACGGTTCGCACCGAGGGGTTGTGGGTGAAGTGCGAGAACTGCCGCCAGATCATCTGGAAGAAAGATCTGGAAGAGAACCTGAATGTTTGTCCCAAGTGCGATAAGCACTTCCGCATTGATGCGCGCACGCGCCTGGCGCAGCTGCTGGACAATAACGAGTATGAGGTGTTCGATGCCGACCTGGTCTCGACTGATCCGCTGAAGTTCGTTGACCTGAAGGCGTATTCATCGCGGCTGAAGCAGGCTCAAGCCGATACAGGGCTGAATGACGCGGTGATTAACGCGCAGGGAAAACTGGATGGCCGGCCGGTAATCGTCAGCGCCATGGAGTACTCCTTCATCGGCGGCAGCATGGGCGCGGTGGTTGGTGAGGCGATCACGCGGGCGGTGGAGAAGGCGACCAGCGGTAAAACTCCTGTCATTATTGTTTCCGCATCGGGCGGGGCACGCATGATGGAAGGCGTCATCAGCCTCATGCAATTAGCAAAAATTTCGGCGGCGCTGGCGCGATTGGATGAAGCCAAAGTGCCTTTTATTTCGGTTTTGACCGATCCGACCACAGGAGGCGTGACCGCATCGTTTGCCATGCTGGGTGATCTGAACATCGCCGAGCCGGGCGCGCTGATTGGGTTCGCGGGGCCACGAGTGATCGAGCAAACCATCCGGCAGAAACTGCCCTCAGGTTTTCAGCGCAGCGAATTCCTTCTGGAACACGGCATGTTGGATGCAGTCGTGTCACGAAAGCAGCTCAAACCATATTTGGCACGCGCGCTCGATTTTATGGATCACTCATCGGCCGGTAGTCGCCGGGCTTTAGCCTCTAGCTGAAACAGCTTGAACCCCACGTAACGACCAACACCAGCGCTGTAGAATGATGCGTGCCCATTGCGCGGCTGAACCGAGACACGCTGCGAACGTTAGCAGCCAGCAGACTTGAAGAAGCCCGGGTGCTCCTGGACCATAAACTATGGACTGGGGCGTACTACATGGCTGGTCTCGGAGTCGAGTGCGCATTGAAGTCTTGCTTGGCTAGCTCGGTCAAGGAACACGATTTTCCCGACAAAGAGTTCGTGAACGCGATGTACGTTCACAATTTGGAGAAACTCTTCAGGTTGAACGGGGCGCTCTGGATTGGGTTGCAGGCCGAAATGAAAATCGACACGAAGCTCAGCATCAATTGGAGTACAGTCAAAGACTGGGATGATGGCAAGCGTTACGACAGGTTTGACGAGTTAGAAGCCAGAGCGTTGTATGAGGCGAGTACGGATGCTGGTTCTGGTGTGATGGAATGGATTCGGGGAAGATGGTAATGGCATACGTTGAGGCTCTAACAGGTACCGACATAGATTTCGGAAAAGTGCTCTGGCACGCCCTACGTGGAAACAAGAAGTTTCCAGCCAGTGGAGCGCTTTGGTTGTTCCAACCCGAATCAGACGAGTGGCATTTGCTGATTGCGACCCCGCGCGTAGATGAAATAGGACCGAGGAAAGCATACGAGGAACTGTCAGATATCACACGGGGCATTCCGGCAGATTCGACGCAGCTCTTGAAAATCGAGCTTATCAGCCCAAGGCAGCCTTTCTATCAGGCTCTGCGTTCTGTGTTTGGGAAGACCGCAGCAGTAGAAGGAGCGCGACTGGGCAATACGCAAATCGGTGGAATGTATATCAACGACGCTTATCTCTACGAGATTCGCTGAACATCACTTCGACGAACCCATTGATGTCCCTCCTGGTGTGCACGGCCCGAGGGGTGGACGACACTTTAAAATTCAGTGCCGCCCAACACCTGCTCGATTCTTACAGCCGAATTCCTCCTCCGACTAATAATTCCTCGCCGGTAATCCAGCCGGAGTCTTCGGACGCCAGGAAGAGAGCAGCCTTGGCGATGTCCTCCGCCGTCCCCATGCGCCCAAGCGGGGTGCGCGTAACAGCCATTTGCTCAAAGCCGTTCTTGTATTCTGGCAGCGCATGCACACCCTCGGTATCGGTTGCACCAGGTGAGAGCGAATTGACACGGATCTTCCGCGGCGCCAGCTCCAAGGCCAACGCGCGCGAAATCACATCCACCGCTCCTTTGGTGGCGCTATAGACCGAACTGTTGACGGCCGGCGTTTTGGCTGCGATGGAGCTCACATTAATGATGCTTCCGCCCTGGCCGTTCATGTGCGCCACGGCTTCCTTAGTCGTCAGCAGCAGACCCAGCACGTTTAAGTCAAAGATCTTGTGGTAATGCGCTTCGTCGAGCGCTTCCAACGGCCGGAATTCATACACCCCGGCGTTGTTTACGAGGATGTCTACTCCGCCGAATGCAGCTGCTGTCTCGGCGAACAGCTTCTTGATGTCTTCGGCCTTGGAAACGTCGGCTTGGACGGAAACAGCCTCGCTGCCCGATTGCTTGATTTTGTTGGCCACCCTGTCCGCGCCGGCTTTATCGCGGGCGTAATTCACAACTACTTTTGCGCCTTCCGAACCCAGCTTTTCGGCGATCGCTGCCCCGATCCCTTTCGATGCGCCGGTGACCACCGCCACTTTGCCCTTGAGTTTTGCCATATATTTCGTCCTTTTCCTGGAAGTCCATCCACGTAAATTCGATAATTCGATAATCATCTAACTAGACTCCGCAGACGAGGAAAAGGATTCAGAATTTGCCGTCTTACAATTTGCCCAGCTGGGACAGGTATTCCCGCCAGACCTTCCGCCGCAACTTCATGTGTGCGAACTGGCCCTCCCGTCGCATTTCAACCAGACCGGCGTTGACCAGTTCCTTGATATGATGCGACAGCGTCGCCGCAGTGATTGGTATCTCACCCCGAACATCGCTGCAGGCAAGTTCCCGGCACTTGGCGATTCGGGACAAGATTTCATAGCGGCGCGGGTCCGCCAGCGCCTTGCTGATCCGATGAAATTGTTGGCTGTCCATGATCGATCAGGCTCTAGGGTACGCCACGGCCGGCACAAGTAAAGAGGGAGTCGCAACGCAAACAGGTAGAATAAATCGGCGCAGTTAGACCTCCTTAACGATGATCGTGAACTTCGCCGAGCGGGCGCACAACCACAACTGGGAACTCGACCCAGTCATCCGATCCTTGCTGGATACGGATTTCTACAAACTCCTGATGTTGCAGTTCATCTGGAAGCATTACCCGAAAACGCGGGTATCGTTCGCGCTGTTCAATCGGACCTCTTCGGTGCGTCTGGCCGACATGTTCGCCACCACGGAGATTGCCGAGCAGTTGGAGCACGTCCGGAAACTGCGGTTTCGAAAATCGGAACTGGTTTGGCTGGCCGGTAACACGTTTTATGGGCGGCGTGGAATTTTTGAGCCGGCATTTCTGGAATGGCTGGAGCAGGATTTCAAACTGTCGGACTATGAGTTATCCGTCAACCACGGCCAGTTCCATTTGTCCTTCGAAGGCTATTGGCCTGAAACCACCATGTGGGAACTCTATGCGCTCTCTGTCCTGGACGAGCTGAGGACGAGAGCGAACATGAAAAAGCTGGGGGAGTTCTATCTCGACATTTTGTATGCCCGGGCGAAGACGAAACTCTGGAGCAAAATTGAGCGCCTGCGCGGCGTACCCAGTCTAACCGTGGCGGATTTCGGAACCCGACGCCGGCACAGCTTTCTGTGGCAGGAGTACGTGGTCAAGGCGATGGCTTCCAACCTCGGTAGCGGCTTTATTGGAACGTCGAACGCTTTTCTCGCCCATAAGCACGACCTTGAAGCGATTGGGACGAATGCGCATGAAATCCCCATGGTGCTGGCCGCGCTGGCGAACGATGACCAGGCCCTGAAAGCCTCTCAATACCATGTACTCGACCTGTGGCAGAGCACGTACGAGGGAGCGCTGCGGATCATGCTCCCCGACACGTTTGGAACAACTCAATTCTTGAAGAACGCGCCTGACTGGACGGCAGATTGGACCGGCCAGCGCATGGACAGCAAAAATCCCTACGTGGCAGGCGACGAATACATCGAATGGCTGAAGGGACGCGGCCGGGACCCGCATGACAAGCTCGTCATCGCCTCGGACGCTCTCGACATCGATGAAGTCATCGGTCTCCACGCTTATTTTGGGGGGACTATGCAGGGCGGTGCGACTGCCCAGGACTTCCGCAGCGCCGCAGACTTCCAGGATCGGCAAAAGTGGATCCCGGGCCGGCGCATTCGATTCAGCGCCGGTTGGGGAACTTTATTGACCAACGATTTCCGCGGCTGCGATCCCAGAGGCGGCGGCGAATTTGATCCTATCAGCCTGATCTGCAAAGTGTCCGACGTCGAAGGGCGGCCGGCGGTGAAGCTCTCCGACAACTATGCGAAAGCACTCGGCCCCGCATCGGAGGTTGAACGCTACCGGCGGGTGTTCGGCACAGCAGGGATGACAAACGTTCCTCAGGTTGCATGAGGCAGTGGGGTATAGGCGAACCAACCGTTCCCGGGGATGAACATCGCGTAAAGATTCTGGTTAGTTCTTTTAAGCCGGCGGACAGTTTGCCTTCTCTAACGTGCCAGCCCTGGGAAGTTGCTGGTCTTACTGAAGCTTCTTTGGTCGCCGTTCTTTCGTAACCTGCCTAACTTCGGTACTCAATGGAAGAATGACGGCAATCTCTGCCGCGCGTGACGTCTGGAAAGATCAGCAAGCCAGGAGGCAATGTTACTCAGCGCATGGCAGGGGCTTTGCTATGTCCAAAGCTCAGATTGCCGAAATTTTGGTGGTTACAGCGCTTGCAGCAGTCGCGCTCAATTGCGGAGTGGCGGCCACAGCACCGGGCGCCACTTCTGAGCTGGGAGGCAATCCTTATCCGAGCACCCCATCCAACTCATCCGATCGAGGAACCACGTTTGCAGACTTGCAATTGGATAGTCACTGGAATAGTTATGCCCTGCTTCCTCCTGCGTACAACATTTGCGAAACCTGCCAGCCTAACGGAACGGAAGCATCCTGGTTCACCCAGCAGGGAATTATTTCGCCGTCGCTAAGCGGGAGTTCCATGCAATTCAGTCTGGGCACCCATAGCGTCAAATACGCCGACATTCTTTGGAATAATAAGTTCACCAAGCGCCTGGCAGATGAGAAGTCGGTCCCGAATTATCACGAGTTTGTGTACGAGGTGTACTTTTACGGCGAGGATCTGGAAAAGTCGCAGGCCTTGGAGTTTGACATTAATCAGTTTTTCGATGGGAAGTCGTTTATCTGGGGACACGAATGCCGCATCGCGGGCGGACATGAGTGGGATACCTGGGATAATGTCAACCAACATTGGGTGAAGAGCGGGATCGCTTGCAATCCCGTCAGCAACGATTGGAACCATCTCGTCATTCACGTCGCCCGGACCTCGGACGATCGCTTGCACTTCGAAAGCATCACGCTGAACGGAGTTACCCATACCGTGGGTCGGTTCGATCATCCCAGCGCGACTACCTGGTATGGCATGACAATCAATTACCAGATGGATGGCAACAGCGCGCAGGAGCCTTATACGGTCTACCTGGATAAGATCAGCTTCAGTTACAAGTGAAACAGCCTGAGAATCGCGAACCGTGCCCCCTTTGCCAGCTTAGGCTTTGGTCACCCGACGGGCACTGCGAGAGCCATTCAAGCGCTTGCCACCAGCGAGTTCGATGGTTCAACCCCCGTTCGACTCTGTTTCTGTTTACCATCCCACTATCGAAAATTCAGAGTTGGAACTGTTACCTTAAAAGCAGGGGAAGACTGCTGAATTATGTCCTACCAGGCTGCCATCGAGCGTATGTACGCGCTGGGTCATGAGCTGGCTCAGACGACTTCGCACAAGTTCGACTTGGAGCACATGCGGGTGCTGCTCGCAGCGCTGGAGAATCCGGAGCGGCGGTTTCCCGGCGTGCTGATTGCGGGAACGAATGGCAAAGGATCGACCGCAGCGCTGCTGGCTTCTATTTTGCAGGCTTCGGGAGTCCGGACGGCTTTATATACGTCGCCGCACTTGGTGCGCATCAATGAGCGCATTCGCATCAATGGTGAAGAAATCAGCGATGACGATTTCACCTTGCTGCATGATGTGGTGGATCGCACAGCGGAGCGGCTGGTTGGGGAAGGGGAGTTGCCGTGGCATCCGAGTTTTTTTGAGATGCTGACGGCCATCGCGTTCGAATATTTTTCGCGACGGAAAGTCGAGTTGGCTGTGCTCGAAGTCGGTATGGGTGGCCGGTTAGATGCTACCAACGTGATCGAGCCGCGGGTGAGCGTGATTACGGATATTTCTCTGGACCACCAGAAATTCCTGGGAAATACAGTCGCTGAGATCGCGCGAGAGAAGGCTGGGATCGTTCATCCGGATGGAATTGTCGTCACGCTTCCTCAGCAGCCACAGGCCAATGATGTGATCGGGGAGGCAATTTTGGATCGTGGCGCAACAGCGGTAAGCGCAGTGCCGTATGTTCCGCCGGTGGCACCGGGCAGTGATTATGGTCATCGCGAGCGGGGAAAACCTTTAACCACAGAGTGCACAGAGGACACGGAAAGAGCCGATCACAGCCGTCCAGTTTGGCGATATCCGTTGCAGGTGCAGGTGATGGGAAAAAGGATCTGCGTGGAAACGCCTCTGATCGGGCGGCATCAGTTGAGGAATGTGGCTCTCGCGATTGCGAGTGCAGAGGAGTTGAGCAAGCAGGGATTTCCCATCACGGCTGATAGCATCGAGCGCGGCATTCGTGACACGCGTTGGCCTGGCCGCTTTCAGATGATTCCAGCGTCGAACGGCGCTCCCGAATACGTTTTCGATGTGGCGCATAATCCAGCAGGAGCCTGGGCGCTGCGCTCAACTTTGTCGGGCTGCTACGAAGATCGCCGGTTGATTTTCGTATTCGGGGCAATGCGGGACAAGGCAATCAGGGAAATGGCAGAAATTTTATTTCCCATCGCCGAGCGCGTTATTGCGACACGTGCGGAGAATCCGCGCTCGGCAACACCGGAAGAAATTCGTGGAGCAGCATCACGAACGTCGGCTGAAATCGAAACCGCGCCCGATGTAGCAGCGGCGCTTGCGCAAGCTCGCGCTGCCGCAGGTTCAAATGGAGTTGTTGTGATCACTGGTTCGATATACGTCGTAGGGGAAGCCATGCGCCTGCTGGGTGCTAGCATCTAAGCATTGTGCCGTCGTTAAATTCAACCCCCGAGATTGAAAACCCTGCTCCTGTAGAGGCCGAGCTTCGCTCAGCTGGCCAGGCGAGGGTGCCTGCCCCTACGCATTACGGCATGCTTAGCCGACTGCGCTCATATCTGATCTTTGATCCGCTGATCTGGATGTACACGGTCGTCCTCGGAGTAGTCTCCATTCCCTTCGGACTCTTTCCCGGCAAAGAGCGAATCTTGCACAGATTTGCTCGTTTTTGGTCGCAATTGATCATGAAGACGATTTGCTCGCCGGTGAGAGTGACCGGACTCGAAAAAATCGATCGGTCGAAGCCGCACGTTTATGCGGTGAATCACGCCTCTGCGCTGGATATTCCCGTGCTCTATGCTTATCTGCCATTTCAATTCCGCATCGTCTTCAAGAAAGAATTACTTTCATATCCGGTGATTGGATGGCATTTGAAGCGTTCGGGGCAGATCTGCATTAATCAGAAAAATCCGGCAGCATCCATTGGGAGTATCCGCACAGCGCTCAGGAGCCTGAAGGCCGGTACACCATTGGTGATTTTTCCTGAAGGCGGCCGCTCACCCGATGGCGAGATCATGCCTTTTCTTGCGGGGGCATTCTTCCTTGCTATCAAAGCGCAGGTGGAAATCGTTCCCGTCGCCCTGGTGGGAACCCATGAACTGCTCCCGATGGACACTTACCACATCAAGTCCCGTCCGCTGGAAATGCGCGTTGGCGAGCCGATTTCAGCCACAGGGCTATCGCTGCGAGACATGGAGTCGTTGTCAGCACGGGTAAGGAACGCGCTTGAGGGTTTGTACTACGGAGGCCGATCTCGCCAGCGCACGTAGAGACAACATCGGCGTAATGGGAAAAGGGCGCGACAAAAGAAGGCGTAAAGCCAAGAAGCAAAACCAGCGGACGAGAGATGAAGTCGCTCACGCGTATGCGGAAGCTTTAGCGACGCTCTCACGCAGCGATCCACCTATTCTTGGCGAACCAGATGCCGCTGTCTATGCTCCACTAAAACCGAAGCCGCATATCCGTTCTGGCGCGATAGCCATCCCCGAACCAGAGTCAGATGATGCGCTTACGGTGCTAAAACCTAAAACAATTTCAAAGTAGCCCACTACCAAGACTTTCCCTGAACTCGCGTATTGAACCGTCATTCCCCGTTAAGACCGAGACACAAACTCTTCGTCTCGTTCATAATTCCTTCGGAGGCTCGCATGAACCTGCTCGTTTTCCTCACGCTATTTTTCTTTGGTCTCGCGATTGAAGCGCAAACATCCCCCGCTCCGACTGTCGCGGAAGCCGAAGAATTTATGAACAAAGCCGAGGCCCGGCTTGCCGATCTCAACGTGAAAGTGAATCAGGCCACCTGGGTACACGACAACTTCATCACCGAGGATACCGAAGCGCTTGCGGCCGATGCGAATGACGAAAACACGGCAGCCACGACGGAGCTTGTTGAAGGGGCGAAGCGCTTCGAGAGTCTGAAAATGCCTCCCGAACTGGAGCGCAAATTTAAGTTGCTGAAGCTGTCGTTGACCGCGCCCGCCCCCAAAGATCCCAAGCTTCGTCGAGAGCTTACCCAAATTGCAGCTTCTCTCGAATCGGATTACGGCAAAGGCAAGTATTGCCGCAAGCCAGACGACTGCCTCGATATCACTGCGATCGAGCGCATGATGGGCGCGAGCCGCGATCCCAATGAACTGAAAGACCTCTGGATTGGCTGGCACAAAGTTGGTGCCCCAATGCGGCAGCGGTATGCGCGATTTGTCGAGCTTTCAAACCAGGGCGCGAGAGAGATCGGATTCAAAGACACTGGCGCGATGTGGCGTTCGAATTACGACATGCCTCCTGACGCTTTCAGCGCTGATCTGGAGCGGCTCTGGCAGCAGGTGCGTCCGCTCTATCTGTCGCTGCATGCCTACGTTCGCAGCAAGCTGGCGAAGAAGTATGGACCGCAGCTAGTTCCGACCGATGGGCCCATCCCCGCTCATTTGCTCGGGAACCCTTGGGCGCAGGAGTGGGAAAATATTTATCCCTTGCTCGGGCTTCCTGAAAAAAGCAGCGTAGACGTAACCGCGCTGCTAAAAACGAAGAATCTTGATCCCAAGGGCATGGTGAAGTACGGCGAGAATTTCTTCATCTCGCTGGGATTCGCTCCCCTGCCGCAGACGTTCTGGGAACGATCGTTATTCGTGAAGCCTCGCGACCGCGACGTGGTGTGCCATGCCAGCGCATGGGACATCGATAATAAAGATGACCTGCGGATCAAGACGTGCCTGCAGATTCGCGATGTAGACTTTGTGACAGTCCATCATGAATTGGGGCACAACATCTATCAGCGGGCGTATAAGAATCAGGCATTTCTTTTTGAAAGCGGCGCGAACGACGGTTTTCACGAAGCTATCGGCGATGCCATTGCCCTGGCCATCACGCCGGATTATTTGCATAGAGTCGGGCTGCTGGAGAACGTTCCGGAGGGTGACAACGACATTCCGCAATTATTGAAGCAGGCGCTCGATCGCGTGGCGTTTCTTCCGTTTGGATTGTTGATTGATCAGTGGCGCTGGAAAGTGTTTTCCGGCGAAGTCACGCCCGCGAATTACAACCAATCCTGGTGGAACCTGAGGCTGAAGTATCAGGGGGTAGCGCCGCCGGTTACACGCAGCGAAGCGGACTTCGACCCTGGAGCAAAATACCACGTGGCCGGGAACGTTCCCTATATGCGCTATTTTCTCGCTCATATTCTGGAATTCCAGTTCTATCGCGCGTTGTGCCAGGCCTCAGGATATTCAGGTCCGCTGCATAAATGTACGTTCTTCGGATCGAAAGAAGCAGGAGCAAAATTCAACAAAATGCTTGAAATGGGCCAGAGCAAACCGTGGCCCGATGCGCTCGAGGTCCTCACCGGCGAGCGGCAGATAGATGGCGGCGCGCTGCTCGAATACTTCGCACCACTCAGGAAGTGGTTGGATGAGCAGAACAAGGGGCAGAAAGTCGGCTGGTAAGAACATCTCGTCTGGGCGGGTGAGGACACCCGCCCCTACGCAAGATGTGGTGGGCCGACACCACGAACCCTGCCATGTACTTTTCCCGCAACCGTTTTCTCTCCATGATGTTCTTTAGCAGTCTGCGGAAAATGACGAAAAGCGGATTCCTCGCAGGCTGAAGCCTGCTGGGAATGACAATGTAGGGGCCAAAGTGGCGCGAGTACGCTCGTGCCCTTCCCGATTCCGCTCCGAGGTCGTATTTTCCGCGTCAGCGAGACGGAGCTGCGCAAGTGGCGGGCAACGAGATCACTTCAGACCGGCGGCATGCGCTGCGTCACAGAGTTCATACGCCGGCGTTTGCCAGTTTTGACGGCGTCACCGGCGGAGTGATTCTCGACCTCAGCGAAGAAGGGCTGGGGATGCAGACGGCGCCTCCGCTGCAACCCAACCGCCGCATTGCACTCCATCTCAATCTGTCCGACGCAACGCAACTCGATACGACCGGCTACGTTGCCTGGGCGGACGCTCTGGGCCGCGCCGGGGTGCGCTTCTCCGATCTGCCAGAAGAAGCACGAGAGCGCCTAAAGCAATGGCTCACAGTTAACGACAACAGTCCTAGCCGCAAGGCACCCAAGCTTACGTTGGGCGAATCTGCACTGGCCGCTTTCGCCACAAATGAAATCCGTGAGCCGCTGGCTATAAGCCTGGAGCCGGAGACCGCGGCGGCAGGCAAGCCCGCTTCCACGACGATCCAATACGAGTTCAGCTCTCTTGGTTCTGATCTGAATCTTGCGCTGCGGCTGATCAGCGCGCGTGCTTGCTCTCTGACTCGCGGAACTGGGGCCGCCATCGCGCTTGCCCACAACGGCTCTATGATGTGCCGCGCCAGTGTTGGCAGGAACGCACCAGCATTAGGCTCGAAGCTGGATGTGAACTCAGGCTTTTCTGGCGAGTGCGTTAGCAGCAGCAAGGCTCTGCGCTGTGACGATGCAGAAACCGATCCACGGGTGAACACCGAAAGTTGTAAGCATCTGGGCATCCGGTCAATCCTCGCCGCGCCTGTTCAATATGAACGCGAAGTCATCGGACTGCTTGAGGTGTTTTCGAACGTTCCCTTCGCGTTCGATGAAGGGGATGTCGCTGTAGTTGAACGTCTCGGGCAAACGGTGCTCCTCACCATGAATCAGAGTACACACTCGAAACGCTAACAAAACTTCACTGTGGTCGCGGGTCTCTGACCCGCCAGGACGGGGCAAAGCCCCGTCCCCACACGATGTTTAACCGGAAGTCCCATTCCACCACGACTGATATATTTTCTAAGCCAAATATTGGGCACAGGAGACTCCGTGAAATATCGCACGTTCGGTCGCACAGATTGGCAGGTCGGAGACATCGCGGTTGGGCTTTGGGGAATGGGTGAGTGGAGCGGTTCCAAAGATGACGAATCGCTCGAGTCATTGCAACTGGCTGTCGACTTGGGTTGCAATTTTTTCGACAGTGCGTGGGCGTACGGGAATGGCAAGAGCGACGGCCTGCTCGGCCAGGTGATCGCGCACAACAAGGGCAAGCGCCTGTATGCGGCGTCCAAGATTCCGCCGAAAAATGATAAGTGGCCGGCTTCGCCCCGAGATCGCTATCAAGATGTATTTCCGGCGGAGCATGTTTTCAAATACGCAGATTTGATTCGCCAGAAACTGGGCACTGATTCTATCGACCTGTTGCAGTTTCACGTGTGGGATGACCATTGGGCGGACGAACCGGACTTTCGCCGCACAGTCGAGAAACTCAAGCGAGAGAAATGGATTCGTTTTTTCGGATTAAGTTTGAATCGTTGGGAGCCCTGGAACGGAATCAAAGCGCTACGCACGGGACTCGTGGATGCCGTGCAAGTGATCTACAACGTTTTTGATCAATCGCCCGAAGATGAGCTATGTCTGGCCTGCAAGAAATTGAACATCGGCGTGATCGCGCGGGTGCCGCTCGACGAAGGCAGCCTGGGCGGGAAGATGACCTTAGAAACAAAGTTTCCGGCCGACGACTGGCGTTCCAAATATTTTGGCCCGGAGAATCTCTCAAACACCATCCCGCGCGTGGAAAAGCTCAAAGCGGTTTTGCCGCCCAGAATGAGCTTGCCGGAGATGGCGCTGCGCTTCATTCTCTCCAACCCAATCGTGAGCACGACGATCGTTGGCATGCGAAAGCAGGAACACGTCCGCGACAATATTGCCGTGAGCGACGACGGCCCATTAGATGCAGCTTTGGTCCAAAAATTGAAATCGCATCGCTGGGATCGCAAACCCAAGCCGTGGTCGGATTAGCGAGAAACACATAGGCTGGGCACCGGTTGTTCCGACATGTACAGTGGTAAACTCGAAAAATATCCTATGGCAGACAGCATCCAGATCAACCTCCCTGACGGGAGCACGAAGGAAGTGCCTAAGGGCACGACCGCGCTCGGCCTGGGTCTGTGAACCAAGTGTCTAGTATCACGGCCTGCATGATTCGCACGTTTCATTTTGGCGCGATGGCTGGCGTTCTAATTGCTGTCATGCTGATGCCCTGCGCATCGGCAGCCCAAACCTTCACCCTCGATTCCACAAAGGGATTGCAGCCGCACGATGTGACGGTAGAGGCGGTGACTTACAACGGTCGCAAAGCGGTGTGCGTCATGCCAGCAGTGGCTGCCGATGCAGAGTCGGCAGCCGCGAAAAATGGCGAAGGCGGTGGCATCGTCGTACTTCAAGGAACGTCTTTCCACAATGGAAGCATTGAGGTGGACGTCGCCGGTAAGCCACGTGCCGGCACATCGGCGGGCGCCCGCGGCTTTGTTGGTATCGCCTTCCGGGTGAGCGATGACCCGTCGAGCTTCGAAGGTTTTTATATTCGGCCCACCAACGGTCGCGCCGACGATCAACTGCGGCGGAACCACTCGACGCAGTACATTTCCATGCCAGAGTACGAATGGTCGCGGCTGCGGAAGGAAGCGCGGGGACAGTACGAATCCTACGCGGATCTCATACCGGGCGAGTGGACCAAGATCAAGATCGAAGTGAGCGGCGTGAAGGCGCGATTGTACGTTAATAAATCCCCAGAGCCGGCGCTGATTGTGAACGATCTAAAACACGGGGACAGCAAAGGTACCGTAGCCTTGTGGATCGGGATGGGAACCGAAGCGTACTTCGCTGATCTTAAGCTCTCGAATTGACTCGCGCGGCGGCTTACCTGCCGTCGGGCAGCGTGCGCCCCTTCTGCCGCACCTCTTCCCAGGGGATGGTTTT
>Ga0066705_10000002_pt1 | contig 57041 bp, 46 predicted proteins | sample GraSoiAngelo_154_FD_66506 | JGI IMG/M metagenome (GOLD analysis project Ga0066705, IMG submission 66506) | Grasslands soil microbial communities from the Angelo Coastal Reserve, California, USA - 14_1009_13_20cm | ecosystem: Environmental > Terrestrial > Soil > Grasslands | place: USA... | reverse complement strand
ATTCTGCGCGATCTGAAGATGTTCGGCTTTTGGGAGATGCTGGTTTACATCGCTATCGTGCTGGTGGGCTTCTTCTACATCTGGAAAAAGGGCGCTCTGGATTGGAGCGGGCCTTCGGCAAAGCGCGGTGAAGTCTGATGTCGTTACAGCCTGCCATCACCGATCTGGAGCAGCTCAAGTCTCATCCGGCAATTGCCAAACTGCTGGCGTGGAATCCCGCTGCAGTCGAGGAAGCCAAGTTCGATCGGGATGAGGTGAGCATCTACATCGACCGGAGTTCCATCCGCGAGGCTTGCGTTCTGTTACGTGATACTCCCGAGTGCCCGTTCAATTTTCTTTCCGACGTGACCTGCGTTGACTGGTTGCCAAGAGAGCCGCGGTTTGAAGTGATTTATCACTTGCTCTCGATTGCAAAAAAAGAACGTGTGCGGCTGAAGGCTCGACTCGGCAGCGATAACCCGGTGCTCGATTCAGTCACTTTCGTGTGGCCTGCGGCCAATTACTTCGAGCGCGAAGTTTACGACCTGTTTGGAATTCGCTTCACTGGGCATCCTTACATGCGGCGTTTGCTGATGCCTGAAGACTGGGAGGGCTACCCTCTCCGCAAAGATTATCCCGTGGAAGGTTATCGTTAGCTATGGCTCACCTCACGCCGATGCCGACGCTCGAGCCCATCGAGGATCGCACTATGATCCTCAACATGGGTCCGCATCACCCGTCTACGCACGGCGTGTTGCGCTTGATCCTCGAGATTGACGGCGAAACGGTAGTACGGATAATGCCCGACATTGGGTATCTGCATACCGGCATCGAAAAGACCTGCGAGGCGAAGTTTTATCAGCAGGTAGTGCCCCTGACCGACCGGATCGACTACCTCTGCCCGCTGACGAACAATCTTTGCTACTGCCTGGCGGTGGAAAAGCTGCTCGGGTTGGAGATTCCGCCAAAAGCACAATGGATGCGTGTTTTGCTGAACGAGCTGACGCGCATCAACTCACACCTGGTCTGGCTGGGAACGCATGCGCTCGATATCGGCGCGATGTCGGTTTTTCTGTACTGCTTCCGCGAACGCGAGGACATTCTGCGGCTGTTCGAAATGGTTAGTGGCCAGCGCATGATGACTTCTTATTTTCGGATCGGCGGGTTGGCGCTCGAACCGCCAATCGGATTTTTCGAACGAGCACGCGATTTTGCAAATCGCTTCCCATCCAAAGTGGATGAATATGAAAATTTGCTGACAGGTAATCCGATTTGGATGATGCGAACGAAAGGAGTGGCGAGAATTACCGCTGAAGACGCGCTGGCTTTGGGGGCGAGCGGTCCAACGTTGCGAGGAAGTGGAATAGATTTCGACCTTCGTCGTGACATGCCGTATTCAAGTTACGAAAAATTCAAGTTTAAGGTGCCGATTTCGTCCGATGGCGATGTGTTCGCTCGATATATGTGCCGCGTTCAGGAACTGCGCGAATCGACTGTCATCGTGCAGCAGGCGCTCGATGGAATGCCTGAGGGAGCCATCAAGGCGAACGCTCCCAAGGTGGTGCTTCCCGATCGCGAAAAGATGAAGACGCAAATGGAAGCGCTCATCTATCACTTTAAGATCATCACGGAGGGTTTCGCGGTTCCGGCAGGCGAGGTTTATCAGGCAGTCGAGTCGCCACGTGGAGAGATGGGCTATTACGTGGTCAGCGATGGAACCGCGAAGCCGTATCGCGTGCATATGCGCGCAGCGTGCCTGGCAAATCTGCAAGCCCTGCCGATGATGTGCGAGGGACGCCTGATTGCAGATGTGGTGGCGGCGATTGGCAGCATCGACATCGTGCTGGGAGAAATTGATCGCTAGTCAAAAACAGTAGAAACCACGATGGACACAAAGGTACACGAAGGGAGGTTTTTCGAGACGGTTTTTCGAGACGAGAGAGTCTGTGGGAGAACTCAATTTCGGATTGCCCGGGTGGAACAAAACCGCCAGAATCCAGCCGCGAAGCGGCGACAGAATGCAGCCGCGAAGCCGCGACAGAATCCAGCCGCGAAGCCGCGACAGAATCCAGCCCAGGGCGCAAGCCCTGGGTGAAATTGGAAAATGAGCAAAGCCCCGTAGGGGGCGGAAGAACAGTTCTCACACACACCAGAGATTGCTGGGGTTTCCTTCGTGTAACTTCGTGTCCTTTGTGGTTTCAAAGTTCTCAAGCATGCAGTTCTCACATCAATTCGAGCAGCGCTTCACGGAAATGCTCACGCATTATCCGACGAAGAGGTCTGCACTCGTTCCCACGTTGCTTTACGCCCAGGATGAAGTAGGGCATCTGACGGACGAAGTAATCTCCGAAATTGCTGCCCGTCTCGATCTCACTGAATTGGAAGTCCGCAACGTGATCAGCTATTACTCGATGCTGAGCACGAAGCCGCGTGGCAAGTTTAACGTGCAGGTGTGCACCAATATCGCCTGCATGCTGCGAGGAGGAGAAGAGCTTTTTGAGCATTGCAAGCAGAGGCTGGGAGTCGGCCACAAAGGCACGGCTCGCGACGGTTTGTTCTCGCTTGAGGAAGTCGAATGCATAGGCGCATGCAGTTGGGCGCCTGCCGTTCAGGTGAACTACGCCTTCCACGAGAACCTGACGCCGGAGAAGATGGACAGCGTCCTCGAGGAGTACAGGCGCACCGGAACAGGATAGAGACTGACTGATTACAAATGGCATCTCTCGTTTCCCATCCCGATGAAGTAAAGGTCGTCTCCCGCCGCTTCGGGCAAGGTGCGACCAATCTCGACCGCTATCTCGAGCTTGATGGCTACAAAGCGGTCCAGAAAGCTCTCACCATGCAACCGGATGAGATTGTGGACCTGGTGAAGAGATCCGGGCTTCGCGGGCGCGGTGGGGCAGGATTCAACACGGGTTTGAAGTGGTCGTTCGTGCCCAAGCAGTCGCCAAAGCCGAAATACATTCTTTGCAATGGAGATGAGAGCGAGCCTGGCACTTGCAAGGATCGGCTCATTTTCGAACACGACCCGCATGCCGTGATCGAGGGCGTGATCATTGCCGGATTGGCAGTTGGATCGACCACTGGGTACATCTACATTCGAGGCGAGTACCGCTATCTCTCGGAGATTACGCAGAAGGCGATCGCCGATGCCTACGCGCACGGGTTCCTGGGGAAAAACATTTTTGGCAGTGGCCGCGATTTCGACGTGTATTGGCATGGCGGCGCAGGGGCATATGAAGTTGGCGAAGAATCTGCGCTGATGGAATCACTCGAAGGCAAGCGCGGCATTCCGCGAATTCGACCTCCCTTCCCTGCTGTGGTCGGCCTTTGGGGCGGGCCAACAGTTATTAACAATGCCGAAACCTTGGCCAGCGTTCCGCACATTATTCTCGCAGGGGCGGAGTGGTACGCGGGCCTTGGCACTCCGAAAAACGGCGGCACACGGTTGTTCTGCTTGAGTGGACACGTAGAGCGGCCGGGAGTCTACGAATTGCCGATGGGATACAACCTGAAAAAGATGATCTATGAAGTGGGCGGCGGAATCCCGAATGGGCGGACGCTGAAGGGTGTAGTGCCGGGCGGATCGAGCACTCCTATCATGACCGCTGACGAAATTGACGTAGCAATGGATTTTGACACGCTGATGAAAGCCGGTTCGATGCTGGGATCGGGTGGGGTCGTGGTGCTGGACGAGACTACCTGCATCGTGAAGTTTGCGCTGCGCACGATGAAGTTTTATCAGCATGAGAGCTGCGGATGGTGCATTCCCTGCCGCGAAGGCACGGATTGGCTTAAGAAAACCTTGACTCGCTTCCATGCAGGCGGAGGGCTGAAGAAAGACATCGACAATATGTATTACCTTTCGGAAAACATGCTGGGAAGAACGTTTTGTCCACTCGGCGACGCGGCGGCGATGCCGACTATGGCATTCATCAAGAAATTCCGGAAGGAATTCGAGGATCACCTGGAAGGGCGTCCATGCCCGTTTGAGGAACAGGGCGCAGTGGAACAGTTGCCGGTTCTGGCGTAGCGCAAATTGCGCGGGGGTAGGACGTATGCTCCAGCCAGCGGGACAGCGCTACCAATTATGGCTGACGTAAACATCACGGTTGACGGCAAGAAGGTCACCGCCCCTGCGGGGACGCTGCTCATTGAGGCGTGCAAAAGTGTAGGCATCGAAGTGCCGTCTTTTTGTTACTACCCGAATCTCTCGCTTCAGGGCGCGTGCCGCATGTGCCTGGTGAAGATTGAGAAGATGCCCAAGCTGCAAACTGCGTGCACTACGGTCATAACCGAAGGCATGTCAGTAACGACTGATAGCCCAGAGATTCATCAGGCTCGCAAGGGCATGGTCGAACTCCTGCTGGGAAATCATCCGCTGGATTGTCCGGTATGTGATGCTGGCGGCGAATGCGAGCTGCAGGATATGACGTTCGCGTACGGCGCCGCTGAATCGAAGTACATGGAGGCGAAAGAGCATCGCGACGAGCAGCAGTGGTCGCCGGTTGTCTACTTCGATCGGCCTCGGTGCATTCTGTGCTATCGCTGTGTGCGCGTGTGTGGCGAAGGAATGGACGTCTGGGCGCTTGGCGTGCAGAACCGGGGAGTAAGCTCGATCATCGCTCCCAACAAAGAAGATCATCTTGAATGTGAAGAATGCGGTATGTGCATTGATATTTGCCCGGTGGGGGCGCTGACCTCGGGAGCATATCGTTACAAGACTCGTCCGTGGGAGATGAAGCACGTAGGCACTACCTGCACGCATTGTGCCGACGGCTGCAAAACGACATTAGGTGTTCGCCGCTCCGATACTGGCATGGAAATTGTCCGCGGAGATAATCGCGACAAGAGCGGCATCAATGGAGATTTCCTCTGCATCAAGGGGCGCTACGCGTTTGATTTCGCTAATCATGAAGACCGGCTCACGCAGCCGCTGATCCGCAAAGATGGCAGGTTGACTGCCGCAAGCTGGGAGGAAGCGTTCCAGCTGATTGGCACAGAGTTTGGGCGGATTTGCGAACGAGAGGGCGGAAGAGCAATTGGCGTTGTCGGCTCGACTCGCACGACGAACGAGGAAAATTATCTGCTGCAGAAGTTTGCGCGCGTGGTGCTCGGCACCAACAATATTGACCATCACCGCACAGCCGACTTCCCTGCCTTCGCTGCCGCGTTATCCGGCAAGCCCGAGATGACGGCGAGCATGCGGGATGTTTACAATGCGCCGGCAATTCTGCTGATAGGAAATGATCCGACGGAGCAGCATCCCCTTTTAGCATGGCAGATTCGCAACAATGTGCGTCTGCATCGCGCGCGGCTATACGTCGTTAATTCGCAATCAATCAAGCTGCGACGACAAGCGGCAACGTTTTTGCAGATTCCCACGGGAACCGAGGCAGCCTTTGCGGCGTTTTTGGCTGGTGATGATTCAGCATTGAACGTCACGTCTCGCGACCAATGGCTGGCCCTCCGTGAGAGGCTTCGCAGCGAGCAGAATCTCGTTGTGATCTTTGGGTCTGAGCTGCGCGGCGAAAACATCGGCTCGTTACTAAAATTTGCCAGCTCAATTCCGGGAGCCAAGGTGGTCTGCCTTGCCGATTACGCGAATTCACGTGGCGCGGCAGATATGGGACTCTACCCCGATCTGCTGCCTGGGTACTATCGCATTGCAGATAAGAGCAAGTTTCACGACGAATGGCACGGAATTCCGCAAACGCCCGGTCTGACCATTCCGGAAATGATTGAGAGCGGGGCAAGCGGCAGGCTAAAAGCACTTTACGTTGTTGGCGCCAATCCGATTGGTCGCCTAGGAATCGATCCATTCGCATTTTCACAAGCTTTTGTCGTGTTACAGGATATGTTTCTCACTGAAACTGCTGTCATGGCCGATGTTGTTTTGCCCGCAGCGAACGCCTATGAAAAGTCTGGAACATTCACTAACACCTGCGGTGATTTGCAGATCCTTAAAAAGGCCGGCGAAGTCGCAACCACGAAGTCTGACTTCGAGATGATTGTGCGCATTGCCGACGCGATGGGTTTTGATGTCCGGAAGCTTGTCCCGTTTGGGCGTGGCACCCCCGCGGATATGGGACAATCGCGTGGAGCGCAGTCAGGCGAGGCCGATCGCCACGGCGTGTGGCTCGAGGCGCATGGACTGGAGCCGAAGATGAACCCGTTTGATCCTATGGCAATTTTGGATGAAACTCAGCGGCTGGTTCCCGGCTACGATGTTTCCCGCATGAATCTGCTGGCTGGCAATGATCAACACACAACGTTATCGAAGAGTGGACCGGGTGCGCTGCATAATCCTGAGCTGATCGTACCCGCGAACAATAATCTTTTCAGTTCTGGAACCTTGGGGCGGTACTCCAGGACATTGAACTCGGTTATTGAAAACAGTAACCAACAACCGGCCGAAGTGGCCGCCGATTGATCCACGCTGAAAACGCCTTTTCAAGGAAAGCCTTTGCTCAGCATTGAAACCTACATCATCGTTTCGGTCATCAAGACTGTAATTGCGTTGTTCGTGCTGCTTACGGCTGTGGCTTACTGCGTTTGGCTGGAACGAAAAGTTGTAGGACACATTCAAAATCGCTGGGGACCCACACGGGTTGGGCCATTCGGATTGCTACAACCCTTGGCGGATGGCATGAAGTTTCTTTTCAAAGAAGATCTGACTCCGCCGCATGTCTATAAGCCGCTATACATCGCAGCGCCGATGCTCGCGGTCGTATTTGCGCTGACCTCGATTGCGGTGATTCCAATTGGAAATTGGGTCACCATCGGTGGAGTTCACACGCCGCTGCAGATCACGGATGTGAATATTGGTCTGCTGGTCATTCTGGGCGTAACCTCCCTCGGCGTCTATGGTGTGGCGCTGGCAGGATGGTCCTCCAATAGTAAATATTCCCTGCTCGGCGGGTTGCGCGCCAGCGCACAGATGGTGAGCTATGAGGTGTCGCTCGGGCTGTCGTTGATTGGCGTTCTGATTATGGCCGGCAGCTTCAGTCTGCGCGAGATTGTGGATGCTCAGGGCGGAACGTTCTGGGGCTTCATTCCCAGATGGAACCTATTTCACGGACAGATTGTTGCGTTTTTCATTTACCTGATGGCTGCTTACGCGGAGACGAATCGCGTGCCGTTTGATTTGCCCGAGGCTGAGACCGAGTTGGTGGCTGGGTATCACACCGAATACAGCGCCATGAAATTCGCCATGTTCTTTATGGCGGAATACGCGAACATGATTACTGTGGCTTGCCTGGCGTCCGTCCTCTTCCTTGGTGGATGGAAGGGGCTGCCGTTCGGCCCAGCATGGTTGCAGGATCTGCCGGTGTTCTGGTTCGTGTTAAAGGTTTTCGTCTTTCTCTTTATCTATATCTGGGTTCGCGGAACACTGCCACGTTTTCGCTACGACCAATTGATGGCTTTCGGTTGGAAGTTTTTGTTGCCACTGGCGATTGCGAACTTAGTAATTACCGCGCTGATTGTGGCGGTCAGGGCGTAGCGCACGGCAGCTTGACGGCGTTATTCGGGCCCGAAGCCCACGCAGCAGTCGCTGAGAACGGCGGCGCTACAACTATGCTTCATCTTGTTCTGTTTCTAATTTTCGGCGTGGTCTGTGTGGCGGGCGCGGTGAACCTGCTCGTTCAAAGCCATCCCATCAACAGTGCTCTGTCGCTAGTGGTCGTGATGGGATCGCTGGCCGGCGAATATCTGTTGCTGGGCGCGGAGTTTGTAGCAGCAATACAAGTGATTGTTTATGCCGGCGCGATCATGGTGCTGTTCGTTTTTGTCATCATGCTTCTGAACGCGGGTGCAGAAGAGCGAACACGCGGCAGCCGGATAGCTGTGTTGTTTGGAATTCCTGGATTGCTTGTCGGAAGCATTTTGCTGGCGTGGGTGTTGGTCGCGCGCTCTGGCTCGCAGGCTGTTCCAGTGGGCGCACTGCCGGGGCCACCGCGCGAAATCGCGATGCTGCTGTTTCATGATTTCCTGCTGCCCTTTGAAGTCACTTCTGTACTGGTGCTGATCGCCATTATGGGCGCTGTGGTGTTGGCGGCTCGGCCCGAAGCGATCGAGCATACAAAGAAGGAGGGTTGATGGTACCGCTGTCCTATTACCTGGTGCTGAGTGGCATTTTGTTTGCCTGCGGAGTGCTGGGGTTTCTCATCAAGCGCAATATCATCACCATCTTCATGTCGATCGAGTTGATGCTCAACGGCGTGAATTTGTCGTTCGTTGCGTTTGCCGCGCAGTGGCACGCCTTGAGCGGCCAGGTGTTTGTCTTTTTCGTGATGGTAGTCGCCGCGGCGGAATCGGCGGTCGGATTGGCAATCATTATCGCGGTTTATCGCACGCGTCAAACTCTAAACGTTGATCAGATAAATCTGCTCAAGCTATGACGCCGAACCTCAATCTCTGGCTGATTCCGGTCCTGCCACTGATCGGAGCGGCCCTAAACGGCTTTTTCGGGAAGCGGCTCACCCGAGAGGCTGTTGCCATAGTGGCGCTGGCTTTTTCTGGCGCAACGTTCGGTCTGGCTCTGTTTGTGGCGGCGCGCTTTTCTTTACTTGATCTTCCACACGTCGAGATCGTGGCTCAGTGGATTCGCGCCGGCAATTTCCGCGCGGACTTCGCCTTCTATTTGGATCAGCTCTCGCTGGTCATGCTTCTGGTTGTGACCGGTGTTGGCCTTCTTATCCATATTTATTCCGTCGGCTATATGTGGGAAGAAGGCGGATTTTACCGCTACTTCTCCTATCTGAATCTATTCATGTTCTTCATGCTGACGCTGGTTCTTGCCAACAACTATCTGCTGATGTTTATCGGATGGGAGGGAGTCGGACTGGCGTCGTATCTGTTGATTGGATTTTTCTTCCTCCGCGATTCGGCCGCATCGGCTGGCAAGAAAGCATTCATCGTTAACCGGGTTGGCGACTTCGGATTTCTGATCGCGCTCTTTCTGCTGATTAAACATTTTGGATCGCTGGATTTCGAGCAGGTTTTTCAGCATGTCTCGTCGCTGAATCCTGAAACTGTCGGAGCCGGCCTGCTGACTGCAATCGGTCTGCTGCTGATGGTTGGCGCCGCGGGGAAATCAGCACAGCTTCCGCTTTATGTCTGGCTCCCGGACGCGATGGAAGGACCCACTCCGGTGTCGGCATTAATTCATGCAGCGACGATGGTCACCGCCGGCGTTTATATGATTGCCCGATCGCATGTGATTTTTGAACGCGCGCCGATCGCATTAACTGTCGTCGCAATCATTGGCACGCTGACCGCCCTCTTTGCTGCCACCATAGGAATTGCACAAACCGACATCAAGAAAGTTCTGGCCTACTCTACGATCTCGCAGCTCGGATACATGTTTATGGCCTGTGGTGTGGCCGCTTTCTCAGCCGCCATCTTTCATCTGATGACGCATGCATTTTTCAAAGGCTTGCTGTTCCTGGCTGCCGGCTCGGTGATCCACGCCATCGGCGGCGAGCAGGACATGCGCAAGATGGGCGGGCTAAAAGACAAGATTCCGTGGACATTCTGGACGATGACGGCAGGGACGGTGGCGATCGCGGGAATCCCGCCTCTGGCAGGCTTTTTCAGCAAAGACGAAATTCTGTGGCGGGCTTACCAGGCGAGTTGGGCGTACTGGCTCATCGGGCTTTTCACGGCGTTTCTGACTTCGTTTTACATGTTCCGCTTGTGGTTCATGACCTTTACTGGTTCCTATCGCGGAGCAACTGAAGACCAGCATTCGGCTTCGCGCGCGGGCCCTTCAATTGTCGCTCAGGGCAGGTCCGCGCCACGCGGGCATGGCGGCATTCACGAAAGCCCGAGCGTCATGCTGGTTCCATTAGTCATTCTGGCTGTGCTCTCGATCATTGGTGGTTGGATAGGCATTCCAGGCTCAATGGGCGGCGGAAATCACTTCGATAAGTTCCTGGCACCGGTGTTTCGCACCTCAACTCCTTCCCTGAATGCGCAGCATGTCGCAGCGGGTGAAATTGCGCCTCCAGAAAAGCAAACGGAAGGACCTGAGCCTCAAACCAGCCGGGCGACAGAGTTGATCTTCACCGGAATTTCCGTTTTCGCCGCACTGCTGGGCTTTGTTTTTGCGGCGATTCTCTACTATTTGCGACCGGAATTGCCGCAGGAAATCGCGCATGCGCTTGGCGGTTTCTACAAAACAGTCGCGAATAAGTATTACGTCGACGAGCTCTACGCGATTTTGTTCGTGAATCCGGTCGTGGATGGTTCAAGGCGCATTCTTTGGCAGGGCGTCGATGAGGGCGTGATTGACGCCACGGTCAACGACAGCGCCGATGGCGCCCGTCATGTTTCCGACACCGTGCGACAGATGCAGTCGGGCAACATTCGTTCTTACGCTGGGTGGGTCGCGTTGGGCGCGGCTGTGGTCATTGCTTATATGGTTTGGATGGGGACGCGATGAATGGTCCGGGATTGAACTCGATCATTTTGGCGTTGGTGACGTTCATCCCGCTCGCTGGTGCTCTGCTGTTATTGTTCGTGCCACAGCGAGAGCGCGACATTCGCGTGTTCTCGCTCGTGATTTCCCTGCTTGCCTTCGTGCTTTCGCTGCACTTGCCCGTACATCTGCAGCGGGCGCAAGGTGGATTTCAATATGAAGTAAACATTCCATGGATTCCAACTCCGAACATTCATTACCACATGGGGGTGGACGGAATTTCCTCATGGCTGGTAGTTCTGACCACCTTTCTGACTCCACTTTGTGTGCTTATTTCGTGGAAATCGATTCGCGAGCGGGTAAAGGAATTTTTTATCCTGCTGCTGATTCTGGAAACCGCGCTGATCGGGGTTTTTGTATCCCTCGATTTGTTTCTCTTTTACTTTTTCTGGGAAGCTACCCTGATCCCGATGGCTTTGCTGATCGGGATGTATGGCCACGGGCGGCGGGTGTATGCGGCAGTGAAGTTTTTCCTATACACGATGATTGCGTCGATGTTTATGCTGGCAGCGATCTTGTGGCTCTATGCGAAGACTGGCAGCTTTGACTTTGTAACCATTCAAAATGCGGTGCGCGGCGGAGGCGTGGAAGGTTTCGCGACTGCTGCGCCCTGGTTATTCTTAGGGTTCTTCGTCGCCTTCGCTGTTAAAGTTCCGCTGTTTCCTCTGCACACCTGGCTTCCTGATGCGCACGTGGAAGCGCCAACTGCCGGTTCGGTTCTGCTGGCGGGCGTGCTGCTGAAGATGGGCACGTATGGCATGTTGCGCTTCAATCTCGGACTTTTCCCAGAGCAATCGCGCGCCAATGCTGGGTGGATCTCAGTGCTGGCGCTGATTGGAATCATCTACGGCGCACTGGTCGCCTTGGTGCAGCCGAACATGAAGAAGCTGATTGCGTACTCTTCAATCAGCCATCTGGGATTTGTGGTGCTGGGAATTTTCAGTTTTACGCAGACAGGCTTGGATGGGGCAACATTCGTGATGCTCGCTCACGGCATCTCGACTGGGGCGCTGTTTATGCTGGCCGGGATTCTTTATGAGCGACGGCACACGTACGAGATTTCCGAATTCGGCGGCCTTGCCACGCCAATGCCAAGATACGCCGCTCTGTTTCTCTTCATTGTGCTTTCTTCCATCGGATTGCCTCTGCTGAACGGTTTCGTCGGAGAATTTCTCGTGCTCAGCGGAACTTTTCGGACCAGCGCACTGTACGGGGTTCTGGGCGCAACGGGTGTGATCTGGAGTGCGTGCTATCTGCTGTGGATGTATCAAAGAGTTTTCTTCGGAAAAGTGACGCACGAGATTAACGAAGTGTTACCCGACCTCGATCTGCGCGAACGCATCACGCTCTGGCCTACCGCCGCGGCCGCGTTGGTCATGGGAGTCGCACCCCTGCTGTGGCTGAATGCTATTGATCCCGCCGTGCAATCCACCCTCGCTCCGCTTACGCAGATGGCGTCGAAGGTAGTAGGAAGATGAGCGCCTCCGCAACACCTCTGGCAGTTGAGTACGTCCGGATTCTGCCGGAGCTGGTGCTCTCGATTTTCGGGATGGCGGTAATGGTTCTCGATCCGCTGATTGACGAACGTCGCAATCAGCGAACGCTGGGAAATATCGCCCTGCTCGGTTCACTGGCCGCGATCATCGCGACGCTCTATCAATCGCAATATCCCGGCCCGGGATTCTGGAATATGGTAAACGTCGACGCGTTTAGCGTGTTCTTCCATTTTCTGGTCACAACCGTCACCGCCATCGTAATCCTCACCTCATACGATTACATGGAAGTTCAGCAGATTCGCGCTGGCGAATACTACGGATTGATTTTGTTCGGCGCAGTGGGCATGTGTCTGATGTCGTCAGCGGTTGAGCTAGTGCTGATCTTTATCGCGCTGGAGATATCATCGATTTCCACTTACATCCTGGCCGGATTCCGCCGCCGCGCCGCCATCAGCAGCGAAGCATCATTGAAATATTTCCTGCTTGGTTCGTTCGCCACGGCATTTTTCTTGTATGGCGTGGCTTTGATGTTCGGAGCCACTGGATCGACCAGCATCAGCGTGATCAGCCAGGTGCTTCGCTCCGGACAGATTCCCGTGCTGGCCTATGCCGGGATTGCGCTGATGTTCGTGGGATTGGGCTTCAAGGTAGCCGCAGCGCCATTTCACATCTGGACTCCTGACGTGTATGAAGGCGCGCCGTCTCCTGTGGTCGGGTTTATGTCCACGGCGCCCAAAGCCGCGGTATTCGCCGTGTTGCTGAGAATCATGTTCGAAGCTAACGCTCCCGGACGCCTATGGCTCATTTGGGTGACGGCAGCATTGTCGATGACACTCGGCAACATTGGCGCACTCGTGCAGGATAATGTAAAGCGCCTGCTGGCGTACTCTTCCATTGCGCATGCCGGATATTTGCTGGTGGCTTTTGCAGCTCTTCCGTCCGGCGGGATTCCCGCTGCGATGTTCTACACCGCGTCATATGCGGCGATGAATGTAGGGGCGTTCGCCGTTGTCAGTCACTTCGCCAGCGCAGGCGAACGTTACGTTACACTCGAAGACTACTCGGGACTGGGCCGCCGCTCGCCATTGCTCGCTGCGACGCTGACCATCTTTTTACTCTCACTGATTGGGATTCCAATTACCGGGGGGTTCTTCGCGAAGTTTTACGTGTTCAGCGCGGCGCTGCAGGCCAATCTGGTCGGCTTAGTAATTATCGGCGTGCTCAACAGCGCGATCGGCGCATATTATTACCTGCGCATAATCGTCATGATGTACATGCGCGAACCGCGCGAAGAAGCTCCGGTTCCGGCGGCTCCCATCGGGCTCAGGGCAGCGCTGACACTTACTGTGTTTGCAACCATCTACCTGGGAATTCTGCCGGGAGGTGTTCTTGAGTACGCCTCGCGCTCGGCAGCGGAACTAATGCGTCAGTAGTTGCGGATCGCCTACTCCACTTCCACTGCAATATCCACCCTGGAGAAAATCACCGTCGCCAGAGCCCAGAAAAAGAAAGTTTCCAGCAGCGCGAGCCCGACGGGGAGCCAGAACACGCCGCCCGGAGACTTAAAGCTGGACTTGAGCACATTGGCGGCAAGCACAAATACGGGAACGGTGTAGGCCCAGCGGACGGAAAATGCCAGACTGGCCAGGGCCGGGAGTCCTAGCACGATGGCCGTGGCACCGGCAGCGAGAAAGGGATGCAGGAAAGTGGAGAACATCAGAGCCACAGTTCCAGCCAAAACACATGCGGCTACCAGACAGAGCATCAGAAACCAGACTTGCGGAATTGGAAATCCGGCGCTGCCGAGCGTCCAAGTGGCTGTTGCTCCCAGTGCGAAACAGTAGATTGCGCAAGCCATCGCCACACCCAGAATGAGTCCTGCCAGGTATTGGTCGCGTGCCACTGCCTTCGAGAGAACGCCCAAAATGCGGCGTGACCTGCGCTCGTTGTAAATCGCCGAAGCGCCGAAGAACACGCTGAAAGCAATGACGTAGATCGCAATTTGTTTGAAGATGAAGAGCAGATCGTCGCGCTCGCGCGGAAGATCGGCGAATAGTCCGACCATAGCGAGTAGAACAACCCACAGCAGCAAGACGAATATAGGCCAGCGCTGTTCGCGCACAAAATTCAAGGCGATCAGCAGGATAGGCTTCACTGAACGCCTTCCGCGAGTGGCGTCTGGCGATCACGCGTAACTTCGAGAAATACTTCTTCCAGTGAGCGCCGCACAGGATTCACGCTGACGATCTCACCACCAAGGCTCCAGACGCGCTCCAACGCCAAACGCTGATCGCTTGCTGGAACCGAGAATCTCACAATTCCGTTGTGAGCGACGCCGCCGGCAAACGCATTAGCCGCAATGCTGCGAGCGACGATCTCGATGCGCTCGCTCGATTGAAGCAGATCCGCCGTCTTACCGAAGCGAACCAGCTTGCCGCGATGCAGCACGGCCACACGGTCGCAGACCAGCTCGACTTCCGAGAGCAGGTGGGAACTCAGGAAAATTGTCTTTCCGTTATTACGCGCGCTGAGCAGCAGCTCACGAACCATCACACGCGCCAGTGGATCCAGCGCTGATGTGGGTTCATCCAAAATCAGTAATTCAGGATCATTCACCAGAGCCTGCGCCAGTCCGGCCCTTTGCAGCATCCCGCGGGAGAATTTGCCTATGTTGCGCTTCGCGTGTTCTTCCAGCCCGACGATTTGCAGAACGTCCCGGGTTCGCTTGGCAAGATTCGATCCGTCCATCGCGTTCAGCGCGCCATAGAAACGGATTAGTTTTTCTGCCGGACGATGATAGAGCGCGACATTCTCTGCGAGAAAACCGACGCGGCGGCGCGTGGCAGAATGCCCAAACGGCTTTCCCAGCATGCGGCCACTTCCATTTGTGGGCAGCATGAAGCCCATCGCCAGATGAATTGCCGTGCTTTTTCCTGCGCCGTTTGGGCCCAGAAATCCAAAAATTTCTTCCGCCTCGACTTGCACAGTGAATCCATCCAGCGCACGAATAGAACGCCGGCTGGAGAGGCTGCGATATTCCTTGGTGACCTGGTCGAACTCAAGCGCGGCGGCCATTCTGCCTATTCTAAACGCGACGCAGGGAGAGGCGAGAAAACATGCAGATTCCCGCAATTCCACATTTGACAAGCATCCGCCATCCCGTCATGATGGGTACCACGTGGTTGAGCTTGGAGGACTGTATGCGTGATCTCATTCGGGGGATGTGGTCGGAAGAGGGTCAGGACATCGCTGAGTACGCCGTAATGCTGGCAGTAATTCTGGTTCTTGTGGTGGGGACAATTCGGCTGGTCGGTTCCAACGCGAACAACGCCTTCTCCACTGTCGCCAGCACGCTTCAGTAGCTGCAATTCAATCTTCCGAACGCAGGGCTGGGGTGGCCGTATGTCTTGCTGCGGAGCCCCTGTAAGATTCCTTCAGATTCCTAATGTCTGCGGTTCCAAATCCTTCTGAAATCGCGTTGCCGCCCGGCCCTAAACCTCGCCGCCGCATGTCGACCGGTCAGCGCATTCTGTTCTTCGTGACCGCCTGGCTGATCGTGCTTATGCCGTTTCTCTTCTGGTGGAATACATGGTTTGGACGGCAGCTATCAGATAAGCAACTCAGCGAATACTTACATGATGACAAGAAGCCGCGTCACATCCAGCATGCACTGGTGCAAATCGGTGAACGCATGTCGCGCCATGATCCTGCCGTTGCACGCTGGGACAGCGACGTGGTGCGCCTGGCTTCGTATCCCGTCGAGGAAGTTCGTAACACCGATGCCTGGGTCATGGGGCAGGATGCTCCCAGTAAAGACGCCTCTGGCGCCGGTTTTCACGAAACCTTGTTGAAGATGTTAAATGACCCGTCGCTGATGGTTCGCGGTAACGCGGCACTCTCACTGGTGCGCTTTGGGGACGCAACCGGAAGGCCTCAGATTCGCGCGCTGTTGCAGCCAGCGAAAATTACTGCTCCGCAACGGGGAAAGGTGATCGATACCAGCAAGATAGGCACGCCAATTCATCGCAGTGGAATTGTCGTCAAGCTGGAAAGTGAAGGACACACAATTGAGGTTCGCTCGCCAATTACCGGACGATTGGCCGATCTGTTTGTCGGAACGGGTCAGATGGTGAACGCCGGCGACCAGGTCGCAACTCTGGATCCCGGCACGGATCAAGTCTGGGAGGCTTTACGCGCGCTGCATCTGATCGGGCAACCGGAAGACATTCCAGCAATTCAGCCGTATGAGCGCGAACTGCCGGATGTTCCGGAGCACGTGCGGGAGCAAGCGGTAGCGGCGGAAAGAGCAATTCGGGATAGATCAAGGTAACGGTTGCTGAAAGCGAACGGCTTACAGCTTAAATCGGCATTACTCCAACTTCCTTTTCCACTTCGACCGTATCAACCATCACGATCGCGTCCCAGGGGCAGCCATCCAGGAAGCAGCCATCGGGGCCTTTGCTGATGCATTTCTTGCAGCCGATGCAGAGAATTGGGTCAACCTGAATGCGTCCAAACGGCGGATGATCTTCATCTGGAACCCAGAACATGCAGTCTTCCACTGGGCAATATTCAACGCAGGCAGGTGAGCCGGCACAGCCGGTACAGCACTCGGTGATTACGGCTAACTCCTTCGGTTTCTTCTTTCGAGGAGTGGTCAGGCCCTTGGATCTGGGTTCGTGCTTAAGCTCATCGGGCACCATCCCGACGGCCGCAGCTTCCGTGGACATAGCTGGATTATAGCCGAACCAGGTCGCCTCCGGCCCAATTTACGGTTCACAGGTAGTGGGTCACTTTGATTTCCACAGTATCTCGCTTTTTTACAAAGGCGATGTTTCATCTTCTATCTCTTGTTGAGATATGGTCTTGCCGCGTGACTGGGACTGGCTTTCATCATCCTCATCTCGGTCGCGTTGCCGCTTGGAGCCAAAGTAGTAGCCAATCACGACAAAGACGATGTTTAATAGTCCATTCGCGTAATCGTACTTCTCGCGAAATGCCACGATGTAACACAAGGTTGCGACCAGCATAATCGCGATGATTGAGGCTGCATTATTCTTATCGGCAAAAAAGTGTCCAATCAGGGCGCTGAGGATACTTCGCCCGAACGTCCGCTTCCACCAACTTCGTTGGTCATTCTCGTTTGGCATCCTGCTCTCCTAGCTGACCTTCTCTCCGAGTGCTTTGAGAATGAGCCCTTTGTCAATCCGCTTCGTTGCGGAGCCTTGTGCTGGTAACAGAGTGCACATTTCGTCCAAGCTCCAAACGTGGTCAGTTATTCCCGCTCCCATCGCAGGCGTGACTTTGATGGACTGAAGACGGCTACTACGGGTTCAGAGGCTGCCCCTCCGAGTCTCGGTGGTGATGACCGCCCGCAATGTTCATGCGTCACATCGGCAAGGTCCGGTTTCTGGTATAGTGACCATCCAGCCCTCAAATCAAGTATGTATATGTAAACGTCCCAGCCCACAGTTCCATCCCGCTGGGAGTAGAGGAAGGAGCACTCATGGCAAAAAGCCTCAATAAAGTCATGCTGATCGGAAACCTCGGCAAAGATCCAGAAGTGAAGTACACGCCCAGCGGCACCCCTGTGGCAAAGCTCACTCTCGCCACCAATGAGCGCTACAAAGACAAAGATGGCCAGTGGCAGGACCGCACCGAGTGGCACAACATCGTGCTCTGGCAACGGCTGGCGGAAATTGCCGGCGAGTATCTGAAGAAGGGCGGCAAAGTCTACGTCGAAGGACGCCTGCAAACCCGCTCCTGGGAGGACAAGCAAACCAACCAAAAGCGCTACATGACGGAAGTTGTGGCCAGCGATCTCCTCTTGCTCGGCGGACGCGGCGAAGGTGGCGATTTCGCGGGAGGTTCTCGTAGCGCTGCGGCCGGCGGAAATAATTTCGATCAGCGCGCCCCGGAACCGGAGGCAGCAGCGGCGACTGCTGCATCCACACCGATTAGCGATGAGGATATTCCGTTCTGATCCTCGATTGACCGCAGGACTCAGGCATATTGCACGAGGGGCGGTTCCGCGCCAGCTAGCGTAACAGGCCGGATGGGAAGCATCAGGGCTGCTGATTCACATCACCGGCGGTACCACGATTCCCATGACAGCCAACGCTCGCATCAGTTCACGCCTTACTACCGCGGTCGTGGCCAGGAGAAATTTCTTCCTGCTTTGGTTCGCTTCCGCGAGGATCGGGTGGCGGTGATAGAAGTAGTTGAATAACTGCGCCAGTTGAAACGCATGCTTCGCCAAATAGGCCGGCTCAGTCGTCGCGATGCACTGGTCGATGACGTAGGACGTTTTTGCCGCTGCCAGCCATAGTTCCCAGATTTCGTTCGCCTCATCCCCCGCTAAATATTTCTTCCAGTCTTCAACTGCAAGTTCCCTTTCCATCGTGCGCATAAATTCGTCGGGATCGATGCCTCCCTTGCGAAAAATATTCGTAGCGCGAACTACCGCATATTGAGCGTAGGGCCCAGTCTCTCCCTCGAAACTCAGTGCCTCTTTAAAGTCGAACGCAATGACTGAAGATTTTGTGAACTTCAGCATGAAATAGCGGAGCGCCCCGATTGCAATCTGGGTCGCGATTTTCCGGCGTTCTTCTACCCCCAACTCAGCATGACGGGAATCTACTTCTTTGGCAGCCGAAGAGATTAATGTGTCGATCAAATCGTCGGCTTTTACGCCGAATCCCTTGCGGCCAGAAACTTCGATGTAAGAACGCGCTTTATCTTCTTCCGAAAGGTCGTATCCCAACTCGGAGGCGCAGGCTGGTGTGAGTGCAACCATCTCATAGGAGAAGTGAGTGTAGTGATCTGCCTGCTGGCCGTATCCGAGCGCGCGCAGCGCTTCAATCACGGTGTTCTGTTCTTCGGATTGCCGCGTATCGATCACGTTATAGATTTCAGCGACATCGCCAAAATGAGGATGGTCGAGCGCCCCAACCGTGGTCGAAATCCAGCAATCGTGCCCGTTGGGATATTTGTAGAACTTGCGATAACCGAAGTCGCGGCCCAGCAATCCGAATTTCCAAAGATGGTAGGCGATGTCTTTCCCGGCATATCCCACGGTGCCGTTCGAGCGAACGATGACCTTCTGATCCTCCTCAGCGACTTCCTCTGTGTTCTCTGCGGCCTCCGTGGTTTCAGCCTTTTTCCCCGCGCGCCTCATGACCCAGCAGCCTTTATTTTTGCCTTCGGACTCGAAGTAGAGCACGCCGGCATCCTTCAGTTTGGTGAAAGCAGCGTCCCAAAAGTGCAGATGGAGAATTTCGCTCTCACGCGGCAGGAAGTCGTACTTGATATCCAGCCGGTCCATGGTCTCAAGATGCCGCCTCAGAACCGAGACGGAGATTACATCAGCTATCGCCGCCGTTTGATTTTTGCCCTCTTCGATTGCGTGCAACACCTGTTGGCGGGCAGATAAATTTTGTTTGTCCTGTTCGTACCATTGCGAGGCCCGCGCATACAGGTCCCAGCAGTAGTAATCAAATCGCGGCTGGCGTGCCAGTTGCTCGATGTCGCTTTTCGACTTCTTCTCCAGATGTAAAAATCCGACAACTACATCCGCCACCTGGACGCCTGTGTTGTCGATGTAATTCTGTACATCCACTTCCCTTCCCACGAATCGCAACAGGCGCACAAACGTGTCGCCGAGGATGGCATTGCGCAGGTGCCCGATGTGCGCAGCTTTGTTGGGATTGATACTGGAGTGCTCGACCAGAATTTTGCCGGCGGGAATCTCATATCTGGGCTTAACGTCGGACGCTACCGCAGCGGCGAGCTCGGCTCGATTGACGCGCGCGTTGACGTAACCGGCGCCCGCTGCTTCCAGCTTCTCGAATCCTTCAATTGGTCCCAGACCCGCAACTATTTCTTGGGCGATATTTCGCGGCGCTTTGCGAAGATTTTTGGCAAGCTCGAATGCCAGCGGCAAAGCGTATTCGCCAAGCTCAACTTTGGGCGGCTGTTCAATTACGATTTTTGGCAAATCGAGGCTGTAGCTGCGGCGCACAAAGTCGCGCACGCGCTCCGCAAGCCGGCGTTCCAGATGGCGATACACGGGTTCTCTAAGCTGTTGAAGAAAAGAGCGATTCTAACAAAATCTGCGAGACACATCGAAGTTTGACGGCGCGCGCGGCACTTCCCTATGATGAAAAATTAGTTATCGGTCGTTAGTCAGTGGTCATTAGCTGAAGACTCTTGGCCAACGGCTAACGACCACTGACTAGTGACTAAAGACGGTTTCTATGCGCATCGCGTATCTCGACTGTTTTTCCGGCATGAGTGGCGACATGTTCATGGGTGCGCTCGTGGACGCCGGAGTGCCAGCGCATTTCTTCGAGCAAACTGTCGCGGCGCTGAATATTGGAGCACGGCTGGAGATTTCGCCCGTGAATCGCAGCGGAATTGCAGCGACCAAGGTCGATGTCTACGTCCACGGCGAAAAAGAACTGCCGCGCGAGGAGTACTGGGAACAGCATGCCCATAAACATGAACATCCGCACAGGCATGAGCATCATCATTCTCCTGACCGTCAGCCAGTCTCGCTGCGCGAGCACAATTTCTCGAGAACAGCAGAAGTAGATGATCGGTCTGCAGAGACGCGGGCAGGAGTGCCCGCGCCACATGAGCACAGCCGGGGGTTGAAAGAGATTCGTGAGATCATTCGCCAAGCCGCGATCAGTGAGAGGGCAAAGGCTACTGCAACCGAAATATTCGAGGCGCTCGGAGCGGCGGAGGCCAAGATTCATAACACTAACGTCGACGAAGTTCACTTTCACGAAGTCGGCGCCGTCGATGCAATGGTGGATATCGTCTGCGCTGCGATTGGAGCTGCAGCACTCGGCTTAGATGAGTTAGTGTGCTCGCCGTTGAACGTGGGTGGTGGAACGGTCAAGTGCGCGCATGGAACTTTTCCGATCCCAGCCCCGGCCACGCTTGAGCTTTTGCAAAACGCGCCGGTATATTCGTCAGGAATAGACGTCGAACTAGTTACGCCAACCGGGGCCGCGATCGTAAAGACTCTGGCCACGCGCTTCGGTTCGTTTCCTGCGATGAAGGTTCAGAAAGTTGGCTATGGAGCGGGCACGCGAGACTTTTCCGGTCATGCCAACGTGGTTCGCCTGAGTATTGGAGAATCGCAACCTGAGCTGGCAGCGAACGTCTCGCATGAGACCATCGCAGTTCTCGAGGCGAATCTGGACGATCTCAATCCGCAGGTCTTTGGCTATGTTATGGATCGTCTCCTGCAGGAAGGGGCATTGGACGCGTTCGGCCTGCCGGTACAGATGAAGAAAAATCGTCCCGGAATGCTGCTGACGGTTCTAGCAAGACCAGAAGACGCGGGCAGGCTCAGCGAGATCATTTTCTCCGAGACAACGACTCTCGGCGTGCGTCATCGCGATGAGAGCCGTCAGACGCTGGCTCGCAAGTGGATAACTGTAACCACGAAATGGGGCGACGTGCGTCTGAAAATCGCAAGCATGAACGGGACCGTGACGAACTATGCCCCCGAGTACGAAGACTGCCGGCGCATCGCGGCAGAGCATCGTGTTCCTCTAAAGGATGTAATGCAGGAAGCTGTCCAAGGTTATTTGCGCGGGGTCATTAAGGAATAAGTGGGCCGGGCCAAGCACTGTTAGCAAGAGGAATCTGCAGTTCCGTCCCGGTAATCTTTTAGAACACACAATGAGCAAGACCTTCTATATCACGACGCCTATCTATTATGTGAATGCGCGGCCGCATATTGGTCACGCGTACACCACGATCGCCTGCGACACCATTGCCCGCCGGCAGCGCATGATGGGCTTCGATACTTATTTTCTCACCGGCACCGACGAGCACGGGCAAAAAATCGAGCGGGCAGCACAAGCCGCGGGCAAAACTCCGCAGCAGCTGACGACAGAAGTCTCGGCAGAATTTCGCGCCCTCTGGGACCGCCTAGGTCTGACTTATGACGACTTCATCCGTACGACGTCAGAGCGCCACAAGCAAGGAGTACAGGCGCTTTGGCGAAAGATTCGCGACAATGGCCATATCTATAAGGGTCACTACACGGGCCAATACTGCGTTTTCGATGAGCTTTACGTCGATGCCGTCGGGCCAGGCGCACCGTGCCCCGAGTGCGGCCGGCCGACTGAGACGGTAAGAGAGGAAAATTATTTCTTCAAGCTCTCTGCATTTCAGGACCGGCTGCTGCGTCTCTACACCGAGCAGCCAGATTTCATCCGTCCCGAGGCCCGCCGCAATGAAGTAATTTCATTCGTGCGTTCAGGCCTGCGCGACCTTTCGATCAGCCGTTCGACTTTTTCGTGGGGCATTCCGGTGCCGGATGATCCCAAGCATGTGATCTATGTTTGGCTGGACGCCCTCGCCAACTACATCACCGCGCTCGGCTACGGATCAGACAACACTGGGCTATTCGATAAGTTCTGGCCTGCAAACTTGCAGATGATCGGCAAGGAGATCGTGCGCTTCCACTGTGTTTACTGGCCGGCGTTTCTGATGGTGGCTGGATTGCCTTTGCCGCAGCGAATCCTGGCGCACGGGTGGTTGCTATTCGAAGAAAACAAGATGTCGAAGTCGCGCGGCAATATCGTGCGCGCAGAAACCATTGTTGACGTGCTGGGCGCCGATGCGCTCCGCTATTTCCTCTTGCGTGAGGTTGTCTTTGGGCAGGATGGCTCGTTCTCATTCGACGCACTGGTCCAACGCTACAACGCCGATCTCGCAAATGGGCTCGGCAATCTAGCCAGCCGTACGCTGACGATGATTACGCGCTATTTTCGTGGCGAGGTGCCGTATCCCTCGCGCGCTTCGAGCCGCAAAGCGTCTGACGATGCAATCGCGCAGACAGCATCAAAGTTGATCAACGAATACAATTCGCTCTTCGAAGACCGGCAGTTCTCGCGCGCTTTGGAAGCAGCATGGGGCCTAGTGGCAAACGTAGATAAATACATTGTCGAGAATGAGCCGTGGGCATTGGGGGAAAAGCAAGACGAAGACAGCCGCGCGCGTCTGGCGACGGTGCTCTATACGTGCGCTGAGGCGTTGCGCATTGTGACAGCACTGGCCCATCCTGTGATTCCTGAAGCCACAGCGAGAATCTGGGGGCAGCTTGGGCTTGGAGAAATCAAGAAGCATCCACTTGCAGACCTGCGTTGGGGACAACTCCGGTTGGGTACAAAACTCGGCAAGATCGAACCAGTGTTTCCGCGGGCGGACAAGAGCGCGATAGAGAAGATGCAGACCGCGGAGGACCAGGGACGCAGCGCAGCCGCGGCTGCAACGCAAGACGCGCCGTCAGTTGCTCCCATTGCAATACAGGCCGTTGGTCCTCCGGCTGCATCCGCAACGACTCCAGACGGCAGGATCAGCATTGATGATTTCGCCAAAGTGGAATTGCGCGTCGGCCAAGTAAAAATCGCCGAGAAAGTGAAAGGTGCGGACAAGCTGCTGCGGCTCGAAGTCGACCTCGGCACTGAGATGCGGCAGGTAGTGGCAGGAATCGCCGAAGCCTATACGCCAGAGTCTCTGATCGGACGCAAGGTGGTCATTGTCGCGAATCTCGCTCCGCGCAAGCTGCGCGGCCTGGAGTCGAACGGAATGATCGTGGCTGCCTCACCCGAAGGCGGAAAACCGGTGCTGTGCAGCTTTTTAGAAGATGTGCCGGTGGGGACGAGGCTGAAATAGTCCGAACAAAAGAACACGGACTGGACGGCCGAGGGCGGCCGTCGCCACGTGGCAATGCTGACCAATGGCTGAGGACCGTCGACTGATTCTCGTAGATTCCCACGCACATCTCGAAATGGAGCACTTCGGTGCCGACCGCGAGCAGGTGATCTCGCGGGCACGGGAGGCTGGCGTCGAGAGTATCGTCGCGATCGGCAGCGGCACGGGTCCGGGATCTCTTGATTGCGGAATTCGGCTCGCTGACAAATACGAATTCATTTACGCGACCATCGGCATCCATCCCCATGAAGCCAAGCTGGCGACAGATGGGGATTTCGAGGAACTCAGCCTGCTCGCTACCAAACCCAAAGTCATTGCCTGGGGGGAGATAGGGCTCGATTATTTTTACGACCACTCGCCTCGTGATGTGCAGAAGCAAATTTTCGTCAGACAACTTGAGCTTGCCCGCGCGGCGAAACTCCCAGTTGTAATCCACTGCCGGCCATCAGAAGACAGCGACAATGCGTGGCAAGACTGTCTTTCGCTGCTCGAACAGCATTGGCGGAATAATGGACTCGGCGGCGTTCTGCACTGTTTTACCGGCAAATGGCCTCACGCCAAACGTGCTCTAGACTTCGGCTTCATGGTCTCCTTCGCAGGTAACATCACCTTTCCTAAAGCGCAACAGATTCGCGAAGCCGCGACGCAGGCGCCGCTTGATCGCATGCTCATCGAGACCGATTCGCCGTTTCTTGCGCCCGTCCCACATCGCGGAAAACGAAATGAGCCTGCATTCGTGAAGGAAGTCGCCCGCCAACTAGGCGAATTGCGCGGCATTTCTACCGAAGAAGCCGGATTCCAAACAGCCAGCAATTTCTACAACTTTTTCAAACTGGCTGAATCGAACAAAGACAAAGTTCTGGGGCGCTAAACCTGCTTCTTCTGGTACCCTCAAGGGTTGATTTGCACAGTTTTCGAGACGATCAAGAAATGCCAGAAAATACTTTCGATATTGTGAGCAAGATCGATCTGCAGGAAGTCTCGAACGCGATCCAGCAAGCGTTAAAGGAAGTTCACACCCGCTTCGATCTAAAAGACTCCAAATCGAGCATCACGCTCGAGGGCAAAGATGCCATCGTTCTGCAATCGATTGACGAATTCAAGCTGAAAGCAGTCAACGACGTCTTTCAACAAAAGTTGGTCAAACGCGGGGTTCCGCTGAAAGGGTTAACCTATGGCGCGGTAGAGTCGGCGCTCGGCGGTACAGCGCGGCAGCGCATCACGATGCAACAAGGCATCCCCATTGAGAAAGCGCGAGACATCGTGAAATTGATCAAGAATTCGAAAAAGAAAGTGCAGGCGTCGATTCAGGGAGACCTGGTGCGTGTGAGCGGCAAAGACCGCGATACGTTGCAAGAGGTGATGGCTATACTCCGCCAACAGGATTTCGGAATTGATATGCAATTTACCAATTACCGGACAAATTGATTTGTACGCGTGAAAAAGAACCGGCATGAGCACGCCCGCCACAATTAACGGAAAGGAAGTCTTCGAGCTTCTACGCGACGATCTCGCCGCCATCGAACGGGAGTTCGGCCGCGATACGGTGGCTGGAGTCGAGGCCATCACCGAGATTGGCGAATACCTGCGTGGTGGAGGCGGAAAGCGCATCCGGCCAGCATTATTGTTGCTCTCTGCAAAACTGTTTAACTACCAGGGCAGGGGCGCTATCCGGTTGGGTGCAGTGGTCGAAATCATCCACACCGCCACTCTCGTTCACGACGACATTATTGATGAAGCACAGACCCGCCGCGGCCGTCCCGCCGCAAACACGCAATGGGGCAATTCCAAGTGCGTGCTTGCCGGCGACTGGCTCTACATGCAGGCCTTCAAGATCGCAGTGCAGGAGCGCAATTTTCGCATCCTCGACAGCCTGATCGATCTGACTCAGCAAATGGTCGAAGGCGAACTCCTGCAGATGGAAAAGCTTGGCAAGCTGATTTCCCTCGATGAGCATTTCGATCTCATCTATCGCAAAACGGCATGTCTGTTTTCGGTATGCATGCGCGTGGGCGGGATTCTCGGCGGCGCCACCCGTGAGCAAGAAGACAGTCTAGCTCAATATGGTCACGATCTGGGCATGGCATTTCAGATCACGGATGACGTACTCGACCTCACGGCATCTGAAAATGTCCTCGGTAAGCCCGTAGCCAGCGATCTGCGGGAAGGAAAGGTGACGATGGCAGTAATTCATGCGCTTGAACGATGCGCTCCAATCGAGCGCAAGCAGATTGAAACTGTGCTGCGGGAGCGGACATTTGATGGCGTAACTCACGCCGAAGTTCTGGAGATTTTGGAGAAATACGGATCGCTCGAAGCCGCCAATGTTCGCGCTCTACGATTCGCCGAAATGGCGCGAAACGCAATCTGTAGTTTTCCTAATAGCGAGATCAAGCGCGCTCTGCTCTGGGCGCCAGAATTTGTGGTAGCTCGAGAAAAATAACGTCGCCCTCGGCAATAGAAGCCTAAGGGGAGCTATTAGATAAATGGGAAGCGATACCTCTCTTCCAGGAGGACACACTATGCTGGAGAATTCTGAGATCGAGAAGCTGAAAACATCGCTGCGTGGCCAACTTATTGTTCCCAACGAGAGCGACTACGACAGTGCCCGCAGTCTTCAATGCCATGATCGACCGCCGTCCCGCGCTGATTGCGCGTTGCGTCGGCGCGGCTGATGTCATCTCCTGCGTACGTTTTGCCCGAGAGCATGATCTGCCTGTCTCTGTTCGCGGCGGGGGCCACAGCATCGCCGGCAACGCCGTTTGCGATGACGGTCTGGTGATTGACTTGTCTCGAATGAAGACCATACGCGTCGATCCTGTGCGCCGTCTGGCGCGCGCGGATCCCGGCCTGCTGCTTGGCGAGTTCGATCGCGAAACCCAGGCGTTCGGCCTGGCGACGACACTCGGTACCTTATCCATCACCGGCATTGCAGGACTGACTCTCGGCGGCGGGCTCGGCTGGCTCATGGGCAAGCATGGATTAGCCTGCGACAACTTGCTCTCCGTCGATATTGTCACCGCAGACGGCCGCCTACTCACCGCCAGCGCCGAGGAGAATCCTGATCTCTTCTGGGGTGTGCGCGGCGGCAGCGGCAACTTTGGCGTAGTCACTTCCTTTGAGTACCAGCTTCATCCCTTGGGCCCGGTGCTGGCCGGTCTGGTGGCTTACCCGATCCAGCAAGCGCCGCAGGTGCTCCGCTTCTTCCGCGAGTACGCGGCGACCTGTCCTGACGAACTTGGCCTGATGTCGGCTATGCTCACGCTGCCGGATGGCAACACGGTTGTGGGCGTTGCCGCCTGTTACAGCGGTGATCTGGAGACCGGAGAAAGAGTTCTGCGGCCACTGCGCTCGCTCGGTTCGCCAGTCGCCGATCTCTTCCAGACCATGCGCTACACGGATGTGCAAAAGATGATCGACTGGTGGGCTGTACCCGAGCACCACTACTGGAAATCCAGCTTCCTGCGCGAAATGGACGACACCACATTGGACATTATCGCGGACTTTGCACTGCGCAAGCCCTCGCCTGGATCGGGAGTGGGCTTGGAGGTCATACATGGCGCGGTGCGGAGGGTCCCGCCCGATGCCACAGCTTTTGCCCACCGCGATTCTCGTTACAACTTTCTGATGTTGGGGCGCTGGGAGTCGCGTGCTCTGGCCGAGACTGGCATGAGCTGGGTGCGCGAGTTCTGGAGTGCCATGCAGCCCTTCCTGAGCACTGGTGTTTACGTGAACTATCTGAGTGACAACGAAGGCGAGGACAGAGTGCAGGGCGCTTATGGCTCCAATTATGATCGCTTGCTGCAGCTTAAGGCCAAGTATGATCCGACCAACTTTTTCCGCATTAACCAAAACATTCGTGCGATCAAGGTGGCGGCATAGGGATGCCTTCGCGCTTGCGCAATCATGCTGAGCTAGGCTGCTGCATAATTCTGTTGTGGCATATATGAGATGGCTTGTAGAAGGGACTCCATACGGCTAATGTCAGATTAGAACCGATATCCGGGCTTGAGCTCACAGCGGTAGACCTTGGTCCGGTCTGGATTCACTCTGGCATTGCAGTCTGCCCAGCTCAGGTGAAGAGCTGGCCCGAGCGGAAAGATGATCGTTGAACGCTCTATGTCAGCCTCAATACTCACCCCTTCCGATTCCGACGGCAGAGTGAAATTGAGCGCTCGACCGAAGATCACGGGATAAGAGTGATGAACCAGCTCGCTGGCCATAGGATGAAACACTTCGGCTTCCAACAGGAACGTCGTCGTGTCGGACCACCCGCGAGCCGACACTGAGATCGCCTCACCACCCTTGGAGAACTGATCGGATTCGATTTTTGTAAACGGGCACGGCCCGGCGATGCATGAAACTCTGGCGTCGCGAAACTCGTTTCCTGTTCCGGCATCCAGAGATGCGCCACCGATCGCCGCTTTCCACTTGCCGTCGAGCGAGCACGGGTCGTGACCGTTGCACGGCACATTGCCTTTATTCTCAATTTGAAATACTTGCACCGCACTGCCTATGTTCACCGCGGCCATGGTCTTGATCGAGTATCTTATCCGTACATTTCCTACCAAAAATTGAGGCTGGTTAGCGTCGACGCGGGTCTCTCGAGGAAGTGGCACCATGCGAGCGACGTAAAGTTTGTCACTAGCGAATTCCTTTAAATCGAGCGGCCTGTAACCGGGGCGCCGAAATTGCAGCGTGACCGCATGACCTCGCCGGAGTGCGACAGGTAGCGTGATTCGAAAGAATCCCATAGCGTCAGATTTGGCAGTAACGGTCTTCAAGTCGTTCGCCGCGGTAATCTCGACGTCAGCTATGGGCAATTCTTTTTTCGGATCAGCATCCTGCATGGTGACTGCGCCTCTGAGGGATACGGGTTTTCGATGAAACGCAAAAAAAAGTGCAATGCCTAAAATGACGCTAGCCACGACCGCCGCCACAACCCACGCTGCAGTCGATCGTCGTTTTTCAATCCTGAGACTTACGCCGGGTTCTGAGGCAGCTGCCATAGTCAAACTTCCATGCTTACCATTCTAGGGTCTTTATCTATCCGAAATATCGGTTAATATCAAGATACGACGGATGACAAATCAGAGGTCTAAACAGCTTTCGCGCCGGAAGGTGCTGAAGCAAATCCTGGGTACAGGTATCTGCATACCCTGTGCGCCATTCCTGTCTTTTGTGCCCGCCTCTGCGCAATCGCGACCGCCTGAACATCCTGCTGCATCCCCTTCTCTGTCACAGGAAGATGATAAATTTCTCGACGACCTGGAGAACCGCAATTTTCAGTATTTTTGGGAGCAAGCCAATCCTAAAACTGGGTTGGTGAAGGACAGATGCAACGTCAAAAGTAATGATGAAGGCATTGTAGCCAGCATTGCGGCCACTGGTTTCGGGCTGACAGCACTGTGCCTCGGGCAAAAGCATGGCTGGATTTCCCTTCCTGCGGCCCGAGAGCGCGCTCTGACTACGCTCCGATTCCTCTGGAAAAAGTTGCCCAACCACCGAGGATTCTTCTACCACTGGGCAAACATAAATACCGGCGAGAGAGTGTGGGATTCGGAGGTGTCTTCCGTCGATACGGCTATTTTGCTATGCGGGGTTATTACTTGCCAGCAATATTTCCAGTATCGGGAAATCTCGCAGTTGGCTTATGACATTTTCAACCGCGTGGACTGGACGTGGCTCTCGGAAGATACCACCTTATTACCGCACGGGTGGACACCCGAATTTGGCTTCCTCCCGTACCGCTGGGATCACTATAGTGAGCTGATGATGATGTATCTGTTGGGGCTGGGCTCATCTTCTCATCCGTTACGGCCCGAAGCTTGGTATGCCTGGAAGCGCTTGACGTTCGAATACGATGGCCTACGCTATATCGGCTCCTTTGCTCCGCTCTTCATACACCAATACTCACAAGCCTGGTTTGACTTTCGCGGGAAGCGGGATCGATTTGCCGATTATTTTCAAAATTCGGCCATTGCTACTGAGGCACACCGTCGTTTTTGTTTGGAGTTGTCCAAACAGTTCCCGACCTACAGGGAGGACTTGTGGGGAATAACGGCTTCTGACTCTAAAACCGGCTACGTAGTTTGGGGCGGGCCACCGGCCGTTGGCCCCATTGATGGAACCCTGGTACCGAGTGCCTCCGCGGGTTCGCTGCCCTTCTCACCCCAACCGATAATGCTCGTCCTGCGAACGATCAAGGATCGTTATGGGACTGCCTGGACCAAGTACGGATTTGTAAACGCTTTCAATCCCCTCACCAATTGGTATGACAGCAGCGTGATTGGAATTGATACTGGAATTACCATGCTCATGGCGGAGAACACGCGAACCGGATTCGTCTGGGAGACATTCATGAAGAGTCCAGAAGCCCGCCGGGGAATGGATCGTGCTGGCTTCAGGAGTTATTACCAGCCCAGAGGTGATGATTTTAAAGGGTCGCCCGCTCCAGGATCACAGTAAGCTCTCAAAACCTCCCAGAGGATTTTTTTCATGAAAACGTGGAAATTTTTCGTGCGGATTTCGAGCTAACCCCTTAGCTGAATTCAGGTTCCAGCTTTCTAATTGGCTCCGCCCCAGGGCTCTATCCATCCAAAGACACAGAGGACAAAAGGGATAAAGGGAAAGCGCACGGCACCGTCAGGCTATCTGAGGCCACGTTGAGTGCTGATTCAAGAATGGAATTCAACGTGAAGTAACTTAAGTTGGAACAAGCTCCGCTCGAGGAAAGTTTTCGGCTCTCAGGCAACCCTTAGGAAGGGACTCCGGACCCTGTTTTAAGCACTTTTTTGGTCTGCCTACGCTTTAGGTCTTGGAATCTAGATCTGGCATCCATGGACCCGCAGGCGGTTGTCGCCGATGAGTTCGATGGGAGCGGTTTCCAGGGTTCTGTTATGGCTGAGCGGGAAAACTTTTGGAAGGGATGGCGTGACCGTTTTTCGGCCCTCCGCAATGTGCCGCCCGTCCTCAGAATTGTGTGGCAGTCAGGTCCGCTGGTCGTCACCCTTGGGCTTGTTTTCCGCTTTCTGGTTTCCTTCATCCCGGTTGTCGCTCTTTGGATCACCAAACTAATCATTGACAGCATCGTGCGTGCGGTTACCACGCATCGGCCCGTGGACGGATCGCTTTGGTGGTTAGTGGCTGCGGAATTCGCACTTGCTATATTCGGCAGCATTCTCGGGCGGACGATTGACTACTTGGACGCTCTGCTGGCTGACAACTACACCCGCCATGTCAGCATTCGCGTGATGAAACACGCCGCTAGTCTTGACCTTTTGGCGTACGAGAACCCAATTTTTTATGACCGGCTTGAGCGGGCACGCGTTCAGGCAACCGATCGCCTGGGAATGATTCAGTCGATGGGTCGGCTCATACAGCAGGTGATTACTGCTGCCTCGTTGTCGGTCTCAATTCTCCTCTTCTCACCCTGGTTGCTCCTGCTGTTGATTGCCGGCATTCTGCCCGCCTTTTTGGGCGAGAGTCATTTCGCGTTTGTTGGATACGCCTTGAGTCTTCGCCAAACCCCAATTCGCCGGCAACTCGATTATTTGCGTGTACTTGGAGGAAGTAGAGAAGCTGCCAAGGAACTCAAGCTTTTTGGATTGAAGGACTTCCTGGTGGAGAGATTCTCGAAGCTGTCGGATCAGATTTACGGAGAGAACGTCAGTCTAGCCCGCCGCAGGCTGATCGCCGGATCTTTCTTGTCGATGGTCGGAACCGCTGGTTATTACTCCGCTTACGTGTATGTCATTTGGCGTACCGTCATTGGATCGCTGAGCATCGGCACCCTGACTTTTCTGACTGGGGCGATCGTTCAAGCGAGCAGCAATATCCAACAGATTTTTTCCACTCTTTCCAGTATTGCTGACCAAGCTCTGTTTTTGACGGACCTGCTTGCATTCTTCGAAATGCAACCCACCATCCGGTCTAAACCGAATGCATTGCCGGTTCCGAGCCCGATGATGAACGGATTCGAATTCCGGAATGTATCTTTCCGGTATCCGGGAACCTCACGGCTCATTCTTCGCGACTTGAATTTTCACTTGTGTCCCGGCGAGCGAGTTGCGCTTGTGGGTGAAAACGGCGAAGGCAAGACCACGCTGGTTAAGCTGATGACTCGGCTTTACGATCCGGTAAAAGGGCAAGTGCTCCTCGATGGAGTGGACCTTCGCGAATACAACCTCGAAGATCTCTATCGAAAAATCGGAGTCATTTTTCAGGATTTCATGCGGTACGAGATGACCGCGCGGGAAAACATTGCGGTCGGCCAAATCGACGAGCGCGCCAATTTGGGCCGAGTGCACTTGGCTGCGATGAAGAGCATGGCAGATGAAGTGATTGGGCGGCTTCCCCGCCAGTACGAGCAAATGCTGGGAAGGCGCTTTGAAGAAGGAGTAGACCTTTCGGGTGGCGAGTGGCAGAAAGTTGCGTTGGCGCGGGCGTACCTCCGCGATGCGCAGGTGCTGATCCTGGATGAGCCCACTGCTGCGCTCGATGCGCGCAGTGAATACGAAGTCTTTCGCCGCTTTGCCGAATTAACCGCCGGGAAAACCGCGCTATTCATCTCGCACAGATTTTCAACTGTACGGATGGCGGATCGTATCGTGGTGCTCGAAGAGGGAAGAATTGCCGAGGATGGAAATCATGCGGAGCTGGCCAATCTCGGTGGTCGTTATGCGGAAATGTTTGAAATGCAAGCAGCCAGCTATCGATGAGAACCAAAAATATCTAGAATGCCTCAGAATACACATTTAGAGTTGATTGGAGCGGAAGCCGAGCGCCTGGCCGAATTTGCGCACGAAGACTGCGACATCGAACTGCTGCGCCAGAAAGCAGCGGACTTGGCATGCAGCCTGACTCCGGTGCCAGGGGTAACCTCGTCTCCAGTGCTTCGCGGCCGCTGCCATTCGCTGAAGAGTAACTTCAAACCTTTATTCGCGGCCCTGGAATCGGTGCCAGCAACATCTTCCGTTTCGGATGATTTTCGTTGGCTTTACGACAACAGCCGGATGTTATATGCGGAGCTTCAGAGTGCCGTCACAGCGCTGAGAGCCGAGAAAGAGCTAGCCCACGTCCGCACGCAGGAAGGCAGGACCGTGCCGCGAGTCTTGGCCGTCGCGGAAGGCTTTCTTGAGAGTATTTCCTATGAATTCAGCGAGGCTGAGTTCACAGCTTTTATCGAAACGTTTCAACAAACCACCGTTCTGACTATGCGCGAGCTTTGGGCGCTGGTTTCAGCGGTGAAGCTGCTCCTATTGGAGCAGATCGCCACACGCGGACGCCGTGTTGCAGGTAGTCCATTTGACGAGTCAACCAGTGTGGGTGTTTACGTACGCAGCCTGCGCGGCATCAGCGAAATTTCGTGGAAAGAAATTCTGGAGCCGCTGATTACGTTTGACTATATCCTGCAGCAGGATCCCGCCGACTGCTATTCAAAGATGGACTTTGAAAGCCGCGATCTTTATCGCCGCAAGTTATCGAGAATGGCGGCTCACTCCACCTTAAGCGAACTGGAAGTTGCAGAGAAAGCCCTCGCGCTGGCCGAGAAAGCTCGCCGCCGGAGATACGAAAATCCGCGCGTTGCCCTGCGCGAATCCCACATTGGCTATTACCTTGTCGATAAGGGAGTCAGCCTGCTTCAGGAAGAGATTGGCTTCCGGCCATCATTCAGCCAACGAATCGAAGCATGGTTGCGCCAGCATCCAGATAAATTCTTCCTCACTGGAATAGGAATACTCACGTTTGCAATCGCTGCAACGGCAGGCTTGCTGCTGTGGGATCCAAGGAGTTCGTTCGGCTTTTTCTTTGCTTCAATCTTGGTGCTGCTGTTGCCCAGTTCCCAGGCGGCAGTTCAGTTGATGAACTATCTGATCACTTCATTATTGCCCCCAGAGATTCTTCCCAAGCTCGATTTCTCGGAAGCAATCCCAAACGACTGCATCACGATGGTTGCGGTTCCGAGTCTGCTTTTAAACGAAAAACAGGTGCGTGGTTTGGTTGAAGACCTTGAGGTTCGGTTTCTCGGAAACCACGATTCGAATGTTCATTTCGCTCTCCTCACGGACTTGCCTGATTCGCGGGAACCCGCTTCCGAGGACAGCCCGCTAATCGATTTATGCGCTGATTTGATCCGCGAACTGAACGAGAGATATGCCGGGCAAGACATGGGGTCGTTCTTCCTGTTCCATAGGCACCGTGTTTATAACCCACGAGAAAGGGCCTGGATGGGATGGGAACGCAAACGTGGAAAATTGCTGGAGTTTAACAAGTTGCTGCGTGGAAAATCCGATAGCTTTCCGCTCAAAGTTGGAGATTTATCGATACTCCAGCAGGTCCGGTTCGTGATAACTCTCGATTCCGACACTGAGCTGCCGCGAGGAACCGCGCATCGGATGATCGGCGCTCTCACGCATCCTTTAAACCAGGCCATTATCGATCAGGAAAAGAATATCGTGGTGGCTGGCTATGGCATCTTGCAGCCGCGGGTTGGGGTCAGCGTGCAGAGTACGGCGCTGTCACGCCTAGCAGCGATCTATGCCGGCGAAACCGGCTTGGATATTTACACCCGCGCCGTCTCCGACGGATATCAGGATCTCTTTGCCGAGGGCATCTTTACTGGCAAGGGCATCTACGAAGTCGAGACGGTCTATCGCGTACTCGAGAGTCGGTTCCCAGCAAATGCACTATTGAGTCATGACCTCATAGAGGGCGCCTATGCGCGCGCCGGCTTGGTCAGCGATATCGAAGTAATTGAGGATTATCCGTCTCATTACAGCGCCTATAATCGACGCAAACATCGTTGGCTGCGTGGTGATTGGCAGATCGCAGGGTGGCTTTTCCCGAGCGTCAGCGATGAGTTGGGCAACCACGCCCCGAATCCGATTTCAACCATTTCGCGTTGGAAGATCTTCGATAATCTGCGGCGCAGCCTGGTGGAACCTGCAACGTTCTTGCTGCTGGTGCTTGGCTGGATTGCGCTGGGAGGCAAGCCGCTGTATTGGACTCTGCTCACGATCTGTATTCTGTTTCTTCCGGCATGGAGTCAGTGTGGTCTCACCCTTCTGCGTTCGTTATTCGAGGGTGATCCGATTATTGCCCGCGAAGGTCTTGACGCGCTCTACACGGCTCACGTCAATATCTTTTTCACCCTGACCTTCATTGCGCACCAGGCCCTGCTTTCTCTGGATGCTGTGATCCGGGCCTTGGTTCGGCGCATGATCACTCACCGCCGGCTATTGGAGTGGGAAACCGCCGCAGAAGCGGAGCTTGGCTCACGAGGACGCGCGCCCGCAGACATCTACCTGAACTTGATGCCGGCGCTTGCATTGGGTATCGGTCTGTCGTTATTGATTGCTCGGCCAAGAGCTCTCTCTGCGGCTTTGCCGATTCTGTTGCTGTGGGCGAGCGGTAGACTTATCTCCGAATGGCTGAACCGGCCATCGACGCCGCGAACCCTTATCTCGTTCGGAGAAATGACTTTCCTTCGGAATGCCGCCGCTCATACGTGGCGATATTTTGCCGAATTCAGCACCGAAGAACACAACTGGCTGATACCGGACAACATTCAGGAAGAACCACCGGCCGCCGCGGCTCGCTTCTCCCCGACAAATCTGGGTTTGCTTCTGAATGCAAGGCAGGCGGCATGTGAGTTCGGATATCTCACGGCCCCCGAATTTGCAGAACAGACTCTGAGAACCCTTGCGACCATATCGAGTCTGCGAAAGCATCGCGGGCATTTATTAAACTGGTACGATACGCGCACGCTTCAGCCACTTGCTCCATTCTTTGTCTCCTCTGTAGATAGCGGCAATTTGCTGGCTTCGCTTTGGACTCTGCAACAGGGATGCTTGGAGCGGTTGCGTCAACCAGTCTTGAAGCGTTGTCTGGCAGATGGTTTGATCGACAATCTTCGTGTAATTGCCTCTGCCGAAGGCGTTCCAGGTGATTGGCTTTCCATTTGCGAGCGGGATTTGAAGAAGGATGATTGGTTACAACTGCTGCTGGAGTTGCCGGATGCAGCCTTCGATCGAATTCGTAGTCTGGGATCCGATTCGAAGGACACGGCTGACACGCGCTGGTTTGTGGAAGAAGCGATAACTCGAGTCAGAGCTATTCGGGATGCAGCGCGCGACTACGCACCGTGGCTGTTGCCGGAATTCGCAGCTTTGCGTGATGATCGGTTCATCAATTTGCGGTGGATGGATAACGTAGGATTGCAAGAGACACCAGATTTCATCGACCAATTGGCCAATCGCCTCACTGTGGCGGCTCATCGGTTCTCTTCAGATCACCGAGCATTATGTGAGCGGCTAATCGATTTGCTTCCGCAAGCGCGATTGAAAACCGTGCGGCTCATCAACGATCTGCGAATGGTTGCGGCTGATGCGGGCAAGCTTGCCGATGAAATGGACTTTGAGTTTCTTCTGAATCGCCGCCGCAAGCTCATGTCAGTCGGATTCAGTGTGGAATCAAAACGGCTTCATCCTGCTTGCTACGATCTGTTGGGCACCGAATCCCGGACCGCGGTGTTTGTCGCGATTGCTAAAGAGGATATGCCGCAAGAAAGCTGGTTCTTACTCGGCCGTGCCCATACTCTCGATTCCGGACGTCCGGTCCTGCTCTCGTGGACTGGAACTCTGTTCGAATATTTAATGCCTGCCCTGTGGATGCGCTCTTACTCAAATACTCTTCTGGAGCGCTCCCGCGTTGCGGCTGTTCGCGCGCAACAAGCATATGCGAGACGCAAAGGGGTTCCCTGGGGAATTTCAGAATCCGCCTACTTCAAACTTGACGAAACGGGTAATTACCAATATCACGCTTTCGGCCTTCCTCATCTGGCGATGCGCAAGGATGAACTCAACGGGTTAGTGATTTCACCTTATTCCACATTCCTGACCTTGTCCGTCGATCCGTCAGGGGCGCTGGAGAATTTACGCCGAATGGCCAAATTGGGGTGGTTTGGGAGCTACGGGTTTTACGAAGCTGCAGATTATAGTTCTGCTCGACGCAGATTTTGGCGCCCGACTTCTAAGCTGGTACGGTGCTGGATGACACACCATCAAGGAATGAGCCTGCTCGCTCTCGCCAATTTCCTGAAGGGAAATGTCGTGCAGCGGTGGTTCCACAGCAATCGACGTGTACAAGCAACTGAATTATTGCTGCACGAAAAGCCGGTCGCCCATGTTCGGCGAAAAGACATGCCGCGCAGAGCCGCCGCCTAAAGAATCCGAGTGAGACCGCCACGCACGCCAAAGCCGCATAGACACCATTGCCCGGCAATTTACGCTTTAGCCATTGCGCTTTTTCTGAGCGCCGCGGCAGGCCACGGGCAAACCGCTGCCGGCGCAGAGATCATCACAGCTGATGCGAATGCTCCTTCGCGACCCTTTCCGCATTTCTGGGAGAAGATGTTTGGTTCTGGCCGCGCCATCCTTAGCCTGCGCGAAAGTTACCGGCGCGATCTGCGCGAAGTCAAACAGGCCACTGATTTCGAGTACGTCCGCTTTCATGCCATTTTCCATGACGAAGTCGGAGCGTATCAGGAAGATCGTGAAGGACACGCACTCTATAACTTCTCATACGTGGACCAGGTTTACGACGGTTTGCTGGCGAATGGAGTCAGGCCTTTTGTCGAGTTGAGCTTCATGCCACGCGAACTGGCAGCGAAGAACATCCTGCACCCCTTTTGGTATAAGCCGAATGTCTCACCGCCAAAGGATTGGGACAAATGGGACCAGTTCATTACGGCTTTTGCTAGGCATCTGGTCGAGCGATATGGCATCGACGAGGTCGCAAACTGGTACTTCGAAGTCTGGAATGAGCCCAACATCGATTTCTGGGCTGGCGACCCGAAACAGCCAACTTATTGGCAACTTTACGATCACACAGCGACCGCAATCAAGAAGGCGAATAGCCGGCTCCGCGTAGGCGGCCCTGCGACGGCCCAAGCGGCATGGGTAGATGCCTTCATAGAACATTGCGCGCGCAACAATGTCCCGTTGGACTTTGTTTCAACCCACGTCTATGGAAACGACAGCGCACAAGATGTGTTCGGCACGAATGAAAATATTCCACGCGACAAAATGGTCTGCCGCGCCGTGAACAAAGTTCATGAGCAGATCAAAGCTTCCCCCATGCCGAAGCTTCCTCTGATCTGGAGCGAGTTCAATGCCAGCTACAAGAACGAGCCTTCGGTGACCGACTCGATCTATATGGGGCCTTGGTTGGCCGACACCATTCGCCGGTGTGATGGTCTGGTAGACATCATGGCCTACTGGACCTTCTCCGATGTGTTTGAAGAACAGGGAGTGGTGACGACACCGTTTTACGGTGGTTATGGGTTAATTGCCGCTGGCGGTATTCCGAAGCCCGCCTATGAGGCTTTCAAGCTTCTGCATAAGCTGGGAGATCGGCACATTGCGCTCAACTCAGATTCTGCGCTGCTTACCTTGAGGAGCGACGGCGCTCTGGTCCTCGCTGTGTGGAACTACGCCCCGCCAGATCAGCCCGGTTCGCCGAAAACTTTCATCGTGCGCTTCAAGAACACGAAAGCCCAGCAAGCGCGGGTTTGGCGATTAGATAGCGACCATGGAGATACTCACCTCGCATACGAAAAGATGGGAGCGCCTCGTTATCCCACGCAAGCAGAAATTCGGCAGTTGCGCTCTGCTTCTGAGCTCACCGCCTCCCAGACCCGTGACCTCAAGAATGGTGAACTCAACCTTGACGTACCTGCCCATGGCTTAGCATTGGTAGAGCTGAAATAAAACAGCAGGACACGGCTACCGCAACCAGCTCACGAAAGAAATCGGTTTGTTCCCACCGGTGCCAACGATTAGAACGACAGTTTCAACGCGAACTGAATGAAGCGCGGATCGCGGGCGGCCTGTGCGAAACCGAATCCTGGCGAACCGTTCTCGGTGGCGATATTCTCCACGAAGCCGTTGTAGCTTGAGAACTCCGGATTCAGGTGATTGAAAGCATTAAAGAATTCGGCGCGAAACTCAAACCGCTTGCTCTCGCTGATGGGGAATGCTTTGAGCAGCGAGATGTCCCAGTTCTGGAAGCCAGGCCCCCGGATGATGTTGCGGCCGGCATCGCCGTAGAACCCGCGAAGCGTGTTCGTGGCAAAAGCGCAGGTATTGAAAAGTGTTCCCGGGATGCAAGGGCGCCCATTGGGATTCCCAACCACATTGGGCCGGGATACCGTGGCCACGGTCCCACCGCCGTCGGAGTTAGAGAGGTCCGTAACAATATCGGTCGGCGTAAACCACTGGCCAGTGGAAGCTGAAGTTATCCCCGCCACCTCCCAGCCACCGATAACTTGGTTCCAGGCGCCACTTGCCCCGCCGCCGAACGCGTGGCCCTTGCCAAACGGTAACTCGTAGGCGTAGCTCAAGACGAAGCGGTGCCGGACGTCAAAGTCGGCATTTCCGTATTCCAAACGCGGATCAGTCTGCAGCCGGAAATCGCCTTGATTTTGCGATCCAAGACTAGCGCTGGAAGCATCGTCGAGAGCATGGCTATAGGTGTACGACGCCTCAAACTCGAGACCGTGCGAGGTGCGCTTCTGCAGACGAACTTGTAGAGAGTTATAGTTGGAAAAGACGTCTGACCGGAACGTTGGAATGCTGACGTCGTAAATCGGGTTGCAGTTATCGGGATTTGCGAGGTCGCAGATAGAGCCCGCGGGTAGGCCCGGCAACACCGCGTGGGCCGGACGTCGCGGAGCCGTCGCAGCGTCGCCGTCGGGCGTAGGCACAGCCTGATTGCCGTTATAGAAACCATACAGTTTCAAGCCGTGCGACCCTGCGTAAGAAACTTCCAGAACCGTCAAGGCAGGCAGTTGATACTGCAGCCCGAGATGCCATTGTTGATTATAGGGGGTGCGCAGCTTGGGACTGAGCGAATAGAACTGCGGATTGTTGGGATCGGAGAGCGAATTTGCGGGATACCCGTTCGACAGAACGTTAAAATTGGGAATCGAGCAATCCTCTTGCGCAGGATTGGCAGAGGAGTCAAAGCAATTCGTCTGCTGGAACGTTTCTTGCAAATAAAAGGGAGGGTTGAATCCTGGACTTGGATTCGAGAACGGTCCGTTCTCCTGTCCCCCGTAGAAGATGCCATAACCCGCTCGCATGACCAGGTTGTTTGTGAGCCGGTACGCAAAGCCTACCCGCGGCGCAAAATTATTCCGATCAGGGCTGATCAGGCCTCGAGACGCATTGCGCTGGATGGGAAGATGGCTTGCGAGGAACGGCGTCAGCGGCGTGTTCTGGCCCTTGGGCACCACCAGGGAAAGGGAGTTGAAGTCGAAAGTTGCCAGCTCGTTGTTGTGTTCTTTGATGGTGCTGAAGAATTCATAGCGCAGACCAAGATTTAGTGTCAGCCTATCGGTTGCTTTCCAGTCATCCTCAGCATATCCCGAATAAATTTGCCGCCGGTAGTCAATGTTATGCAGGCTACTGATATCGCCAAAGTCAGGGATGCCAAGCAAGAAAGTTGCAAACGCTCCGCCGGTGAACGCTCCGCTACCGGTAGTCGGTGACGCCGGATTGTCGGTGAAGTCGCTCCCAAAACCCATATCGCCGCGCGATTCCGCCGGCTGGAAAATGGTGAATTGCTCGAAGCGCAATTCTGTCCCGTATTTCCAGGAGTGGCGGCCGTGGATCCACGTCAGGTTGTCAGTAAAGACATAGCTGTTCTGCTTTTCAACCGAAGGCAAGAAAGTGGAACTTCCAATCGCCACCGTACCATCGCTGAACCCAATGTTCGGAAGCCCGCCGTTGATCGGGGTAAACGGCACGCCAGGAAAGCCAAGCTGCTGCGAGACGTTTTTGTTGTAGTTGATTTGGAAGCGGTGGGAATTGATCCGGTTGTAGCCAACGCGAAACTCATTCACCAACGTTGGCCTGAACAAATGAGTTTCACTCAGGGCCAGACTGCGGTAGGAGTTGTCTTCGATGCCATCGAAAAATCCACCGCCGTCCAAAACATTCTTGAACGGTGGAGGGATAAAACTAGGCTGGTCCTCGTAACTAAAGCGGCCGAAGGAATCATCTTTGTCGCTGATCCGATGGTCAATACGAATATCGAAGTTGTTGCGGCTTGCACGCCGTATGGGATCAGACAGGAAATTGTTTCCCGCGATGTCTGCGTTGGGTGTCGGGAACAACGCAGACAGCCGGGCTGCCAGCGGGTCAATCGGTGTATTTAAGCCCGCGTTTCCTGTAAAGATATTAGTCGGATTGCCTGACGCATCGGTTCCAATCGGAACTCCGCAGAGGCCGTTGGAGTTCTTATTTGATAGCGCTGTGAGCCTGGTGTTGAAAATCTCACCGACATACGTTGGGTTCCCATTACAGTCAAGCGCCGGCTTATTTGTTGGATTGCCTCCTGCGTCCACGGCATTCACTGGGCTGGTTAAGTCCAGGAACGACGAAAAATCGCCGGCGATCATTGCCGGCGTAGGAATAATCGCGAGCGCGGGACTCGCTTGCCGTATGCGCAGCCCCTCATAATCACCAAAAAAGAACGTGCGATTCTTGATGATCGGCCCACCGAGTGTAAATCCAAACTGATTTTGCTTGTAAGGTTGGCGGCCGAACTGGTCGAACGCATTACGGGCATCGAGCTTGTCGTTTCTGAGGAATTCATATATATCGCCGTGCAGGTTGTTGGTGCCAGATTTGAGGATCGCGTTCATAATTGCGCCGTTTCCGCGACCAAATTCCGCGCTGTAAGAATTAGTCTGCACTTTGAATTCTGCGATGGCATCAACCGACGGCTGAATTACGTAGGCAGTCTCGTTCAGCACATCCCCGAGGTTTGCGTTGTTATCGACGCCATCAAGCAGGAAATTGTTCTGCAAAGAGCGCGCGCCATTTGCGCTGAATCCATAGCTGGAGGAGACCCGGGACCCCGGTTCCGCAGGTGAAACTCCCACTCCGAGCAGAGCCAATTGTGCGTAGTTCCTGCCGTTAAGCGGAAGCGTTTCGGCACGCTGGCCGCTGACCACCTGGCCCAGTTCGGATGTCTCCGTCTCAAGCAGGGGAGCAGCTCCCGTTACTTCGACGGATTCCGTGGCTTGTCCGACGTTTAAGGTGAAGTTCAAAGCGATTCGCTGCTGCACATCAAGATCCACCGGCACTGAAACCGCTCTCTTGAATCCGGAATGCTCGATGGCGACGGTATAGCGGCCAATTTTCAACGGGCTGGCTACGAACTCGCCTGACTCGGTGGTGTGCGTCACGAATTGGGTATCCCGCTCTACGTCTGTTACCGTAACTTTCGCGTTGGTCACGAGCGCGCCGCTCGGGTCCTTGACTGTGCCCACGATGCTTCCGGTATCTTTTTGTGCGAAGCTAAGAACCGGTAAAGCTAGGACGGTGACAAACACCAGCAAGATGCGGGAATTCATCGAGCTCGACATGCGATCCTCCCGTGAGGCGCCGCCGTGAAGATGCATTCCGCAGATCACGGCAGAAATCAACAGCCTGATGCTTTTTTATTAACAAATCGACGAATTGCGGTATAGTTACGAACGCTTACTTTTACTTTCGGACCGGAGTGTTTGTCAAGATCAAAAATTCCTTCGGCAGACTTGAACGCCACGCGCGCATGGGCCACGTGCGACAGTGCCATGTAGTTTAACGGAGGTTCGGAACAGATGAGGAACACAGAGCCGACAAAAGTAACGAATAGAAAGCATTCGAAAGCTCAATATCGAAGACTACAAGTCGGAATGCATGGCTTGCCAGCATGCTTTCTTCTCACGTTAGCAGCAGTGGTCTTCGCCGGGAACCCGCAAACCAGCGCTGATCCCGCGGGAACCTCGTCGGCGCAAATTGGCTACAAGTCTGCCCAGGGTGCGGAGCAAAAAAAGATGCTCTTGCTGAAAGACTTTCACCCAGTTTCCATGCTGCACGCGCCAGCCCACCAGATCGATCGCGCAAAATTTTATGTAATCGACGTTCATAACCATACGAACGACGCGGCCGGAATTGGTGACGTACTGCCTCCGCAGCGCGTGATCGAGATCATGGACAAGACCAACGTCAAAACCCTCGTGATCTTGACCGGCATGTGGGGCGACAAGCTCCAGAAAGTAATCGACACAATGGTTAAGCCCTACCCCGGGCGGTTCATTGTGTTCACGCAGATCGACTGGTCAAAAATTGATGATCCGAACTTCAGTCAGGAAATGGTGGCGCAGCTTGATGACGCGGTTTCGCGCGGGGCTCGCGGCCTCAAGGTACTGAAAGATCTCGGCCTCGGGGTGAAAGACAAGACAGGCAAACTGATTGCTGTCGATGATCCGCGGCTCGACCCGATCTGGGAGGAATGCGGCCGGCTGGGCATCCCTGTCTCCATTCACGTCACCGATCCCGAAGCATTCTTTCATCCCATCGATAACACCAATGAGCGATATGAAGAACTGATCGAACACCCCGATTGGAGTTTTTACGGACCGCAATTTCCCAGTAAGATTTCGATATTGCAAGCGCGCGATCGCGCCATTGCCCGACATCCGCATACGACGTTCGTCGCATTGCACCTCGCCAATTGGCCGGAAAATCTGGACTACGTTGCCGCCGAGTTAGACAAGCATCCCAACATGATGGTCGAATTTGGTGCGCGGCAGGCGGAGTTGGGCCGGCAGCCACGACGCGCTCGGGATTTTTTTATCAAGTATCAGGATCGCATCATGTTCGGAACCGACAACGGAATGGACGAAGCCATGTACCGCAACCACCTCCGCTGGCTTGAAACTGCGGATGAGTATTTTGATTACTGGGGATATCCGGCACAGGGCCGCTGGAAAATTTATGGAATGGAACTGCCGGATGCAGTGCTGGAAAAGATCTATCACTTAAATGCGGAACGAATGTTTCGGCAGTTCAATAAAGGGGCAGAGCTACAAAAGGGGGCTGAATGAATCAGCTTTATCGGTGGGCGCAATTTTCGGATGTCTTAGGCAAGCTGATAATCGGGTCGTTGCTGCTCAGTAGCGGATGCACAAAGAGCACGGAAAAGCCGGCCCCGCAGGCAGAGCCGTCAACTATCCACGTTGCGGTGAATAATGCCGGCCCGCTGATATTAACGACAAATGCCGCAGAATTCCGAATCCTGGAATCTGGCTCTGTGCAGGCAATTTTGTTGAAAGACGGAAGCAAACTAACCTTGGATGAGCCGGGCTCTTCCGCGGGCGACCATGTCGTGCGTGACGATAAGGAAATTCATTTCAAGTTGGATTTCAGTCAGGCGAAAGTTAACGACGCAGCCGGCAAACTCGGACGCGGCAAGCACGTGGAGATTCCAGGCCAGTCGACTGACGCCTCCGATACGGGTCTTCAACGAAAACTACTCATCGACGCATATGATGATTTCCCCAATCTCCTGCTGACTAGCTCTGTCTATACGAATACCGCCGCCTCCGACTATCGCATCGACAAAATCATTGAGCAGCAGCACCAGTTCGATTCTCACGTTCCCAAGAAGTCATACGAGATGTGGTCTTTTCAAGGCTCCAGTTATGAGTGGGGAAAAGATGACATCATCAAACTCACCAGTGGATTCTCGCAACCTAACGCTATGGGAGGAATGGTGAAAGGCGGCTACGGTGGCGGCATTCCTGTGGTGGCCTTTTGGACCGCATCGGTGGGAGAGGCAATTGGTCACGTCGAAACGCTGCCGCTTTCTTTGTCATTGCCCGTCAAAGTTCAAGCCGATGGACTCGTCAGCGCTTCCGTTGACATTCCCGCGCGCACGATCCTGCAATCAGGCGGCACTTACTCAACTCCTCGCAGCTTCTTGGCCGTCTACTCTGGCGATTTTTACGAACCGCTACATCTGTGGTCGCGCGTGTTGCAGAAAGAAGGATGGGAAATTCCCAAGCCTTCGAATGAAGCGTACAACGTGAGCTGGTGCGGTTGGGGATATGAGTTCAACGTGACTCCGGCACAGATGTTGGGCACCGTCCCTAAATTAAAAGAGCTCGGAATTAAATGGGCTACGTTGGATGACCGCTGGTTTGACACTTACGGAGATTGGAGGCCGCGGACAGATACTTTTCCCGGCGACTCCATTAAGAAGATGGTCGATGATTTCCATAAGCAAGGAGAACTGGTGCAGCTTTGGTGGTTGCCGCTCGGCGTTGAAGACGGCCAGAGCAAATACGAATCGCATAAATACGTTCTTTCAAAAGTGGCTAAAGAACATCCCGAATGGCTCATCCTCGACAAGAACGGCAAGCATGCCCGGATGATCCGCAATTTGGCGGCACTGTGTCCCGCGCTGCCCGAGGTGCAGGCGTACTACAAGCAACTGACGGAAAAATTCATTCGCGACTGGGGTTTCGACGGCTCAAAGCTGGACAACATCTACTCCGTGCCCAAGTGTTACAACCCGGCGCACCACCACAAATCGCCGGAGGACTCCGTCAATGCCATGGCTGACGTCTACAAAACAATTTTTCAAACTACGCGCGCGATCAAGCCGGAAAGCGTGACTCAGAGCTGTCCTTGCGGCACACCGCCATCGTTGGCTTGGCTGCCCTACATGGATCAAGCGGTAACCGCCGATCCTGTCGGTGCCGTGCAAGTCCGCCGCCGCATCAAGATGTATAAAGCTCTGCTTGGGCCCGAAGCTGCTGTGTATGGAGACCACGTCGAACTTTCCGCCATGATGCGCGTAGGCCATGATTGGCTGGAACACGGAAACGATTTTGCCTCTACTATCGGCACCGGCGGCGTGGTTGGCACGAAATTTGTATGGCCTGATCCCGGACCGAAATTTAAAAACGTCCTGCTCACGCAAAATAAAGAAGCGCATTGGAAAAAGTGGATCGGTATTTACAACGAGAAAATGCTTTCAAGGGGAGTATTCCGCAATCTCTATGTCGAGGGATATGACATCCCTGAGGGCTACGCCATCGAGAAAGACGGCAAAATGTATTACGCCTTCTTTGCCCCCAGCTCAGCGGCGTGGAAGGGAGAAGTGGAATTGCGAGGGCTCGAGCCGGGCACCTATCGCGTCGTCGATTATCCTGAAGGCAAAGACCTGGGCACCGTACAGGCGACCGCCGACAAAGCTCCTCGATTAGCAACTGCGTTCAAAGAGCATCTTCTGCTGGAGGTATCCAGATAAAACAGGTCGCGCTCAGCGAAGTTTTAAATCTGTTGTGTTCGCAGCGAGGAATTTCTCGCGGTACTCGCGATCACGGAAAGCTTCAGTTCCTCCAGAACGCGTTGTCGAAAATGCGCCAGCCAAATTGCCGGCAGTCAGACAAGTAGATAATTCTGCGCCGCGAAGGTATTGCCAGAGAAAGCCGGCATCAAAGCTGTCGCCCGCACCAACTGAATCGACTGTGTTCACTTTGACTGCCGGCGAACTGAAGCGTTCTTCGCCACGCTGCGCCACCGCTCCTTCAGCGCCAATTTTCATGACTACCAGCGGGACTCGTTTCGCCAAAGAGGCCAGTGCAGCCTCGGCATCCTCACTACCGGTGATCTTCTTCGCCTCGCGCACATTAGGCAAAAAAACGTCCACATAACGCAGCGCTTCCATCAAACCTCCCCGCCAGAGATCCTCGGGATCGTCGTTTGTGTCCAGCGAAATCGTCAAACCAGCCGCCTTCATCTTTTGCAGCAGTTCCACAATCCGATTCCGCAAGCCCCGGTGCAGGTAAAACGAAGACAGATGGAAGTGTCGTGAGTCTGCCAGATAGTCAAGATCCAAATCTTCGAAAGTGAGATCAAAGATTGTTCCGGCATAAGTGATGATGTTCCGCCATCCATCCCGCTGTAACAAAACTGTAAGCCCGGTTTGCTTGCCGGTTCGCTTGCGCACCTCAGATACATCAACGCCGCTCGCGGCCAGGCGCTCTAGCGCAATCTGACCCAGCGGATCGTCGCCGATGCAAGAAATGAACCCAACCCGAGCACCCAGCGCTGCCAGATTGTGAGCGACAATCGCGGAAGAACTGCCTAGCGTGAGCATCATGCGATCCGCAAGCAATTCCCGCTCTCGCGGAAGCTCTTCAGGCAAGCCATAAAGGATAAGATCGAGGTTCAGTTCACCAGCAACGGTGACATCAAAGCGCGGCATGGATAGATTTAGGACAACGAGGTCAGTCTTCGTCCAGTATGACAACTCGGCTCAAGTTGCGTGGGTTATCCGGATCAAGGCCTTTCTTCATTCCGGTATAGAGACCCGCGAGCTGACCAGCGAAAACGTAAGCCGCCAGCCGTGCCAGTTCCGGCAGTTCAAAACTGAGCTCGATTAACAGATCCGAAGCCTCCCGGGCGCGCTCGTCTGCACGATTCGCAATTGTCAGTGTGGTCGCGCCCAAAGATTTCATCTCCTCCAACACGTCACACTCCGCGTCGTATCCCTGTTCGGAAAGCAAAAAGAATAGCAATGTCTCAGGACCAACAATTGACTTTGGTCCATGCCGGAATTCGAGCGTGTGAAAGCTTTGCGCGTAGGAAACCGACATCTCGGTCAGTTTGAGTGCGGTCTCGCAAGCCAAACCGTAGAAGGGCCCCTGACCCAGGCACACGTAATCGTCGAACTTGCGCGACCCGACGAATTCACGAATCCGAGGATGCAGAGCATCCATGGCAGCTCCGGCCAGCTTGGGTAACCTGGTCAGCGCCGCAATAAGCGCATCGTCGCCCGCAAGTTTAGCCGCCAGATATTGCAGCCCCAAGAGCATCGCCGTGAACGATCGTGTCATTACCGTGCTCTGTTCCTCACAAGTAGGTAATCCCAGAGTGCTGCTGCTAACCTGATCGAGCGCCTGCGACGTTGTCCCAGTCACCGCAAGCGTGCGAATGTTCTTGTCACGCTCCAGAAACTCTGCCGCTCGAACCGTCTCCGAGGTGCGGCCCGAGCGAGAAATTGCCACTGCAGCAACTCCCGATGAACCAGCCAACACCAAGTCGGGATACAGCAGCAACTCGGAAGCCGCAATTGCCTGCGCACGCCTTCCGGTAATCATTTTCCAGGACGCGGCGGCAGCAAGCGCGATGTAATAGCTGGAGCCGCAGCCGATGAACATCACTTCCTTCGCGTCGTGCAAATACTGGCACTGCAGGTCCAGCGATCCTGGTCTCTGCAGAGCCTCAACGCATCGGGCCCAGAATTGTGGTTGCGACAGAATTTCCGCCAGCGAATGGGCGCCCGGCGCCACAACCGATTGCGAGGAGGCGCCATCACCTCTTTTTTCAGACAAGGGTCACCTCTAAGCCGGATTTCTTGAGGGCGCGCAACTCCGTCTTCGGAATTCCGCGATCGGTAATCACTTCGTGCAAGGCGCTCGTCGGAACAATCAAAGACAAGCTGCGGCGGCCGAACTTGCTCGAATCGCACACCGCTACCGTTCTCTTTGCAGCTTCCACCATGACTCGATTTACTTTTGCTTCCAAAATGTTTGGCGTGCTCAGGCCATATTGCACATCAAAGCCATCCACGCCGAGAAAGAGAATATCCGCGTTCAGCCTGCGCAGTGCTTCTTCAGCGATTGGGCCGACCAGGGAAAAGGAATTCTTGCGCAGCGTGCCGCCGGTGAGAATTACCTCAATCGAAGCTCCTGACAGCTCCGCGGCAATGTTCACCGCATTGGTGATAATCGTAAGCTTCCGAAAGTTGCGCAGCGCGCGCCCAATCGCAGTCGTGGTCGTGCCGGAATCAAGAATCACGACTTGGCCTTCCTTGACCAACCGCCCGGCGCATGCCGCGATGCGCAGCTTCTCCTTGCGCCGTAGCCTTTCCTTTTCGCGCAGCGTCGGGTCTTCCAGCGCTCCCTCCTGCGCAGGAAGAGCGCCGCCGTGCGTCCGGTGGACCAGTCCATGACTGTGCAGAACATCCAAGTCCTTGCGAATAGTCACTTCGGACGTGGCAAACTTGCGTGCGATGTCCGCGACTAGCACCCGGCCGTCGCGGCCGAGAATCTCTACAATTTCGCGACGTCGTTCTTCGTTGAGCACGCCATTCCTCAAATGCTGGTGCTGTCTTCAGGGCAATCGGGCCTTTATGATTGCGCTTTCTTTTTATATCGCTTGCTTTCGTTTGTCCAGTGTCAGGTGGAGGGCAAAATTACTAGATCGTGGTGTGTCCATGCCCGGAGGATCGGCGCAGAGCGCTTCCATCGAGAAGTTTGCATGGGCGGATGCCGGAAGAACGCGTGATCTAAGCTGCGTATGATTCTGCGACAAATGGCGGAGAGATCGACCTAATGGCGAGATCAGCTCTCTTTCGACCGTCTGTCACTCCTGCACGTTGTCGAGAAGTAATCTGAGCTTGCCGGAGCGCGATGGGTGCCTCAGTTTGCGAAGGGCCTTGGCTTCGATCTGCCGAATGCGCTCGCGGGTGACATCGAACGATCGGCCAACCTCCTCCAGAGTATGCTCCGAACCGTCCTCCAGACCAAAGCGCATCCTGATGATCTTCTCTTCCCGGGGACTGAGAGTGCGCAGCACGTGCTCGGTCCGCTCCTGCAGATTCACCTTTATGACTGCCTCGGCGGGTGAGACTCCGCCGCGGTCTTCGATGAGGTCGCTGAGGTGAGAATCACCATCCTCGCCAAGGGGCGTTTCCAGTGAGATCGGCACCCGCATGATCTTGAGCACCCTGCGCACCTTGGCCTCGGGGATGTCCATCTGTTGCGCAATCTCTGACGATGTGGGTTCGCGCCCCAGCACCTGGACCAGCTGCCGCGAAGTGCGCAGCAGCTTGTTGACGATCTCGATCATATGTACCGGAAGGCGGATGGTGCGCGCCTGATCGGCAATAGCCCGGCTGATTGCCTGGCGAATCCACCACGTGGCATACGTGGAAAACTTGTAGCCGCGGCGGTAGTCGAATTTGTCCACCGCCTTCATCAGGCCGACATTGCCTTCCTGGATCAGGTCGAGGAAATGAAGCCCGCGGTTGCCGTACTTTTTAGCGATGGAAACCACGAGGCGCAGATTGGCTTCGATGAGCTCGTGCTTCGCCTGCTCCGCATCCATTTCGCCCTGGATAATTGTTCGCTGCACGCGGTGCAGTTCCGAGAACGTCATTCCGGCTCCGCTTTCCAGCCCCTTCATGTCGGCGCGATGCTGCCGCTGTGTGGCACGGTAGTTTTTCTTTAGTTCCCCGCTGTGCGTGCTCGCAATCTTCTTTTCCAAGTTACTTAGCTGGCGGTCATGCGAGCGCATGATCTCCATGGTCTTATTCACCTGGCCCGTCAGGCGCTTACGCTCCGAGTGGGTAAAACCGAGGTTGCGGATGATGAGCGAAATCTGCACAATCTCGCGGCCTAGCCGGTATCGGCCGTGGCGGTATTCGCGGGCTTTCTTCTTAGCCGGGATGGTTGCCAGCCGTCCCGCCAGTCGGCGGGCTGTTTTGTAATGCTTCTGCAGCTCATCGATGCGGCGCGTGATGTCCTCGACATGCTCTTGCAAAATCTCCTCGGTGATCTCTTCATCATCGAAGACGATAGTTTCTTTAATCGAGCGTAGGCCGCGTTTCAGATCCTCGCCAATCGCCAGAACCTGTTGGATCACAATCGGCGAGCGGGAAAGTGCTTTCAGCGTGGAGAGTTGTCCGCGCTCGATGCGCTTGGCAATTTCGACTTCCCCGTCGCGCGTGAGCAGAGGCGAGGCGCCCATCTCGCGCAGGTAGACGCGCACCGGATCACTGACCGCGTCAGGAGCGCCTGGAGTTAGGTCGAGTTCGACCTCCTCCGTTTCCTTCGCAAGCTTCTGGTCGAGAGTCGACCAAGTAACCTGAGGCTCGCCTTCGAGCACGTCAAGGCCCTGCGTCCGAATGGTGGTTAGCAAATCGTCGACATCCTGCGGAATTTGCACGTCTTGTGGAATCAGGCCATTCACCTCGTTGTCAGTGACATAGCCCTTTTCTTTTCCGGCATCGACTAGTTTCTTAGTGTCGTCCCTCGCCATGCAGAACTCCTTTTCGGTACCGGCCCGCATGGCGGAAAGAGGCTTTGTTGATCTGCAGCGTCAACCTCAGCAGAAAGGGCGGAAAACCAAAGCTACAAGGATGTTAACACGGCGGTCCGGAATTTGCGCCCGAGGTGCGAGTTAGCGGCACCGTCGCAATACCGTCGGAGGTCGCTAATACCCGGCTGGACGGGCTCCTCCACGGCTGGGGATCCGGCACCCTGCGGGTGGCGATCATCCACTTGCTCGGCCTACACTCCTGGAAGAGATCATGCGCGACGCAACCCCGGTGCTCGCCACCGCCAGGCCCGCACAAAGCAGCATGATTACGCGAAATCCAAATACGAATGCCTGGGTAATGGCAGTACGGATCGCGGCCGAAGTGCTTGCATCCAGATTGGAAGGCACGTCGAGAGCGCCGAGCTTGATCACGTTCGAATGAATCTCGCGAAGAACGCCAGGTGCCAGATCCAGGTTCGCCAGTGACTGTTGCAAGCTATGACTGAATGCGCTCACCATCACAATTCCGAGAATGGCAATGGCCAGTACCCCGGCAACGCGGGCCACCGCATTGTTGATACCCGAGGCGGTACCGGCGCGATCCTGTTCAACTGAGCTCATGACCACGGTTGTCAAAGGGGCAACGCTGACCGCCATGCCCAAACCTAGAACAACGAAGGCGGGGAAGAATGTAGTCCAGTAGCTACCTCCCACCGACGGCTTGGCGAACAAGAGGAAGCCTGCCGCGGCAATCAGCGGACCCACCATAAGCGGAGTTCTTGGACCGTAGCGTGCCACGAGTCCGCCCGACCAGCGTGAAAGCAGGAAGAGGAGCAAAATCATCGGTAGAGCTGCGGCACCCGTGGCAGCAGCTGAATATTTTTGTATCTGGATCAAGTTCAGCGGAAACACAAAAAAGAAAATTCCCAGGGCCGCGTAAAGGAACAGTGTCAAAAGATTGGCGCCACTGAAGCTTCGCGACTCAAACAGCCACAGCGGAACCATCGGTGCGGCCACCCATTTCTCAACAAATAGAAAAAGAATGAGAGCGCCGAACCCAGCGATCAAACTTCCCGCTACGCGAGGGTGGCTCCAACCCAGCGTTGCCGATTCCAAAAATCCATACACCAGTCCAGCCAGCCCGACAGTTGCAATCAGAGCCCCCGGCCAATCAACCTTTTGCGCAGCGGATCTGCGTGACTCCGGAACGTGCCACAGCGAAATCGCGATAACCGCAGCAGCCAGCGGAACATTAATGAAGAAAACCCAGTGCCACGAGGCACGCTCAATCAACCAGCCTCCAAGAACCGGACCAAGAGAGGTGGTGATTGCCGTGAATCCCGACCAAGTCCCGATCGCTTGGCCACGAGATTTCTCGTCAAACGATGCACTGATAATCGCGAGACTGCCGGGAACCAGAAACGCAGCGCCGACTCCCTGGATACAACGCCAGATCACCAAGCTTGTAATGCTCGGCGAGAGACCACAGCCAACCGATGCGGCGGCAAACACCCCAACTCCCAGCAGAAACATCGCGCGCCGGCCAATGGAATCGCCCAGTGCGCCGCCGACCAGGATCAGGGCAGAAAGAAATAAACCATACGACTCGACCACCCACTGAACGTCCACGACGGTTGCGTGAAGACTGGATTGAAGCGCCGGCAGGGCCACATTGACGACCGTACCGTCAATGAACGCCATACTTGAACCGAGAATTGTGGCCGCAAGCACCCAGGGGCCCCATTCGGCTCTGCGTGGAACACCAAGAGTCCCAGACCGGATTGCGGCTTCATCGCACGGCTGCTTCATGCAGAGTCTCGATACTAATGTATCTGGCTTGGATTCCAAGAAGTGGAAAGCTTGCGGACCGTGAAAGCGTCACTTCCGAGAATTTGGGCAGACCCCACGCTTGCGCCCCTGAAAAGGCACGCCAGCGGAACTGCAACAATCGACAAAGCGGGCCCCCGAATCTTCTTTCTACGCTTTTCATCCAAAACAAAATGGATTTGCGAGGAGCACACGTCGAAAGGACCGGAAGATGAAGCTGGTCTCGGTGAACACCGGACTCCCCCGAGAAGTGACGTGGCACGGGAGAAACGTCAGCACGGGAATCTTCAAGCAACCGGTCGAAGGCCGCGTCGCCTCGCGCAAACTTAATTTGGACGGCGACCGTCAGGCGGACCTCACCGTCCACGGCGGAGAATATAAAGCTGTTTACTGTTACCCGATCACCCACTACGACTACTGGAAGAGAGAGTTGCCCGGCCGGGAGTTGTCGATGGCGATGTTCGGAGAAAACTTCACCACAGACGGCTTGCTTGAGGACTCGGTCCATATTGGCGACAGCTTCTCTGTCGGCTCTGCGGAAGTGATCGTGACGCAGCCCCGGCTCCCTTGCTACAAACTTGGCGTGAGATTTCAGTCCGACGATATGGTGAAGCGGTTTCTCGCAAGCGGGCGGACGGGTTTCTATCTCGCCGTCACCCGCGAAGGCGAGGTCGGTGCCGGTGATGAGATCGAAGCGATTTCCCGAGACCCAAACGCCGTCCCGGTTTCCGAAATCACTCGCCTGTATATCGCAAAGCGATACGCTGACGACGATGTGATTTTGGTACGACGGGCTATGCAAGTTGCGGCACTGCCGGAAAGTTGGAAGCAATACCTCGGAGAACGACTGCAAAAGATGAATGGCACATTGAGCTCGTGAAGCGCCCGCTTCAGTTTCGATCGTCATTACGACTCGGTCCATTCCGACTGAGCTATTAACCCCCTGCACAATTTCTAGCTTTAGGCCCGTTGGATCTCGTAGGGTGCCCCATCCTAACGGCGCGTTCTTTGCGACGTTAGGGTGGGGATTTTTGCCTGCTATTTTCCCAAAACTTTTGCCGCCGCGGCTGCTGCCTGGCCATCCTCGATCACAGGAAATACTTCCAAATCAATTAGGTCTGCCCACTCTGCCACATGCTCGGCGACCAGCGCTGCGTCGTTGCCTTCGATCAAATGCCAACCCAGAATTGATCCCGGAACATGCCAGCGTGCCACGGTCTTGAGCCCTTGGGGAACCGGGCCTCCCGCCTTCAAAAACTGCTGCACTGCCGTCTTATATAACCCCGGACGAGTCCTCCACGTAACCATAAATTTCATCGAGTCTCTCCTTTTTTGGTTTCTAAATTATTGGCCTCAAAAGACGGGGTATTGTACGCTCAAGGTGAGGGGACAAGCCGCGCCCTCTTCACCGCCGGGCGCGCTCGCGGAGGGTGGAAATCAGGCCCTTGCGGCGAATGTCCGCGATGGGAAGTTCGATCTTTCGGCCTTTGGCGGCTGCCAGCAGTTCCTGCTCGAGATTTCCCAGGCGGCGTTCTTTGTCCTGACGGATCAGTTCGCGGACGTATTCGCTGGGCGTGCCCCAATCGCCGGAAGCCACCTGCCCTTCGACATATTCCTTCAGCGCCTCAGGGAGAGAGATGTTCAATGAAGTCATTGCCATGGCTTCATAGTATGACAGCTTATGACGGCAATCAAGACTACCGAACCGGCCGTTCGCAGCATTGTAGCTGGCGAGGCTGAGGGAGATTGAGGCGCAGTGGACCGCGCGGAAGCGAGGGTGGCAACACAACCGGAACTAGTCAGCGACTAATCCCGTATGAACGAGAAGCTTTCACCTTTCACAAGCCATGCGACACCGAAGGAAACCACCGCGCCGGCCTCCAGCCAGAACACTGGTTTGTAGTAACCAATCCGCTCATAGAGCTCACAATCAAACTGTTTCAGGAGCCCGTACATGCCTATTAGAGCGATGCAGGCGAGAATGGACCAACCGCAGACTCTGTAGCATGTATTTCGCATTCGTTTCTTTGGGGTTGGGTTGGAACTGTCGGATTTTGTGAACAAGAGCAAACTCGTCATAGCGAACACGACGAAGAGCAAAGCGGCGCACGTCCAATGCAGCCAGCCACGATATTTGACCCAGCCATGGTCTATTTCGCGAATATTCATCGGAATAAGAGCGACACCTAGCGCGAAGAAGCCGGAGAGTCGTCCTGAGAGTTCGTCCCACTTGTCGTAGCCGCGGCAGGAAACCATAAAGAAACCGATGACCCAGAGGCTGCCTGCAAACCATGCGCCCATGCGGGTAAAGTAGTATGCGCTTATGGAGCCTTCAAGTCTGCCGCTACATGGCCAATTCCCTAAGGCCACTGCCAGCGGGAGAATGACTCCTACCCAACCGGCAAGTTCCCGCATGCCCAGGTAAGACAGGATAAAAGGCCGCTGATTGGCGGTTGACTGCGGATCAGGGACAAATCTAGCTTTAGATCGTGCCGGCATGGGTTGGCATTGTAGCTGTTTTCTTCGCGCACCGGCTTGGAAACCACGGCTTGCTACGAATTCCGAACAGCTGGAGAGCTTGCCCTGAGCGGAGTCGAAGAGTCTGCCCTGAGCCAAGCCGAAGGGTCCGGCGGCCCAGGGCTATCGGGCCGCATCTCCTTGGACAGGGCTAATCCCCTAGTCTGCACCAAGAATGGCCACGTGGGGACGGGCGCCCTCGTAAGCCTGCCCTGAGCGAAGCCGAAGGGTCCGGCGGCCCAGGTTTATCGGGCCGCGTCTCGTTGGGGCAGACGGTCCACTGACGGGGTATTACCAACCCCTGGTCACCAAAAATGCCACGTGGGGACAGGCGCCCTCGCAAGCCTGCCCTGCCTTTCCCGAAGCCCTGAGCGGAGTCGAAGGGGAAGCCGAAGGGGGAAGTCGAAGGGGTGGGTGTCCCATGGCCATGAATGAGGCGCGAAACGGATGCCCGTCATCGTCCCTCGAATCTTCACCAAACCCCGATTGGCGAAAAACGTGGCCGAAAAACATCACCGACTCAGGCCACACAACGTACCTCCAGTCGCCTTTGTTGCGGCTCTTTTGCAATTTCGCAGGAAATCGCTTGTCCAGCATGCCTCTACCATACGACAGGTTCACAGCACACAAAATAGCCGGGTCCCCCCATCCTAACGATCGCGCCCTCCGCGACGTTAGTGCCTGCCCTGAGCGCAGTCGAAGGGGTGGGGATTTTGAATTCCGTCTCGAACGAAAATCCCCGCCCAAGCAAACGTTAAATTGGGTACCCTCGGGAATAGCGCGCGGTTAGGCTGGGCCACCCGGCATTTTCCGAATTCGTAACACAATTCACGATGTTCTCCATTACGGATCGGTTCCGGTATAATTCGCCGCCCGAAGGGAAGGATTACTCGTGAGCATATTCTATGTTCTCGACGGCATTGCTGATTCCGTCAGTGCAGTAGGTGAAGGCATCCTGAGCCTGATCAGTCGCCCACGGCGTCTCGTGGCTCTGGCTTTTGTCCTCGGAGTCCTTGCTGCTGCGTCTGTGGTTCTCGAGACCACAATTCGGAAATTGCTACAGAGTTCTGCTGCGCCCGATCCGAAAGTTGTGCTCGCTAGTCTAGGGGCGGTAGTCACTGCTTTGGCAAGCATGCGGCTGATGTTGCGATACCTGCGGACAGACTCCGAACCAAGGGAAGAACCCCGGTCTATCCGTGACCGTATGACGATCGAGACCATACTACGGCGTATCTCCAAGGTCGAAGAACAAGCAGCCGGCTTAAGTACTGAGACGCGAGATCACGTGATTTCCGAGATTGCGGCTGAAGCGACTCGAAAAATAACACATGACTTCGAGAGCGAATTGCAAAAAAAGTACGCTCCTGCCGCGGAGGCGGTTGGGCGGGCGTCGCGAGTAAGAGAAACGGCAAGCCGCATGCTTGATCGCCTGCAAACCGAGGTCAGAGCCCTGATGAGGCGCGGTAATCTGAACCTCGTACTCGGTACAATTACAACCGGGGCTGCGGCGACGATACTGGCGTACATTGCACTTACCGCAAAACTTGCTGGTGGCGACTGGCGTGGTTACATGCCGACCTACATGCTTAGGCTGTCGGTCGTGGTGTTTATTGAAATCTTCGCCTTCTTCTTCCTTCGTCTCTACCGAGCGAGCCTCGCCGACATCAAATATTTTCAGAACGAAATCACCAACTTGGAAGCCAAGTGCTTGGCGCTTGAGTTTACGATTCTCGGAAGTATGCACTTTACGCAAGGAATTAAAAATCAGGGAGTTGGAATGTTGCGCTTCACAAAAAACTTGCCTAAGTACACAAGCACTCCACCGTAAAGCAGATAGTTTAGGTAGAGTGTTTGCGGCCGCCACAGCGTTAGTTCCGACCACAAGAATACTGCTGTCCCCGACACGATCCTTATCCAAGCCCAAAGTGGACTCGCGTAGCGGCGGGGCCATGCCAGACCAACGGGTATGAGCCATGCAGCAGCCAGCCAGCTCAGCAGAATTCTCGCAGGCAAGTTCATAAGCATCCTGCTGCCAAGCTACTTCGGCCA